>Ga0335079_10006048_pt1 | contig 13844 bp, 10 predicted proteins | sample Lox_Sample_33_FD_206719 | JGI IMG/M metagenome (GOLD analysis project Ga0335079, IMG submission 206719) | Soil microbial communities from Loxahatchee National Wildlife Refuge, Florida, United States - Lox_Sample_3.3 | ecosystem: Environmental > Terrestrial > Soil > Wetlands | place: USA... | reverse complement strand
TTAGCAGTGCGGGATATCAATCTTGGTGCCAATCCCGAAAATTAGCACACTATTAAAGTTCCACTGGATAGAATCGACGCTTTGACCATCGTCTCGAACCAGCAACTCGCCGCCCCAGAACAGGAATCTCAGCGCAGTCACATGCGCAAAGCGGCGCTTTTCTACAACCCACTTTCCGGCCGGCGCAGAAAATATCGCGTCCAGGACGTCGAACTCGCGGCGTCGATTTTACGTGCTGCAGGAATCGAAGTCGAAGTCGCGCCAACCCGCGCGGCTTCGGATGCATCTGCGCAAGTGCGCATGGCAGTGCGCGAAGGTTTCGATACGATTATCGCCTGCGGCGGCGATGGCACCATCCATGATGTGCTGCAGGGCCTTGCCGGCAAGCCGGCGGCATTGGGCATCATTCCTCTTGGTACGGCAAACGCGATGGCGCACGATCTGCGCCTGCCCATAAACGTTGCGCGTGCCGCCCGCGCTCTACTCACGGCAGTCCCGAGGCGAATCGCGGTGGGTAAGATCGATTATCGAAATTTTAATGACCTTCCTGCCTCGCGATATTTCACCGTGGCGGCCGGCGTGGGCGTCGACGCACATTTGTTCTACAAGCTCAACCGCCTGATTAAAGACCGCATGGGAATGCTGGCTTACTACAGCAAGGCGACGCACCTATGGCTCACGCACCGTATGCGTTATTTCGAAGCTGAATTTTCAATGAATGGCGGAGGGCAGCGAAAAGAGCCGCGGCTTTCGGAGATGCTGGCGGTGCGGATCAATCAATTTGGTGGCGTGTTGCGGGAACTGGCTCCGGGTGCGTCGCTTGGGCGAAATGACATGCGGCTGGTGCTTTGCCGCACAGGGAACCGCGCGTTGTATCTCGCATATGTGTTTCGTGGGATCATAGGATTTTCGAATGGAGTCCCCGGAATTGAACTTGCCCATGCCGATGAGGTCACTTGCCGCAGTGTTCCGGGCGAAAAACCGGAGAACATCTACGTCGAAGCTGACGGTGAATTGCTGGGTAGATTGCCGATCACACTCTCGATGGTTCCGGATGCGCTGACGGTTTTGGTGCCGAAGGGACATCCGAATCTTTTGTCGTAGATCCTTTAACCACAAAGGACACGAAGTTACACCAAGGCGTTCCGCTGTTCTACGGTGAACGCAACGGTTGCCTTTGTGCACTTTAGTGTCCTTCGTGGTTAAGGTCACGGCTTGTGTTAGAACTTTCCTTTGGAGCCCATCACCCATTTCCTGACTGGCGCGGTTCTCGGGCGCGCGGGATTTAATCGTAAAACCGCACTCGCCACAGCGACGATGACGCTCGCCGCCGAGGCTCCCGACCTTGATGTTCTCTGGGGCTTCAAAGGCCCGCTATACGGGTTCGCGCATCATCGCGGTTTTACGCACTCTTTTGTCGGGCTGATTCTCATGTCGGCTATCGTCGTTGGTTTCATGTACCTGGTGTGGCGATTGCGAGGACGGAAGACGAAAATTCCCGATCTGCCTCCGCGATGGGGACTACTTTTTCTTTTCGCATACATTGCCGGCCTCAGCCACATCCTGCTCGATTACACCAATAACTACGGCGTGCGGCCGTTCTGGCCATTTTCCGAGCGGTGGTATTCGTGGGACATCGTCTTTATTTTTGAACCGGCGCTGTACATCATTCTGATCGCGGGTTTGGTGCTGCCCGCGATCTTTTCGCGGCACAAGCCTCTTCCACGCGGGCGGGTCGCGGCGATCACGGCGCTGGTGCTTGTTGCCGGACTGTACGCTGTGCGCGATCATTTCCATCGCGAAGCGGTGAACGCGCTTTGGCACAAGCGGTTCGAGGAGGCGACTCCGGTTCGTGTTTCGGCGTATCCGTATTACTGGCACCTCTATGAATGGTACGCAGTAGCCGAATTGCCTGATTCCTTCGTCAGTTCGGACCTCGACGCGCGAACTGGCGAGCTAAACTCGAAGGAACTTGAATTCTTCCCCAAGCCGCCGGAAACACCGGCCACACTCGCAGCCAAGCGTTCGTACTTCGGCCGCGTTTACTTGAGCTGGGCGCAATATCCACTGGTGATCGCGACCCACTCTGGCGGCGATGTTATTGTCAGCTTCAAAGACCTGCGATTCGACTATCCAAGGTTCCGCGGCCGAATCACCCTGTCAGGAACGGTCGAGTTGGATCCAGACATGCGAATCGTAGGCGAAAGATTCGGCAATCGCGAGCAAGTTCCGCCGATTTGAATGAATCGCGGACAAGAGTGTCCGCGCCACACGAACAGCGCGGCCACACTCGCACTTGACGCAAGCTACTCCAGCCGCGAAAATCAAATGTGCCGAGGTGATCCATGCTGGCCTACATCTTCGTAGTCTTGGCGGTCCTGTTTCGACTCGCCATACCTTACCTGCAGTCGCATCCGTGGCATTTCACGCCGGTCGCGGCATCGCTTCTTTTCTTCGGGGCCTATGGTTCGCGGCGGCAACTCTGGTTTCCTGTCACCTTGTTGGCGGCCTCGGACGTGGTTTTGAACAAGTTCGTCTATCACTACCCAATCGGCTGGGACCTGGTGGTCACCTGGGCATGGTATGCAGCGGTGGTTGCGTTGGGGATGGGCTTGAGCCGGCATCTGCAGCCGCTGTGGATCATGAGCTCCGCGCTGGCGAGTTCGGTCTCGTTTTTCCTGCTCAGCAATTTTGTCGTGTGGCTGGCTTATGACATGTATCCGAGAACGTGGGCCGGGCTGGTCACCTGCTACGCGGCTGCAATTCCATTTTTCCGCGGAACGTTTGCCAGCGATCTGCTGTTTACGCCGGTGCTGTTTGCAGTGCCGGTGGCGATGAAAGCGCTCTCAGACCGGACGAGCACTGCCGGATCAGCCGCGGCGTGAATTTGCAATTAGCGCAGCTTTAGCGTGGTCAGCGCGAACAGCGCAAAAACCAGCGATGCGATCCAGAAGCGCACAATAATTTTTGATTCCGACCATCCCATCAGTTCGAAATGATGGTGAATCGGCGCCATCTTGAAGATTCTTTTCTTCCGCAACTTGTAGGAAGCGACCTGCAGAATTACCGATAAGGCTTCAATCACAAAAACCCCGCCGATAAAGGGAAGCAGCAATTCCTGCTTAATGAGGACGGCGACTGTCCCAATTGCGCCGCCAAGCGCGAGTGAGCCAACATCGCCCATGAAAACTTCGGCTGGATGGGCGTTGTACCAGAGGAAACCAATCGCCGCGCCGACCATGGCTCCGCAAAAAATGGTCAGCTCGCCAACCTGCGGCATGCGCGGCAGTTCGAGATAATTGGCGAAAGTTGCGTGACCGCTGACGTAGGTGAGCACCGTCAGCGCGCCGGCAGCAATGACGGTGCAGCCGATTGCGAGGCCGTCGAGGCCGTCGGTCAGATTCACCGCATTGCTTGCGCCCACAATGATGAGCACAACGAAGACGATGAAGGGAAGAAATGCGATCGGCCATAGGTCTGGATTATGCAGAAGCCTGTCGACCACCAAGTCGGGATGAAACTGCTTGAGAAAGGGAACCACCAGGCGGGTGGAATACAGTCCGCGGTTCTGCATGGCGATCAGCGCGACTGCGATCAGAACACTGGTGAGCCCCTGCAAACCGAGCTTGGCTTTTCCGGTAAGCCCGAGATTGCGCTTGTGAACGATTTTGGTGTAGTCGTCGGTAAAACCAATGGCGGCAAATGCCGCGGTTGAAAGCACAGCAATCCAGACGAAAGGATTAGTGAGGTCGGCCCAGAGAAGCGTGGGCACAATAATGGAAATCGCGATCAGAACGCCGCCCATGGTCGGCGTCCCGGCCTTCTTCTGGTGGGCTTTAGGACCTTCTTCGCGAATATATTGGCCGATCTGAAATTCGCGCAGACGATTGATTACAAGCGGACCGATGATCAGTCCCGTGAAGAGAGCAGTGAGACTGGCAAACGCGGTGCGGAAGGTCAGATAACGAAAAATTCGGAACGGCGGAAAATAATGAAAAAGTTTCAGGTAGAGCAGCCAGTAGAGCAATCCGCCTCCGGGTGATTCATTCGTCGTTCATTGTGGATCGTCGGTCGTTGGCCAAGATCGAGAAATGGTGCCACTCTCATGCCTCTCAGCTAACGAGCGGCGACCGACGGCTAACGGCGTCTTTCCACTTTTCTAGCGCTTTTTCCAGCTTCACTCCGCGAGACGCTTTCAGCAAGACAACATCTCCGTCGCGAGCCTCCCGTGCCAGCCACTGGCCTGCGTCTTCGGGCGTTCCAACAAACTCGGCGCGAACTCCGGCGTTTTCCGCCGCCTCAACAATGTGTTGCGCCAGGCCGCGCACGCCGAGAACAAAATCGACTTTTCTCTCCGCCATGTGACGGCCCGAGTCGCGGTGCATCTGTTCTCCCAGCGGTCCAAGTTCCAGCATTTCTCCGGCTACAACGATCCTGCGCTTTGCCGGCATGTTGGCGAGCGCATCCACCATCGCGTCCAGAGCTTTTGGATTTGAATTGTAGCAATCATTAATGACGGTGATGTTGCCGATGCGGACAACCTGCCCGCGCTTATCGGCAGGCTGGAGATCGCGGAGTGCTCGCACGGATTCAGCCAGCGCGATTCCTTGCTCGAGGGCGACCGCAATTGCTGCCAGCGCGTTGTGGATGTTATGAGCGCCGACCAGCGGCAACGTCGCACGCTCGCGGTGGCCGGCAACGAGTGCGTCGAAGGTTGAGCCTTCTGCGCCGCGCGATTCGATGTTCTCGGCGCGAACGGTTGCGGTTGGCGCAATGCCATAAGTGATCACTTTACCCTTGAAGTCGCGGCCGAATTGCGAAACGAATTTGTCGTCGGCGTTCAGCACCGCGGTTCCGTTAGGCGGAAGCGACTCGACGAGCTCGTACTTGGCACGCGCAATCTCGGAGATGTCGTTGAAAAACTCCAGGTGGACGGGCGCAACATTTGTGACCACGCCGATCTCGGGCTGAGCAATGTGTGCCAGAGCGGTGATCTCACCGAGATGCGACATGCCTAACTCAACCACGGCACAATCGTGCTCGGGCTCGAGTCTCAACAGCATGAGCGGCAAACCGAAATGATTGTTGAAGTTTCCCTCGGACTTGTGCACGCGGAATTTTGTCGAAAGAACGTGGGCGATGGCTTCTTTTGTCGTTGTTTTCCCGGCCGATCCGGTGACAGCGATTAAAGGGCGCGCCCACAGGCGGCGGACGGAATTGGCGAGAAGTTGGAGCGCGAGCAAGGTGTCTTCGACGGGGATTACAGGCTCTTTGGGGCCAGACGCCGACGCCTGCCCACTCCGGTCGTGGACGCCCGAGGCTGCACGTTCCGAAACTTCGGAAATTTTATTCTTCGAGACCACCGCGGCGACTGCGCCTTTCTCAAATGCCTGCTGCACAAAATCATGCCCATCAAATTTTTCTCCGCGAACAGCGAAGAATAATTCTCCCGGTTTGATGGTGCGGGAATCGATGGAGTAACCGGTCGCGACTGCTTCGGTATTGAAATTCGCGCTGAGCTCGGCAGATGGGACGCTCAAAAACTCTGCGATTTGACCCAGCGGCAGCTTCATGCGCCAGCCTCCGACTTAGAGCAGCAGCGGTAGCCAAGTTCGCGCAAAGCCTCGGCAGCGACTTTTTTATCGTCGAAGGGAACCGGACCTGTGCTTAGGATCTGGTGTGATTCGTGGCCTTTTCCGGCGAGGAGGACGATATCGCCATTATGTGCTGCCTCAAGCCCCACACGGATTGCGGCCTGACGGTCCGGCTCGATTGCGTACTTCGCTCCGGTCCGCTGAAGCCCTACAACCGCGTCGTTAATAATCGCAAGCGGATCTTCGCTTCGCGGATTGTCGGAAGTGAGTACAACGAAATCACTGCCTCGACCTGCGGCTTCACCCATAAGCGGACGTTTGCTGCGGTCGCGGTCGCCGCCGCATCCGAAGACGGTGATCACCCGGCCTCCGGAGGACTTTACGAACTCGCGCGCAAGGGAAGTCAGGTTTCGTAACGCATCATCGGTGTGCGCATAATCGACGGCAACGGTGAATGGCTGGCCGCAATCAACTCGCTCAAAACGCCCTGGAACCCGCGCCAGGCTGGCGATTCCGGCAGCGATCGCTTCGCTCGAGCACCCGCGCGCGTAGGCGGCGGCGCTGGCCGCGAGAACGTTATAAACATTCACTCGCCCGATCAGCGCTGACTTAACCGGGATGAGGTCATCGGGCGTAATCATCTGAAAATTGTTTCCCCGGGGAGTTATTTCCAGTTTGGCAGAGTGGAAGTCGGCTTTCGAGATTCCGTACGTAATCACTTCCGAATCGTGGCTCTTGCAGAATTGGATCAGCTCCCGGCCATATTCATCGTCGGCATTAATCACTGAAACGCGCGGCCGGTTCGCACCGTTTCCTTCGAACAGAATTCTCTTCGCGGCAAAATATTCCTCCATGGAGTGGTGGTAATCGAGATGGTCGCGCGTCAGATTCGTGAACACGGCCACATCGAATGGGATCGCGAACGTGCGCTGCTGGGCAAGTGCATGGGATGAGGCTTCCATTATTGCTTCTGTAGCTCCGGCATCGACAGCACCGCGAAACAATTTTTGCAGATCGAGCGACTCCGGGGTGGTATGTGGTGCAGCCAGGACTTTCCCGGCGACGTGGTACTCGATGGTTCCAATTAACGCGCTTTTCCGTCCCGCGGCTTGCAAAATTGATTCGATCAGGAAAGCGGTGGTGCTTTTTCCATTCGTGCCCGTAATTCCAGTGATCGCAAGTTTATTTGCGGGATGAGCGTAAAAATTAGCACTCACAACCGCAAGTGCACGCCTTCCATGTGACACTCTTGCCCACGCGATATTGGCCGGTGTTTGATCCGAGTCAGTGATGACTGCAACTGCTCCCGATGCGATTGCGCGCTCGATGAAGCGGTTTCCGTCGCTCGATTCCCCTTTCATGGCGACGAAAACATCACCCGGCTTCACGCATCGGGAATCGTATTCAAGACCCGTGATCCGCGGATTGCCCTTTTGCGCAAGCACTTCCGCGCCGCTGAGGAGATCGACAAACTTCATTGCGCCAAACTAGACATTCTGTTGAGATTTGCTTCAGTTCAGCTGAGGCCTTGCCGGGAAATCGGGCCTGCCACCGTCCGGGCGCGGGCTGATGTTATAACGCTTCAGCTTACGATATAGCGTGGCGCGGCTGATCCCGAGCATTTTCCCGGCAACCACTTTGTCGCCTTTTACCTGCTGAAAGACGCGCTGGATGGTGTCCCGCTCGATCTCCTCGAGATCGGTGGCTGAGAGCGGGGCAGGCGCTGCAAAGTGAGCACTTTCCTCAACCGGGCTGGCTGAAAAAATCGCAGGCGGAAGATCACCGATATCGATTGTCTTTCCATTACCGAGAGCGACCGCGCGCTCGATGCAATTCTCCAGTTCGCGCACATTTCCCGGCCAGTCGTATTCGAGCAAACGCTTCATCGCGACGCTGGCAACGGCAACACCGTCGCCTTTCGCGAAATGATCGAGAAACCAGTGCGTGAGCATCGGAATATCGGAGCGACGCTCGCGCAGCGGGGGCAATTGAATGGTGACGACATTGAGACGGAAATAAAGATCCTTGCGGAAGCGGCCGGCGCGGTATTCAGCTTCGAGGTCGCGATTGGTGGCTGCGATTACGCGCACGTCGACCTTAACTTTGTTATTGCTGCCCACTGGGCGAACTTCTTTTTCCTGCAGGAAACGGAGGAATTTCGCCTGCATTTCGAGCGGCAGTTCGCCAATTTCGTCGAGAAAAATCGTCCCGCCGTCCGCCGACTGCAGCATGCCCGGTTTCGAACGCATTGCTCCGGTGAATGCTCCTTTTTCATGACCGAAGAGTTCGCTCTCGATCAGAGTAGGAACGAGCGATCCACAATCCACGGCCACGAACGGCCGCTCGGCAAACATTCCCCGGAAGTGGATTGCGCGAGCGACGAGTTCTTTGCCGGTGCCGCTTTCGCCTGCGATGAGCACCGGAGTGCGCGTGTCTTTCAGGCGGGCGATCATGCGCAGCACGTCTTGAATTTTTGGCGAAGCGCCGACGATGCCATGCAATTCGGTTTCGGCCAAAGTTCGTTCCCGCAAAAATTCGTTTTCTTCAACCAGCCGAATCTTCTCTGCCATTCTGCGCAGCAGCAGGCGCAATTCCTCTATCGCGAAGAACGGCTTCGAGATGTAATCGTAGGCGCCGAGTTTCATGGCTTGTACCGCAGTCTCGACCGAGCCGTGGCCGGTCATGACGGCGATTTCAGAACGCGGTAATATCTTCCGGACTTGCTCAAGGAATTCGATGCCGGACATTTGCGGCATCACCAGATCGGTCAGAATGATGTGCGCCGGGTGCTCTTCCAGATTTGCAAGCGCAGACTCGCCGTTACTAGCTTCGCTGCAATTGAAGCCGAGCCCTTCGGCAACGGTTATGCACAATCTGCGAATACTTTCTTCGTCATCGACCACAAGAAAATGAATTCCACTCTCACTCACGAGGTTTCCCCATTGTTTGCTCGACTACGGAAATGAACTGCTGAACTCGAAAAGGTTTCTCGACACAAGGCACGCCGGTGCGGCGAAGTATGAGTACCGTTTCTTCGCTGGCGATGTCGCCGGTGATGAACACCAGCCGCGACGCAAGCGCAGGACGATTGGCGGAAATCCATTCGTACACATCCGCGCCGTCCACGCCGCCGGGCGTGCGCATGTCGGAAACAACCCCGAGAAAATCTTGAGACTCAAGCTGCCGCAGGCCATCTACCCCCGATTCTGCGCCGGTGACTTCATAACCGGCGCGCTCGAGTATCGCGCGCACGTAGCTCATCACTGCAGGTTCATCTTCAATGAGCAGAATCGGCAGGAGCTTTGGTTGTAATGCGGGCGCGCTCATTGTTGGGTGACTCCTGCGATGGCAGAAACCGAGGCGAGTTCCCGCACGGCCGGAAGCCGGACGATGAAAGTTGCGCCGGGGCCATCCGTATTGTTCTCGCAAAGAATTTCGCCGCCGTGTTCTTTCACGATGCCATAGCAGATGCTCAGGCCAAGACCTGTGCCTTCGCCAACTTGCTTGGTAGTAAAGAAAGGATCGAAGATGCGCTCGGGATGGCTGATTCCGCAACCATTGTCGCGAAAGTTCACCTCCACGACATTGTCTCTGCATCTGGTGGAAATTTCGATGCGCGGATTTTCCGCGACCTCGCGCACCGCATCGTAGGCATTATTCAGGATATTCAGGAACACCTGCTGAAGCTGGTGCGAATCGCCGATGACGAACGGCAAATGGTCGCGAAGGTTTTCGGTGACGGAAACGCCCCGGCTTTGCAGATCGTAGGAACGCAACTGGACCGTACGTTTCAGGATGGGATTTAACTGAATCGGTTTGCGCTGCGGCGGCATTTGACGCGCGAAGCTCAAGAGGTTTTGAACAATCAGCTTTGTGCGCTGCGCCTCCTGCAGGATCACTCGCAAATCTTTTCGCGCTATCTCCGGGACCTCGGGATTTTCCATCAGCAGATCCGCGAAACCCAAAATCGCAGTGAGCGGATTATTCACCTCGTGGGCAACGCCGGAAACCAGTTGCCCCACCGCCGCCATTTTTTCGCTGTGCAGCAGCTTCGATTGCAGGGAAGCGGCGTCCGTCACATCGCTCATAACGACCACGATGCTGCTGACCTGACTTTGATCGTCGCGCATCGGACTCATATTCACCGAGAACTGGCCCACGCGGCGGTCCGCGCGCAGAATTTGCAGGTCGAGGTTGTCGACTTGTTTTCCCGCGAGAATTGCTGCGTAGGCCTCGCGGAAAATGTCGCTGCTCGCGGGGGCAATCAGCTGTTCTAACGGCTTGCCGATGATTGCTTCCTGCTCGTAGCCCATCACCAGCCAGCGGCGATTGGCATAGCTCACCAGCCCGGCGGTGTCGGTTACCAGAATCAGACTCTGGGTGTTGTTCAGGACTTTGCCGGAAAAGTCACGCTCCCGCTGCAACTCGGCTTGATATGCCTTGAGTCCGGTGATGTCGAGTATCAGGCCGCGATACTGGGAAACCTGGCCGTGAGAGCCCTGAACCGCAAAAGCATTGATCAGCACATGGACTGCGCTCCCGTCTTTTCTTTTTAGCACCGCCGAACGATTGTGCAACACGCCGTGCCGCTCCATGTCCGCAAACAGCGCAGCATGTTGGTCCGGCGAGGGAAAGACTTCCTGGCGCGGATCGCAATGCAACAATTCCTCCCGGCTGCTGTGGCCAAGCATGCGCACCAGGGCGTCGTTCACCTCGATGAAGCGCCCATCTGGACTGCAAAAGAACAATCCTTCCTGAATGTTGTCGAAAAGTTCGCGATAGCGGCGCTCGGCCTCGCGGCGGTCAGTGATGTCTTTAAGAACGTGAACGGTTTGGAGGCCTTCACTGCTGGCCGCATGCACCTGTGAAGTGGAAACCAGAAATGTTCGCTCGAGAGCAGGGTGCACGTATTCATCGGACAGCTCGCCGGTCGGGCGGCAGAATGGACATGAAAACGGCAGCGGCCCGGTGCTGGTGGCCAGCAAGGTGGCCATGTTCAATCCGATCAACTGCTGTGGTTGTACGCCGATGAAGTCAGCGAGCGCGCGATTGACGCGCAACACGTTTCCGGACTCATCGTGCGCAACGATGAAATCGGCGATCGCGTCGAAAATTTCCAGCCAGTGCCGGCTTGCCTGCTCCATACGCGTAAAAAAGCGGGCGTTTTCGAGCGAAACCGAAGCTTGCCCGGCGATCGCCTGAAGCAACTGCTGGTCCTCCGAATCTAAGGGCGTTTTGCAGTTGGCGAGGCATAAAGCACCCAGGAGCTCTCCCGACGCACCGCTTAATCGAACGATGACGATCTGGTTCCATTCGGCTGCGTCGGGCGTATCGCCAAACAGCTCGGCAGCCGTCTTCGTGAGCACTGCTTCCGGGGCACTCGAAACAGCAGCAATCACTGCGCGGGAGAACCGTGGCTCGATTTGTTTGTTCTTGTCACTGGGCAGGCTATGCAGAAACGTGCTTGCCACGCCGGCGCTGGTCGTAGTCACGAGTGCGGCATCGCTCGATTCCATGATTTTCGCCGCGCGCTCTAAAAATCTGCGTGCTACATCAGGTCCGCGAACCAGTGAGCTCACTTCCAGAGCAAGACTCGTCAGTTCCTCGGAGCGCCGGTGATGCCGCTCAGAGAGAAGCAGGTTTCGGCTGACTTCGAGCGCCGCGGTCATGTGCCCGGCCAGCGCCTTGGCGCGCCGGATATCTTCCTGCGAAATGGGCAGATGGTCGCGTTGATCGAGAACGCCAAAGACGCCGAGCGGGTCCCCTTTTGCACTAAGAAGCGGAACGGTCAATAACTGACGCACATTAAATTCGGCCAGCACCGATGCATTCGTGCCAGGAATTTGCGTGGCATCATCCGACCAGAAAATTTCTTTCTTCAGGATCGCCCGAGTCAACACGCCCTCAGGAATGACGTAACCGCCGGAGCCGTGTTCACCGTTCCGGTAACTCCATCGGACTTGAACAGCATTGTTCTCGATCAGCCCTACGAACGCGCGGTCGAAGCCAAGAAAATCGCTGGCGCGCTGTATGAATCGCCGCATGAAATCATCGAGATCGGAGATTGAGCCGAGTTCGGCGGCAATGCTGACGATCTGCTGCAGTTCTTTGGCCTGCTCCCGCGCCGTGCCATAGAGTTCGGCATTCGAGATTGCCACTGCCGCGAAGCTGGTGACCACAGGCAAAAGCTTTTTCTCTTCCCTGGTGAATGTTCCTTCACGCCGCGGATAGACAAGCACTGCGCCTTCCTTGCTCGAGGTGCGGAAAGGCACGGCGAGCAAGGTGCCCGCGGGGACAAAGCTTTCAAGCGAGTGGGATGCCGGATTAACTGAGACGGCGATGAGATCATGGGCGGCAATCGCGCGATTGGCGATATCGGCAGCGAAGTGCAAGGCTTTGCGGTCCTGGCGAGCGCGGACGACAACGCTGACCGCTGGATCGTCAGTCGCCACCGACCACAGTTCAAAACCACTGGCCGCGCGGGCGAGAATGCAAACCAGAGGCGTGCGCAATAAGGCGCGCAGGTGGTCGGCAACGGAATCGACCAGCAAACCCGAGTCGGGCTGTGCCTGCAAGCTCTGAGCGACTTCCGCTAAAATTTCCGCCCGCCGGGTGTCTTCTTTTTTTTCGTGAGTAAGCCGCGCCGCCTCCAGCAGGCTTCCCAGCTGCGCCGCAAGGATCGTTGCCTTCGCGACATGACACTCACTAAAGAAGTTCGCGTCCGATGCGTGCATCAGGACTACAGCCCCGATCACTTCATTGCATACGATCAACGGCGCTACGACCAGCGATTTAGTTTGGAATATTTCCGCAATCGGATAGCGAGTTTCGTCGATCGTATTCGCGACGATCGCCTTTCTTTTCTGGATGGCTTCGACAACGACAGCACTCTCACTGGTCTTCAGGTGGGTGGAGCGGAATTGCTCCGCCATCCAGCCGTCGCCCTCAACTCCCACAAGTTGATCGGGAGGAATGAAGCGCCAGATGTAGGCGGCGCTGGCCCCGTAAAATTCCCGAGCATTCCGGCAGAAAAGCCGGAGTATTTCAGCGGAAGAGAGCGCTTTAGCCGCTGCGGCGGAAAAATTCAGCAGGAGTTCCTGGAAGCGAGCATCGTCGCTGGGTGCTTCTGTGAGTGTTCCCACGATGTGCTCGGCTCCCGTAAATCAGCTCCTCAACGCGCGCAATCTTCCAAGTTATTGATTAACGGGAATCTATAGTGCGTCTCATTTTGAGTCAAGGAAAAAGCCCGCGTCAGTGCGCGCCCAGTAATCGGTTTGTAATTATTGGCCGCGTATCTTTTTGAGACGCGGTTTTTCTTGTGAGACGCGCTTCCCTGACTCACTCGGTCAGATTTCTTGCCACGTGCTTGTAAGTTGAAGGAAACAAGACGTTACCAAAGTTCCGAACACTTGCCCATTCTGGAGAAGGGACTGCACAACAAAAACGCATTTTTGTTTCGAGGGGGACGTGTCCGTGTCAACTACGGTTCGAAGTGTGCGCAGTTTCCTGCTGTCAGTTCTAAGCGCTTTACTGATGCTTACCCTTTTTTCCGTCACCTGCTTCCCGGTCGACGGATTTGCCCAGGACCATGTGCAGCGCAAAGTTCGCAGCAGAGTGTATCCGGAATACCCGGATATCGCGCGCAAGATGTCGCTGACCGGCGTGGTTCGGCTGGAGGTTACAGTCTCACCTAATGGCAATGTGAAAGACACCAAAGTAATTGGTGGTCACCCGATTCTTGCGGCGGCAGCAGAGGATGCAGTGAAAAAATGGAAGTTCGACCCCGCCAGCGCTGAAACGACGGAAACCGTGGAGTTTAAGTTTGATCCCGGTAACTGAGCGGCGCGGCTGATCGAGGCAGCGGAGCGATATTCATGTCTATAACCAAGCAGCTTTATGTAAGATTCGGCGCCATCCTTGCGGCGGTGCTGCTCCTGCTCATAGTTATTCTCGTCGCCGTGGAGCGGGAACACAACACCAAAGCGGCCGCTTCTCAAGCGCTGGAAATGGCCGAACTCACCAACCAGATCCGCTTTCAGATGATGCAGAACCGGCTGTATCTGAGTAACTATCTGCTCAGTGGTGACAGCCGTGAAGTCGACCACATGAACGAAGGCGTGCAGAAGCTTAAGGAGTATCTGGACAACAGCGGGAAATTGGCCAGCTCCGACCAGCAGCGCTCCGCACTCGAGAACGTGGCGAAGAACGAAGCCACATGGGCTACGGATTTTGCGCAACCGATGCTCGAAA
>Ga0335079_10006044_pt1 | contig 13848 bp, 13 predicted proteins | sample Lox_Sample_33_FD_206719 | JGI IMG/M metagenome (GOLD analysis project Ga0335079, IMG submission 206719) | Soil microbial communities from Loxahatchee National Wildlife Refuge, Florida, United States - Lox_Sample_3.3 | ecosystem: Environmental > Terrestrial > Soil > Wetlands | place: USA... | reverse complement strand
CGTCTGGTGCACCGCTCGCGGCGCGAGGACCGCGCCCTGCGCGACGTGTTCGACGTCATGGCGCAGGAGGTCGGGCCCGAAGGCTACCTCAGGCAGCAGACCGCCAACATCGCGCGCCCCGACTCGCGCCCGCTGCTCGGCAGCATCCGCTGCCCGACCCTGGTGCTGGTCGGCGATGGCGATGAGGTCACTCCGCCCGAGCGTGCCGCGGAGATGGCACACGGCATCGCGGGTGCGCACCTGGTGAGTGTGCCACAGTGCGGGCACCTGTCGGCGCTCGAGCGGCCTGAAGAAGTAACGCGCGCCCTGCTCGAATGGTTGCGCTCCTGAGGCCTGCTGCGATGAGCGCCGTCACCGAGCGGGCGCTGCTTCTCGCGCATCCCGAGACCCCCGGCGAGGCGGTGTGGAGCATCGCCGTGGAGGCGCAGCTCACCGACGGGGTACATCTCGCCTGCCACTACGCGCTGCACGGCGACATGGCGCGGGTGCGCATAGCGGGCCCGGGCGCAGGGCGCAGGTCCGATGGCTTGTGGAAACACACCTGCTTCGAGGCGTTCGTCGCCGCACAGGATGCCCGGGGCTACTACGAGTTCAACTTCTCGCCCGCCTTCGACTGGGCCGCGTATCGCTTCGAGGACTACCGCACTGGCATGAGTGCCGCGACGCTCGTTGAGGCGCCGGGCCTGCAGGTGCGCCGCACGGCGCGCCAGCTCGATCTCACCGCTACCGTGCATCTCGCCGGGCTCGCCTCGCTGCGCGACGCCCGGGCCCTGCAGGTGGCCCTCGCGGCGGTGATCGAGGAGGATGACGGGCGGCTCTCGTACTGGGCATTGCAGCACGGGCCCGGGCACCCCGACTTCCACGACCCGGACAGCTTCGGCTTCGAGCTGCGTCACACATGAAGCTCGGGATCGAGCGGCTCCTCGAGGAGCCGGCGCTGCGGCGGCCGCTCGCGGGACGGCGCGTGGCGCTCCTCGCGCACCCCGCCTCGGTGACGCGCGATCTCACGCATTCGCTCGATGCGCTCGCCAGGCTTCCGGCCGTGCGTCTGAGCGCCGCCTTCGGTCCGCAGCACGGCTTGCGCGGCGACAAGCAGGACAACATGGTCGAATCGGCTGACTTCGTCGACCCGGTGCACCGCATCCCCGTGTTCAGTCTCTATGGCGCGGTGCGCCGGCCGACCGCCGCCATGATGGACACCTTCGACGTGCTGCTGGTCGACCTGCAGGACCTCGGCTGCCGCATCTACACCTTTATTACGACGCTGCGCTACGTGCTCGAGGAGGCGGCGAAGACTCGCAAGGCCGTCTGGATTCTCGATCGCCCGAACCCCTGCGGCCGTCCGGTCGAGGGACTGAAGCTGCGCCCGGGGTGGGAGAGCTTCGTGGGCGCGGGCGCGCTGCCCATGCGGCACGGACTCACCATGGGCGAGCTGGCGCGCTGGTTCGTCGCGACGCTGCGTCTCGACGTCGACTGCGAAGTCGTGGCGATGCAGGGCTGGAACCCGCAGGAGCCGCCCGGCTACGGCTGGCCGCTGCGCGAGCGTACCTGGATCAACCCGAGCCCCAATGCGCCTGGTCTGTGGATGGCGCGCTGCTACGCAGGCACCGTGCTGCTCGAGGGTACGACGCTCTCTGAAGGACGCGGCACGACGCGGCCGCTCGAGCTGATCGGTGCGCCGGATCTCGATACCGCGGCGCTCATCGCCGAGATGCAGTCGCTCGCGCCGCGCTGGCTCGAGGGCGCGCGGCTGCGGCGGTGCTGGTTCGAGCCGACCTTCCACAAGCATGTCGGGCAGCTGTGCGAGGGGCTGCAGCTGCACGTCGAGGATTCGCTGTACTACGACCATGAGGCGTTCCGCCCGTGGCGGCTGGTGGCGCTCGCGTTCAAGGCGCTGCGCCGGCTACACCCCGACTACGCCCTGTGGCGCGACTTCGCCTATGAGTACGAGCAGGGGCGTCGCGCCATCGACGTGATCAACGGCGGTGAAGTGCTGCGCCAGTGGGTGGACGACCCCGCTGCGCTGCCGGCCGATCTCGAGACGCTTGCGGCGGCGGACGAGGCCGACTGGCGCGCGCAGCGCCAGGCCGTGTTGCTCTATTGAGCGTGCTCGCCGTGAGCGCTCACGGCAGGCGGTCCGGCAGCAGGAAGGTGCGCCGCGCGCTCGCGCTCGCGAGCCGCTCCGGGCGGTACCAGCGCGCGAGCGCCGCCTTGTCGTTCAGGTCCGGGTTAGCGCGCGCGAACGCCGCGAAGTCCGCGCGTTCCCCGTTCTCCATGCGCTCGGCTATGAGTGCGAGAAACGCGATCGTCACGGTCTGATGGAACGCCTCGGGCTTGCCGGCTTTCGCGGCCATCGAGCGCAGCGCCCGGGAGAAGTGCAGCACGGTCTCGGCGAAGTCGTAGCGGCGCAGCGTCTCGAACGCCATGCGCACGTGCTCGCGATGCGGGAAGCGTGTCGCATCGAGCTCGCCGCGCAGGAAGCGCTCGAGGTCTGCGCCCTCAGCGTCCATGCTCGCCGGCCTCGCGCAGCCGGTGGGAATCTTTCGCAGTGAGGTCGAGCCCGTAGACCGCCTTCAGCGCCCGCACCTTGCGCAACGTCGCCGCCGAGAACGGCGCCTTGCCTTCGAAGGTGTGCAGGACGATGCCTTCCAGCAGGTCGCCGAGCGACAGATCGAGCTCGGTGGCGAGTGCCTTGAGCACCTTGAGCAGACGACTCTCGAGGCGGACGCCGGTCTGTGTGCGCACGATCTGCTGCATGGCGCCCATGGTACCATGTTACCAAGGTACCAGTCACGTCCGCTTGGCACGGATCGCCGCGCGCTGCAGGTCGGTTAGCCGCCGCTGCGCGCCGGGCGTGTGCTCGCGTGCCCGGGCGATGAGGCGCACGGCGGCGCTGCGGGTACGGATGCGCGTCGCCAGGTGGATACCGGCTTCTGCCGGCAGCGGCTCGAGCCACGAACCGAGGTCTTCTGCGAGGCCGTCGAGCAGCAGCTGGCGGCGCTCGGCGTACACGCGGCGCATGCTGCGGACGTAGCGGGCGAGGTGGCCCTCGACGATGAAATGCCCGAGCGCATCGTGCAGCTGGGCATTTCCGCCGCTGTCGGCGCACAGCCGCACCGCCGTGAGTACTTCGCGGGCCCACGCCGGCGCCACGACATAGCCGACGCGCAGCGCCGGGAACAGGCTCTTCGAGAAGGTGCCGACGTAAAGCACGCTCGCATCGCGATCGAGGGTCTGCAGCGCATCGAGCGGGCTCAGCCCCTCCTCGTCGACTGCCACGGGCACGATGTGCGCACCGGCGGCGAGCATCCCCGCGCGTAACGGCGGATAGCCGGGATTCTCCACCGCCACGCGGGTACGCCCGGGCGTAACCAGGGCGCGTGCCAGGAGATCATAGGCAGCGATTAGTGTTGCGGGCGAGTCGATAGGCGCCGGCGACGCGCCGGGTGGAGGGCAGCCTCGACCCGGGCAGCAGCCGCCGGTCGAGGATCGCGGCGCGCAGCTGGCCGTGAAGCTGACGCACCAGGCCGCCGGTGCCGCCGGTGCCGCCGGTGCCGCCGGTGCCGCCGGTGGCGAAGGACAGCGGGAACTCGAAAACTGGATCCTCTGGAGCCATGGTTCAGGTACGTGTGATGGAGCCAGCAGGAGGGTGGTGCAAGCGCACTGCCGCGACCACAACGCGCGGCAGGCGCTTGGCGGCGGCGCCGGGCGCGCCGCGTGACCTGCGGCAGGCGGCGCCGCATAATTTCCGCCCCCATGCTCAGCGCTCCCGACATCACCGCCTACCGCAGGCACTGGGCCGCGCGCTTCGGCACCGCACCCTTCCTGCCCATGTCGCGTGCGGAGATGCGGCTTCTCGGCTGGGACAGCTGCGACGTCATCGTCGTGACCGGCGATGCGTATGTCGATCATCCGAGCTTCGGCATGGCGATCATCGGCCGCGTGCTCGAGGCGCAGGGATTTCGTGTCGGCATCATCGCGCAACCCGACTGGCGCAGCGCCGACGATTTCGCCGCCCTCGGCCGTCCGAACCTGTTCTTCGGCATCACGGCCGGCAACATGGACTCCATGGTCAACCGCTACACCGCCGATCGCCGTCTGCGCAGCGATGACGCCTACACGCCCGGTGGCACGGGCGGTGCTCGCCCCGACCGCTCGGTGATCGTGTACGCGCAACGCGCGCGCGAGGCGTTTCGCGAGGTGCCGCTGGTGATCGGCGGCATCGAGGCATCACTGCGTCGCATTGCGCACTACGACTACTGGTCGGAGAAGGTACGCCGCTCGGTGCTGCTCGACGCCCGGGCGGATCTGCTCGTCTACGGCAGCGGCGAGCGGCAGATCTGCGAGATCGCGCACCGCCTGGCCGGCGGCGAGCCCATCGGCGCAATTACCGACGTGCGCGGCACGGCGTTTGCGCGTAAGGGGACCCCGGACGGGTGGATCGAGGTCGACTCGACGCACCTCGATGCGCCGGGACCCTTGAATGCTCCCCTGGACCCCTACGCCGTAGCGCCGGGCGCGCCTGCGCCGGCTGCGACCGCCGTCGCACCCGCGGAGCGCCCCAGCGAGAAGGTGGTCCGTTTCGTGCGCCGCGTGAGGAACGCCGATCGCGAGCGCAGCGTCATCCGCCTGCCCTCACACGAGACGGTCACGGCGGACCCCGTGATGTACGCGCACGCCTCGCGCATCCTGCATCTGGAATCGAATCCGGGTAATGCGCGCGCCCTGGTGCAGCGCCACGGCGACACCGACGTGTGGCTGAACCCGCCGCCGATCCCGCTCACCACGAAGGAGATGGACTGGGTATACGAGCGTCCCTACCGCCGCGTGCCGCATCCGTGCTACGGCAACGCCAATATCCCCGCGTACAAGATGATCCGCTTTTCGGTGGCGATTCAGCGCGGCTGCTTCGGCGGCTGCACGTTCTGCTCCATCACCGAGCACGAGGGCCGCATCATCCAGAGCCGCTCCGAGGAATCCGTGCTGCGCGAGATCGCGGAAGTGCGCGACCGGGTTCCGGGATTCACCGGCGTCATCTCCGATCTCGGTGGGCCGACGGCCAACATGTACCGCCTCGCCTGTAAGAGCCGCGAGATCGAGAGCGCCTGCCGCCGTCCCTCGTGTGTGTATCCCGGGATCTGCCCAAACCTCAACACCGATCACGCGCCGCTCATCCGCCTCTACCGCCGCGCCCGCGCGCTGCCTGGCATCCGCAAGGTGCTGATCGCCTCGGGCGTGCGCTATGACCTCGCCAGCGAATCGCCCGAGTACGTCAGGGAGCTCGCCGGGCATCACACCGGCGGCTATCTGAAGATCGCCCCCGAGGCGCTGGCGGAAGGACCGCTGTCGAAGATGATGAAGCCGGGCGTCGCTGCGTACGATCGCTTCAAGGCACTCTTCGATCGCTACTCGAAGGCGGCCGGCAAGGAGCAGTACCTGATTCCCTACTTCATCGCCGCCCACCCCGGCACCTCGGATGAGGACATGCTGGAGCTGGCCCTGTGGCTGAAGAGGAACGGCTTGCGCGCCGATCAGGTGCAGGCGTTCCTTCCGGGGCCGATGGCGACCGCAACCGCCATGTATCACTCGGGCCGGAACCCGCTGAAGCGCATCACCCGCAGCAGCGAGACGGTGCTGGTCCCGAGAGGACTCAAGGTGCGTCGGCTGCACAAGGCGTTTCTGCGCTATCACGATCCGCACAACTGGCCGATGTTGCGCGAGGCGCTGCGCCGCATGGGGCGGGCGGATCTCATCGGCAACGGCCGGCGGCAGCTGGTGCCCACCTACCAGCCCGCCGGCACCGGCGACGGCGGCGAGGGGCGTCGCGGCGGCGCCAGCCGGCCGTTTCGCACGCAGCACACCGGGTTGCCACGGGTGCCGCGCGGCAAACCGCGCCGTCGCCTCCCCCAGGTCCCCTGAGGCACGGCGCGCGCTCGAGCGGGCGGCGCCAGCGCAGCGCGCGGCGCGCGACAGTCCGGCAGCCAGCCAATATACTATACCCCCTATCCTATATGGCTCGCTGGAAGCCACGTGCCGGTGAACCACTTTGTCACCTTGCTGCAGCAGGGAAACTCCTGGCTGTTCGTGCCGAGCGCGGTGCTGCTCGTCGCGCTGCACGGAGCCAGCTGGCCCGCCGCGCAGGTGCGTGTCGAGACCGAGCGTGCCGACGGCACTCGCAAGACCTTCAGCTTCCGCCACGGCGGCTACCTCGAGTCGGCACAGGCGGTCCGCGAGCCGCACGAGTTCGTCGCCCGGCTGCGTCTCGGCGCCGACCGCCACAGTCATGACTACGATGTCGAGTTCGCCAAGCCAACCGCAGCGTCACCACGGCACAGATCGTGATCTTCGGTCTCACCGGGGGGCTCATTCCCTGTCCGGCCTCGCTGACCGTGCTGCTGTTGTGCCTGCAGCTCAAGAAGATCGCCCTCGGGACCACGCTGGTGCTGTGCTTCAGCCTCGGGCTGGCGCTTACCATGGTGGCCTCGGGCACCGTCGCGGCGCTCGGCGTACGACACGCAGCGCAGCGTTTCTCACGTTTCGGGGAGCTCGCGCGGCGGGCGCCCTATGTCTCCGGGTGCCTGATTCTGCTGGTCGGGCTGTACGTCGCGTATCAGGGGCTGCAGGCGCTCGCCTAGCGTTGTGCGCTGCGCCGGCGGAGGCCCGCTGCGCGCGATTGCGGACGCAGGCAACGCCAGAGTAGGGTGGCCGTCATGAATGTGCTGCTCCTGCGTGCACGGCGCCTGCGGCTGCTCGCGGTGGCCTGCTCCGTGGCCGCGGCGCCCGTCCCCGGCCAGAGCCCCGCGCCGTCGGCGGTGCCACCGACGGCGGCACACGCGGACGCCGGCACGGTCGCGGTGCTGCAGGTCAACGGCGCGATCGGGCCTGCGACGTCCCGCTACGTGGTGCGCGGACTCGAGGCCGCCCGCAGCAGCGACAGCCGCCTGGTGGTGCTCGAACTCGACACTCCGGGCGGGCTCGACAGCGCCATGCGCGACATCATCCGCGCGATCCTCGCCTCGCCGATTCCGGTGGTGAGTTATGTCAGCCCACCGGGCGCGCGTGCCGCGAGCGCCGGCACCTACATTCTCTACGCGAGCCACATCGCGGCGATGGCGCCGGCGACCAACCTCGGCGCCGCCACTCCGGTAGCGATCGGCGGCGAGCCGCCGCCCGCGCCTTCACCCATGCCGATGCCGGGCGGAGAGCGCCCGACGGACAAGGGGAGCGGCGGCACGGACACGGCAGGGGGCGGCACGGACAAGGCAGGGGGCGGCAGCGACAGGGGCAACAGCGGCGCAGACAAAGGTAACGGCGCTGCGGACCAGGCGCCCCAGAGTGGGCCGGCAGAGCCGGCGACCGCCATGGAGCGCAAGGTCATCAACGACGCCGTCGCCTATATCCGCGGTCTGGCGGAACTGCGTGGCCGCAATGCCGACTGGGCCGAGCAGGCGGTGCGCGGTGCCGCGAGCCTCTCGGCGACGGCGGCACTGCAGCAGAAAGTCATCGACCTCATCGCGCGCGACCTGCCGGACCTGCTGACCAAGCTCGACGGGCGCGAGGTGAAGATCACCGACAACCGCACCGTGAGGCTCGAGACGCGCGACCTGGCGGTGGTGCAGATGAAGCCCGACTGGCGCACCGAGCTGCTGGCGGTGATCACCAACCCGACGGTGGCGTATGGATTGATGCTGATCGGCATCTGGGGGCTGCTGCTCGAGGGATACAATCCCGGCGCGGTGCTGCCGGGCGTGGTGGGCTCGATCTGCCTGCTCATCGCGCTGTTCGCGTTCCAGATCCTGTCGGTGAATTACGCGGGGCTCGCGCTGGTGGTGGTGGGCACGGCCATGATCGTTGCGGAGTTCTTCTTTCCCACCTACGGCTCGCTCGGCGTCGGCGGTCTCATTGCGTTCGTGGTCGGCTCGCTCATTCTGTTCGATACCGACGTGCCCGGCCTGAACATCGGCCGACCGCTGATCGCCGCGTTCGCCACGGTCGGAGCGCTCATGATCGCCGGCATCGTCTATCTCAGCACACACGCCATGCGCCGCCCGGTGGTCACCGGCGCGCAGGCGATGATCGGCGCCAGCGCCGAGGTGGTCGCCGACTTCAGCGGCAAGGGGCGCGTGCGCTACGGCGGGGAGCTGTGGAACGCGCGCAGTGACAGCGCGCTGCGCGCCGGCGACCTGGCGCGCATCGTGAAGGTGGAAGGTCTAACATTGTGGGTCGAGCCGCAATGAGAGCGTCCTGAGCGGCCGGAGATTCGCATGCCCTTCATCGTCGCCGTCCTCATCATCATCGCGGTTCTGGTGTTCAGCTCGCTCAACGTGCTCAACGAGTACGAGCGCGGGGTGATCTTTCAGCTCGGCCGCTTCGTCGGCATCAAGGGTCCCGGTCTCATCATCGTCTGGCCGGTGTTTCAGCGGATGCGCAAGGTCGACCTGCGGGTCATCGTGCTGAGCGTGCCGAAGCAGGACGTGATCACGCGCGACAACGTATCGGTGAAGGTCAACGCCGTCGTCTACTTTCGCGTCGTCGATCCGGGCAAGGCCATCATCCAGGTGGCCAACGCCTTCGATGCCACCAGCCAGGTGGCGCAGACCACGCTGCGCTCGGTCGTCGGCCAGCACGAGATGGACGATCTGCTGTCGCAGCGCGACAAGCTCAACGTCGACCTGCAGCGCATCCTCGACCAGAGCACCGAGGCCTGGGGCATCAAGGTCGCGACGGTCGAGATCAAGGACGTCGACCTCGACGAGACCATGATCCGCGCCATGGCCAAGCAGGCCGAGGCGGAGCGCACGCGGCGCGCCAAGATCATCAATGCCGAGGGGGAGAAGCAGGCCGCCCAGACGCTGGTCGAGGCGGCGCAGGCGCTCGCCCGGGAACCGAGTGCGCTGCAGCTGCGCTACCTGCAGACCCTCGCCGACATCGCCCACGAACGGACGCAGCTGCTCGTCTTCCCGCTGCCGCTCGACCTGATCAAGCCGCTGCTCGGCCAGCGTGAATAGCGGCCGCGCGCTTGCCGCTGCGGGTGTGCTGCTGGCGATCGCCACCGCCTGCGGCGCCTTTGGCGCTCATGCGCTGAAGGCGCAGCTGCCCCCGGAGCGGCTTGAGATCTGGGAGGTCGCAGTGCGCTACCAGTTCTTTCAGGCGCTCGGCCTGCTCGGTATCGGGCTCACGCTGCGCGTGCTCGAGGCCGCGCCGCTGCGCGCCGCGGCGGCGCTGATCGTAAGCGGAGTGGTGCTCTTCTCGGGTAGCCTCTACGCGCTCGCGCTCGGCGCGCCGCGCGCACTCGGGGTGCTCACGCCGCTCGGCGGCCTCGCCTGGGTCGCCGGCTGGCTGCTGTTTGCCTGGGGTACCTGGCAGTTCGGCGGCGGCAACGCTTGAGGGGATCACACACATGTTGAATCGGACGGCATCCGTTACGCTTGCGCTCGGCATCGCGGCGACCGCAGCCATCGGCGCCTCGAGCACGGCCCCGCAGGCTGAGCACGCCGCGATCGGTGCCTTCGGTCTCGACCTCTCCGGGGGCGATCCGAGCATCAACCCCGGCGACGACTTCTACACCTACGCCAACGGCCGCTGGCAGGAGAAGACGCAGATCCCGCCGGATCGCTCTTCCTGGGGCTCCTTCATCATGCTCCGCGAGCGCTCCCTCGAGCAGTTGCGCGGGATCCTCGAGGCGCTGCCGGCCCACGCCACCGCGGGTAGCAATGAGCAGAAGCTGTACGATTTCTATCGGGCCTACCTCGATACCGACGCGATCGAGCGCGCCGCGCTGTCCCCCGCCAGGCCGGTGCTCGATAGCATCGCCGCCGCCAAGACCCACGAGCAGATCGCTGCGCTCATGGGGCGACCGGAGCTGCGCCTCACCTCGCCGGTGGACTTCGACATCGATCCGGATGAGAAGGATCCCGATCACTACATGGTGGTGATGGTGCAGAGCGGGCTCGGCTTGCCCGACCGCGACTACTACCTCAAGGATGACGCCGTCTACAAGCAGCTGCGCGAGAAATACGCGGCGCACATCGAGCGGCTGCTGACGCTCGCCGGGCAGCCCGATGCGGCACAGGGCGCAACGTCAATCGTCGAGCTCGAAACACAGATCGCCCAGGCGCACTGGCCGCGGGCCAAGACACGCGAGCGCGATCTGACTTACAACCCGTACACGCGCGCGGCGCTTGCCAAATTCGCCACGGGCTTTCCCTGGCCGCAGCTGCTCCAGGGTGCCGGCCTCGAGGCGCAGCCGCGCTTCATCGTCTTCGAGCCCGATGCAGTGCAGAAGCTCGGCACGCTGTTCAGGCAGCTGCCGGTGGAGCGCTGGCGCACCTACCTCACCTACCACTACCTGGTCGGCAATGCGGATGTGCTGCCGAAGGCGTTCGACGACGCAGTGTTCGACTTCTACGGCCGCACCCTCCATGGCCGACAACAGCAGCAGGTGCGCTGGAAGCGCGCGGTGGCGGCGGTCGATGCGGGACTTGGCGAGGCGGCCGGCGAGCTGTACGTCAAGCAGTACTTCCCGCCCGCATCGAAGCAGCAGATGCTCGAGCTGGTGGAGAACCTGCGCGCCTCCTACCGCGAGCGCATCGAGAAACTGCCATGGATGACACCTGAGACCAAGAAGGTGGCGCTGGAGAAGCTCGCGGCGTTCCGCCCCAAGATCGGTTACCCGGACAAGTGGCGCGATTATTCCGCGCTCGAGGTAAGGCCGCACGATGCCTTCGGTAACGTCTCCCGCGCGGCTGCCTTCGATTGGCAACGCCAGGTCAAGCGCCTCGGTGGCCCGACCGACCGCGGCGAGTGGGGCATGACGCCGCAGACCATCAATGCCTACTACAACGCGACGTTCAACGAGGTGGTCTTTCCGGCCGCCATCCTGCAACCACCGTTCTTCGATCCGCACGCCGATGCCGCCGTCAACTACGGCGGCGTGGGCGGCGTCATCGGGCACGAGATGGGTCATGGCTTCGACGATCAGGGCGCGAAGTCCGATGCGCGCGGCGTGCTGCATACCTGGTGGCTGCAGCAGGACACCGACGCTTTCCACAAGCGTGTCGATCGCCTCGCCGCACAGTACGACACCTACACGGTGCTGCCGGGGCTCAACATCAACGGTCGCCTGACCCTGGGCGAGAATATCGGCGACCTCGGGGGCCTCTCGGTGGCGAACGAGGCGTACCACCGCTCGCTCCACGGTGCGCCGGCCCCGGTGCTCGGCGGCCTCAGCGGCGACCAGCGCTTCTTCCTCTCCTGGGCGCAGGTATGGCGGCAGAAGCAGCGCGACGAGGACCTGCGTGCCCAGGTCACGAGCGACCCGCACAGCCCGACGAAGTACCGTGTGAACGGTGTGGTGCGCAACGTCGATGCCTGGTATCCGGCCTTCAAGGTACAAGCGGGCGAGAAGCTCTATCTGCCGCCGGACGAGCGCGTGCACATCTGGTGAAGTCGGGGCTGCCGATCGACACGGCGCTGCCGGCACTTGGCGCAGCCCTCCTCAGCCACCGGGCGGCGGTGCTGCAGGCCCCACCGGGCGCCGGCAAGAGCACCGTGGTGCCGCTCGCGTTGCTCACGGAACCGTGGGCACAGGGCCGACGGCTGCTGATGCTCGAGCCGCGCCGCCTGGCCGCGCGTGCCGTTGCCGCGCGTATGGCGCACACGCTCGGCGAGAGTGTGGGCGAGACCGTCGGCTACCGCATGCGGCTCGACACGCGTATCTCGCGCCGCACCCGCGTGGAAGTGGTGACCGAGGGCGTGCTCACGCGGCTGCTGCAGGAGGATCCGGCGCTCGAGGGCGTCGCCGCCGTGATCTTCGATGAGTTCCACGAGCGCAGTCTCCAGGCCGATCTCGGGCTGGCGCTCGCGCTCGATGCGCGCGCAGCGCTCGCGCCGGACCTGCGGGTGCTGGTAATGTCGGCGACGCTCGATGCGGCGGCGGTGACGCAGCTGCTCGGGGGCGCACCGCTCATCAGCGCGCCCACGCGCGCCTACACGGTCGAGACGCGCTACGCCGGCAGCGCAGCACCGCGCCTGCCCGCGGCCGCGGGCGTACGGGCGGCACCGGAGCCCGAGCGGCAAATCGCGCAGCTCGTCAGCCGTGCACTGCGCGAGGAGCACGGCGACCTGCTGGTCTTCCTTCCCGGGGCGCGCGAGATCCGCCGCGTGCAGGGGCTGCTCGGCGGCGCCGCGGATGCTGACGGTGTTGCCCTGCTGCCGTTATTCGGCGAGCTCTCCGGCGAGGAGCAGGATGCGGCGCTCGCGCCGGCGACGCACGGCGTCCGCAAGGTCGTGCTCGCCACCAACATCGCCGAGACCAGCTTGACGATCCCGGGTGTGCGCGTCGTCGTCGACTCGGGCCTGGTGCGGCGCGCGCGCTTCGATCCGGTCACCGGCATGAGCCGCCTCGAGACGGAGCGCATCTCGCGTGCCTCGGCGCAGCAGCGCCAGGGGCGCGCCGGGCGCACCGAGGCCGGCGTGTGCTACCGCGCCTGGAGCGAGGGGGCACACGCGGCGCTCGCCGCCTTCACGCCGCCCGAGATCAGCGACGCCGATCTCGCACCGCTCGCGCTGGAGCTGGCGCGGTGGGGCGCACGCGACGGGCGCGAGCTGCGCTGGCTCGACGCGCCGCCGGAAGCCATGCTCGCGAGCGCCCGCGACCTGCTGGGGCGCCTCGGGGCGCTGGACGGGGCGGGCCGCATCAGCGCCCACGGCCGCGAGATGGCGCGTGCCGGTGTGCATCCGCGCCTGGCGCACATGCTGCTGCGGGGGCGCGCGCTCGGCTCGCTGGCGCTCGCCGCGCAGCTCGCGGCGCTGCTCTCGGAGCGCGACCTGCTGCGCGCCAGCGTGGCGCGCGACGCAGATATCCGCACGCGGCTCGACGCGCTGCGCGGCACCGAGCGGGTGCCAGGCGCCGACCGCGCCCTGTTGCAGCGCGCGCGCCGCGCCGCGCTCGATCTCGAGCAGCGGCTGGCGGCGGATACGGGGACCGCTGGCGCCCCAGGCGGTGGAGAGGCATCCCGCGCGCCGCTGGCGCGTCACCGCGCCGCGGGGTGTGCCGCGCCCGCGCCACGCCGCGATGTCGCTCCCGGCGCGCTGCTCGCCTTCGCCTACCCTGACCGCATCGGCCTGCGCCGTGCCGGCGGCGCGGGACGCTTCACTCTCGCCAACGGCCGCGGCGCGCTGTTCGCGGTTCCCGAGGCGCTCGCGCGTCAGGAGCTGATCGTGGCCGTGGACCTCGACGATCGCGAGCGCGATGCGCGCATCCTGCTCGCCGCACCGCTCGCCCGTGCCGAGCTGCTCGAGCACTTCGCCGACCGCCTGGTCGAGCGCGAGTCGGTCGAGTGGAGCTCACGCGCGCAGGCGGTGCTGGCGCGGCGCACGCTCGCGCTCGATGCGCTCGTGCTCGAGGAGAAGCCGCTCGTCGAGGTTCCCGCCGACGCCGCGCGCGCCGCCATGCTCCAGGGAGTGCGTGAGCTCGGGGTCGCGGCGCTTCCGTGGGACCGCGCCGCGCGCGACCTGCAGGCGCGCATGGAGTTCGTGCGTCGCTCCCAGGGCGAGGCAGCAGCGCCGCCGCCGTGGCCGGCGGTGTCCGACGCCGCACTGCTCGAGTCGCTCGAGGACTGGCTCGGCCCCTGGCTCGAGGGCGTCACGCGTCGCGAGCACCTCGCGCGCGTGCCGCTGGCGCAGGCCCTGCACGCGCAGCTCACGGCCGCGCAGCAGCGCGAGCTGTCCGAGTGGGCACCGACGCACCTGCGCATGCCGAGCGGCGCGCAGCTGCGCGTCGACTACCTGGACGACAACGCGCCGCTCGTGTCGCTGCGGCTGCAGGAGGCGTTCGGACTCGACGCC
>Ga0335079_10006043_pt1 | contig 13849 bp, 10 predicted proteins | sample Lox_Sample_33_FD_206719 | JGI IMG/M metagenome (GOLD analysis project Ga0335079, IMG submission 206719) | Soil microbial communities from Loxahatchee National Wildlife Refuge, Florida, United States - Lox_Sample_3.3 | ecosystem: Environmental > Terrestrial > Soil > Wetlands | place: USA... | reverse complement strand
ACGCGGAAGATGTGCGTATCCACCGCCACTTCCACCTGGCCGAACACCATGTTGAGCACGATGCTCGCCGTCTTGCGTCCCACGCCCGGCAGGGCCTCGAGGGCGGCGCGTTCGGCGGGTACCTGCCCACCGTGGCGCTCGAGCAGCTGCTGCGCGAGGCCGACGAGGTTCTTCGCCTTGGTGTTGTAGAGTCCGACCCCGCGGATGTAGGGCTTCACCCCCTCGACGCCGAGTGCGCTGATCGCCGCCGGCGTGTTGGCGCGCGGAAACAGCACGCGCGTGGCCGCATTCACACTCTTGTCGGTGGTATGCGCGGAGAGCATGACCGCCACCAAGAGCTCAAACGGCGTGTCGTACAGCAGTTCGGTGGTGGGCGTCGGATTTGCGGCCTTGAGTCGCCGGAAGATCGCGGCCCGGGTTGCCGGGTGCATGGACTGCAAGGATGCCCGCGCCGGGCGCGCGTTGTCGAGCGGCGCGCGCGCCGCGGTCCACCGTCAGCGGATCTGCAGCACGATCTTGCCCGGCACGTGGCCGGCCTCCAGGCGCTGCTGTGCCTGTGCAGCCTGTGCCAGGGGGAATTGCGCCGCGATCGGTACCCGCAGTTTCGCCGCCTCGATGGCGGCATTCAGGCGCTGGTACTCCTTGGGGGCGGGTATGGCGTCGTAGGCCACCAGGGGCACCCCGGGGCGTGTGCGCGGGACCGGGTGCACACCCGTCGGGTAGGCGACGCGGCCGCCGGGCTTGAGGGTGTCGATGCTGCGCTCCAGCGCCTCTCCCGGGGCGAGTGCCAGCACCGCGTCCAGCCCCGCGGGTGCGAAGGCGTGGGCGGCGGCCGTGATGTCGCCGTGGCGCCCGTCGACCACGGCGTCCGCGCCCAGGCCCTGCAGCAGTGCGATCTCGTCCTCGGCGGCGACCGTGGCCAGCACCCGCGCGCCGCGCAGCTTGGCGAACTGCACCGCGAGCGTGCCGACGCCGCCGGCGGCGCCGTGGATGAGGAGGGTCTCGCCGGGCTTGATATGCAGGGCATCATCCACCCCCTGCAGCGCGGTGAGTGCGGTAGTGGCAATCGCTCCGGCCTGCGTGAGCGTGAGCCCCTGTGGCACGTGAGCGACGCGCTCGGCGGGCACCGCCACGTATTCGGCATAGAAGCCGCCCTGCGGGTTGTCCCAGCTGTAGGCGTAGACCTCGTCGCCGATTTTGAAGCCGTGCACCCGGGCGCCGAGCGCGGCCACCACGCCGGCCCCGTCGGTGCCGAGCACCAGCGGCATCCTCGAGTGCTTGATGGACTCGGGCTTCTCGCGCACCGACACGTCCCAGCTGGCGACCCCGGCGGTGTGCAGGGCGATCAGTACCTCATCGGCGGCGGGCTTCGGCACGGGTAGTGTGTGCAGCGTGAGCACCGAGGCGTTGCCGCCCTGATCGATCGCTGCGGCCTGCATCTGCGCCGGCAGCGCCGCGAGGGCGCTGCCGGCGAGGGCGGTGAGGAACACAAGAGCAACGCGCAGCGCGGGCATGGAGGTCTCCGCAACGTGAGCCTGCATGATGCCCGAGCGGGCGGGCCGCCGTCTTGGGGTGACACCGCAGCCACTGCACTGCTCGTCGCGCGCCTGCTCAGGGCGGAGGCGGCGGCAGGCTCCCCTTGCGCGCGGCCAGGAGCGCCGCGCGCTCGCGCGCCTGCTGCGCGAGGCGGGCGTTACGCGCCGCGTAGCGCTCGCGGTTGTCCGCGGGGGAAGGCGCGAGTGCGGCGTGGGTGCCTGGCTCCCGTGTAAGCATGTGGATGCAGTCCACCGGGCAGGGCGCCACGCACAGCTCGCAGCCCGTGCACAGCGCTTCGATCACCGTGTGCATCTGCTTCTGCGCACCCACGATCGCATCCACCGGGCACGGCGGCAGGCACTTCGCGCAGCCAATGCATGCCGCCTCATCGATGCGGGCCACGAGCGGGGGGCCCTCGGCGCCGCAGGCCGGGTTCAGGGGCAGTGCCGGACGGCCGAGGAGCGCGGCGAGGGCGGCGATGGTGGCCGCGCCCCCGGGCGGACACTGGTTGATGTTGGCTGTCCCGCCGAGGAGCGCCTCTGCGTAGGGTCGGCAGCCGCTGTAACCGCAGCGCGTGCACTGCGTCTGCGGCAGCAGGGCATCCACCTCATCGACGCTGGCCATGGGCGCTGCACCCTCAGCTGATGCGCATGCCCGGCTTGGCGCCCGAGTCGGGTGCGAGCAGGTAGAGCCCGGGCTCAGTGCCGCTCGCGGCGAGCACCATGCCCTCGGAGGTCCCGAACTTCATCTTGCGCGGCGCGAGGTTGGCGACCACCACCGTGAGGCGGCCAATGAGCTGCGCGGGCTCATAGGCGCCCTTGATGCCGGCGAACACCGTGCGCCGGGCCGAGCCCAGGTCGAGCGTCAGCTTCAGGAGCTTGTCCGAGCCTGCCACGAGTTCGGCGTGCTCGATACGCGCCACGCGCAGCTCGATGCGCCTGAACTCCTCGATCGAGATCGGCGCGCCCTCACCTGCGGCTTGCGCGGGCGAGGGCGCGGCCGCCGCCACCGGCGCTGCCGGGAGCGTCTCGAACAGCGCATCAAGCTGCTTGGCATCGACGCGCGTCATCAGGTGCTTGTAGGGCCTGATGCCCGTGGGCAGCACCTGCGCGTCCTGCCAGGTGAAGTCGGCGTCGAGCCCGAAGAGCTCCCGCGCGGTGCGCCGCGCGACCTGCGGCAGTACCGGTGCCAGCAGCACCGAGAGCACCTTGAAGCCGTAGAGCGCACGCGAGCAGACGTCCTGAAGCTGCACGGCGTTGCCCGCGTCCTTGGCGAGCACCCAGGGCTGGTGGGCGTCAAACTCCTGGTTGATGCGATCGGCGTAGGTCATGACCTCGCGGATCGCGCGGCCGAACTCGCGCGCTTCGTAGCACTCCTCGACGCGTTCCGCGAGTGCGCGTGCGCCCGCGGTGAGCGCGGCGGTGTCGGCGCTGTACTGCAGGCGGCCGCCGAACTGGCGATTGATAAAGGCCGAGGCGCGCGAGGCGATATTGACGTACTTGCCGATGAGATCGCTGTTGACGCGCAGCGTGAAGTCCTCGGGGTTGAAGTCGATATCCTCGACGTTGCCGTTGAGCTTGGCCGCGATGTAGTAACGCAGCCACTCGGCGTTCATCCCGACTTCCAGATAGCGCAGGGGCGAGATGCCGGTGCCGCGCGACTTGGACATCTTCTCGCCCGAGACCGTGATGAAGCCGTGTACGTAGACATGATCGGGCACGCGGAACGGGGCACCCGCGAACCTGAGCATCGCCGGCCAGAACAGGGTGTGGAAGTAGATGATGTCCTTGCCGATGAAGTGGATCTGCTCGGTGTCCGGGGCAGCGAGGAATTCCTCGAAGCTGCGCCGCTCGCCGCGGGTGCGCGGGCCGCCGGACGCGAAGTAGTGCTTGAGCGCGGCGAGGTAGCCGATGGGCGCATCCAACCACACATAGAAGTACTTTCCCGGGGCATCCGGGATCGGGATGCCGAAGTAGGGCGCATCGCGGGAGATGTCCCAGTCGGCGAGCGCCTGCTCGCCGCTGCCGCCGAGCCACTCGCGCGCCTTGTTGGCCACGGCCGGCTGCAGGCGCCCCGGCGCGTCCAGCCACTCGCCCAGGAACTGCACGCACTTCGGATCCGAGAGGCGGAAGAAGAAATGCTCCGAGCTGCGCAGCTGCGGACGGGCGCCCGAGAGCGCCGAGTAGGGGTTGATGAGCTCGGTGGGGGCGTAGACGGTGCCGCACACCTCGCAGCTGTCCCCGTTCTGGTCCTTGGAGTGGCAGTTCGGGCACTCGCCCTTGATGTAGCGGTCCGGGAGGAACATGCCCTTGACCGCGTCGTAGAACTGCTGCACCGACTTTGAATAGATGAGGCCCGCCGCCTGCAGGCGCCGGTAGATCTCCTGCGAAAGCTCGGTGTTCTCGGGCGACTCGGTGGACCACCAGTGATCGAAGCTGAGGTGAAATCCCTGCAGGTAGCGCGGGCGATCGGCGGCGATGCGCGCCACCAGCTGCTGCGGCGTGATGCCCTCGGCCTCCGCCTTGAGCATGATGGGTGCGCCGTGCGCATCGTCGGCGCCCACGAACAGCAGTTCGTGCCCCCGCATGCGCTGGAAGCGCACCCAGATGTCCGCCTGGATGTACTCCATGATGTGGCCGATGTGAAACGGCCCGTTGGCATAGGGCAGGGCAGTGGTGACGAAGATCTTGCGCGGCATCGGGCTTAGTTTACACAAGCCGGCCGCGCCGCCCGGCCCGAAGGGGCGTGCGCGCTCTTCAGCCCGAGTCCTTGACGTCCTCGAACTTGCCCTTGTTGATCGCCTTCTTGTAGGCCTCTTTCCCGGAGATCTGCCGCGAATCGAGCAGCTGCTGGATGGCGGTGTCCATGGTGCGCATGCCGAACTGGCCGCCGGCCTGCATGGTGTTCTCCAGTTGGTCGAGCTTGCCCTGGCGGATGAGGTTCGAGGCAGCCGGCGTGTTGACCAGGATCTCCAGCGCTGCGATGCGGCCGCTCTTGTCGGCGCGCTGCAGCAGCTGCTGCGAGACCACCCCGCGCAGGGAGGTCGAGAGCATGGTGCGTACGTGCGACTGCTTGTCGGAAGGGAACACGTTCACCATGCGGTCCACGGTCTGCGCGGCGCCGTTGGTGTGCAGCGTCCCCATGACGAGGATGCCCATCTCGGCCGCGGTCACCGCGATGCTCATGGTCTCGAGGTCACGCAACTCGCCCACGAGCACGACGTCGGGGTCCTCGCGCAGGGCCGAGTGCAGCGCCGCCGAGAAGCTCGGCGCGTGCACGCCGATCTCGCGCTGGCTGATGAGGCAGCTCTTGCGCTCGTGCACGAATTCGATCGGGTCCTCGATGGTGAGGATGTGGCCCTTCTCGCGGCGGTTGATGTCATCGATCATGGCCGCCAGCGTCGTCGACTTGCCCGAGCCGGTCTTGCCGGTGACGAGGATCAGCCCGTTGTTGGCGCGCGCCATCTGGCGCACGGCCTCCGGCAGCTTCAGCTCGTCCATCGTCAGCGCCTTGGAGGGGATGGCGCGGAACACCGCGCCCATGCCGTTTAGCTGGCGCATGACGTTGACGCGGAAGCGTCCGCGCCCGGGGAGCGTGTAGGCGAAGTCGGCGCCGTCCTTGGCCTCGAAGCGATCGAGGGCCGGCTTGGGCATGATCTCGTACAGGCACTGCTTCACGAACTCGGCGGCGAGCTTGTCGGGCTTGAGGGTCGAGAGATCCCCGTAGAGGCGGATGCGGGCCGGATCACCGGCGATGAAGTGCAGGTCCGAGCCGCGCTTCTCCAGCACTTCGCTGAGGAATCCGTCGATCTGCGCCACGGTCGTGCCCTGCCTCGGTGCGCTTCAGGCGGCGCTGTTGGAAGGGGCCGTGGACAGCGGCGCCGAGCCGGTCATGTCCAGCTTCGGCAGCATGCTCGTGTCGGTCACGAACTTCTGGAAGGCGCGCTTCTCGGTGGCGTAGTTGTAGGCGTCGTCCGGGTCGATGCTGCGCTGGTTGATGGCCGCGAGCAGGGCCTGGTCGAGCAGCTGCATGCCGAGGTCGCGTCCCATCTGCATCTGCGTCGGGATCTGATGCGTCTGCTCGGTCTGGATGAGCTTGGCGACGGCCTTGGTCATCATCAGCACCTCGCAGATGGCCTTGCGCCCGTGGTTGTCGGTGGTCTTGACCAGCACCTGGGTCACGACAGCGAGCAGGCTCTGCGCGAGGAAGCTCTTGGTCTGCTCGCGCTCCTCCACCGGCAGCGCATCGATGATGCGATCGATGGTCTTGACCGCGCTCGTGGTGTGCAGGGTGCCGAGCACCAGGTGGCCGGTTTCCGCCGCGGTCATGGCCATGGAGATGGTCTCCGCGTCGCGCAGCTCACCGACCAGGATCACGTCGGGGTCCTCGCGCATCGCCGCGCGCACGCCTTCCGCGAAGCTCGGGATGTGGGTACCGAGCTCGCGCTGGATGACCTGGCTCATCTTGCTCGGGTGTACGAACTCGATCGGATCCTCGAGGCTGATGATGTTCAGCCGCCGGGTCGAGTTCAGGTGATCGATCATCGCCGCGAGCGTGGTCGACTTGCCCGTGCCGGTCGAGCCGGTGACCAGCACCATGCCCTGGTGAAAGTCGCACAGCTTGGTGACGATGGGCGGCAGCGCCAGCTTCTCCAGCGTCGGCACCGCGGCGGGAATCGAGCGGAAGGTGGCCCCGACGCCGGTCTCCTTGCGGTAGACGTTGACGCGAAAGCGCCCGCCCTCGGCGGACACGTAGGAGAAGTCCAGGTCGATGCCCTTGTTAAACTGCTCGCTCTGCGTGCGCGTGAGGATCTCGCTGATGTAGCTCTCGAGCTCCGAGTCACGCAGGTCGCGGAACTTGATGGGCAGCAGGTCCCCGTAGAGGCGCAGCATCGGGGGCACGCCGACGGCGAGGTGCACGTCCGAGCAGCCCTGCTGGGTCCCGAGCTTGAGAAACGCGTCGATGCGCGCCAAGTCTTTGCTCCTTAAGGAGTTTTACCGGAAGATGTTTTGCCCGAGGCGGGCTGTGAGATCAACAACTTGTCGCCGGAAATTTGACGTAACGCACGAACTTTCGCAAGGCGGGAGCCCTCGCGGGGGGGCACCGGCGCCCCGGGGGGCGGGACCTAGAGGAAGGCCTTGAGGGCCACGCTCAGCTCCTCCATGGTCTGGAAGCGCTTGGTCTTGTCCACCGCCATCGCGCGCACCACGAGGTCGGAGAGCCCGGGTGGCAGGTTCGGATTGGCCTCCTGGGGAGCGCGGGCCTTGCCCTGCACGTGCTGGTACATGACCGACATGTGATCGCCGCGCGAGTAGGGCGGCACACCGGTGGTCATCTCGTAGAGCATGACGCCGAGTGCGTAGATGTCGGCGCGCTCATCGACCTTCTTGCCGAGGATCTGCTCGGGGGCCATGTACTTCGGTGAGCCGATGACGTAACCGGTCTTGGTGAGCTGCGTATCGCCCTCGCGTTGCGCTGCCGCGACGCCGAAGTCCACGATCTTCAGCAGCCCCTCCTGGTTGATGAGCACGTTCGCCGGCTTCAGATCGCGGTGCACGATGCCCTGCTGGTGCGCCACCGTCATGCCGGTGCAGATGTCGATGCCGAACTGCAGGGCGCGCTTGAGCTCGAGCGGCTTCTCGTTGACCACCTCGCTGCCGAGGGTGTGGGAGGGGAAGTACTCCATGGAGATGGCGTAGTTGCCCTGGATGTAGAGGAAGTCGTAGATGCGGATGACGTTTTTGTGGGTGATCTTGCGCGAGTAGCGCAGCTCGTGGACGAAGCGCTTCATGACCTCTTCGTCCTCGGAGACGTTGGGGTTGAGGAACTTCAGGATGAGCCGCTCATCCACTACGGTGTCCTCCATCAGCAGCACGGTGCCGAAGGCGCCGCGGCCGATGCGGTCGATGTACTTGTAGCGCCCCTCGAGGACATCCCCGGGCTTGAGCGTATTGATGTCCAGGCGCGCGGCGGTCTGCGCCTGGCGCGCCGCCTGCTGCACGGCCTGCTCGGAGATGACCTGCGTCTTGAGCACTTCCGGCGGGGGTGAGGCGGGCGCCGGGCGCGGCGGCCGTACGCCGCTGGCGGGCGCGGCCGCCGTGGTCGCGGGCGGGGAGCTGCCCGCGGTCAGCTGCGAGATGCCGGCGATGCGGTTGTCGAGCTCGGACATCGCCGCCGCCGCCATGCGCGAGATGGTCTGGTCGGGGGAGCCCATCTGCGCCTGCAGCTCGCTGCGCACCTGGTCCGCGCGTGCCTCGTCGGTCAGCTTGGAGAGCGCCTGGATGGCCTCGATGCGGATCTCGCGCTCCGGTCGCGCGATGAGGGGCAGCAGCTCATCGACCAGCTTGCTGTCGCCGAGCTTACCGAGCGCGCGCACCACGATCGGAGTGGCCTTGCCGTTTGCGGGCGTGTGCAGCATCTCCATGAGGCGCGGCACGGCGCGCTTGCTGCCGATCTCGGCCAGCGCATCCACGGCCCGCTCGCTCACCCACCAGTCGCTGTCGCGGGTGGCGTGGATGAGTGAGTCCACGGCGCGCTCGTCCTTGGTCTGGTTCAGGATCTCGATCGCCGCGCGGCGTATGTCCTCGTCCTTGTCGCGCACCAGCTGCAGCACGGCATCGATCACCTTCGGTCCGCCGATCTTGCCGAGGGCATCCGCGGCGCGGCTGCGCACCCACCAGTCGCTGTCCTTGAGCGAGCCGAGCAGGTACTTCACCGATTGCGCGTTGCCGACCTCGTTGAGCACCTCGACGGCCGCGCGGCGCGCGTTCTCGTTCTCGTCCTTGAGGATCTCGATGAGATACTTCATCGTGTCCGGGTGGTTCGCCTTGATGACCACGTCGATGGCGCGGTTGAGCACGTCGATCTCGGGGTCGCGCAGCAGCGGGGCGACGCGCTCGATGTCGATCGGGCCGTCCATGCGCTGCAGGGCCGACAGCGCCGCCCCGCGGATCAGCTTGTTCGGGTCGCGCAGCAGCCCGGTGAGCGCGGTCTGCACCTCCGCGGTGTTGAAGCGCGCCAGGGTATTGATGATGTGCACCCGGGCGATCGGGTCCTTGCCCTGCAGGCGCCCGATGAGCTCGCCGACCGAGGACTTGTCGGCGATCTCCCCGATGATGCGAAACAGCGCCGCCTTCTCGTTGGGCTCCTGGGCGTAGGCGGCGGTGAGGAGTTCGCGCACGTTGAAGCGCGACTTCTGCGCCGCGATCACATCCAGCACCGCGGACTTGGAGACGCCCTGGGTCGAGAGCGCCTCGATGAGCAGGTTGTGCGGGTAGTTGCGGCTGTTAGTGAGCGCCCAGGAGATGCCGGAGATGACGCGCGGGCTGCCCTCGATCAGGCCGCGCACGAACTGCGGGAAGGTCTTCTGGCTCACCAGCGCGGTGAGCACCTCCACGAACGCAAGCGTGGCCCCCTTGTCCGCCTCCGGCAGCGCGCCGAGGATCGGCTCGATGGCGCCCGGGCCGATGTCCTTCAGGCGCGCAATGGCCTTCTGCCGTGCAGGGTTGCTCGCATCGCTCACCGAGCGGATCTCGGTAACGAGCCGGTCGGCACGCAGGTTCGTGAAAAAACTCATGCAGCCTATCTATTGGACGCAGCTTCCTCGACGTATCCACCATCGCTCCCCGCCAGGGCAGCGCGCACACACGGGACGCGGGTCGTTCCGGCGCCGGCGCCGCTGTCGCAGCCGACTTAAGGAGCAGGAAGCGCGCAGCCTCCGGACCGCTGAGATTATGCCACAGCCGCGCGCAACCCCCTGTGACGGCGGGCTTCTTGGCCGCGCCCGTTAGCCACTACAATCGGGCGCTGCCACCGGCCAATACCCCTTTGCCGCACATGATCCCGGAAACCTCAGTCGATGCCGTGCGTGCCGCGCTGGAGGCCTACGCCGAGCCCTACCTGGGCGAGACGCTGGGGGCGGCGCGGGCGGTGCGGGAAGTGCGCGCCGTCGCCGGGGGCGTCAACGCCCGCATCGAGCTGGGGTTCCCCGTGGGTGGCTACCAGTCCGAGCTCAGCGCGGCGCTCACGGCACACCTCGGCGCGCACGGGATCTCGGTGCCGCTCACCCTCGACCTGCAGTCCAACATCCGCGCGCACGCGGTTCAGCGCAATCTCAAGCCGCTCGGGGAGATCAGTAACGTCGTCGCCGTGGCCTCAGGCAAGGGGGGCGTCGGCAAGTCCACCGTGGCGGTCAATCTCGCCCTCGCCTGGGCCGCCCAGGGGGCGCGCGTGGGCATCCTGGATGCGGACATCTACGGGCCGAGCCAGCCCCTGATGCTCGGGCTGGCAGGCCAGCGCCCCACCGCCCCCGACGGCAAGCACCTCAGGCCCCTCATCAGCCACGGGGTGAGTGCCATGTCGATCGGCTTTCTGGTCGATGAGCAGCAGCCGATGGTTTGGCGCGGACCGATGGTGACGCAGGCCCTCACCCAGCTGCTCTCGGAGACGCAGTGGGGCAAGCTCGACTACCTGGTCGTCGACATGCCCCCCGGGACCGGGGACATCCAGCTCACCCTGGCGCAGCGCGTCCCCGTGGCCGGTGTGCTGATCGTCACCACCCCGCAAGATATCGCGCTAGCTGATGCGCGCAAGGGACTGAAGATGTTCGAGAAGGTCTCGGTGCCGGTGCTGGGCATCGTCGAGAACATGAGTATCCACGTGTGCAGCAACTGCGGGCACAGCGAGCACATCTTCGGCGCCGGTGGCGGGGCGCGGATGGCCGAGCAGTACGGCGTGCGCCTGCTCGGGGAACTGCCGCTCGATGCGCACATCCGCGAGGAGGCCGACGGCGGTCGCCCCACCGTCGTGGCGGCGCCCGACTCGGCACGCGCGCGCGCCTACTTCGAGATGGCGCGGCGGGCCGGCGGTGCGCTGGCCGTGCGCGCGCGCGACCGCACGAGCCTCTTCCCGAAGATCGTGGTCGAGGAGAGCTGAACGTCACCCGGCGCGCACACGCCCCATCAATCGCTCGCCCCCGCGCAACCGACTGCGATACTCTGCGCGCCTTTGAACCTGGCGGCGCCGGCGCCGACTCATGGCACGCGTACCGGCGCGGGAGATGACGGGATGAGCATCAAGTCCGACAACTGGATCCGGCGCATGGCGCGCGAGCACGGCATGATTGAGCCGTTCGCCGCCGAACAGGTGCGCGAGGTCAATGGCAAGCGGATCGTGTCGTACGGAACCTCGAGCTACGGCTACGACGCGCGCTGCGCGAACGAATTCAAGATATTCACCAACATCAACTCCACCATCGTCGACCCGAAGGCGTTTGACGAGAAGAGCTTTGTCGACTTCGGCGGTGATGTCTGCATCATCCCGCCCAATTCGTTCGCGCTGGCGAGGACGGTCGAATACTTCCGGATTCCGCGCAGCGTCCTGGTGGCAACCCTGGGAAAATCGACGTACGCCCGCTGCTTCCGGGGCGACACGCGCGTGGCGCTCGTGGACGGCACGGCGCCGGCGCTGGAGGAGATGGCCCGCCGGCATGACGCGGGCGAGCTTTTCTGGGGTTACGGTATCGGTGAGCACGGGCGCCTTATCGTGTCGCAGCTTGAGGCGCCGCGCTTTGTCGGCCGTGATTCCCTGGTTGAGATTGAGCTCGACAGTGGCGAGCGCATCCACGCCACCCCGGACCACCAGTTCCTGCGCCGCGATGGCCGCCTGGCGCAGGCCGATGCGCTGCGTACCGGGGACGCCCTGATGCCGCTTTACCGGGACACGACCCCTGGCTACGAGAGCGTTTATCAGCCCATCGACGGCCATATGGATGCCACTCATCGCCTCGCATATGAATGGAACCTTCGTCAGGCGATCTATGCCGAGACCGCGGGGCTTGATCGTCACCACCCGGATTTCGGCACACGCACGGGTCGGCCGGTGAAAATCGAGCGCACGCGCCCTGCCGAGCACGTCTGTCGCAACCACCGCGTCGGGGCGGTGCGCGAATTGCCGGGCGATCACGACGTCTACTGCCTGACCGTGCCTGAGACGGGGAACTTCGCTCTGGAAGCGGGAGTCTTCGTGCGCAATTGCGGCATTATCGTGAACGTAACGCCCCTGGAGCCCGAGTGGGAGGGCCACGTGACACTCGAGTTTTCCAACACCACGCCGCTGCCGGCGAAGATCTACGCCAACGAGGGCGTGGCGCAGATGCTGTTCTTTGAATCCGACCAAGTGTGCGCGACGTCCTACCGTGATCGTGGTGGCAAGTACCAGGGCCAGCGCGGCGTCACGCTGCCCAAGACCTGAGGGTGCGCTTCAGTTGCGGGTGAGACTCTGGATCTGCATGGTCCACTGCACGTCGCTCCCCTTGGTCTGCTCGACCTTCATCGGCACGTAGCCGCGCTCCGGCGCGCACCAGAAGCGCGTCACCCGTGGCGAGTAAGCCTTCTGGGCGCGGTACACGATGGTGTGCATCGCACCGAGCGGTGTCTGCAGGGTCGCCTCGCCTTCGCGCGCGTAGCGGTACTCGCGCACGGCGTTCTTGTCGATCAGGTTGAAGCGCTCGGGCGTGCGCCCGGCGAGCAGCTCCACCATGAGCGCCAGCTGGATGGAGGCGTCGTCCTGCACCTCAGGCGTCAGGGGTAAGTCCACCGGTGTGCGCTCATAGACTCCCGTGACCCGATGGTTCTGCCAGTCGTACCTCAGATCGATGGTGCGCTTGCTCGATCCCGTGCCGTCATCGGCCTTGTAGCTTTGTGGCTGCACGCCCTGCGGCGTCACTCTCACCACGCTCACCTGCCGCGGACGCTCGGAGAATGCGCGACCGATGCCGCGTGGGTCGCTCTTCGCCGTGTATCTCCAGGTGTCGTCGCTCTTCTCGAGCTTCAGGCTTGAAGCGGCCACCGTGAGACCGTGCCAGATCCAGTTGTAGGAGGCCTCGAAGGGCTTGAGCTCATCGGCCCGCGCGGCGGCGGTGGCGCTCAGCGCGAGCAGGCCGGCCGCCAGTGCCAGGGCGCGCGCGCCGCGGACCAGGCACGGGCTAGATCGCTGCCGCACGGAAGTCCTCCACGATCGGTGTCTCGAGGCGCGTGCCATCGAGCCACGCCCCCCCATCGTGCCACTGCAGCCGCCGCTGCGCGAACCAGCCGAGCACCCGCGGATAGATGACGTGCTCGGTCGCGATCACGCGCGCGGCGAGGGAGTCCTCGCTGTCATCCGGGTGCACGCGAACCTTCGACTGCAGCACGATCGGGCCGGCATCCAGCTCCGGCGTGACGAAATGCACGCTCGCCCCGTGCTCGGCCTCGCCCGCGGCGAGCACGCGGCGATGCGTGTGCAGTCCCCGGTAGGCCGGCAGGAGCGAGGGATGGATGTTCAGCATCCGCCCCAGGTAGCGCTCGACGAAGGGCGTGGAGAGGATGCGCATGAAGCCGGCGAGGGCGATGGCATCCGGGCGCGCAGCCTCGATGGCCCGCACCAGCTGCGCCTCGAAGTCCGCGCTGCTGAGGCCCGGGGGGCGCGGCACCGTGGCCGTGGCGGCGCCCAGGTCGCGCGCGGCGGCGAGGCCGGCAGCCTCGGCACGGTCGGAAATGACGTCCGTGACCTCGGCGTCGAGGGTACCCGCGAGGCACGCACGCGCGATCGCGGTCATGTTGCTGCCGCGGCCGGAGATGAGGATGGTGATGCGAAACGGCGCCGGCCGGCTCATTCGCTGATGATGACCCCGCGCGTGCCGGCGCGCACCTCGCCGACCACCTGCGCACGCTCGCCGCGCGCGTTCAGGAACTCGACCGCCGCCGCAGCCTGCTGCCCCGGCAGCACCACCACCATGCCGAGCCCGCAGTTGAAGGTGCGATGCATCTCGGCCGAGTCGACGCGCGCGATGTGCTGCAGCCAGTCAAACAGCGGATCGCGCGGCCACGCACCGCGCTCGAGCACGGCCTCCAGCCCTTCCGGGAGCACGCGCGGGATGTTGTCGGTGAGGCCGCCGCCGGTGATGTGTGCCAGGGCGTGCACCGGCATCGCGCGCAGCAGCGCGAGCAGCGGCTTCACGTAGATGCGCGTCGGGGCGAGCAGCCGGTCAAAGAGACTTTGCCCTTCGAGCAGCGTTGCAGGGGTGGCATCGGCGGTGGCGATGAGCTTGCGGATGAGCGAGTAGCCGTTGGAATGCGCCCCGGAGGAGGACAGCCCGATGAGCGCATCCCCGGGGCTCACCTTCGAGCCGTCGATGATCGCATCCTTCTCCACCACGCCCACGCAGAAGCCGGCGAGGTCGTAATCCTCGCCGTGGTACATGCCGGGCATCTCGGCGGTCTCCCCGCCCACCAGCGCCGCACCGGCCTGCACGCAGCCTTCGACGATCCCGCGC
>Ga0335079_10006042_pt1 | contig 13849 bp, 14 predicted proteins | sample Lox_Sample_33_FD_206719 | JGI IMG/M metagenome (GOLD analysis project Ga0335079, IMG submission 206719) | Soil microbial communities from Loxahatchee National Wildlife Refuge, Florida, United States - Lox_Sample_3.3 | ecosystem: Environmental > Terrestrial > Soil > Wetlands | place: USA... | reverse complement strand
GTCGCAGGTCGCCATGATGGGCGAGGTGCGCAGCTCGCGCGATTTCATCTACATTTTGAATACGATCCGGCAATCGTTGGTGACGAGTGTCTGACGACGGAAGTCGAACACTACGAAATGACGAGTCAAAAGCCAAAATCGATCAGCGGATGACGAGGGTAGCGAAATATTTTTGCTGCCCAAAAATGAGGCATGCAAAGGAGGGCTGACTATAGGTGGTTACAAGTGATGCGTAAACGTTCGATTAGTTGGGGTTATCCCGCCCTGACCCGCCCGTATCAGATTGTATACTCAATGCGACAATTGGTAGGGCGTATTGACAGAGCGTCGTATCTCAGTAATTCCTAAAGTCGTTCCTATTATGAGCGCACGTTCGCTATCTCTAGCCACATCTCGCAAAGAGGCCGCCCTCAGCGGTCAGCCCGATGCACTGGTGGCCCGTGAAGTTGACGGCCTCGTATCCAAGCTGCTCACTGAGGTCAAGATTCCCTTCCCTTCGCTCGGCAAGAAGGTGCTGGGACATCTCGCCGATTTGAAGAAGGTCCTCTCGACCGACTATTCAACCAACGCCGACTTGCCCGAGAAGAACCTGCTCAAAGAGCTGACCCACGTCGTCGAGTCGGATATCAAGCCGACGATGCGCGAATGGTATCAGTCGGGTAAGAAGCCATGGGAGGCTCCCGAGCTCTTCCCGGTGCTGACCAAGCTGTTTGGCGGACGCGAGCTGGAGCTGCGCGCCGAGCCCTACCTCGAGGGTGCCGGTCTCGCACTGCGAGGCTTCTTCTGCCGCGCCAATGTGGGCGCGAAGAGCAAGTTCGTCATCTTCTTGAACACCGCGCATCATCCGGGCGCTGTGGTCGCGACCTTCGGCCATGAGATCGGCCACTATATCTATGGTTCGCTGGTTGGCGAGCGCGCGCCGATGGCGGCGTTTCTCGAAGGTACCTTCAGCAATCATCTGCACGAGGAAGACGAACTCTTTGCCGATAGCCTGGTCGCGTTCTCCTGCTATCCACAGGAAGTGATCAAGGAAATCGGGCCGCTGAAGACTATCAAGCCGGGAAAATCCGAAGAGCTCTTCGGCCGCATCCGCCGCGCCTATGGGCTGGTCGGATCGCAATACGAGCTCAATCTGGAAGACCGCAAGATGGGGAACGTGTGGCGCATACGTTATCTCACTTCGATGGTGCACTTCTTCAAACTGCGCTGCGCGCTCCTCGAGAAGACCGGACTCTAGACCGACGGCAAATTCTGATACGTAAACAGAGGTCCGGCGAATGCCGGGCCTCTGTTTGTTTGCCATGAGAAAAGGGCCGTTCGAGTTTTCAAGGCGACGACTTGATTGTTCGTTCGATCGCTGCCGACTAGACCTCGGTCTCATCACGACGATGGCTGGTCCAATCGAAGCGCCAAGATTTCGCGGCGGATGCCATTGTGGACGCGTCGCATATGAAGCCCGCGGCATGCTCGGGCGCGCCGAGCAGTGCAACTGCTCGATCTGCACGAAGAAGGGCTACCTGCATTGGATCATCCCGCGCGAGAATTTCCGCCTGCTCACTCCGCACGAGGACCTCGCGACCTACACCTTCAATACCGGGGTCGCGAAGCATCATTTTTGCCCGCGCTGCGGGGTCGCGCCGTTCTACGTCCCGCGCTCCGATCCCGACAAAATCGACGTCAACGTTCGATGCTTAGAGGGCTTCGATATCTCCGCTCTGCGGCTGGACCATTTCGACGGCCGGAATTGGGAGGCCAACATCGCCGGCTACAAAGCCAAGCGCGACCCGCGCTGAGGTCCCATACCGATCGGTTTGTTGGACTCGCGCAAAAGTTGTATAAGACTTTCAGCGTCTTCTAATCAGGGGCAACGCATTCGCCGCGTGAGCGCGGCGCACAATTCAAACCACGGTCCCAACCCATACGAGGAGGGAACAGGCAATGGCAGATATTGATATCCAAATTAAGGGCGGAACCGTCGTGGACGGCACCCGCGTCCCGCGCTATCGCGGCGACGTCTATATCAAGGACGGAAAGATCGCTCAGATCGGCGGCCGCTCCCCCGGCTTCGCGAAGAAGACCATTGATGCTGACGGGATGATCGTCGCGCCGGGCTTCGTCGATCTCCATACGCACTATGATGCGCAAATCCGATGGGATCCATGGTGCACGATTTCCGGCTATCACGGCGTGACCTCGCTGGTGCTCGGCAACTGCGGCTTCGGCTTCGCACCGGTGAAACCGGATTTCCGCGACCGCTCGATGCTCACCATGACGCGCACCGAAGCGATCCCTTACGAATCGATGAAGGAAGGTATGAAGTGGGATTGGGAAACCATTCCGCAGTACCTCGATTCGCTCGATCGCGCGCCCAAGGGCGTCAACTGCATCCAGTACATGCCGACCGCTTCGCTCATGACCTACGTGATGGGACTTGAAGCAGCGAAGACCCGTCCCGGCACCGAAGCTGAGCGCGCGGAGATGGCGCGGCTACTCAACGAGGGCATGGACGCTGGCCTCTGCGGATTCTCGATCCAGCGCCTCGGAAAGCACTCGGCGCAGGCCGATTTCGACGGCTCGCCGATGGTCACCGACACGATGGACGATGAGGAAATCCTGAACCTCGCGCGCGTGCTCGCGGCTCGCGACGAGGGCTTCATCGAAATCACGCAGGCGACCGGGCACATTAAAGACGACCTAGCGTTCGTGGAGACCCTCGCCGCGACCGCTAAGCGTCCGATCCTCTTCCAGGCCGTGACTGCGGCCACCAAGAACCCTGACGTGCATCGCAAAAGCCTCAACTGGCTGGCGAAGGTTCGCGCGAAGGGTCTGCCGATTTTCGGCCAGGCAGGCACCATTCGTAGCGGCTTCTCCTTCACCCTCGAGCATTGGAACCTTTACGATTCCGCTCCAGCGTGGCGTGACATGACCACGGGGACCAAGGAAGAGAAGATCGCGAAGATGAAGGACCCGACCATGCGCGCGGCGGTCAAGAGCGACGAGTCGAAGTACATCCTCGACAAGATCGCTCCGGGAGTCGGCGGCCGGCTGGTGAAGCTGATCGTGCAGTGGGTCGAGAACAAGCCCGAGCTCGAGAAGTATGTCGGCAAATCGCTCGGCGACATCGGCCGCGAAGAAAACCGCGACCCGGTGGACGTGATGGTGGACCTCGCGCTGGCGACCGACCTGAAGGCGGAGTTCCTGCAGCCGGAGCCGACCTTCAACGCCGAGTACAACGCCGAGATCATCAACAATTCGCAGTTCACCTTCCCCGGCGTATCGGACGGCGGCGCGCACACCAAGTTCTTCACCGGCGGCGCGTTCACGACCGACTTCCTGCGCTGGATGGTGCGCGACGAAAACCGTATCACGCTGGAAGAGGCGCACTATCGTCTCTCCGCGCTGCCTGCGCACGCCGCAGGATTCAAGGATCGCGGCATCCTGCGCGAGGGCGCGGCGGCCGACGTAGTCGTCTATGACCTCAAGAACCTCGGCATCGAGCCCGATTGGATTGGCGAAGTGACCCACGACCTGCCGGGCGGCGAATGGCGCCGGGTGCAGCGCGCGAAGGGCTATCGCTCGATCCTCGTGAACGGCGTCGAGACGTTCTCGGAGGATAAGTGCACAGGCGCGACGCCTGGCAAACTCCTCCGCCACGGCCACGCGTAGATCGATCGGTTTGGAACGAACAAACGGCTGCGATGCCAAGCGCATCGCGGCCGTTTTCATTTTTGCCGACAGTTGTCTCGACGAATTCGTTGGTCGAGAATCTCGGTAGTGTATTATCTCGTCGAAATCGTCGGACGGCAATCGAGAGCATGCAATGGTCGGATTCTTATTGGAACGGAATCGCGATCTCATCCTTCTCGATGTGATTAATACCGATGTGGTCTGCTTCAAGGCCTATTCGGTGGTTCGACAAGGCAATGCCTAATCCCGGGAGGGTCGTATTCGGTCGAATCCGCTCTTGCGACGACGTCCTCAGCTTCCCTATCGCTTCGCAACCGGGACGAATTTTTTTTCATATTACCAGACTTCCTGGCATGCATGTATCGCGTTGGCCTCAGTGTTCAGTCGGAAGTGGCATTTCAAGCGCGGTCCTGAGTAGCTGGGCGACTTCGTCCAGTCGATCAAATTGGTTCCCGAACTCTTGCAGCATGGTCAGGACAGCTTCGAGAGGAAACTTGTCGTCGCCCTTTATGTGATATAGTAAGCTAGCGGTAATGGGATGCAGGAATTCGTTATATCCTCTCAGTACTCTTGGCGCCGAGATGTTGTCCGTCCCTACTTCATATGTTGATCCCGCACTGATGGTGACAGCATGAGCGATCCGTGCCAGGAGTATCGTTCTCGCTGAATGTCCAAGTGCCTCCATGTTTACAACCATAATCCCCTCAAATCGCCGCGAACTCGTTGCCGCGTTCCATCATTCGTTCGCTACCATAGGGTAAGTCCAACTGGTACCCTCTGTAGTATGGCTTCGCTGACTGAATATCAACGCGCCGCGATGCGCAATGCGCTGTATGAGCAGCTTGATGACGGTTCGTGGTACGCGCATATCCCCGGTTTACTGGGCCTATGGGCGAGTGCGAAAACCGTTGAAGATACCCGCAACGAACTTTTGTCCGCGCTCGAAGATTGGCTTTACGTGAATTCCTACGTTGCACATTTGGAATTGCCCGCCTTCGACGGCGTCACTATCGTGGGACCGCCGCCCCGCAGCGCTGAGTAAGAGGCCTGGTGCCTCGCGTCACTCCCTGCTCTCGTACCGAATTTATTCGCAAGCTCAAGAAGCTCGGTTACGACGGTCCGTTCGCAGGCGCGAAGCATCAAGTAATGTCGGCGGCCGGTAAGCCAAACATCATAGTTCCCAATCCTCATGGCTCTGAGATCAGTGTCGATCTGCTAAGCAGAATAATTCGCGATTCGGGGATCGACCGCGACCAATGGATCAATGCTTAGCAGTTTCCATCGTGCGCGCGGGCGGATATAAACGCTTGATGGCTTCCATCACCTTTCCGAAGAATTTTTTGTGGGGCACTGCCAGCGCCTCCTATCAGATCGAGGGCGCGTGGAACGAGGACGGCAAGGGCGAGTCGATTTGGGACCGCTTCTCGCATACGCCGAACAAGATCAAGCATGGTGATACCGGCGACGTCGCATGCGATTTCTACCATCTGTATCGCGACGACATCGCGATGATGGCGCAGCTCGGGCTGAATTCCGCACGCATTTCGCTCTCGTGGCCGCGCATGATTCCGCTTGGTCATGGCGCGACCAATCAGAAAGGAATCGACTTCTACAATCGCGTCATCGATGAGTTCCTCAAGCACGACATCACGCCGTTCGTGACGCTCTATCATTGGGATCTGCCGCAGGCACTCGAGGAGGTGGGCGGCTGGACCAATCGCGAATTGGCGAACTACTTCGCTGACTACGCGGCACTGTGCTCGAAGCATTTCGGCGATCGCGTCAAGTACTGGATGGCATTCAATGAGCCGTGGATTTTCACCGTGCTGGGCTACATGATCGGCATCCACGCGCCGGGGATTCATGACCGCAAGATCGCGCTCAAGGCCGGCCACGTGGTGAACCTCGCGCAAGGCCTCGGCGTGCGCGCGCTGCGCGCCAACAGCAGGCCCGAGATGGTCGGCACTGCATTCAGCATGCAGCCGATTTTTCCGAAGACTGATTCCATCGAGGATCGCGAGGCCGCCGAGCGCTACCATCGCTTTAACAACGTATGGTTCCTGGAAACCGCGATGGAGGGTCGCTATCCGAAGATTTTTCTCGAAGGTTCAGAAGAGGAATGGCTCGATATCCGGCCGGGCGACATGCAGACCGTCAAGGCGCCGCTCGATTTCGTCGGCATCAACCTCTACACGCGGATGACCATCGCATACGATCCACACGACAAGATGATGGGGACGCATCCGGCCTATCACGGCGAGGAAAACGAGCTCACCGAATTCGGATGGGAGGTCTATCCGCAGGCGCTCTCCAAGATGATCCTGCGCATCAGGGACGACTATCCGAAGATGCCCATCTACGTCACCGAGAACGGATGCTCATACGGCGACAAGCCCGATGTGGACGGGAAGGTCCGCGACAACCGCCGCATCAGGTTCCTGCGCGGATACATCGGGGAGATGGGGCGCGCGATCGAGCAAGGCGCCGATGTGCGCGGCTACTTCCTGTGGACCTTCACCGACAACTTCGAATGGGCGGAAGGATTCCAGCAGCGCTTCGGTATTGTGTACTGCGACTTCGAGAATCAGCAGCGCTATATCAAGGATAGCGGCCACTGGTATTCGGAACTCGCGCGCAGCAACAAGCTCGAGCTCGACTAACCTGGCATGACGTTTACCAAACGGCTGCGCGAGCCCATTATGCGCGGCGAGATCACTTGCAGCGTCAGATTCTGGGAGAAGCCGCACGTGAAGCTCGGCGGCCGCTACGCGCTCGGGCCCGGATTCGTCGAGATCACGTCAATGCGCCGGATCGCGATGGCCGATATCACACCCGATCTTGCACGCCGCTGCGGATTTCTAGGCACCATCGACATGCTGAAAGTCGCGAAGCACGGGCCGAGCGAGAAAATCTACCTGATCGATTTCAAATTCATCGCCAATGGATAGCGCGAACCTGCTGATCTGGATTCACGTGCTCGCGATGGCGGCTTACTTCGGCGTCCAGTTCGCGGTGCTCTATATTTTATTGCCGATGGCGGAGGGTGCTGCTGATGAATCACAACGCCGGACGGCGTTGATCACGGGATTCAAATTCTACAATCCGTTTACGATCGCAGTCCTCGGCGTGGTCGTGATCACCGGCGCGATGCGCCTCACCGACGTCAAAGCCGAGATGAAGTTCGAGTACTTCAGCCGCATCATGGCGCCGCTGTCAGTCAAGCTCGGACTCGCGTTTTTGCTCATCTTCATCCAGACCTACATCACATTCGGGCTGTCGTTCCGGATTGGCCGGCAGGAGGAAGTTGCTGCACACGGCGACGGCGAGCCGTTCACGGTCGCGCAGCTCGATTCGATGCTGAGCCGCATTCGCGCCATGACCTGGATTACCATTTTACTCACCGCCACAATCATCTTCGTATCTCTCACTTCCCTGAAGCGCGCGGTCAGTGAAACCGCGACGGCTTCCTTCAATACGATGATCGCTCCTGCTCAGACCAACCCGAACAGCGAAGTGATGATCCACGCGAGCGTCATGAAACCGAAGATCACGCCGGGCAGTTCATTCAGCATCGCATACTGAGCGCGACTGATGGCCTCGCTCGGCTCGTTAGTGAGCATTCCATACATCGTGGCTTCGTTGCTTCGTGCATTCATCATTCTCGACTCCCTTCGTATGAGGTTTCGTTTACTTAGGCCAAGCTGATGAGCGAGGTCGCTATCCACGCCAGAGTCAGAATACCGAAGACCAGACCGGGCAGTTCGTTCAGCATCGCGTAACGCGCGCGATTGGTCGCGTCGCTGGCCTGCTCGTGGGCGCTGGTCAGATTCGCCATAGTGAATTCGTTGATTCGTGCGTTCATCTTGATTTCCTCCAAGTCCGTAACGTTACGGGTCACTTGAGCAAGTGAGATGCCATCGCGGAAACAGCAATAGATCACCCGAAAAGCGACCAATCAACGCGAATCGCGAAAGCATAGAAAGGAAAAATGCTTATATTTCGGAGGGTTTGGGGGTATGTGATTTACTAGCATTACGCGAGAGATAGTTCGCATTTCGCTAACAATCGCAGAATGGACTTGCAGTTCGCGAATTGCGCATGCCATCCCATGCAGTGATTTTCCTGCTATCAACCCTTTCAACGCCCTCTATCTTTGCTTCAACGGTTCTGAGAAATTTCCATCATGTCCGATGCCGCAGCTACCCCGCCCCCTTCGAAATCCACTGGCCCACTCGTCGAGCCGGTCTCGACAACGCCGGCCGAGGTTCCTCAGCTTCCGCTCGAACCGATTCCCGCTAACTTGCCGGACCGGAATTTTTTCCTGCGCTTGGGCGAGTTGCTGATCTTTCTGGTCGCCGTGGTCGGCGCGGTCGCGCTCGGCCTCGCGATTACAAGTTACTTCCGCGCGCATACCTACATCGCGGCATACTTACTGGCGTATGGCGGTTTTCGATGCGCGGATCTCCTCGTGCGCGAGGAGTATGGCTTCGATCCGACTCGCGATGACCTCGCGCGACGGATCGCGGATCAGGCTCCGCTGCTTCTACTTTTTTTCACAGCGCCGTTCGAGCGCACCTATCTTTATGGCGGCGAAGCTCCGCGATGGCTGAGCGGGCTGGCCCTCGCGATGGAGCTGACGGGCCTATGGATAGCGCTGGGCGCGCGCATCCAGTTGGGATTCTTTGCCTGGGAGCGGCGCGAGGGGGTCGAGCAGCGCGTGCTGGTGCGCCGCGGTTTCTACCGTTTTATACGCCATCCGGTGTATGCGGGTATCTACCTCGCACTGATCGCATGGCCGATCGCCTACGGGGCGCCGATTGCGGCGCTGCTCACGATCATCATAGTTGCCCTGGTGATGAACCGGCTTATCCAGCGCGAGGAGGTCAACCTTATAGCGCGTTATGGCGACGAATACCGCCAGTACCAGGAGGAAAGCGACGCGATGATTCCCAACTTATGGTGAGGTGCGGCGGACCTTAGCCCTTCTTATCGAACATGAAAGGCGTCAGCCTTTCTGGTCGAAGATGAACAGCGGAACCTGATTGGCGATTTTCGGGTCGATAGTCAGGATCCTGCGCCCCGCTTCTCTCTTGATTGCTTCAGTCTCGATGCCGGCCTTTTTAAGCGATGCGACAACCTGCTCGAGGTCGTCCGCCTCCAGCCATATCGCGAACATCCCCTCCCCGCTCGTCTTGATTACCTCCGCGACGGATGCTCCCGAGGCCAGCCGAATCTCCGCGCCGCCGATGGTCACGGTCGCATTCTCTCCCGCGCGCGATACCTTGAAGCCGAAGTTTTTCTCGTAGATCGAAGCTGCGTCGCTGAGGTCGCTGGTTGCCACGTCGATGCGATCGAAACGCTTAATCATCCATCTTTTGTAGCGATTGGTGCCCTTCTACACCAGCCGGAGCCGCCTAACAGACATTAGAATGTCCGCCGCCGATGAACTATGATGATGGCGCAACGCTATGTCCGCTTCCGCCAATATCGACCGCCGCGTGCCGCACATCGGCACCTACCGGCGCGCGCTTCCGGTCAGCCTCGAGCGGCTCTACGAAAATGCCATCGACTGGGAGCACCTGGCGTATCTCCATCGGAGCAGCTTCGCACGCGTCGAGTGTGCTGAGGCCGGTGGATGGGGTTTTCGCGCGCGCGTGTGGTCGCAACCCTACGATGAGCGCGGCGCCTTCGTCATCGAGTTGAAACTCGATCGCGAGTGCCAGCGCTGGATCACCTCGACACTCGAAGGTCCGGGCCGCGGCACCGAGGTCTGGACGCATGCCTTTCCGCTCGCCGCGCGCGAGACGCATATCGTGGTCGATTTCTTCGCCCCCGGTGTCGCACCTGATCGCGCACACGAGCTATTCGCATTCTACCGCGCTCTCTACACGCGTCTTTATGATGAAGACGTCGTCATGATGTGCGAGCGCGAGGCGCAACTCGACGCGAATAGAAGTCGCGACATCAATGCATCCTCACCGCGCGTGCTCGGCCCGCTCGAGGACGTCCGGCGCCGGCTGCCGATGACGATCGAGGAGCGCGGACGGCAGTTTCGTATTGTCGAACTGGACGGCCAGCTGGTCGCGCACTCGGCCGTATGTCCCCATTCGCTGGGTCCGATGGGAACCACCCTGGTCCAGAACAGCACCATCGAATGCCCATGGCACGGTTTCCGATTCGATGTGCGAAGCGGCGCGTGCGTGAGCGGTCACAACTGCAAGCTTGCACCTGCGCCGACAATCTTCGTCGATCCGCGTAATGTTGTGTGCATAAAATCAGAGCGCGAAGCGTCTTAGCTCAATCGCGAGGTCGCTATGGGAAACGTCGTCCTGCCGGCCGCAATCGCAGCCGAACCTCGTATCGCGGAGCGCGCGAGCACACGCGCACGCGTCGCTGCTATTCCCTGGTACGTATGGTGCCTCGCCGCCGCGGTGACCTCCGACGCGTTCGGCGGCTACTGGGATATCTCCTGGCACATTTCGATCGGCCGCGACACGTTCTGGACTCCCGCGCACATGATGGTCTATCTCGCCGGGGTTCTATCCGGCATCTCGTGCGGGTACGCAATACTGACCACGACCTTCGGTTCGTCGCGCGAGATGAAGGATAACTCGGTCTCGATATGGGGATTTCGCGGACCGCTGGGATGCTTTATCGCGACCTGGGGCGCGTTTGCGATGCTGACCTCGGCGCCCTTCGATAACTGGTGGCACAACGCCTACGGCCTCGATGTGAAAATCATCAGCCTGCCACATTCGATCCTCGCGCTGGGCGAGTTGATGATCAGCCTCGGCACGATGCTGCTGGTGTGTGCGCAGGTTAATCGTGCGTCGGGGGAATTTCAGCGCAAGCTCGACCGCCTGCTCATTTTCATCGGCGGGGTCGAAATGTTCGGCGCGGCGCTGTTCGTGCTCGAATCGACTCCAGTCGGATTCATGCACAGCTCGACGTTCTACCGCGCGGTCGCAAGCGGATTCCCCGCCATTCTCATCGCGATCACCTGCGTGTCGAACTCGAAGTGGCCGGCAACCACGATGGCGGCCATCTACACCGCGGGCTTCCTCGCGTGTCTGTGGATTTTTCCGCTGTTCCCAGCCGAGCCGAAGCTCGGGCCGGTCTATCAACACGTGACCCATATGATCCCGCTATGGTTCCCAACTCTGCTGATCGTACCGGCGTTCGCACTCGACCTGCTTCGCCAACGGATGGGAGAACGCTGGGGCAGTTGGCGCTCGGCGGTCGCCGCCGGCATTGTTTACCTCACGGTCTTCGTCGCGGCGCAGTGGCCATTCGCCAACTTCCTGATGTCGCCGCTCACGCGCAATCGCTTTTTCGGCACCACCTATTTCGGATACTTCGATCCGGCGAACATCTACTATGACCCATATCGCTTTGCACAACTCGACAAGACGCATGCAGCATTCTACGGCGGGATGGCTATCGCATTCATGACGGCGATCATCTTCTGCTCGATCGGGATGGCGCTCGGGAACTGGATGCGCAAGGTCCAGCGCTAGTGCGGTGAAGAACGCGTTCAGATTTCTTTGCGCGGTTGCGATATTGATCGCATTGGCGCTTCCGGCCTCGGCGCACGTGGGCAGTCCCGACGTTTTCTACGAGGGCGACGCCGGCCCCTATCATCTGTTCGTGACCGTGCGGGTGCCGCAGGTGATTCCCGGCGTCGCGGAAGTCGAAGTTCGCGCGGCATCCGATGACGTGACCGGAATCTCGACCGCGGTAACGTGGATCACCGGGCCAGCCGCGAAGAATCTGCCGGTGCCCGATATCGCGACGCGCTCTGAAACCGATCCGCGCTTCTTTAGCTCCAGCATATGGCTGATGGAATACGGGTCGCTACGGATGGTCATTGGCGTGAAAGGCACGCATGGCCCCGCGCAGCTCGCGATCCCGGTCGCGTCGTTCGGGCAGAAGACCCTCGCGATGCCCAATGGCCTCGGCGCGTTGCTGCTGGCGCTTACCATAGGCCTTGCGCTGGGTGCGATTTCGATCGTAGGCGCGGCAGCGCGGGAATCGCGTGTAGCGCCGGGCGCACTAATCACCCCGGAGTATCGCCGTCGCGGATGGCGCGCGATGGCGATCATGGGGGGAATCATCGCGCTGATCTTCTACGGCGGACTTTCGTGGTGGAATTCCGACGCCGCGGCTTACGCCAACCTCGCGAAGTTTTTCAAATCGCCCAAGCTCGATGCGACACTCGCAGACGGCAACCGACTAACCATCCGGCCCAGCGATCCGACTTGGGTTGAGAACGAAAATGTCAACAAACTTTTGCCCGACCACGGCCACCTGATGCACCTTTTCCTGGTGCGCACGCCGGGATTCGATCGCATCTGGCATTTGCATCCGGTGCGAAGCGACAAGGGCACCTTCGAGGAAAATCTTCCCGCGATCGAGGCCGGCCACTATGAAGTTTTTGCCGATGTGGTCGGGCAATACGGCTTTCCATGGACGCTGGTCGGCACCATAGAGCTGCCCGCAGTCGCGGGACCTGCGATGAGCGGCGATGATTCCGAGGGCATCGCGTCGCCGTTGACCCCAAACAGCGCGGACACCACGACCTCGATTCTTGCCGACGGCACGCAAGTGATCTGGAAGCGCGAGGCTGGCCCGGTGAAGGCGAACGTTCCGATGATCCTGAAATTCGCGGTGGAGGATAAGAGCGGCGCGCCGGCGACCGATCTCGAACCGTACATGGGAATGTCAGCACACGCAGAGATAATTCGCGATGATCTTAGCGTATTCGCGCATATCCATCCTACCGGCTCGGCGCCGATGCCCTCGCTGATGATGGCGAGTGCGGACTCGCCGGGCGCCTCGATGGCCGAAATGAAGATGGCGAATGAGAAGATATCGCCGGAGCTATCGATTCCCTACGGGTTCCCTAAGCCGGGCTTGTATCGAATTTTCCTGCAATTCAAGCGCGCCGGCCACATCGAGACGGCCTCGTTCGATGCTCGGGTGGAATAGCTATCTCGCTACAGGCTACGAAAAAAAAGAGGCGCCGACGAAATCGGCGCCTCTTGCTCATACTATGAAACCTTAGACTAGGCCTTCGGCTTCATGCTGAAGTTCACGCTGGAAGTTCCGCCGTCCTTCACATCAGCCTTCTCGTCTTGAGTGCCCAGCTTCTCTTGCCACACCTCGACAGTATAGTTGCCGGGAGGCACGTCCTTGATCGTGTAGTTACCCTTGTCATCGGTAACCGCAAAGTAAGGCGTGTCGGTCGCGACCCACCATCCGTGCATCCATCCGTGGGCGTCGCAAGTGACCTTAATCACTTCGGGCTTCTCGATCTTCTTATCCATCTCCTTCTTGAACTTGGGCTGCGCCGCGTTGAAAGAAGGATTCACCGTGGAATAGGTGTGGATGTTATGCAGGATGCCGTCGTCATTCATGATTTTGACGGTGCTGCCGGCCGGAAACGCGAGCACGTGCGGTTTGTAGTCGCATCCCTTCTGATCGAATTCCACGTTCTCCGGCTTGAGGTCGCCCTTCGCACCCTTCACCACTACAACTGCATTCGCGATCCCGCCGTCACTGCCCACGATGAGGTCTTCGGTATAATGGGGCTTGAGGCCGCACACTTCCTTGTCCTTGGTAACTTCGACGGTCTTGGGCGCGGGTGCGGTGCCGTCATATTTTACGATGCCGCTGATAGTGCCTCCGGCGGCACTCGCACTACCCGGGTTAAAACTCATACCTAGAGCTACCGCTGCACATGCTGCGGTAACAATTGCAAAGCGTTTCATTTGGTCCTCCTCCTGAGCGTGATGTGACCTATGTTACGATGCTCTTCCAGACTTACTTCCGTTGTCACTAACCTTCTGCTTGCCGGCGGCCTCAGGCTTAGCCGGCGGTTGCGGGCTGGCTACTTGCGACGGCAATGACTGCCCCGGATGGGTTCCCAACCAGAAGATATAGTCGCGGATCGCCTTGCGCTGCGCATCCTCGTTGCCCTTGAGGATGTCATCTGGGCCGCCGGGATAGAACGAGGGCATCTTGGTACCAGGCTGGATCGCCTGCGGATCCTTTAGCCAGTTAGGTATCCACTCGGGATTAAGCCGCGCATGAGCCAAGCCCAAGTCGGGTGCCCATCCCTCAGCAGGACCTTCGGGATGCTTGTCGCCCTGCTGATGACAAC
>Ga0335079_10006041_pt1 | contig 13850 bp, 9 predicted proteins | sample Lox_Sample_33_FD_206719 | JGI IMG/M metagenome (GOLD analysis project Ga0335079, IMG submission 206719) | Soil microbial communities from Loxahatchee National Wildlife Refuge, Florida, United States - Lox_Sample_3.3 | ecosystem: Environmental > Terrestrial > Soil > Wetlands | place: USA: Florida... | reverse complement strand
TCGAACGGGACAGACGGCGACGGCAACGGCTGCCGCGACAGTCACCGGCGCCAGCCAGGCTCTGCAGGGCACCACCCGGGTCCTGGCCAGCAGCTCGGTGGTTCCCGATGTGACGAACGCGGTGGCCTCCGCGTCCGGTACCGCGGGGCAGGCGGCGACCATAGCGGTTGGCGCCACGGTTACCGGCGCCAGCCAGGCGCTACAGGGCACCACCCGGGCTCTGGCCAGCGCGACCGGTCCGGCAGTCGAGGCGGCCGGCGGGCTGACCTCCGCAGTGACGTCGAGCACGCCGGTCGTGCTGGATGCCGCCCGTTCGGCCGTAAGCCAGACAGGCCAGGCCGCGACGGCGACGGTTGCCGCGACGGTCACCGGCGCCAGCCAGCCACTGGAGGACACCACCCAGTCGCTGGCCACAGCGTCCGGTACCGCGGTCAAGGCGGCCGGAACCGTGACGTCCACCGCGTCGACGGCCGCGAAGGCGCCGGCGGCGGCTACGGTCTCGGCGGCGGCCAGCAATACGGCGGCCAGCAATACGGGACAGGACGCGGCCCAGGCCACGAGCACACCCAGCCAGGGTGGTTCGGGCCAGACCGCTGACGGCCAGGCGTCGGCAGGTACGTCATCCGTGTCGGCGGAGGCGCCGGTACCGGTACCTGACACCGGTTCGGTGGAGGCCACGGTGAAGCAGGCGCTGCCAGCTACCGGGACCCTCCCGGGAGTGGGTTAATCTCCGTGATCCGCACCGTCATCGCCGAACGCATCGCCCTGATCAGGGCGGGGCTCGTGGCATGTATCTCACAGGAACGCGACATCGAGGTCGTAGCCGAACTCGACCGCCGCGAGCCTGTGCTTCCCACCGTGTCCTCGCTGCGGCCCGACGTGGCCGTCATCGACGACGACATCGCCTGTTATGACGGGTTCGCCGTCATCCAGGATCTGCATACCATCACCCCGTCTTGCCACATCCTCATCATGGCGAGCAAGCCTCATCCCGGCGACCTCCGCAGGGCGGTCGCCGCGCATGCGGCTGGCTTCGTGCTGAAGGACACTTCTCCGGAGGGCATCAGCGAGGCCATCCGAAAGGTAGCCAAGGGCATGAAGTCACTCGATCCCGACCTGGCGTTCGCGACGCTTGGCGCTCCGGCCAACCCGATGACCCTCCGAGAGTGCGACGTGCTGCGGCTTGCCGCGGACGGCGCATCAACCGCCGAGATCGCCGGGCAGCTCTGCCTGACGACCGGCACCGTCCGCAATCACATTTCCAGCATCATGACGAAGATCGGTGCGCGGAACCGCGTCGACGCGATCCGCATCGCCGGCCAGTCCGGATGGCTGTGAGCGAGTCCGCGGCGCGGCAAGCCGCACCGTGAACCCGAGGTGATGATGCCCCGGCCGGGGCGGGAAACCCGGCCCCGGCCGGGGCGGGAACCGGGCCCCGGCCGGGGCCCCGTAAGCCTGCTACCCCGAGGGCACCCTGGCCCACAGCGGCGCCGCATCGGGTACCGCCTTATACAGGGACTCGGTCCCGGAGGATTGTGCGTGCACCAGCGCGCCATACAGTCCCTGGCGTGCCACCAGCTGCTCGTGTGTCCCCGTCTCGACGATCCTGCCCTCATCCATCACGAGGATCAGGTCGGCGTTCCTGATGGTGCTCAGCCGGTGCGCGATCACTATCGTCGTGGCCGAGATCGTGTCGAGGTTGGTGTAGATCTTCTGCTCGGTGACGGTGTCCAGTTCGCTGGTCGCCTCGTCGAGGAGCAGGATCGAGGGCCGGTGGGCGAGAGCCCGGGCGAGCGCGATGCGCTGGCGCTGGCCTCCGGAGACCGAGGCTCCCCCGTCGTGCAGCTTGGTGTCGTAGCCCATGGGCATCGCCATTATGTCGTCATGGACGCAGGCGATCCTGGCCGCCTCGATGACCGCCTCAACCGCCAGATCCGGATTGATCAGGGCGATGTTCTGCCGAACGGAGGATCCGAACAGGTACGGGCGCTGGGTGACGATGCCGAGCTGACGGCGGACGGATCCGGCGTCGAGCTCGGCGAGGTCCTGGGAGTCGAACTCGATGCGTCCGGACGTAGGGCGGTACAGGCCGAGCAGTAGGTGCGCGAGAGTCGACTTCCCGGACCCGGACCGGCCGACGATGCCGATGTGCTGGCCCGGCTGGATCTCTAGTGAGACGTTGCTGACCACGGTAGGAGCGAGAGTGTTGTAGGCGAACGACACGTCGTCGGCCCGGATCCGGCCGCTGAGCCGGGGCGCCGGCCGGACGTCTTCGCCGTGCTGTTCACGCGGGGTGTCGAGGACGTCGTTGATGCGCTGCATGTAGCTGGCCAGTTGCTGCAGCTGCAGCCCGCTGGTCACCATGGCGGCCAGCGGGCCGAGAAACCCGGCCCCGAGGGCGGAAGCGCTCAGCATCGTGCCCAGCGAGACGTTACCGGCCAGCACCTGGAAGGCACCCACCATGAGAATGACCAGCGGCGCGGCGGCCTGAAGGGTGCTCATGACGGAGTTGATCGCCGCCGAGAGGCGACCGCGGGTCAGATCGATATTGACCTGGTCGACGAACAGCCCGCTCCAGCGGTCGGCGGCGCGCTGCTCCGCGCCGGACGCCTTGAGTGTCTCGATACCTGCGAGCAGCTCATATGCATAGCTCTGGGTGTCGGCTTGCGCCTGCAGGCTTGCCGACATCAGCCGCTGATTGCGCCGCCAGGCCAGCAGCATGGTGGCGATCTCAAGGAGCGCGAGCAGTATCACGACAACGGCCAGTGCGGGGCTGACGACGAACAGCAAGATCAGGTACAGGCTCGCAAAGGCGCCGTCGAGGACCGCGGACATGGATCCGCTCGTGAGGATGTCGCGAACTGCCGTGTTGCTCTGCAGGCGCATCATCAGATCGCCGGAAGACCGCCGGAGGAAGAAGCTGTATGGCAGCTTGACCAGATGGTCGATGAACCCCATGGTCAGGCCCATGTCGAGCCGGGTCTGCAGCTCGAGCAGCAGGTTGGCGCGCAGGAACGCGGACAGGAACTGGTATCCGACGAGCACGACGACGCCGATGGACAGCACGAGGAGAAGGTGGTAGTCGTCCCGCGGGACGATCTCGTCCACGACCAGCGCGGTGAGCAGGGGCAGCCCGAGCGCGGCGAGCCTGATGATCAGGGATGTCGCGATTACCCTGACCATGTTCTTCGACTGCCCGAGCAAGGGCCGCAGGTATCGCCACGTGCCTTGGGTGCCGGCTCCGCTGCGGTCGAAGCGGTCGGTGGGCTCGAAGATGATGGCGACGCCGGTGTAGGCGCGGCGCAGGTCGTCTGTTGATACGGTCCGCCGCCCGTGCGCCGGATCGACGACCCGGATCCCGTCGCGCGTGACGCGCTCGAACACGACGAAGTGACTGAACTCCCAGTGCAGGATCGATCCGCGCGGCAGGTGCCGAAGGTCGTCCGCGCCCGCCCGTGCGCCGCGTGCCCACAGCCCGTACGCGCGCGCCGTGTTCACGATCGTCAGCCCGTTGACGCCGTCGCGGCCGGACCCGATCGCGTCCCGCAGTTCGCGGAGGCCGACGCGCTTGCCGAAGAACCCGAGCACCATGGCCAAGCAGGCCGCTCCGCAGTCGGCATCTTCCATCTGCCGGACGGACGGGATCCGCCGGCTCATGGCGCGGACCCCTGGCTGAGCATCGCGTGGAACTGGCGCGCGAGGACGTTGGCCATCGATTCGGAGCGCAGCACGACGGATACCTGGGTCCGCAGGTGCGCGTCCCGTGCCGACGGCCCGCGCGGCGGCCCCGGATGCAGCAGGCCGGTCACCAGGATGGCGGGCTGTGCGGTCGGAACGAGTCCGGCCTTCCTGATGGCGGTGTCGTCAGCCAGCCGCGCGTACTGGACGCTGACCAGCACAGTCCGCCCGCCGGGGAGCGCGACGGTGAGTCTCTGCGAGCTCGCCAGGTCGGGGCCGATCGCGGCCGGCAGCAGCGCGGCAACCGTCCCGGTTCGGCCGTCGACGACGGCGGGGCCGGAACTGCTCTCGTCGGTGTGGATCAGCCACAGGCTAGCCACGGCGGCGGCGAGCAGGACGATCATCATCCGGTAAGCCCATCGGATCGGCCGGCCGCCAAGGCGCACCACGCCGCCGGGGGTGTCCCGTCCCGGGGCCCGGAATTCCATCGCTTCGTGACGGAAGATCGCGTCCAGGTCGGTCGTCTGGCCCGCCGGGTCGAGCAGGGCCTGCACGGATGATCGGCTGTTACGGCGGGCCGCGCCCTGGCCTAGGCCGTCCGGCGCATAGTCCACCTTGGCCAGGTCGAGCCCGAGCGCCGCCTCACCGAAGAACGCGTCCCAGTCGGTCATCGACGCCGCCGCGCAGCCTGGGTGGTATAGGCACGGCCGAGCAGCTCGTAGAGTACGAGTTCCTGGGCTCGCTGGGCCGAGCGCAGCATCCGGTTGACGTGCATGTGCGCGAGGCTCATCGCGAGCTCCGGCAGGCTGGCCGAAAGCTGTCCCGTGTCGGCCAGGGCGCGCAGCTCCCGCCCGGCCGGCGCGATCACCGCAGATCTCTGGTTCAGCGCCTGGATGCTCGCGGCCAGCTCGGCCGGCGGATCCCGTTCCGGGTCGAGGAGGGCCTCCACGGACGCTCGCTCGTCGCGGTACCGGCGGCTGACCTGACGCTGGAAGTCCCCGTCGGCGCCGAACTCGCTCCCGTAGCCCTGCCGTGCATGACGCGCGACGGCCATTTTCTGCTCGAGCGTCAGCCCGAGGTCGTCGAATAGCAGGTCAATGCCGCGCAGCGCTACCCGCCACCGCAGGTCCGTACCGGCATCGCCGGTGAGCCGGCGCACGATGGCGAGCACGGCGTCGCTGTCGGCGTGGAAGACGCGTTCGGCCAGCCTGATCCCGGCCTCGCCGCCATAGCGCTCGACTTCCCGCTCGTAGGTGTCTAGCTGGACGCGCCACAACTGGCCGGTCTCGAGCAGCGGTGCTGTGATGCGGTCCAGCAGGGGCAGCGTCTCGTGCAGCAGCCGGTCCGGTGCGCCGTGGACCCGGAGCCGCAGATGCCAGTCGGGGTCACCGTAGCGGATGAAGAACCACTGGCCAGCCCCGCCGGTCGTGAGCGACGACTCGACGGCGCGGGCGGCCAAGTGCAGTACCTGGTCCGCGGTCGCCGTCCCGGTGAAGAGCTTGACGTAGAGCCACTCCGACCCCGGCGGGAAGCGCCTGGCGAACGGTGCCGCGGCCGGCCGGCGTGGCGGCTGTGCCGCCGGCTGCGGCGAGGACCGGACGAACGGCACGATGACCTGGTGGGTGAACGATCCCTCGGGCCCCGAAGCACACAGCTGGCCGGGTCCGGGAATCATCTCGGCGAACGACGCGAGCGTCCGGCCCTTCACCTCGTGTGCGAGCGTTTCGACGCTCAGCACGTTTTCGAGGTCGACGACCAGCTCGTTGTCGCCGCTGGCGAGCACCACATACCGAGGCATGCGCTGTCGTTCCCGCAACCGCTGGACGGCAGCAAACTGCATGGCCCCTCGCGGTTCGCGGAAGGCGCCGAGTTCCCTTTCGCCAAGGTTCCAGCGGGCTTTGGACAGGATCACCCGGCCGCTGACCACGCGGGGCAGGAACGGAGCCAGCCCTAGCGGTCCCCAGTCCCACATGACCCCGGGGGCCACCTGCTGGTACTGGAGAGCGCACAGGAAGCGGTATACGCCCAGACCACGCCCGATATGGTTGTGCGCGGTGGTGAGCCGGGGAAGTACCTCGCACCCGAGCCGACGGGAGCGGAGCACGATCTGCTCGCCCTGGACGGACACGAGCAGGTCAGATAGCGGCAACTGCCGGTCGGCCGGCGCGCCGGAGCGTCCCAGGTAGGGGATCTCATAGCCACGCAGCACAGGCCGGCAGAGGATGTTGCCCACCCGTCCCTCGGGAAGGTGCACGACCTCGGCGAACACGCGCTCGGGCCGGAGCGCCTCCTCGGCCGCCAGGTAGCCCCGGACGAACTGGTGTAGCTCGTGGTCGGCGTGCAAGAAGCGACCGAGTACCCGCGCGCCGGGCGGCCCCGACGCCGCGTGCAGCACCACCTGGAAGTCGCCGCGCCCGATGGCCTGCTCTCGGTCGGCTATCACCGAAGCGAGCACGTCGAACGCGTCGGGCAGCGGCGGGGCGTCGTCGTCGCGGATACCAGCGATCTCCGAAGCCTCGATCGTGATCTCGCCACTCCCGGCGGCGAGGGCGGTAGTGAGCTTGCCGAGCAGGAACGTGTCACGGCGGGTCCACGGGGCGGCGGAGCGGTCCTGGTCGCGCCTGAGCGGCAGCCCGGCCAGCAGCGGCGCGGCCTCGGCGCCGGGGTGGCCTGAGCGCTCGAACCCGATGCCGTTCTCCTCGTCGAGCGCGTGCGCCAGCGGAACCTCCCGGGTCTCGTAGCGCTGCGTGAACCGCTCCCGGAACTGCCGGAGACCCTCATGCTGAGGGAAGTGGGTCGCGGCATGCAGGACCTGGACGCCCCGCAGCAGCTCCGAGACGACGTTGGCGCCCAGCGTGACCCCGTCGGCCGGCTTCGTCAGGTCTACCTGCACGAAGCGCGACGGTTCCGGGGACACCGGAAGGCCATCGAGCACGGCCGCGGCCGCGCGGTACCGCTCCGGCTGTACCCCGATACCGTCAGCGTCGATCGCGGCCAGGCAGCCGACCGCCTCGTCGAGCCGACGTGCGAGGCCCGCGGTGAGATCGTGGCGGCTCAGGGCCGCGACGAATGTGTCCGTCGGCGGGGCTCCGGTCAGCTGCGGCCGGATGTCGGCCACGAGGACCTGGCTGTTGGCGAGCTCGGCGATGTACTCATCGGCGTCGGCGCGGGTGATGTCGTCGCCCACAAGCGCAGAGGCCAGGGTATCGAGCCGCGCGCCGTCCCGCGCCCGGGCGAGGGTATGCATCAGGTACGGCGTCGCACCGACGGCCACGAGCCTGTAGGACCGGCCCGTGCGGGTCTGCTGCGCCTCGGCGAACAGCAGCCGGTCTCCCACCTGGTAGAGACTCGAGTTCGGCCGGTAGTCGAGTTCGGCGCGCAGGGCGGGATCCCGCTGCACCGCCTCCGCCAGCGCCCACAGGTAGTCCATGTCCAGGCGGGTGTGGCGACGGTAGCGGTCCAGGCCTTCCAGCCGCAGGCGGGTGCGCGCGCCGATGACGCCCGTCGTGTGCCCGGCGAAAAGCCCGAACGGAGTCGGCCTGGCCGCGGCCCGCATGAGGTAGGAGACCAGCGACCGCTCGGCGGCGCGGCCCTTGCCGCCGTCGGGCTCCTTGCGCCACAGGTCGACCGTTGCCGCGAGGCTCGGCGAGGCGACGAACAAGGCGTCACGGAACTCGGACGTGGTGACGATGTCTTCCAGCCGGCGGCGCAGCTGCAGCCGGTCCGCGGCCACGGCCTCATCGAGAACCCGGGGGTTGCCGGCGGCCCCCGGCGCCTGCAGCCCGTCCCCCCAGGCGATCACCTCGGTAAACGGCAGAAGGGGCGTCCGGAGCACGAAGAACCCGAACGGAGCGACAACCTGGTCGGACTGGCTTCGGCCGCTCATCGTGCCCGGACTCCGGCGGGTCCCGCGGTAGAGACAAGCAGCATCTGGTCCCAGGCGGGTTCCACGATGGTACTCGCGGCCTCCAGAGCCAGCGCGACTCCGGCCGCGCCCATGAGCAGCCCTGGGCCTTTGTACGCCGGGTGCGCGACGACGGTCGGCACCGGGCCCAGGCCGGGCCCCGCCGTGGAGCACAGTTCGAGGGTCTGCTCTACCCAGTACCGCGCGGCGTCGGCGAGTGCCTGCTCCGCAGTCATCTGGTACATCCGGTTGAACAGGTGTGCCAGGCCGGCCGACCCGTGGCAGAGTCCGGCGTCCTCGACGCCGGCCTGGCCGGGCGAGCGGGCGGCGGCCCGCACCGCGAGATCGGTCGCCGCCTCCTCCCAGGCCAGCTCGCCGGCATCGCGCGCCGCGAGCAACAACGCCGCGGCCACCCCGGGATCGCCGTAGCACCAGGCAGAACGAGCCGGCCTAGGCTCGACACCGTCGGCCACGTAGTACGGGACGGTGGGCCCTGACGCGGTGTCCACCATGTGGGCCAACAGCCACCCGACGGCTCCGTCGAGCAACGGGCGGACGGTCTGACGAGCCAGCCCGAGACGATGCACCCGGGCGAGGAACGGGATGACGCCGGCGATGCCGTGCGCTACCCCGAGATCCACCCTGCCGGGCAGGTAGAGATCCCGCCGCGGGCCCTGCCACGACGGTGGCGTCCACCAGCAGACGCCGTCTTGGTCGTGTCGCGCCCGGCGGGCCAGCTGCTCGACCACGCCGAGGAGGCATTGTGCCGCACCAGGCCGCGGCCACCTGGCCAGCGCGTAGACGCCTATCCCGATGAGTCCGTTGATCAGGTCGTACGGTGCGTGCTCCGGGTACCGTCCCAGCAGCTTGATAAGCGCCTCGTCGATGTCACCATTGCGGTCCTCGCCCTCGGTACCGAGCAGCCGGTCCACCAGTTCGACGGCCCACGCGATACCGGGGAATCCCGAGTACAGCGAGCTCGTGAGCGGATCGGCCGCCAGCACGTGGATAGCCTCCTCGAGGCGCGCGAGGGCGGCGTCGGCTGCCCGCCGGTCGGAGTGGGTCCGGGCGAGCTGACCACCGCACACGGCGAGGGCGGCAGACCCGGACGCCAGGCACCCGTCTTGAGGCGGCGCGGAAAGGGTTTGGGTGAGGGTACCGGCCAGGTTGAGAGCGCGGTCTTTGAGTGCGCCGGACAGCAGCGGATGGAGCGATGCCCCGGCCCCCTCAGTGACCGGGGCATCGCTGTCCGGTGCAGCGTGTACACGCATCAGCCGGTCCCGTGCGGGGTCGGCCGGCGTGTCATCCACTGACCTTGGTGTCGGTTCACGCTATCGCGAGCCCGGCTACAGGCAGATGCCAACGAAAGCGCTGCCATTGCAGCCCAGGATGCTGTTGAAGCAGTTGTCGTTGCTGATGCATCCGACGACGGCCAGGGACTGGTTGTGCCCTCCGCCCCCGCCACCGCCTCCGCCGTAGCCGCCGCCACCGCCACCGACGACGTCCGTGAGTTCCTGGTCGTCCAGACAGCGGAGCGTCTCCTTCGACAGCGTGAGCTTCTTGGCCTCGTTCATACATGCCTCCTCGGCGTGTAGGTACAGAACAATTCAAGGGTCCCTATCAACTTGCGGTAAAGGCAAGTAGAAAACGTCATTAATAAGCCATGACACTTAACATGACCATGACATTCAACATGGGGAACCACATATGAGCGTAACGATCGAATGGGGTTTCTGAGCAGTTCGGTGATAGCTGAATCACCAGCTTCCCGCCAGGCCAGGCCGCCTATGGAAAGTTTTCTCGTGATACGCAAAATCAACACCGGCCAGAGGTTCACAAGCGCCGGGCCCAGGATTATATTTGCGATATGTCCATAGCGGCAGCGACGGAAGCCGTCGTTTTGCGATGCGACCTTGGCTGGGAAGACGTGCGCGAGGTAATGGAGACGTCCCGCCTTCTTACCCTGATGCGCCGTTCCTGGATGGTCGCGGGATTCATGTTCACGGCCTTGCTGGCGGAGTCGATCGTGCTGTTGCGCGTGGTCGCTACCAGGCCGGGAGCCTACGGTTCTCACCAGGGTTCACTGCTGAGCGAACTGATCGCCGCCGCCAGCCTGTGCGCGCTGCTCACGTGCTGGAGCGTGCTGCGGGTGTGGCGGCTGTCGCCCGGGCACCAGGCCCGTCATGCGCTCGCCAGCGGCGTGTGGCAGAGCGGTATACACCAGTACAAGCTCAGGGACGAGGGCGTGGCCTGGAAGGCACCGGACGGTTCGGCCGTTTTCTTGCCGTGGTCCGCGCTGACCGGGGTGCGCGAGACCGGGCGGCTGTTCCTTCTACTGGACCAGGAGGACCGCCACGTGCGGGGGTTCGTCCCCAAGGCCAGCCCGGGTGACGCTGAACTGGGGGCCTTCATCCGGGAGCGGATAACGGCCGGGACGTCGGCTTAGCCGGGCGGTTTGCTCCGCGGTTTGCTCCACCGCAGCGAGTAGCGGAACAGAAGGTGGCGGCGGTAACTCACACCCGGGAGCAGGCGGCGGGCGATCGCCCGGACCTCCATCCAGGTCATATCCGGGTCCATGACGGGTGCGTCGGGACCGCCCTTGCCGTAGACGGCGCGGTAGGCGAGGCCGACCGGGATCGCGGGGGCGTCGGCGAGGTAGTCGCGGACCGAGCCGTTCGCGGCTAGCCCGACGACCGCGAGGCGGCCACCGGGGCGGAGCGCGCGGGCCAGGGCGCCCAGGGCCGCCGCGAAGTCCATGTGGTGGAGGGAGGTGTTCGCGCAGACGAAATCGAAGCTGGCTTGCGGGAAGTCGTGAGCCAGGAAGTCCGCCTCGATGAACCTGACGCGGGTGCGGTCGCCGATCTGTGACCGGGCCAGGGCGATCATCCGGCGGTCACGGTCGATCCCGGTCACCTCGGCGCAGTGCTCGGCGAGACGCCCGGCGAGCAGCCCGTCGCCGCAGCCGACGTCGAGGGCCGGGCCGCAGCCGGGCGGGACGGCGCCGAGGATGACGGACTGGTAGTGCACGTTGTGGTTCCAATAGCCGGCCCGAGCCATCACGCCTCCCAGGTCCGGAGGATACCGTTGGCCCCATGCGGGCACTGATCATCGTCGACGTACAGAACGATTTCTGCGAGGGCGGCTCGCTCGCCGTAGCCGGCGGCGCCGCGGTGGCGCGCGCGATCAGCGAGCACGTGGCGGGTGAGGCCGGCTACGGGCACGTGGTGGCCACCAAGGACTTCCACATCGACCCGGGCGCCCACTTCTCCGACCATCCGGACTACGCGGCGTCCTGGCCGCCGCACTGCGTGGCCGGGACGGCCGGCTCGGACTTCCACCCGAACCTGGACACCGGGGGCGTGGAGGCGGTGTTCCTGAAGGGCCAGCATGCGGCCGCCTACAGCGGGTTCGAGGGTGCCGACGAGGCCGGTACGCCGCTGGCCGACTGGCTGCGCGCGCACGACGTGGACGAAGTGGACGTGGTGGGAATCGCCACGGACTACTGCGTGCACGCCACCGCCGCGGACGCGGCCCGGGCGGGCTTCGCCACCCGGGTCCTGCTCGGCCTCACCGCGGGTGTGGCCCCCGACTCGACGGCCAGAGCCATCGAGGACCTGCGCGCCGCTAAGGTCGAACTCACCGGCACCCCGGCGGGCGCTTCGTAGCCGCCGTGCCAACCGGTTGAAGTCACTCTCTATCGCATCTACCGGTTTGTACGCCCGGTGTGCGGGGTGTGGTGAGGTGGTGTGCCCGGGCCGGGAGCGGGCTGGTGGTCGCGGGGTTGCGCGGCCGGCAGGTAGCGGTAGCGTGAGCGGCGTGGAGGGGCCGCTGCGGGTTTTCGTCAGCCATACTTCCGAGTTGCGTGAGTATCCGCGGGACCGGTCGTTTGTCGCCGCGGCGGAGCAGGCGGTGGCCCGGGCCGGGGATGTGGTCCTGGACATGGCGTATTTCACGGCCCGGGAGGGCAAGCCTGCCGGTTACTGCCGTCAGCAGGTGGCGGGGGCGGATGTGTATGCCGGCATCGTGGGATTCCGGTACGGGTCTGCGGTCCGCGATGAGCCGGGGTTGTCGTATACGGAGCTGGAATTCCAGGCCGCGACGGAGCTGGGTATTCCCCGGCTGGTGTTCTTGCTTGATGAGGACGCGGTCTTGCCGTTGCCGCAGAGCTGCCTGTCCGATCCGGAGCATGCCGGGCGGCAGCGGGCGTTCCGGGCGCGGGTCGCCGGGGCGGGGATCACGGTCGCGCGCGTGGGGTCTCCGGGGGATCTTGGGTTGTTGTTGTTCCAGGCGCTGACGGACTTGCACGGCGCGGCGGCCGGGGAGGCCGGGCGGCCGGGGGAGGCGGCGGCGGGGGTCGCGGTGCGGCTGGCGCCGCGGCCGGTGTACCTGGCCGGGCGGGAGGAGCTGCTGGCCGGGCTGGACGCCCGGCTGGCCGGGGCCGGGGCGGGGCCGGGGGTGGTGGTGCTGACCGGGCTGGGCGGGGCGGGCAAGACCAGCGTGGCGGTGGAGTACGGGTACCGGCAGCTGGCCGGGTGCGGAGTGGTGTGGCAGCTGCGGGCCGAGGAGCCGGCGGCGCTGGCGGCCGGGTTCGGTGAGCTGGCGGCGCGGCTGGGGGGCGGGGAGGTCCCGGTGGATCCGGTGGCGGTGGTGCATGCGGCGCTGGCGCGCCGTGATGACTGGCTGCTGGTCTTCGATAACGTGCCGGACCCGGGCGCGGTCGCGGGGCTGGTGCCGCCGGCGGGCGGGGGGCGGGTGGTGATCACGAGCCGGCATGGGTACTGGCCCGGCGGCCAGGCGCTGGAGGTGCCGGTGCTGGACCGGGCGGTGGCCGCGGCGTTCCTGCTGGCCCGGGCCGGGGCGGCCGGGGAGGAGGAGGCGGCGGGTGAGCTGGCGGGTGAGCTGGGCGGGCTGCCGCTGGCGCTGGAGCAGGCGGGGGCGTACATGCAGGCCTCGGGCCGTAGCATCGCCGGGTACCTGGGGCTGTTCCGGGCGCGGCGGGCCGAGCTGCTCGGTAAGGGGGATCCGGCCGGGTATGACAAGCGGGTCGCCACGACCTGGGCGGTGGCGTTCGCCAGACTGGGCGGGGCCAGCCCGGCGGCGGGGCTGTTGCGGCTGGCGGCGTGCTGCGCGGCCGAGGACATCCCGCTGCATGTGCTGCTGCGCCCGGGCGTAGCAGCCGGGGACTTGGACTCCCGGGCGGGGCCGGTGCTGATGCCGTTGCTGGACGATGAGCTGGCGCGGGATGAGGCGGTGGCGGGGCTGCGGCGGTTCTCGCTGATCAGCGCGCCGCGGGGCGGCCTGGTGTCGGTGCACCGGCTGGTCCAGGCGATCACTCTATCCGAGCTCCCGGCGGAGGAGGCGGACGCCTGGCGGCGGGCCGCCGCGGCGGTGATCGGGGCCGCGCTGCCCTCCGACCCGGATGATCCGGCGTCGTGGCCGGTGTTCGCGGCGCTGCTGCCGCATGCCCAGGCCGCGCTGGACCCGGCCAGCTACGGCATGGACAAGCTGGCCCGGTACCTGGGCGCGAGCGGCAGCTACGCCGCGGCGCTGGCGGTGCAGCGGCAGGTCCTGCACGCCTGGGAGGAAACCCGGGGTGCCGAGCATCCCGACACGCTGACCGCCCGCGCCAACCTGGCCTACTGGACGGGGGAGGCAGGGGATGCAGTGGGGGCGCGGGACCAGTTCGCCGCGCTGGTGCCGGTCCGCAAGCGGGTCTCCGGCGCCGAGCACCCCCGCACGCTGACTGCCCGCGCCAACCTGGCCTGGTGGACTGGGGAGGCGGGGGATGCGGTGGGGGCGCGGGACCAGTTCGCCGCGCTGGTGCCGGTCCGCGAGCGGGTCATGGGTGCCGAGCACCCCGGCACGCTGTCCGACCGCGAGAACCTGGCCAGGTGGACTGGGGAGGCGGGGGATGCGTCCGGGGCGCGGGACCAGTTCGCCGCGCTGGTGCCGGTCCGCGAGCGGGTCTCCGGCGCCGAGCACCCCCGCACGGTGACCGCCCGCGCCAACCTGGCCCACTGGAGTGGGGAGGCGGGGGATGCGGTGGGGGCGCGGGACCAGTTCGCCGCGCTGGTGCTGGTCCGCGAGCGGGTCATGGGTGCCGAGCACCCCTACTCGCTCACCACCCGGGCCAACCTGGCCCACTGGACCGGGGAGGCGGGGGATGCGGCCGGGGCGCGGGACCAGTACGCAGCGCTGCTGCCGGTCCGCGAGCGGGTCTCCGGCGCCGAGCACCCCGACACGCTGACCGCCCGCGCCGCCCTAGCCT
>Ga0335079_10006039_pt1 | contig 13852 bp, 10 predicted proteins | sample Lox_Sample_33_FD_206719 | JGI IMG/M metagenome (GOLD analysis project Ga0335079, IMG submission 206719) | Soil microbial communities from Loxahatchee National Wildlife Refuge, Florida, United States - Lox_Sample_3.3 | ecosystem: Environmental > Terrestrial > Soil > Wetlands | place: USA... | reverse complement strand
AACTCGAACGATGGGCTGCCCTTGGTGGTGGGCGTTTGGAGGGAGAACTGCCAAGCGCCGGAGATATCGGCGGCGAACCCGGCGCCTGCGACCGCCATTGTCATCAGGGCCACCAGCAACACGCGATGTAGCATACGTTAACCTCCTGTGATGGAGCAGCGCGAAGAGCAATGTCTTCGCGGCAAGAATCTCTGACAAGCCGTGGGATTATTGAGAAGAGTGCCACCAAGGGCAGCCCATCGTTCGAGTTCAAACTCGGGCAAGTTTGGAAAAGCGACGCTCTCGGGAACAGTGAAAGGGGATCAGGTGGAGTTCAGCTTCGACGCCCAAAGTGGTAAGTTTCACTATAAGGGAACGGTGGACGGACCAACCAGCATGAAGGGAGACTTCGAATTGGTGGGCACAGAGAAGGGGACCTTTACCGCTACAAAGAAATGAGCGGGCGCGAACGCCCGCTTTTGGCGGACCCTGCCCGTCAGTAAGACGCTATGAAGCGCCCCCCGGGCTCTTCCGGAAAGCCGAGCTGGTGAGTTCTCCGGCTCTGATGGGCAACATGCCACAGGTGGTGACGGCGAGCGAGCCGCGCAAGAGGCCACCGGAGTTGAAGTCGAATTCGAATTCGAAGCAATGGATGCGCCGCCCCCAGTACGCCGTTGCGAGTACTCGGTAGATGCCGGGACCTGGACCCCGCTCGAAGCCGCGGATGGCGTTATCGATTCTCCGCGCGAGAAGTTCGTTGTGCGGCTCGATCACCTGAGCGCCGGGGAACATGTGTGATGCTCCGCGCCGTGGATAGCGCTAATAACGCGGGCCTGGCAAAGGTAGTGCTGCGCTAGTCGCGCTAGCTTTCCTGCGGCAGCCTACGCAACCGTTTCCTCACCGGTTACCAGTGAGTTAAGACGCCCCACGATGTCTCTCAGCGTGTGGGATTGTGCGGTCAGCTCCTGGGCCGCCGAAGCGCTCTCCTCGGCCTGCGACGCCGTGCTTTGCGTCACCTTACTCATTTGTGCAATCGCCGTGCTGATTTGCACGATCCCGCGCGCCTGTTCTTCGGACGCTCCGCGGATTTCGTCGGTCTCTGTCTTCACTGCTCCGGCGATCTTATTGTTGGCCTCCATCGCTTGTAATACGTTGTCGATCTGGTGTTTACTCTCCCGGGATTTCATGAGCGATTCCTCAATCAGCGCGGACGTATCTCGAGCGGCATCGGCAGACCGGCGCGCGAGATTCCGCACTTCGTCGGCAACTACCGCGAATCCCATTCCGGCCTCGCCCGCCCTGGCGGCTTCCACGGCGGCATTCAATGCCAGGATGTTTGTCTGAAACGCAATCTCATCGATCATCTTGATGACTTTGGCAACCTTCTCGCTCGACGTGCTCATTTCGGTGAGTGCCCCAGCCAGCTCTTGAAACGACTTGTTGAGCGCGCCGACAATCGGAATGGCCTCATTCATCAACTGCGCCACTTTCTGCGACCGGTCGTTGTTCTGCTGGGTGAGCGCGGTGATCTCTTCCGACGACGCCGACGTCTCCTCAATGGAAGCCGCCTGCTCGGAGGAACCTTGAGCGAGCGCCTGGCTGGTGGAAGCGATTTGGGACGAGCTGGCGAGAAACTGTTGAACCGCGGTTTCCAGCTCAACCACGGCGCCTTGGATCAATCGCGAAACTCGGCCGGTGAGATAGAGCACGGCGAAGACAGTACCCCCCAACATTACCGAACCGAACAAAAGGACATAGAGCTGGATAGTTCGCACACTCGAGAACAGCTCTTTATCCGGGACAACGGCCACAATGGTCCAGGGCTTGGTCTGCGCCCGCCGGAAGTGAGCCGTTTTTGCTATTCCCTCGAATTCATAACGCAGTGATCCATCGCCCCGGCTCAGTATGTCATGGCCGAAATCCGTATTGGCGAGATTGAGCAGCAGAATTTTGGCGGCGTCGGGATGAGCGATGACTGTTCCAGAGGGATCCAGCATGTACAAGTACCCGGTCTGCCGAACTCGATATTTGCTGACAAAACTGTCGGAGAAATTGGCCAGCTCAATGGGTGTTCCCAGGATGCCGACGACCTGACTGCCTGCCTTGACCGGCGCCGTGAGCAGCACCACGGGTCTGCCGGTCGCCGGCGACTTCATCACGTCGCCGAGCCAAATCTCTCCCTGTCGGGCGTGCTCTACGTGGCTGCGAAAACCCTCGATCGACATCAGTTCGATGCCCACGGACTTGCCGCCGATGGAGTCGAGAAACAGCTTCCCGTTTGTGTCCGCCAGGAAAACGTTCTCGTAGAACGGCGACCGGCGCTGAATTCGGTCTAACGCCTGTTGGGCATCGCTGAGTTTGTGGTCGGCGCAGGCAGCGATCAGCGGCTGCAATTCACTGATGTTGACTGCGTCCCGCTCGCGGCTGCCGATCCACAGATCCAACTGTTCCGTGGTTTTGATGGTAATGCGATCCATCTCTTCGTCCGCCTGCTCCCGAAGTGCTCGGGAGGACACGGAATAGACGCTGAGCATAAGCCCGGTGCCGGATGCGATGACGACTGCAGATGTCCAAAGTGCGAACCTGGCGCGTAGGGAGAGTGTCTTGGTCATTCTGGATCCTTTTGACTGTTTCTGCGTTCATTTTTCAAGGCCGAACCACCTTGAGCCCTCGGCATGCAAAGAGGCGTGCACAACCTCAGTGATCGGCGCCCCGAGGCGGATTCTTTACCCGCGAGTATAAAAAAAGCGGGCGCGAACGCCCGCTCTGGTCAGCTCCTGCGCGTTTGTTAGACGCCAGGTCTTAGTCGTGGTGCGGATGGCCTAGAGGCACGCCCACCTGCAGCCAGAGGGCGTTTCCGACGGTGTGGTTTTCGGCCAGGAATTCCTTTTGCCATTTGAGGATCATGGCGTAGCGGGCGAAGTGATAGCGGATCTCGGGTCCGAAAGCGAAGTCGCGCCCTTGTTCCCCTATGCTCAATCCACCCAGCCGGTCAGCCGTGGTCTGCCGATAGTAGAAGCCGTTGCCGCCGATGGCGAGCTTCTTGGTGATGTTCTGCATGCCGGCGTATTCCCAGACGAATTCGTTTCCGGAGCGATAATTGGTGGCGTCGTTGATGTAGTTGGTGATGTACTGGAATTTGGAGCTCACTTCCGTGGCGCCGTGATGCGGCATGTAGGTGAAGGCGCCCGAGGGTGCGGTGGCGTAGTTATGCTGCCCTATGTTGACCAGGTCGGTCTTGTTGTAAGAGAGCCCAGGGGTGTAAACCTCGAATCCATACCACCAGTACAGGGAGCCGTTCTTATAGGCGACGGCGGTCTCCCAGTCGGGGTTGCCAATGCCGGACTTGTTCATGGCGCCGAATGGGGCATTGAGGTGCACGTCCACCCATGGGATCGCGGCGGTGCTGACCAGCGTGCCGCCGAGCACGTGGATGCCCCAGTTGTGTACCAGTTTGCCCGCCACCGCCGTGACCCGGAGATGAAATCCCGGAACCAGGGCTTGGCCGCTGGGCCCGGCGAGCTCGTTGGCATTGTAAAAGTCGTTGAACTCCAGGAGCATCGTTCCACCCGGTGCCGGCATTCTGCCCGGCATGATGGTCTCCACTCCCGCGGGATAGACGCTGGTGCCGCCTTCGGTCGCGTAGACCGCGCCTATGGTTCCCAGCACCATCACGCAGCACGCTGCCAATCTTTTCCATGGTGTTCGAAAGGTTGCTGCTACTTCTCCACTGTTTGACAGAATAGACATGTATAGACTCCTGAGGAAATTCGCGAAGCCAGTCGAGCCCGTGCAGAGCGCCGCCAGCGTTCCCAAACCTTATCGAACGTTTGAGGCGGAATGTTTAGCGCTTTGGGTAACGGCAATCACCCTCCAATAGGGCTAAACTCCGCCAGGCTCTTCGCCGATACCTCCAGCAGGCAGCCATTGCGCTTCGCCCCGGGAGAGATCGATTCGATGATGCAGAACACGAGTATCCGCACCAAGTTGTTTGTGTGTTTTGGTTTTGTTGCCGTAGCCGCAACCGCATCCGCCGTCTATTGTTTGTCCACCATCCGCCACCTGCGAACGCAGATGCAACAGGAAATCGTCGGGAGCGCGGCGCGGTTGGATCAGGCGCGGCAGGTCACCATCGGCATCGCCAACATGCGCGGCGCCATGCGCGGTGTGTCCCTGTTTTCGATCATGCACAATACCGAACCGATGAAAAAGGCACGCGCCGTGTTCGATGCGACTGCGGCAGACATGCGGAAGACGGTCCAGCAGATGGAGACTGGCGACATCGGCACAGAAGAGCGGACGAGCGTCACTGCGATCCGGTCGTCACTGGATCAGTGGGTCGTGAATTTCCAGGAGTTTGCCGATCTATCCGCGGTTGGTCGCGCGGAGGAGGCCAGTGAAATAACCCTGAAAAAGACCTCTCCGCTCATGGATGCATTACAGAAGGGTGCCGCTGATTTCGGAAAAGCCAGCAGCGCCCGGCGCGATGCAGCCATCAGCAATGCGGAAGCGGCTATCCAGCGCAATGAATTAGTCACCTATTTGTTCACGGCACTGGTGCTGCTGGCCGGGGGCGGCGGATTCTTTGTGGTGGCCGGAATGGCCAAGACGTTACGACAGATTTCCGAGTCGGTGGCGGTTGGCGCTCAGCAAGTGTCGCAGGCCGCCGCGCAGGTTTCCACTTCCAGCCAGTCCCTGGCGCAGGGTTCGGCGGAAAGTGCCGCATCTCTTGAAGAAACCTCGGCCTCGGTCGAAGAGATCCAATCCATGGCCCGGCGCAACACCGAAAACTCTCAGAACGCCGCGGGGATTGTGGCGCACTCCGAAGAGAAATTCCGCGACACCAACCAGGCCCTGGATGAAATGGTCGTCGCCATGAGTGAAATCACCGGCTCCAGCCGGAAGATCTCCAAAATCATCAAGGTCATTGACGAGATCGCATTCCAAACCAACATCCTGGCCTTGAACGCCGCGGTGGAAGCGGCCCGCGCCGGTGAAGCCGGAATGGGCTTCGCGGTGGTCGCCGACGAGGTGCGCAACCTGGCGCAACGCTGCGCCCAGGCTGCCAAGGACACCTCCGGTCTGATCGAGGAGTCCATTGCCAAGTCGGATGGCGGAAAATCCAAGGTGGACCGCGTGGCGTCCGCCCTTCGCGGCGTGACCGAGGAAGCCACCCAGGTCAAGACTTTGGTCGACGAAGTCAGCGTGGGCAGCCGTGAACAGGCTAGTGGGCTCGATCAAATCAGCAAGGCCGTCACGCAGATGGAGCAAGCTGGCCAGAGTATCGCAGCTACTGCGGAGGAGAGCGCTGCCGCGGCCGAGGAACTGAATGCCCAGTCGGCTACCCTCATGGACGTCGGCCAGCAGTTGCGCAGTCTGGTGGACGGGGCACAAACATCCGGCCGATCTGGCGGGCAGATCGGAAGTCGCCACTAGGTGCCGCTCGGACCGCAACTCGGCCGGCTAAACCGCTGCATGCCGCTCCGGTGGTTCGCTCCAAGGCCCGCTGCCAGCCGGTGCTCGCCCGGGGAAGAGCGATTTCCCGCCTGGAAGCGACTTCCGCGAGTTTTGAACCCGGCACTGAAGGACGTCGGATAAAGTAGTAGGCCACATCGTCCGATTACAGTAACGTCATTTCTGATTCATGCTGCGGCCCGCGCAGTACTTTGGGCCGCAGCTTTTTTCTTCAAACGTCTTCCTTTCAACTCCGTGTGATGTCGGCCCCGGGGCCGTGCCTCTGCCCTCACCACGGCACCGTTAACATCTCTAACAAATCAGACCGACCTACGCGCTCTCCTGGCATGCCACAATTTACCGTAAGGAGGATGACATAGCACGGCGAAGCGCGTCTAATTGGGGGCAGACCGTGATTCCGATCCCCTCCGGATCTAGAGAACACAGGGCGGCATGACAGGAACCGCAAAAATCAGGACACTCATCGTGGACGGTGAGACGCCGGCGCGACGAAAAATCCGCCGCCTGCTGGCTGCCGAAGGCGACGTGGAAGTTGTTGGCGAATGCGGCGACCCGATGCAGGCCGTCGAGTTCATTCAGCAGCGCAATCCCGACCTGGTTTTCCTCGACGTCCAGATGCCCGGTCTGGATGGGTTTGGCGTGCTGGAATCGCTGCCGCCCAAGAATGTGCCCGAAGTCATCTTCGTCACCGCGCTCGACCAGTACGCCTTGCGTGCATTCGAGGTCCGCGCGCTCGACTACCTCCTGAAGCCCTTCGATCGCGCGCGCTTCCGCCAGGCGCTCGATCGCGCACGCGCGCAGATCCGCCAGCAGGGAGGGCACACGCTCGATCCCCGCCTGAGCCAATTACTGGAAACTCTGGGGAGCAAACCGCGACAGGCCGATCGCGTGGTCATCAAGTCCGCCGGCCGTATCATGTTGTTGCGCACCGATGAGATCGATTGGGTGGAAGCCGCGGACAACTACGTGCGTGTGCACGTGGGCACGGAATCGCATCTGTTGCGGGAAACCCTGGGGGCATTCGAATCGCGGCTGAATCCCGTGCAGTTCATGCGGATCCATCGTTCGACCGTGGTGAACATCGATCGCGTGAAGGAGCTGCAGCCCTGGTTCCACGGCGACTATATCGTCATCCTGCAGGATGGCAGCCGCCTCAATCTCAGCCGCACCTACCGCGACCGCGTGATCGGGCTGCTGGGGGAGATCTTCTAGGAAGACGGCAGACCAAGATGGCGCGATCAGCTCTGCACTCTCGTCGTTGCCGGCCCGGCACACAGTAACAGCCGAGCACAGTTCTGTGTGTCTTGAACCGGCCCCACTCGGCGTGCCGCGAATCAACGAGCTTGGTTTCTTGGCTTTCTCGGCGTCTCGGCGGTGAAAAATAGTTTCTCAGATCACTCCAGCCGTACCAGTTGCTTCCCCGTGTTCTCGCCGCGCAGCATGCCGATAAATGCTCGTGGTGTGTTTTCGATGCCGTCTATGAATTGCTCGCGATGCTTCAGTTTCCCGGCGTTGAGCCACATGGCCAGTTGCCGGAGTCCTTCGGCGTAACGGGGCGCGAAGTGAAACACGAGAAAGCCTTCCGCGCGCGCCTGCTTGACGATGAGGTGCCACAAAAGACGCGGGCCCGTTTCCGGCTTTTCCGCGTTATATTGCGCGATCTGCCCGCACACCACCACGCGAGCGCCGATGTTGAGCGCTGAGAACACAGCGTCGGTGATCGTGCCGCCGACGTTGTCGAAATAGATGTCCACTCCCTCGGGGCAAAGCTCGTTGATCTTTGCGCCGTAGTCTGACGTGGTTTTGTAGTTGAACGCGGCATCGAAGCCGAGCTCGCCCGTCAACCACGCGACCTTGGCATCGCTGCCGGCGATTCCGATCGCGCGGCAGCCGCTGATCCTGGCGATTTGTCCGACCACCGAGCCCACCGCGCCCGCGGCTCCGGAAACGACTACTGTCTCGCCAGAGCGCGGTTTACCGATGTCGAGAAAACCGAAATACGCCGTCAGCCCGGGCATCCCCAGCACGCTGAGTGCTGTGAAAACGGGCGCCTGTGAAGGATCGAGTTTGCGGACGCCCTCGCCGTCCGAAATGGCATATTGCTGCCAGCCGAAAAATCCCTCGACGGCATCCCCCACCTGAAATCGCGGATTCTTCGAGGCAGCCACCTCACCCACGGCGCCCGCGCCCATCACTTCGCCGATTTGCACCGCCGGAGCGTACGACTTCACGTCGTTCATCCGCCCGCGCATATACGGATCCACGGAAATGTAGAGCATGCGCACCAGCATCTGGCCGGGCTCCGGCTCGGGGATGGGCGACTCGATCAGCTTGAAATCCGACTCCTTCGGCATTCCCTTCGGCCGGGCGGCGAGCGTGATCTGTTTATTTGTTTGCGGCATATTTTCTTAACTCCAGCTTGGCCACATCGGCGCGATGCACTTCATCGGGTCCATCCGCTAGTCGCAATGTTCGGCTATTGGCCCACGCCGCCGCCAGGAAGAAATCTTCCGTCACGCCCGCGCCGCCGTGCGCCTGAATCGCGCGGTCCAGCACCCGCAGCGCCATATTGGGCGCGACCACTTTGATCATGGCAATTTCCGCCCGCGCGGCTTTGTTGCCCACTGTGTCCATCATCCATGCGGCTTTCAACGTGAGCAGCCGCGCCTGTTCGATCTCCATGCGAGAATCGGCGATATCGGCGCGAATCGTGCCCTGCTCGGAAATCTTGCGGCCGAAAGCAACACGCGATTCTACCCGTTTGCACATCACTTCGAGCGCACGCTCAGCCACGCCGATCAGCCGCATGCAGTGATGGATGCGGCCCGGCCCGAGGCGGCCCTGGGCAATTTCGAATCCGCGGCCTTCGCCCAGCAGAATATTAGACGCCGGCACGCGCACATTCTCGAATGTGAGTTCGCCGTGGCCGTGCGGCGCGCTGTCGTAGCCGAAAACCGGGAGCATGCGATGAATCGTGATCCCCGGAGTATCGAGCGGCACCAGGATCATCGACTGTTGTTGGTGGCGCGCGGCCGTGGGGTCGGTCTTGCCCATGAAGATGGCGATCTTGCAGCGCGGGTCGCCCGCGCCCGACGACCACCATTTGCGCCCGTTCAGCACATACTCGTCGCTCTGGCGCACGATGCTCGCCTGGATATTGGTGGCGTCGGAAGACGCGACGTCGGGTTCGGTCATGCAGAAACACGAGCGGATTTCGCCGGCCAGCAGCGGCTTCAGCCAGCGATCTTTCTGCGCTACGGTGCCATAACGCGCCAGCACTTCCATATTGCCCGTATCGGGCGCGGAGCAGTTGAATACCTCGGGCGCCATGGCCGAGCGGCCCATGATCTCGCACAGCGGCGCGTATTCGAAATTGCTCAGCCCGGCGCCGTACTCCGGGTCCGGCATGAACAGGTTCCATAGCCCGGCGGCGAGAGCCTTCGGCTTCAGCTCTTCGATGATGGGCACGGGCTTCCACCGGTCTCCCTCGGCGATCTGGCCCGCGTGGAGCGCTTCGTTGGGATAGATGTGCTCCTCCATGAACGCGCGCAGGCGCGCTTCCAGCTCACGGACACGGTCGGAAAACTGAAACAGCATACAGCCTCGCTATTGGATCGTGCTTTGGCCTTCTACGCCCAGATCGTCGGGAATTACGTTGCGATTGATGTGACGGTCCAGATCTATGACGTATGTTTCCCTCGCCTCGATCAATACCGGCGAATGGGTGGCTGCGATGATGCGGAAGTTTTTCCGGTCCACCAGCTCCATCAGCATCTTCAAAATGCGCCGCTGGTTGGATACGGAGAGCGCCATTTCCGGCTCGTCCAGCAGCAGCGTGGTTCCGTCGGGAAAGCTCGGAAACGTCTGGCTGAACATCGACAGCATCACCTGGCCGTGGCTCGCCATCTGGACGAACTCCTTCATCTCAGGATGGTCGTCGAACAGCTCCAGATGCGCGCGCGGATTGTGCTGCTCAGCATCAAACAGCATGACCTTGCCCGGATTGCTTTTGCCGCCATCCAGCTTGTAGATATAGCCGTCCTTCTTGTCACCGCGGAGCGCGTAATAGATGGCATGAAGCAGCGTGGACTTTCCGCAGCCGTTTTCTCCCGTGAGCAGGATCAGCGGATGCGACAGATCCACGATCATAGGCATGTGAAAGTTCAGGTTGGCGAAGACCGGATGCGCCAGAATTTTCAGGTACATGGGACTAATCAGCATAGCTCAGGCTTGCGGCTGCTGGTTTTTCAGACGCGCCCGCATCACCTTCTTGTCGAACTTACCCACGCTGGTTTTCGGAATGGCGTCGACAAAGAGTACCTCATCGGGTAGCCACCATTTGGCGAATCGTGTCGCAAGATGCGCCAGAATTTCCTGTTTGGCAATGCGATCCAGAAACTGCGGCTTGGGAACAACCAGCGCCACCGGCCGCTCCTGCCACTGGGGATGCTCCACGGCCACCACGGCGGCCTCCAGAACCTTCGGATGTCCCATGATGGCGTTTTCCAGATCGACGCTCGAGATCCACTCACCGCCGCTCTTGATCACGTCCTTGGCGCGGTCCACCAACTGCACATAGCCCTCGGCATCGATGGTGGCCACGTCGCCGGTGCGGAACCAGCCATCCATGAATGCCGAAGCAGAGCGCTCATCGTTGTAGTAACCGCTGGTCACCCAGGGGCCGCGCACCTGCACCTCGCCTATCGTGGCGCCATCCCAGGGGACCTCGCGCCCCTCTGCGTCCACCGCGCGAAGATCCAGGCCAACTACGGGCAGTCCCTGTTTCGCGCGCATGGCGAAACATTCGCCTTCGGCACACTCAACAAGGTGACGTTTCAGCGTGCTCACTGTGCCCACCGGGGCCGTTTCGGTCATCCCCCAAAGCTGCCGCAATTCGATCCCATGGGTTTTCTGGTAAATCTCGATCAGGGTTCGCGGCAACGCCGACCCGGCGCCGACGGCGAGCCGCATGCTGGAAACGTCGAACTTCTCCTGCTGGAGCACGGCATCGAGGCCGATCCAGATGGTCGGTACGCCGCCGGCAAACGTCACGCGCTCGTCCTGAATCAGTTGCGCCAGGTCCCGCGATTGCGGGTGCTCACCTGGCAGCACAATCTTCGCCCCAACCATGATCGCCGCGAATGGCGTTCCCCAGCCGTTGGCGTGAAACATCGGTACGATCTGCAGCAGTACGTCGCGCTCGCTGAGCGCAAACGTGTCCGCCATGGTGAACGCCACGCTGTGCAGGAACAAAGCGCGATGGCTGTAGACCACGCCCTTGGGATTTCCCGTGGTTCCCGACGTGTAACACATGCCCGCCGCGCAGTTTTCGTCCAAGCGCGCCCACGCGTACGGCTCATCCGGAACGACCGCCAGCAGCGATTCATACTCATCCGCGCCGCCGCCGATGACCACGAACCGCTCGACGCACCAGATGCGGTCACGAATCTGATCGAGCAGCGGCGCCAGCGATTGGTCCACGAAGATCACGCGATCCTCGGCGTGGCTGATGATGTACGCCAGGTCGTCGCAAGAGAGCCGCATGTTCAGGGTGTGAATCACGGCGCCGTAACAAGTGATGCCGAAATAAAGCTCCAGATGCTGATGCGTGTTCCAGCAAAGTGTGCCCACCCGATCGCCCGGCTGCACACCGAGCTGTTTGAGAACGTGCGCTAAGCGGTGCGTTCGCGCGTAGTATTCACGGTACCGGTAACGGTGTGCGCCATCCGCCGTGCGGGTCACAATCTCCTGGTTCGGAAAGAGCCGGCCCGCGCGCTCCAGAAAGTGTTGCAAGGTCAGTGGGTAGTCCATCATCAGCCCGTTCACGGCTCACCTCCGCGCGGGAGATAGAGAACCTCCGCGCCACTCCATGTTATAAGCGAATTATGACGCGTGTGATAGCCGCTTTCATCGCGGCGGCCGCGCTGGCCTTCGCAGCGGTGGCCGACCCGCTCAAAACGCTCCGCGCCGAACACCCGCGTCTCATCCTTCTCGATAGTGAACTCGACCGCATCCGTCTGCTCATGCAGCAGAATCCACTGGCGCGAAAGATTCACGCCGATCTGGTGAAAGAAGCCGAAAGGCTGGTCACCACGCCGCCGGTGGAATACAAACTCGTGGGCCCGCGTTTGCTGGCGCAGAGCCGCGCTTGCTTCGATCGTGTCTACACATTAGCGTTGCTATACCGTCTCGATGGCCGGAAGCCCTTTCTGGATCGTGCGGTCCAGGAGCTGCGCGCGGCGGCCGATTTCAAGGACTGGAATCCTTCCTATTTTCTCGATACCGCCGAAATGACCCACGCATTCGCGATTGGGTACGATTGGCTCTATCCTTCGTTGAGCGCGGAACAACGCGCCTGGATGCGTGCCGCGATCGTGGAGAAAGGGCTGATCCCCGCGCTCGCTGCATATCAGAACCAGGCAACCTGGATCACCACCCGCAACAACTGGAACGAAGTCTGTAACGGTGGGATCGCCATCGGCGCACTGGCTGTGGCTGAAGACGAACCCGAAAAAAGCCGCACGCTCTTAGAGGACGTGCTCGACTCCATTCCCCACTCGCTCGCGGCTTACGCGCCGGACGGGGGTTGGGCGGAGGGCTCGGGCTACTGGCACTACGGCACGAGCTACGCCGTCGCTCTGCTTGCCGCACTCGACTCGGCGCTCGGCACGGATTTCGGATTGTCCACCGCCCGGGGGTTCGACCGCACTGGCCGCTTCCGCATATACTTCAGCGGCCCCTCGGGAAAATCGTTCAACTATGCCGATGCCCATGATCGGACGGAGCTCGCTCCTGAGATGCTTTGGATGGCTCGCCGTTTTGCCGAGCCCGTCTACGCGTGGCAGGAGCAGCATATGCTGCAAGCGGGCATGGCGCCCGACGCCCTTGACCTGGTCTGGTTCCAATCGGAGGCGCGCAGCCCGAAACAGGAAAACTGGCCGCTCAACGCGATCTTTCACGACGTGCAAGTGGCGTTTCTGCGCAGTGCGTGGGACGATCCCAACGCGCTCTTCGTCGGTGTGAAGGGAGGGGACAACAAAGCGCATCACGGGCATCTGGACTTGGGCGATTTCGTGCTCGATGGCGGCGGCGTGCGCTGGGCCCCGGACCTGGGACCGGACGACTTCAATCTCGCGGGTTCCTCGGGGCGGCAGCGCTTGACATACAACCGGATGCTGACCGAATCTCACAACACCGTCATGATTGACGACGAGAGCCAGGATCCGCGCGCGGAAGCTGCCCTGGGAGCGCACTTTTTCTCGCCCGATTCTTCCTGGGTGGAACTGGATCTCAGCCATGCATATCATCGGCTGAAATCCTACCGGCGCAGGATCGGAATCGCACAAGGGCAGCAGGTGTTCGTGCAGGACCTGCTGGAGAGCGACCACCCCGTGGAAGCACTCTGGGGGATGTTGACCGACTCTGAGGTAGCACTGAGCGGCCAGACCGCCGAGTTGCAAAAGGGGGGATGGACACTGTCGGCGGAAATTCTGTCGCCGCGGCATGCGGTGTTCGACCTCGCACCTGCAATCGCGCCTCCATCTCCGGCGCAGAATCCAGGAGTGAAGAAACTAGTGGTTCGCTTGGGAGAGAAAGTGACGGAGATGGATCTGAAAGTGACTCTCACGCTGCATCGCGCTGGACAGCCGAAGCCGAAGATTACCCCTAAGTTCGGATCGTGATTATCGCGGTCGCGGTGAAGGTGTAGCGCGAGCGGAGAGCGTCTTCAGCTCGCCTTGAATCACGTTTTCTAAAGCGGCAACTTCCGGCGGTCCGTTGTAGTGCTTGCCGTTCACGAACAGCGTGGGTGTGCCCAGCACCCCTGCCTGCTCGCCCTGGTCGAGTTCCTTCGCTACCACGGGCTTGTACTTCGCCGACTTCAACTCGGCATTAAACCGGACCATATCGAGTCCCAGCTCTTTTGCCCACTCCGTGATTCTTTCCGGCGAGAGGGAGCGGAAGTTCGCGTACAGCTTGTCGTGCATGGGCCAGAACTTTCCTTGCGCATGGGCCGCGAGCGCTGCCTCCGCCGCGAATTCAGCCTGGGAATGGATGTCGAGCGGAAACTGCTTGAAGACGAGTCTGATGTCATCGGGATGTTTCGCGAGGAGGTTGTTCAGGCTGCCGACCGCGACAGCGCAATAGGGACACTGAAAGTCGGAGAATTCCACTATCGTGATCTTGGCGTTGGCGGGTCCCTTCGAAGGGTCGCCGTTGATGGGAATTTGGACCGGCTCATCCAGCACCGGCGGCGCTTCGTTCATGCGGCGCTTCAACTCGGCGCGAATGACGTCGGGGGACTTGCCTTCCTGCAGTTCGCGCGCAACCATGGTTGCCAGGTTCCGGCTGCGGCCGCATTTTGGGTCCTTCATGCGGCACTCGGCGATCTTGAAAGTAC
>Ga0335079_10006038_pt1 | contig 13853 bp, 15 predicted proteins | sample Lox_Sample_33_FD_206719 | JGI IMG/M metagenome (GOLD analysis project Ga0335079, IMG submission 206719) | Soil microbial communities from Loxahatchee National Wildlife Refuge, Florida, United States - Lox_Sample_3.3 | ecosystem: Environmental > Terrestrial > Soil > Wetlands | place: USA... | reverse complement strand
GACGGCGAATAATTGGCGGGGAGCAAGACACGCCCCGGGAGGGTGCGTATACTGGTTGTTGTGGCGACGATATATAATTGAAAAAGAATCGCAAGGGTGGCCAATGAAATAGAGACAGTGGCTGCGCTGTTCGTTACCAATTTTGTAAACAGGAGGATGACGGGCGCGCCGCCCAGGATGATGGACGCCAAGAGATACGTATAGCCAAAGCGAAAGGACGGTGCCGTGAACAGCCAGAAGAAGATGCCAAGGTAATTAAGTAGAAATGCCAGCATGCATGTGCCCGCCACCCTGCGGCCGGCTCCATTAAACTTCAGTGCCGGAAGTCCCACCGGCGAAATCAGGGCAGCCGCGACCAGAATTTTGTGGCCCTTTGGAAGCTGATGAAACCAAATCGGCACCCACTGCGCCGCGGTCATTCCCACATATTCTTGTGTATTGGATGGAAATCGAGTGAACCAAAACGTTTCATTCTGTACCGCTGCCGCTGCGCTCAACGGATATTTCCAGTCAAACGAAAAAAGGTCAATCTGGGCGACAGGGAAAATAAGGTAGCCAGAAAGAACAACGCTGCGTAAAAGCCAGGGCAGGAATACAATCAAGGCAGTTGTCAGGAGCGCCGCGGCGCGCTGCCAATCCTGGTGTCCAAATAGCTGGATCAAGAGGAGCAGGCTGGGTGCAAATAAGACCACGACGGAGAGCTTAACGGTAACGGCGAAGGCAGAAAGGATAAATATGACCACCGAGTGCATGTCAAAATCCAATCCCCCTGTTTCAACTTTTTCCAGTATCAGGGCCGTGAGTACCCAGGCCATTAGGGCTGGCGGAAGGTCAGTGCCGGGCGAGGAGAGGTCGGAGGCATAGAGGCCCAAAGGGAGAAAGAACAAGATTGCTTTTGCAATGTTGGCCAAGGTATACTGTTTTTGGATCAAGCTTTGAAAGCTTTGCCCAAAATACATCGTTGCGGTGAGCACGATCACGCTGTTGGTCAAGTGGAAGGACTGCAGCCCCAAAAATGCAAAGCTTAGTGAAGCGACAAGCACCAGCCATGAGGAATTGTAGGCGAGGCGGTCGTGTAGATTTGCTAATCCGGGAACGACGCGATAGCTTTCGATCCAGTGAATGACCTGGGCGTGGTACAACGCTGTATCGTAATTTGTCGGTTTGTGTGTGGCGTTTTCTAGAATGGCGATGGTCACAACGGCAAGCAATAACCATACTAAGGGATGATAGGATGGAACCGACAGGTGCTTCCAGGGGCGCGTCAGCACAGCGATCAATATGCCGCCCAAGGTGGTGAGAACGATTGCCGTCCCCGCCAGAGGCACGAAGAGCGAAAGAAAGGATCCAACCGTGGTTAGGATGGCCATTCCCATAATTGTCACAATGGAAAAATGAAGGGTTGCGCGATTTTGAAGGTGGAACGCCTTATTCAGGAGCGCTAACCCGCCAGCGCCATATGCATAGAACATAGCCAGGGAATACGCCCAAATCAATAAAGCGGCCAGCATCTTCTTTACTTTCTTTCAGAAAGCCGCAGGGCCTGGCGCTCTTTTGCTGACTCCATTTTTCGCTTCTCGTCTTCGGTCTCGGCTCTGACCGGCGGAACGGGGGTCGGCTTGCCCTGATCGTCGAGCGCCACGTAGACCAAGTATGCTGTGTTGGTGTGGGTCCGTTCGCCGGTGATGGGATTCTCCGCCTGCACCTGGACCTCAGCTTCCATCGAAGTATGCCCCGTGAAAGTAACTTCAGCGCTCAAGAGCACCAGATCGCCAATCTTGATGGGATTGCGAAACACCATCGAATCGATGGCGACGGTGACCACGCGTCTTTGTGCATGGCGCATGCAGGCCAACGCGCCCGCCTCGTCCACCAGCTTCATGATCCAGCCGCCATGCACATTTCCAAGGAGATTCGCGTGTTCTGGGTGCATCAATTGGGCAATATTCACGCGAGAGGCGCGTACCGGCTTAGAAGGGAGTGGCTCGGTCACTTCAGTTCAGATCCTCGCGGAGCTCTCCGCTGTCGACAGGGTGGAGGCGTTCCGGCTCATCGAGCAGAACATCGGTCACGCTGTGGGTTAATTCACTCATCATAGGAGCGAGAGGGATCGTTGCGGGAGGATAGACTTTTTTGGGTGGAGACGGCGGCCGGAGACGCGGCTTGAGCGTAAATGTGGCGCGCTTTCTTAGAATGCGCGGATCGTTGGTCAAGTAACCAACGTAGTAGCCAAGCACGGAATAGACATCTCGCTTCGGTGTCACCCAGCCGATCCAATCCCCCGTGCGATTGTACAGATAGGGATAATCAAGGAATGCATCGGCATCGCCTTTTGAGGTATAGATCGGAATAAGTGCCATGACTGCGCCTCACGAATCAATTTATATCATTATACGTCCAATAGCGATTTACGAAGAAGTTCCAGAGCATTACAATTCCAACCGCAATGGCCAGGGTGAAGTTTCTGGAAAGGAACTCTGGAGTGATCGATGAAGTGAGATCGATGCTCCGAAAAAGAGCCAGCAAAGGCGGTTCAACAAACTCCAAGATCGGAATCCGGATCGCAATACCGGCCACGTTGACCACAAAAAACATCGCGAGCTGGCGAGATAGTGGGCGGGAACGCGAGTCAGGGTACGTCCAATAGCGATTCCAAATGAAGTTGCTGATCACTGCACAGGTAAAGGAGATGGACCCCGCAAAAACGAGCGGCATATTAAGAAAGTGAACCAGTAGATTGGCAATGCCGAAATCTACGAGTGCTCCGAATGCGCCCACGGCCATGAATTTCAAAAAGCGGGTTCGCTCCTGAGGATCGGTTATGATTACCGTCATTTCAAGCCCAGTTTTTCTTTGAAATAAGGAATGGTCTTGCGAAGTCCTTCTTCGAGATTTACCTGCGGTTCCCAACCGAGAATCCTGCGGGCGCGCGTGATGTCCGGCTGGCGGCGCTGCGGATCACGCGCGCTGCGCGCATCAGCGACAAAGGCGATTCCGGCACGATTGCCTACAATCCCGTTGATGGTTTCCGCGAATTGAAGCAATGACATCTCCATCGGATTGCCGATGTTGACCGGCATGTGTTCCTCCGACATCAGCAAACGTGCCACGCCGTCAATCAAATCGTCAACATAGCAGAAAGAACGGGTTTGTGATCCGTCCCCGTAAACAGTAAGTGGTTGTCCCAGCAGGGCCTGCTTGAGAAGGTTGGGAAGAGCGCGCCCATCTTCGAGGTCCATCCGCGGGCCGTAGGTGTTGAAGATACGGACAATGCGTGTGTCCACCTTGTGCTGACGATGATATGCCATCGTTAGCGATTCCGCAAATCGCTTCGCTTCGTCGTAAACCGCGCGCGGTCCAACCGGATCGACATTTCCAGCATAGGATTCAGCTTGAGGATGGATCAACGGGTCCCCATAGATTTCGCTGGTGGAGGCAAGCAGAAAGCGCGCCTGGTTGGCTTTGGCAACGCCGAGGGTATTGTGGGTTCCGAGCGCGCCCGCCTTCATGGTTTGAATTGGAAGATTGAAATAGGCATAGGGGGATTGTGGGTTTGGGCTGGCGGGTGAGGCAAAATGCAAGACCGCGTCCACCTTGCCCGGCACAAAAATATAATTGGATACATCGTGCTTGTAGAAGGTGAACCTTTCGCGGCCCATGAGATGGGCAATATTTTCCTGGCTTCCCGTGACAAAATTGTCCATGCCGACCACTTCGTGGCCCTCGTTTAATAGAAGGTCACAAAGGTGGGAGCCGAGAAATCCGGCGGCGCCGGTGATCAAGATTCGCATGAAAACCTCATATGGTGTGGCATTATTCGGAGCAAAGCAATCCTCTGTTTTCGGCAGTAAATCGCCATGAGTCTTACCCTCGCTATGGCGTGCAGATTATTTCCAATCAATGTTCGTAATCAGCCCATCGCCTGTGATTTGATAGGCTTGTCCGCTGCCGCTGTCCACCAGCCACAGGTTGCCCTGATAGATCAGCGCCAGGAAATCGCCGGTCTGTCCTGGAATGGGCTGAGGCGCCCAAACTGGAGTCTGAGGCTCTAACCCGGTCGAATCGGGCGGCGGAAAAAGGGCGCGATGGTTGGAACCATCCCGGTCCATCACCACCAGGCGGTAGCGGCTCGTCTCGCTTTGATCGGGAAAGATGGCTTGCAAATAAGCTAATTGATAAGCGCTCTCCTGGCCGTTCTGGCGCACAGGCGAAGCGACCGGCGAGGCAAACATCCCGACTTGTTGAGTGAAATCTACCGTGAAGTTTCCAAGGAGGGAAATTCCTTTCAAGTCAAAGTACGGAGACTCTTCATCCGTGATCGGTGTGGGAGCAGGAGCGTGATCCACAAAATAAAGGGCCTTGCCATCGCCGCCGAAACTGATGCCCGGAACCCAGGCCCAGTCACTATGCGTTTGAAGCGGGGTAATATCCAGCAGTGGCGCCAGGTAGCCGCCCGCGACATTCACCAATCCAATGCTGTCGGGTCGTGCGTACGCGATGCTTCCGTCTGGTGAAATAGCGAAGGACATGCCCCACCAGCCGTAGACGCCTCCGCTGCTCGAATCCAAGACCTTTCTTGGTGATCCGTTGAGTCCGACCTCATACAGATCGTTGTTGGCCTGCCAGCCCGGTGCCGTAGCGCGCGGTTCTACCGTCGAGAATGCCGCGGTTGTGCTGCCGTTTGGAAGCCACGCCGCGAAATGAACGACATTCGATGCGTTCAAGTAAATCAGCGACGGCGTGGATGATCGGGTGCTTACGGCCCACAAGGTATTGATTTGTTGATCTGCGGCCTTCTTGGATTTGCGAGTAAATAGCAGATAGTTGCCGTTCGACGAAAGCGCAAAAATATGTCCATCCAGGTCGCCGGTATTGACAAGCAGCTGGCGGTTGGCAGTGGACGTATCCATGATCCACGCGTTGCCCCCGGCAAGGTACGCAATTTTACCCGGAATGGACAAGGGTGTGAATGAGGATTGCGCGCCGACCATCATGATCTCTGGCAATGCGTTTTGCAAAATCACTGTCTTGACGATCGTCTTGCTTGTTTCAACTCCGTCTTCGAGCACGCGACGATACGTTATCTCCTGCTCGCCATTGACCCCTGCTTGCACCTGTCGCGTTTGCCCGTCGGGCAATGACTCATTGCGGATGATCTGCTGCTGGAACGGAATTGTTTCGTCTTCCGTGTCAAATTCCTCCTTGACGCGCGTCAACTTGATCGTGTCGCCGTTGTTCAGCACGGTGTAAAAAGGCGGATCGGACTTATCCAAATCGCCCGGCGTGATCCCGCTTTGTTGCAGGGCCTGCAATACGGTGCTCCCGGCGGGAACGCCGACTTGCGCAGTTTTGCCGTCGGCAGTGATAGTCACATCGATCTGACTCCGTCCAGCCTGGGCCAGCTGGCAGCCTGCCAAGATAAGGGCCATGGCGAACGCCCAACAGGCGCGTGTCCAATTCATGGGAAGAGCAATGCCAAAGTCACGCTGTTTCGTTCGCACTGACATAGTTGCCACTGGTATAATCCAACTTACTTGACTCGGCCCGTGACCGTCATGATACCATTGGCGATGGAAATGCGTTCGAGGCGGAAGCCGGTCGCGGCGGGTCCCAGTGAACCGGTAAAAGCCTGGGCCATGAGCGCGCTAATTGCATCGTTCAATCCCTGCGGAGCGGGATAGGGTCCGAAGTCTTCCTGGGTGATCTCGATTTTCGGCTGTCCGTTTTGATCCACGCTGACCGTCATGGTGAGGCTGGCATTAGCGGTGAACAGACCTTGCTGAACTTTTCCAAACACTTTCATCTCGCCGTTTTGCAACTGCACCTGTGGATCAGTGATCGGCAAATTGGGCTGCGTTTGCAGATAATAGGTGAGATATGAAGTGAGTTGTTCCTCCGTGATGTTCAGCGTGACCGTTCCGGATGCCGCCCCGGTGGCCGCGGCCCGGTTGACTTGATCGTGCAGACTCTGCGCAGCCTCCGTCGACACGGGAATCGGCGTGGCGGGATAATCCGGTCCGCCGACGAAGATGGAACAGGCAAGAGATGCGAGGATCAGGCTTACCGAGGCCAATATTACTTTTTTCTTCATCATACCTCAATGAGGAATAACGGGAGCTATTATAGCATGAGCGAAAATCAAAATAATGAACTGCCGCTTTCAGTTCAGATCGAAGGGTTATTGTTTGTCGCGGCAGAGCCGGTGGCGCCGGCGAATCTGGCGGAAGCTTTGGATGTTGCGCCCTCGCTGATCGAAGCTGCGTTGCAGGAATTGGACTCTTCGCTCCATGGGCGCGGTTTGCGGCTGCAGCGAAACAGCGGACGTGTGCAATTAACCACTGCGCCCCAACTGGCGGCGACGATCGAAAGGTTCCTCGGCCTGGAAGCGACGACTCATCTCAGCCGCGCCGCGCTCGAGACGCTGGCGATCATCGCTTACCAGCAACCAGTGACTCATCCACAGATCGACGCGGTGCGTGGCGTCAACTCGGACAGCATGTTGAAGAGCCTTTTGAGCAAGGGCCTGATCATCGAGAGCGGTCGCGCCGATGGCCCAGGTCGACCCATTCTTTATGCTACCGCGCCGGAGTTCCTGCAGCACTTTGGAATAAATTCAATTACCGAATTGCCGCCACTTGAATTGACGGGGGCCGATCCGAATCACGACGAGATGTTGAAGGGATAATGTCTGCGGAGCGCCTTCAGAAACTTTTAGCGCAAGCCGGTTATGGATCGCGCCGTGCTTGCGAAGAATTCATCATTGCCGGGCGCGTTCGCGTTAATGGGCGGGTAGCCGTGCTTGGACAGAAAGCCGATCTCGCCGCTGATCAAGTCACGATCGATGGCAAGCTTCTCGCGCGCGCAGAAGAACTGACCTACATTGCGCTATACAAGCCTCGCAATGTTATTTCCTCGGTGGATGACGAAGCGGGACGCAAAACCGTCCGTAGTTTGATTCCCGAGGCCGGGCATCTGTATCCGGTCGGTCGCCTGGACTGGGACAGCGAGGGCCTGGTCCTGATGACGAACGACGGCGACCTGACGAATAAACTTACTCATCCCCGCTACGGACACGCGAAGGAATACAAAGTGCTGGTCGCGCGTCGTCCCGACCCGGAACAAATTCAAACGTGGCGGCGCGGTGTCGTGCTGCAAGATGGATATAAAACCGCGCCTGCCGATGTTCGCGTCGAGGCGGGCGCCGGGAAAGGCGCGTGGCTGCGAGTCACCATGGGCGAAGGGCGCAAGCGTCAAATCCGCGAGATCGGTTCGCTGCTCGGTTTGCCCGTCGTGCGCATCGTGCGCGTCCGTATCGGGAGTTTGTTGCTAGGAAATCTCAAACCCGGCGAATGGCGTCATTTGAATGAAAATGAGGTTGCAGAGCTGAAGGGCGGAGATAGCGTCAAGACCTCAGCAAGCAGGTTCCAACCGCACAGAACGCACAAGCCCCACACTGGAACGTGAAGGCTGATGTTCGCTCCGGACATCTGGTGGGAATCTCATTTTGCAAATTCGCTGAGAATCCGTGCCATATGGCGCGCGTGTTTTAAATAAAGATCGACACGAATGTTCTCGTTCGGTGCATGGGCGCGGCCGTCGGGGTGACCCATCCCACCCGTGGCAACGGGCAGACCCAAGTCGTGCACGAACGGATAACTTGGACCAGAGCCTCCTGTCATCGGAACCAACTGCATCGGAACGCCAAAGACCTCCTGCGCGGTGCCCGCCACAACTTGAATGAACGGATCATCGGGATCGGTGCGGGCCGGTGGATCGCCGCCGAGGTCCGTGATTTGAATGTCGTTGAATCCCTGCGAGTCAAGGTGGGCGCGTAGTTTCTTTAAGACGTCAGCCGGATGCTGATCGGGCACGAGTCGAAAGTCCACTTTGGCAGACGCCCGCGCCGGCAAAACCGTCTTGGATCCAGGCCCCTGGTAACCGGATGTCAATCCGCAGATGGTGCAGGTCGGGGAAAATACTCCTTCGAGGTTCAGCTCTGCGCCGCCCGTCAAGCCCTTGAGGAACCTTTTCACTCCGTACATGGATTTATATTCGTTGGCCTGGTCCGGCAGTGCCGACATCAGCTCTCGATCCCTTTTGGAGGGAGGCTGGACTCCGTCATAGAAGCCGGGAATCAAGATCCGTTCGTCTTCACCCTTCAGCGTGCTGAGCGCCCACACCAATCGCCAGGCGGCATTCGGGAAGATCGAGCCACCCAGTCCAGAATGAACATCTGTGGTTGCAGTTTCAACGCTGAGCTCGACATAGCATATACCCCGTAGACCGAGATATTCCATGGGCACATCGCGATGATCCACGCCGCCGAATTCCCACAGGCAGGCATCAGCCTTTAACAAATCCTTATGCGTCTTGATGAATTCAAAAAGGTTTTCGCTGGCGGTTTCTTCCTCGCCTTCAATGATGAACTTGACATTGCACGGCAGTTCGCCGATCACATCGAGCAACGCGTCGATTGCGAAGAGACGCGCAGTGATGTGTCCTTTGTCGTCGCCGACGCCACGCCCATAAAGCTTTCCGTTGCGCAAGGAGGGTTCGAAAGGCGGCGTTTCCCATAGTTCCAGCGGCTCCGGCGGCTGGACATCATAATGGTTGTAAATGAGGAGGGTTTTGCTCGATCTTCCCTTGCGTTCGCCGAAGACCACGGGTGCGCCGGGCGTATCCATGATCTGGACTTTGAAACCCCGCGCGCGGAGCATCTCGCCCACGAGCGCGGCGCATTCCTTGAGGCCCAGGTTTTGGGCACCTACACTGGGTTGTGCAACCAGCTTTGATAATTCAGACATGCTTTTACTAAGATTGGCATCGAGATACTTATCTATTCTTTGATAATCCGACATCGAAATCTCCTTTGGTATTTGTTACTTCATGGTATCGAACAGCCAATTGATCGAATACGCGCCCGCATAAGCGAATATCAACATCTTGATGATCTTTCCAAGCAGGCATGCCACAAAGAACCTGTGGAGCGGCATCTTCAAAACACCGGCAGCCATGCCGGCCAGATCAAAGAATGGATTTGGGATCGCCGCCAATATGAAAATGGTCAGTGGCCCATAGCCTTGCATCCAGCGTTCAATGCGTCGATAAACCGTTGTCCTTTCGGCCACCACCTGCCCACTGAAACCGGCCAGGTAGCCGGAAAGCTCCCCGATTGCGGCTCCCGCGCCAGCCACCAGACCGACGATCAGCGGGTTGAAAACTCCACCCATGGCAAAGACAATTGCAATCCCTGGCGCCGGGAGCAGGATTGTTCCGTTTGCGAGAATTGATATCAGGAAAATACCGGGGTAGCCGTACAGCGCGAATTTCGCGGCCTGGTCGCGGATCATGAAAATGTAAGCACTAATGCCAATCACCGTCAGCAGAATCATGACGCGCAGGATGATCGATCCAAAATTGGAGATCTTTGGAGCGGCGCGATTCAGCGTTTCGTTCTCGGACATTGGACTTGGTTCAATCGGATTCTTCAATTGTCACTTTCAGGATCTTCACACCGGGATATTCGGGATGCATCGGATCGCGCGGCGGGATGGACATCAACACATCCATGCCTTCCTTGACCTGCCCGAAGATGCTGTGCTTGTGATCGAGCCATGGCGTTGGAACATGCGTGATGAAGAACTGTGAGCCATTCGTGTTGGGTCCGGCATTGGCCATGGAGAGCCGGCCAGGTATATCATGTTTCAAGCTTGGATGAAACTCATCGGCGAACTTGTAGCCGGGGCCGCCCGTGCCTTGGCCAGTCGGATCGCCGCCTTGCGCCATGAAATCCTTGATCACGCGGTGAAAGATGATGCCGTCGTAAAAGCCTTGGCGCGATAGAAACACGAAGTTGTTGACGGTCTTCGGCGCCTTGTCAGCGAACAGCTCGATGACCAGCGTGCCCTGGCCGGTTTCCATGCGAGCTCGATATTTTTTCTTAGGGTCAATTGCCATTGCGGGCGGGGTATTCCATTGTTTTGCCATTTGGCCTCCATGAAATGTGAGATTAGTCTAACAATGCCTTGATGCGGGCCACAACCATGTCTAGGGCGGCGGTATTGAAGCCGCCCTCTGGAATGATGATGTCGGCGTAGCGTTTGGATGGCTCGACAAACTCGAGATGCATCGGGCGCACGGTCGCTTGATACTGTTTGATTACAGACGCTGTCGTACGTCCGCGTTCGTTGAGATCGCGTTCCAATCGGCGGATGAAGCGGACATCTGAATCTGTATCCACGAAGATCTTGATGTCGAAGAGTTTGCGCAGTTCCGCTTCGACGAAGATCAGGATTCCTTCAACGAGGATCACGCGGCGCGGTTCCACTTTGAAGGATTGACCCGTCCGGCGGTCGGTCGAGAAATCGTACACCGGAACCTCAATCGCTTTTCCTTCGCGGAGCGAAAGGATGTGCTGAATCAGTAGATTGGTATCCAGCGCGTCCGGATGGTCGAAGTTAATGTTGGCATGTTCAGCCGAAGGCAGTCCGCTTGAATCTTTGTAATATGAATCGTGTTGGATGAAAGCGATTCGTTCTGCGCCGACGCGATTTAGGATTTGCTGTGCCACAGTCGTTTTGCCGGAGCCGGAGCCGCCGGCCAGGCCAATCACCAGTGGGCGGAGAGTATCCATTGTTCGATTATACCTTTATAAAAAATGACAGCCACTTCAGGGTGGCTGTCATCTTGGAGATCATTAAATGTCGGCCATAAAGGCCAGTCCAACGGTACCCGGCCCGGCATGAACGCCAACCACAGGGCTGACCGGCGATAGAATGCTTTCGATTGCACCTAGGTGTGCGCTGGCGCGCTGCAGCAGCTCACGGGCTTCCTGTTCAGCGTTGGCATGGACCGTGGCCACGCGGATGTTGGTCTTACCCACGACCTTTTCGCTTACCAGTTCGAGGACGCGTTCGAGGGCTTTGCTTTTTGTGCGCACCCGATCTTCTGCCTCGACGCGGCCATCTTTCAAAGCGAGGATCGGTTTAAGATTCAATGCGGAACCAATAAAGCGTGTCGCCCCGCCAATCCGGCCACCCCGGTGCATGAATTCAAGCGTGTCCACCACAAAATAAACTCCGACATGTTCGCGGGCCCTTTCGGCCAGGGCGGCACAGTCGTTCAGGCCCGCGCCTTGTTGGGCGGCGCGCGCCGCGGCCAACAGAACATAGCCCATGGCCATGGAGGTCGTGTTGCTGTCGATCAGAGCTACTTTGTCAGCGGCACTGCCGAGGGCTTGACGCGCTTGGAGAGCGGACTGGAACGTTCCCGAGAGTTTATCGGAGATGAATACGCCGAGCACATCGAAGTCCCGGTCAATGAGCTCTTGAAAAGCGTGTTGCATTTCCAGGACGGGAACTTGAGACGTGGTGGGCATCACTTTGGCAGTTCTCAGGCGCGTGTAGAACTCGTCGGGACGGATGTCGACCCCGTCTCGATAGTTTTGATCGCCCCAGATCAAAACCAAAGGGACAACGGTAATATTGTAGGCGTGGGACAGTTCCTCGGGAATATAAGCAGTACTATCGGTAACGAATGCGATTTTGGCCATTTTTTCTTCCGGTCGGAGCGAATCTTGCCGTTCCAATATTTTAACCGTTTTGGAGCCCCAGAGTTTCTCGAAAGCAAAAGGTTGCGGTATGATATAATAACATGCGCAAGCCGCAGGTTTGCGCAGATTCTCATCGAGGAGCCTTATTTTGGCCTTCAACCCCGTAAACTGGCTGCTAGGCCTGTTTTCGTTAGACATCGCCATTGATCTGGGCACTGCGAACACCCTTGTTCACGTGCGCGGCAAGGGTATTGTTATTAATGAACCTTCTTGGGTGACCATAGACAAAAGATCACGGCTTCCATTGGCAATTGGCCTGGAAGCGAAAGAAATGGTAGGACGGACACCGGGCAATGTGTTGGTCGTGCGCCCGGTGCGCGACGGCGTGATCTCGGAATTCGATGTGACCCAGGTCATGCTGGAGTATTTTATTGGAAAAGTTCATGAGCAGAGTGTGGTTCCCTTGCCGCGTCCGCGCGTTGTGATCGGAATCCCGACGGGCGTGACGGAAGTGGAAAAACGCGCTGTGTATGATGCGGTGATGGCGTCCGGCGCGCGCCAAGCTATGTTGATCGAGGAGCCCATTGCGGCCGCGCTCGGAGCGGGACTTCCCATCGGTGATATTCGTGGGTCGATGGTTGTGGACATCGGCGGTGGCACCACCGAAGTTGCGGTGATGTCCATGAATGGTGTAGTGGCGTCGCGTTCGCTCCGCGTGGCCGGCGACGAGATGGATCAGGATGTTGTTCAATACGTACGGAACAAATATAACCTTCTCATTGGCGAGGGCATTGCGGAACAGGTTAAATGGAAGATCGGTTCCGCATATCCGCTTCAACCCGAAAAGACCATGGAAGTGCGCGGTCGTAATCTCGTGACTGGCCTGCCCGAGACCGTTGAGATCTCGTCTGTTGAAATCCGCGAGGCGCTGGCCGGTTCCGTCCAGGTCATTATTGATACGGTGCGGGATGCCTTGGATGAAATTCCACCTGAAATTGTTGCCGATCTGATGGATATTGGCATCTGCCTAGCAGGCGGCGGCGCGTTGCTTCAAGGCTTGGCTGACCGCCTGACGGATGAGCTTAAATTGCGTGTCTGGGTTGCGGAGGATCCGCTCACTTGTGTCGTGCGCGGCGCGGCGTTGATCTACGAGGAATATGATAACCTAAGCCGCTTCCTGGTTGGCCTGGAGCGCGGCAGCACGCGCCATAATCATTGATTTTCAATCGTGCGCATCTCCGGCGCGCTTTTATAATAAATGAAGGATCTGTTTTCCCGTTCGCTGCAAACCACCATAATTTTCTTGATCGTCGGGGGAATTTTGGCGTTGGCCTTTGGCGGCTTCTTTAGCTCATTCTCCAATCGCTTTACGGGCGGATTGGTTTCCGCGCAATCCTGGTTCGCAGTACGATATCAAGCCATCCAACTATTCCTGTCGGCGCCGCGCGATATTATCAACTTGCGTGCGCAGAATGCCGACCTGCAGACCGAAATTTCCCAATTGCAGACTCAGGTCATTGATTTGCAGCAGCGAGTCAGCCAGACGGAAATCCTGGCTGCGCTGGTTGATTTCTCGCGCGCCAACCCGGAGAGCAGTTACAAAGCGGCTTCGGTGATTGGACGCGACCCCAGCCCATTTCTTCACTATATTATCATCAATCGGGGGTCAAACGATGGCATACTTCGAGGCATGCCTGTTGTAACCAATCAAGGCTTGGTTGGCAGGATTGACGCGGTGATCGCAGATGCTGCCCGTGTTCAACTAATCACCGACCCAGCCTCAACGGTGAATGTCCACCTCAAGAATGCCAATACCGATGCCGTACTGCTCGGCTCTGTAACCGGTGATATTTCTCTTGACATGATCGCGCAGGACGCAACGGTTCAAAGCGGTGACCTGATTCTTACTTCCGGTTTGGGTGGGGGCTACCCGCCTGACTTGATTGTGGGACAGGTGATCAACGTTCGAAAGCTGGACTATGAATTATTTCAGCAGGCGACTGTCCAGTCCGCTGTGGATTTTACCCGGCTAGATATTGTTCTCGTGATCACCAATTTTCGCGCGGTAGATATTACGCCGCTGATCCCCACGCCATCGCCGTAGCGCTTATGCGTAATATTATCGCGATCCCGTTGCTCGCGTTGTCCGTCATTTTGCAGTCAACCATCGTAAGTCAATTTTCCCTGCTGGCGGGTTACGCCGACCTGGTCCTGGTTCTGCTCGCCGCCTGGGCTCTGCAAAAGGGAGTAACGACTGCACTTCAATGGGCATTCTTGGCGAGTATCATGGTCAGCGCCATAT
>Ga0335079_10006037_pt1 | contig 13854 bp, 13 predicted proteins | sample Lox_Sample_33_FD_206719 | JGI IMG/M metagenome (GOLD analysis project Ga0335079, IMG submission 206719) | Soil microbial communities from Loxahatchee National Wildlife Refuge, Florida, United States - Lox_Sample_3.3 | ecosystem: Environmental > Terrestrial > Soil > Wetlands | place: USA... | reverse complement strand
AGCGTGTACCAGCTTGGGAAGCGCGTAAATCTTGGCGGCGTTGGCGAAGATGGGGCCTTGCATCCGCCGCTCCACGATCCGCTCGTACTTGATGTAGTAGTAGGCGAAAACGCCAAGGATGGCGACGACCACCAGCAGCACGGCCGCCAGCGCCAGCCTCACCGCCGGATGCGACCACCGGCCGTGGGTGCCCGTGTTCGTCAGGAATCTCGGGATCTTGAGTCTTATCGGCACGCTGGGTCGATGGAATGCAGTACTTCGATTAAGACGCGGCTACAGTTCATTCCGTTTATTTGCGGGTGCTCTCAACTTGGATGCGTCCAACCGGCTCCCTGCCTATTGTCCCGCAAAGTTCCTTACATCGCCTAGGGTACGGCGGCCCAAGGCTGGTTGCGCGTTGGCCACTGGCTTTCAAGGGCGTTATCAGATGCGCCTGTTCTTGGTGGCGGGATGGAAATTCAGGTCCAGCGGAAAGCCCGGCAGGTCAATGTGCACGCTGTAATCAGCCCAGATGGAAAGCTCCGATCCGCTACGCTGCACGTGAATCTGCTCCGCTTTCAGGGGGATGCCATACTCTGCGGCTTTTTTCGCCAGAGTGTTGCTAATGTCCTGCTCGCTCTTGTTACTGTAGGAGTTGATGAGGGCCTCGTTGTTGATGTCGTCCTGGAACTGGTAATTATTGATGTAGGGGGGCAACAACTGCCACGCGGCATAAAAGGCCGCGACCACCAGCACTACTCCGATCAGGGCTTTGAGCCTGTTCATTGCCCATCCGGGCCCGAACTGCCACCGCAGCAGATCCCGCTCCGGTTTCGAGCGCTACGAAGCAAAACCGGCTTCGTGTGAAACTCCGGTCTGCTGGGGACCCCGGCCGCGGGCGCGCTTTGCTCAGGTAGACGGCCGGAGCACCTTGTCGCCAAAATGGGTTGCAATGCTGCTGATGGTAGCATCCTCAATTTTGCGTGTCGAGCGCTCCACCACTTCGACTTTACCTTCGGAAACCTTCCTGCCAACAGTTACACGGAAGGGCACGCCCACCAGGTCAGCGTCCTTGAACTTGACCCCGGGACGCTCGTCGCGGTCGTCCAGCAGAACGTCGTAGCCGGCGCCTTCCAGCTGCTCCGTGATCTCGATAGCGGCTTGCTTGATGGCGGCATCCGCGAAGTTCGTCGGCGTCACGATGATCTCGAAGGGCGCAATCTGCGGTGGCAGCCAGAAGCCGTCGTTGTCATGGTTCTGCTCGACGGCAGCGGTCAGGATACGTGCGATGCCGATGCCGTAGCTGCCCATGATCGGCGTGATTTCCTTGCCGTCCTTGTCCAGCACCCGCGCTCCCATGGACTGCGAATACTTGTACCCCAATTTGAAGATGTGCCCGATCTCGACCGCCTTGCCGACGATGAGGGGCGCTCCGCAATTGGGACAGCCTTCGCCCTCGCTCACGGTGCGCAGATCTACCCACTGTTCTACCTGAAAATCACGCCCAGGCGTGACATTACGCAGGTGATAGTCCTCTTTGTTGGCGCCGGAGATCAGGTTGGCGCGGTTCTGGAGCGCCACATCCACCAGTACGATTGCCGGAGCGTATTTGTTCTTCGACGGCGGGATGCCGACCGGTCCCAGGAAACCGGCGGGCGAGCCGAAGACCTCCTGAATTTCCTCCGGATGCATCGGCCGGAACGGGCGCCCTTCGACCGCCGACGACAGCTTGGCCTCATTCAACTGGTGGTCGCCGCGCACGAAGGCGATCACCGGCCGGTTGCGGCTTGCGCCCGACTTCCCGTCTTCTTCCACGGCCATGTAGGCCATGGTCTTCATCTTCTGCCTGGGCGAGACACCGAGGTACTTCGCAACTTCATCAACCGTCTTCAGCCCCGGCGTATGCACCAGCTCCGGCTTGTTGCTGGTAGCCGCAAGGTCTTCAACGGGATCGAGGCGCGACGTGGCTTTTTCCAGGTTGGCGGCGTAGCCGCACTTGGGACAGCTCGCCACGAAATCTTCGCCCGCGTCCGTCATCACCATGAATTCGTGCGACTGTGAGCCACCCATCGCTCCCGAGTGCGCTTCGACCACGACGTATTTCAGGCCGCAGCGATCGAAGATACGGCGGTAGGCGAGATCGTGCTTTTTGTAGGAAACGTCGAGGCCGGCGGCGTCGATATCGAATGAGTACGAGTCTTTCATGGTGAACTGCCGCACCCGCAAGAGACCCGACTTCGGCCGCGGCTCGTCGCGAAACTTCTCCTGAATCTGGTACCAGATCTGCGGCAGGTCCTTGTAGCTGCGCAGCTCCTTGCGGGCGATCTCGGTCATGCCTTCTTCGTGGGTCATGCCGAGGCACAACTCGCGCCCGCCACGATCCTTCAGGCGAAACATGTTTTCGCCCATGGCCGCCCAGCGGCCGCTCGCTTCCCACAGCTCGCGCGGATTCAGCGCCGGCAGATAGAACTCCTGCCCGATCTTGTCCATCTCCTGGCGGACGATCGCCTGGATCTTCATCTTCGAGCGCTGTCCAAGAAACAGAAACGAGTACAGGCCGGCGGCGGTTTGACGGATGTACCCGGCGCGCACCAGATACTTGTGGCTGGCGACCTCGGCGTCGGCCGGCGCCTCGCGCAGCGTGGGAATAAACAGTTGTGACCAGCGGCGCATGCTCAGTGGTTCACCTCAGAGAGAATTTTTATTGTAAAGGAAGGGAGTTCCGGCGTCTTGCCTGGGGTTCACTCACCACTTTCCACTTAACACTTACCACTCACACCATCTGCGTCCCCCACAGATCGTGCAGGTGAACGATGCCCTCGAGGCGTCCATGGCCGTCCACGACGACCAACGATGTGATCTTCTTCTGCTCCATGGTGTTCAGTGCGGTGACGGCGAACTCGTCGCGGTGGATGGTTTTAGGATTACGCGTCATGCACTCGCCGGCGGTGAGGTCGAGGATGTCCTTCCCGCGGCGCTCGAGCAGGCGTCGCAAATCGCCGTCGGAGATCACGCCTACCAGTTTTCCGCCTTTGACCACGGTGGTAAGGCCGAGCCCCTTGCGCGACATTTCATAGATCACTTCGTGCATTCGCGTCGTGGGCATGACCCGCGGCACTGCGTCGCCGGAGTGCATCAACGATCCAACCCGCGCCAGCTTCTTGCCCAGCTTGCCTCCGGGATGCAGATCGGCAAAATCTTCTTCTTTGAAGCCGCGCCTCTCTGCCAGCGCCATGGCCAGCGCGTCGCCCAGCGCGAGCATAGTGGTAGTGGAAGCGGTCGGAGCGAGACCCAGGGAGCAGGCTTCCTGCGCTACGGAGCAATCGAGCGCCACATCGGCCGCCCGCGCCAGGGTGGAAAGCTTGGTTTGCGTGGCGCGGGCGCCCCCGCCCCCGACTCTGCCATTCAACGCATCTCCCGTCATGGCGATCAGCCCCAGCCCCAGTCGCTTAGTCGTCGGCAGCAGGGATACGATCTCTTCCGTCTCGCCGCTCGACGAAAGCGCCAGCACCACATCGCCACGCACCAGCATCCCGAGATCGCCATGCACGGCCTCCGCCGGATGCAGGAACAGAGCCGGCGTTCCGGTCGAGCTGAGCGTGGCCGCGATCTTGCGCGCCACCAGTCCGCTCTTGCCCATGCCGGTCACGACCACGCGCCCGCCGCAGCCGTAGAGCATCTCGATCGCCTGCTCGAAGGCTTTGGCCATCGGCCCAGCCAGGCGATCGGCCAGCGCTTTGAGCGCCGCAGCCTCGATGCGGACCACGTTTTCGCCGATTCGTCGCATGGAAAGAAGAGATGGTAACAAAAACACCGTGCGAACCGCTGCGAGTTCGGAACCCCATGCCGGCTACTTCGCGGCCGGCTGCCATTTCTTCAGGAAGGCGATTACGTCCTCGGGCGCGAGCGCGCGCGCGGCCTCGAACTCGCCCGTCTGCTGGCTGTAGAGCAGCTTGCCGTCGGGTGCAAGCACGGCCAGCGCGGGCACGCCTTTTTTCAGCGGGACCTGGTACTTATCGGCAAGATCGAGGTTCTTGTTGTACTCGCCGATGTCCACGTGCACCACGATGTAGTGCGCCTTGAGCGCGGGTTCGATCTCGGGATGATGGAACGCCAGCTCGAGCACGTGACAGTCATAGCACCAGTTGCCGCCGAACACGAGGATCACGTTCTTGTGCTCGCGCGCGGCGTGCGCCAGCGCTTCTTTGATCTCCTGCTTCGCGTCCCCCTGCGGGTTGTAGAGATTGGGATTGAGCTTGAGCGGCTGCTTCAGCCGCCGCGGGTCTCCCCGGACCGCGGCCACGATCTGCGGCGTGGCGCCCATCTGCCAGACCTGCGTCTGCACCACGTATTCCGTCTTCGGCCCGGATGCGGTCTTCAGCCGCAGTTCGGCCTCGAAGGCCACCATTTGCGAGCCGGCGAACGGTCCGGCGTCGAGCTTCGCGATCTCGATCTTCATCGCAGCCAGGCCTTCGCCCTTCAGTCCTTCCCAGAACCTCAGTTCATCCTCGAGCGCGATGGGCTGCTTCTTCGGATTATGGATGTCCGCAGGCGGAATAACGGAATAGAGCGGACGCAGCGCCGCATCGTCGCCCGCAAGCACCGCCGCTTTCCAGCGGTCGAGCGGAGGGAAATCCTGCGCGGCGGCAGGCAGCGAGAACAGCCACAGAATGAAAACAGCGATTGGGTATCGACGCATACTAATGTCCAATATTTACCGTCGTCCCTCGTCCGGCTGCACCGAGATCCTTCGCTCGCCCTCCCTTCGAAAGATCAGGTCGGGCTTCGCTCAGGATGACAATTCCATTGGCTATCGTTCGGCACGACTGAAAGTCGTGCCCTGACAGGAACCGCAGACAACAGAAAAGTCGGCTTCTTAGACGCTACGAATCCTGCGAGGTTACAGCTTTTCTGACGGCCAGCAGCTGCTCCAGCACGTCACGAAGCTTCGACAATTCCAACGCGTTGGGACCATCGGACTTGGCGCGCGCGGGATGGTCGTGGACCTCGACGAAAATGCCGTCCACGCCCGCCGCCACCGCTGCTCGCGCCAACACCGGGATGAACTGCGGCTGGCCGCCGGTCACTGCGTCGGACTTGCCGTCCGACCCGGCCGAAGGCAGTTGCACCGAGTGGGTAGCGTCAAAAACCACGGGCGCAAACTCGCGCATCACCGGCAGCGAGCGCATGTCAACGACGAGATTGTTGTAGCCGAACGAACTGCCGCGCTCGGTCAGGAACACGCGTTCGTTTCCCGCCTGCCGCACCTTTTCGACCGCGTGCCGCATGTCCCACGGCGAGACGAACTGCCCCTTCTTGATGTTGACGGCGCGTCCGCTGCGAGCGGCGGCCACGATCAGGTCAGTCTGCCGGCAGAGAAACGCCGGAATCTGCAGCACGTCGACGGCCTCGGCCACCCGCGGCACGTCGGCGGCTTCGTGCACGTCGGTGAGCACGGGAATTTTCACCCTCGCCGCGACTTTGTGCAGGATGCGCAGGCCTTCGGCAACACCCGGCCCGCGATAGCTTTTGATCGAGGTGCGGTTCGCCTTGTCGTAAGAAGCTTTAAAAATGTAGGGCAGCTTCAGCGCGCGGCAAACGCCATTGATGGACTCCGCCATCTTCAGCGCGTGTTCTTCGCTCTCGATCACGCACGGCCCGGCGATGAGGAACAGCTCGCCGCCGCCGATCTCGACTTTGCCGACTTGGAAGGAAGTTTCGAGTTTCACGTTTCAAGTTTCAAGTTGGGGAGTGTCATCGCATGCCAGCGTATACGAGAAAGAACAAAGTTGCCATCGAGGGTATCAGAAGGAGGAACCACCAGTTCGATGTCAGCCCGCCGGCCGCAAAACTCAACACGCTGCTTGCCAAGACCAGAACGAGGGCCAGGCCGAGAGAGTGGTGACCCAGCAAACGGTCAACCGTGTTGGTTGCAAACAGGAACGCCATCCAAACGCTGGCAAACAGCACAACACTGACTATCCCGAGAACGGTTCCTGTCGGCTTCCGCCACATACTCGAGTCTGCTCATCTTGAAACTTGAAAGGTGAAACTTCCTACCGCTTCCCGACCTTCTCTGGCCGGAGGAACATCTCGACCTCTGCCGAGGCCTTCTGCTCGCGCCGGCGCAACCGGTTCTGGTACGAGGCGCCCATGAAGGCCTTGAACAGCGGATGCGGCTCGAGCGGCTTCGATTTGAACTCAGGATGGAACTGGCAGCCGAGGAAATACGGATGGTCGGAAATTTCGACGATCTCGACGTACGTGCCATCGGGCGTCGCTCCGGTAATGGCCAACCCGCCGCCGGTCAGCACAGCTTCATATTCGCGGTTGAACTCGTAGCGATGGCGATGGCGTTCGCTGATTTCGAGCGTTTCATAAGCCTTGGCGGCAAACGACCCCGGAGTAAGTTTGCAGGCCCAGGCGCCCAAACGCATGGTGCCGCCGAGTTCATCGATGCCGCGCAGCTCACGCAGCTTGTAGATGACGCGGTGCTGAGTGGCGGGATTGAACTCGCTGGAGTCGGCGTCCTCGAGGCCGCAGACGTTGCGCGCGAACTCGATGCACGCCGTCTGCATCCCCAGGCAGATGCCGAAGTACGGCACTTTCTTCTCGCGCGCATAGCGGATACCGTTCAGCATGCCGCTGATGCCGCGCTTGCCGAATCCGCCCGGAACCAGAATGCCGTCGAATCCCTCGAGCTGCGATTCGTAGCTGCGGTCGTCTTTGTCCTTGCCTTCGAGGCCCTCGGCTTCCACCCACACCAGGTTGGGCTTCAAATTGAAGGCGAGCGCGCCGTGCACCAGCGCTTCCTTGAGCGACTTGTACGAGTCCTCGTACTCGACGTACTTTCCGACGATGGCGATCGAGACTTCGTCCTTGGGGTTGTAGACGCGGCGGACCAGGTCTTCCCACGGCGCCAGGTTGGCCGCCGGCGCCTCGCGGTGCAGATACCTCAGGATGAGCGAATCCACGCCTTCCTTGGCGAACATCAGCGGTACTTCGTAGATCGAAGCCACGTCCTTGGCCGTGATTACAGCCTCTTCCTCGACGTTGCAAAACAGCGCGATCTTCGACTTGATGTCTTTCGAGAGGAAGCGGTCGGTGCGGCAGAGCAGGACGTCAGGCTGAATTCCGATGGAGAGCAGTTCTTTCACCGAGTGCTGCGTGGGCTTTGTCTTCAGCTCGCTGGCGGCGGCGATGTACGGCACCAGCGTGACGTGAATGAACAAGGTGTTCTCGCGTCCCATGTCCTGGCGCATCTGGCGGATGGCTTCGAGAAAAGGCAGCGACTCGATGTCGCCCACTGTACCGCCGATCTCGACCAGCACCACGTCCATGTCCTGCGCGACCTTCTTCATCGCCGATTTGATCTCGTTGGTGACGTGCGGGATGACCTGGACGGTCTTTCCGAGGTAGTCGCCGCGACGTTCCTTGGTAATGATCTGCTCGTAGATGCGGCCGGTGGTCCAGTTGTTATCGCGGCTGAGGCGGGCGTGAGTGAAGCGCTCGTAGTGGCCGAGGTCGAGATCGGTCTCGGCGCCGTCGTCGGTAACGAAGACCTCGCCGTGTTGAAACGGCGACATGGTGCCGGGGTCGACATTGAGGTAGGGGTCCATCTTCATCAGGTTGACTTTCAACCCGCGGCTCTCCAGCAGGCAGCCGATCGAAGCCGCCGCCAGCCCCTTGCCCAACGAAGACACGACACCGCCGGTCACAAAGATGTACTTCGCCGACATCTCGTCCTCACCTTTGATTTTTTAAGTATTTTGTGCGTTCCAGAGGGGTGCACGACCAATTATGCCTGAAAACCGGGATGGAGGCCATGCGATTTTCCTAGATTTCCACCGTCGAAAACATGGAAAGCCCGGATCCGGCATCTAACTCCATATCGTGCAACGCGGCTCTGCCGCCGGTAACATAGGTGCATGCGGAAGCTTCTCCTGAGCGCCGGGGCTCTGCTGATCGCGGTCATGCTCGCCTTCGTGCTGCCGCGACCGTGCGTGCGCGCCCAGAACCCTGAGCTAACCAAGCGACTCATCCTTAAGGACGGCAGCTATCAGCCGGCCACCAAATGGGAGGTCCACGGAGATCGTGTTCGCTACTACAGCGCCGAGCGCTACGAGTGGGAAGAGGTCCCCAATAGCATGGTGGACTGGCCCGCAACCGAGCAATGGGAAAAAGAGAGCGCCAGCCATCACATCTCCGAGGAGACCAAGGAGATCTCTGCCGAGTTCGAGGCGGAGCGCCGCGCCGTGGAGGCCAGGACCCCGCTGGTTGCCCCCGGCATCAAACTGCCCGCCAGCGGCGGCGTTTTTCTGCTGGACAAATTCCAACGCGAGCCGCAACTGGTGGAACTTGCTCAAAGCGGCGGGCAAGTCCAGAAGGACACGGGCAAGAATGTGCTGCGTGCGGCTATCAATCCGCTTTCTTCAAAGAAACAGAGTATCGAACTGCCTGGCCTGCGCGCTCGCGTACAGTCGCACGAGACCCGGCCGGAGATCTACGTGGACGTTGACACCAACGACGATACTCCAGCCGGCTCCCAGCCGGTCGACCCCGCGCACCGTTTCCGCCTCCTGCGGTTACGGAGCAAGAAAGACTCGCGCGTGGTGAGCAACCTGAAGATCGCGATCACCGGCAAGGTCTCGCAGCAGGAGAGCTTCATCGAGACTCTCGCCGAGCCGTTTTCCGGAGATTGGGTAAAGGTGACGCCCTCCAAGAGCCTCGAGCCCGGCGAGTATGCATTGGCCGAGATGCTCGGCGAGGAGCAGATCAATCTTTACGTATGGGATTTCGGCGTCGACCCCTCCGCCCCGGAGAATCCCGGCGCACGGAAGGCTGTCCAGCAGCCGCCCTCGAAGACGGCGGACGAATCGCCGGCGCTGGGAACAAGGAAATAAGCATTCAGCACTCAGCAGTCAGCAGCCACAGGGGCCGGTTGTTCCTACTCCGGACGAGCAGAACGCGCTTTGCATTTGTTGCTAGCAGTGATAGCATTGATGGCATGGCAGCTATAACGATTCGCCGACTCGACGAGAGGACCAAGGCGCGATTGAGAATTCGGGCCGCCCATCATGGACGCTCGATGGAGGAGGAGGCCCGGGAGATCCTGCGCTCTTCCTTATTGGATTCCCGGCCGACCAAGGGGAATCTGGCGGAGTCCATCCGGCGGCGATTTGCAGCTTTTGGTGGGGTCAAGCTTGAACTGCCGCGACGTGATGCCGTGCGCCCGCCGCCCGACTTTGGCGAATGATCATCCTCGACACCAATGTGCTTTCCGAGTTGATGCGGCCCGAGCCCCCTCCCCGAGTCGCCGCATGGGCTGCGAGACAGCCCGCAAGCGAACTTTTCACCACCTCGATCACCGAGGCAGAAATCTTTTATGGCATCGAACTGCTCCCGAAAGGCAAGCGCCGCGAGCGCCTGCTTGCCGCGGCCGAGGCCATGTTCGCAGAGGATTTCGGGGGGCGGATCTGCGGCTTTGACAGCGATGCCGCACGAGTCTTTTCGAGGATTGCCGCTCACCGCCGTGCGCGCGGCAGGCCGATCGGCCACGCTGATGCGCAGATCGCCGCTATCGCCGGAGCGAGAGGTGCCAAGCTCGCGACGCACAACGTTGCGGATTTCGAAGACTGCAACGTTGACGTCATTGACCCGTGGGAAGGAAAATCCGCACTTTAATGCAATAGTATCCGGGCGCACCGACACGGGCTGAAAACAGCCCACCTAGGCTGGGGGCCACATAGGAGCAAGGCATGAGGAAACTATTTGCTGTTGTGCTGATTCTGGCCGGGGGCGCGATCGGCCAAACCTCCACAAGCAACTAAAACGCCCAAGCCCTCAACGGGGGCCAGTGCGCCACAAAGCAGTCACGTTGGAAGGTATCAATTGTTTTTCAGTCCGCACGCCCGCGCCGACGTTTACCTCGTTGCGTCCTTGTTGCTGTTCATAGAAGCCAAATTATCTCACGCCGCTACCGGCGCGCCAGTAGCCCGCACCCGGTACAGAGCCAGCGACCCCAATGGCCCAATCGTCTACCGCGCCATTCCCAGTTGGGCGACGGCGATATTGTCGCGGGTGGAATTCTTGACTTTGTACATCATCTCGTCGGCTTGGCGGATGATCTCGTGGGTGCTCTTGGCGTCCTCAGGATAGGTGGCCACGCCGATGGAGGAGCGCACGCTCAGCCCCAGTCCCTCACTTTCGAGGAACGAGGTGTGGCGGAAGACGTCGAGGATGCGGCGGGCCACCACCATGGCGGAGTCCTTGCTGGTCTGCGGCAGCAGAATGACAAACTCGTCCCCGCCATAGCGGAAGGCGTAATCAATCAGGCGCAAGTGGTGCTTGAGGTGGAAGCCGACCTCGGTCAGCAGTTTGCTTCCTACCAGGTGGCCGTGGGTGTCGTTGACCCGCTTGAAGTGATCGAGATCGATAAACAGGACGCTGAACTCGTAGCCAAAGCGGGCTGAGCGGTAGACCTCGGCCTCCAGCGTCTTATAGAGGTGGCGGGCGTTGAATAGGCCGGTAACGTCGTCGGTGATGGTGAGTTCCTGGATCTTCTCCACCGCGCGCGCGTTGTCGATGGCGATAGCGGCGTAATCACACAGGGCGTGCAGGAAGAACATTTCGTCGTTGCCGAAGGTCCCCATGGCGCAATTGATCAACTGGATCACGCCCAGCACGCGATGCCGTGCCCGTAAAGGTACGCAGATGATCGAGCGCGTCTGCCACTTGGTCATCTCATCGACACGCTTGGCGAAGCGGGGGTCGTTGTAAACGTCGGGCACGATGAGGGACTCACCGTGCTTGGCCACCCATCCCGCGATGCCCTCGCCCACCTTCAAGCGCAGGTTTTTCAGGGTCTCAGCGGCCTCGCCCACGGCGATGGCGAAATAGAGCTCCTGCTTTTTCTCTTCCACCATCAGCAGGGACCAGTTGTCGGGACGGAAGTATTCCGCCATCTTGTCCATGATGGTCTGCAGGATGGAGTCCAGGTTCAGCGAGGACGTCAGGGCCTTGGCCACATCATGGAAGATGTTCAGTTCTTGAATCTGCCTCTTGCCGCTAGCAGTGGCCTCGGTCATGGAAAGGTGCACGGTCACAGCGAAAGCCGGTGGGCGCATTATAGCTTCAGGTTTCCTGAGCGGGCAAAAAATGTCGCCCGCGGGGCACACTTCAGTAACCTCCCGGCCATGTCCGAAATCCTTGTTACTATAGGACTTAGCACTTCCCGCGGTTGACATGCCTGAGGCCCCTCCCTATGATGGCCGCAGTATGGGCTCCTTCGGCGAACGCATGCGGCGCGAGCGCGAAATGCGCGGCATTACGCTCGAAGAAATCTCCGAGGCCACAAAAATCACCAGCCGCTGCCTGCAGGCCCTGGAAGACGAAGAGTTCAACAAGCTTCCCGGCGGCATCTTCAACAAAGGCTTCGTCCGGTCTTACGCCAGTTATGTTGGCATCGACGAAGACCAGGCGGTCGCCGAGTTCGTCGTCGCTTCCGGCGGCGAGAAGGACCAACCCCTCCCCGACCCGCCCGAACCCCGGGCGGTTACCCTGGGACAAAGACGCGCTGAGGATCATCCCAACTGGCGGGCCATCGGTGTGCTCGCGGTGGTCGTAGTTGCCGCGGTTGCGGTGGTTTGGAAACTGGGACCGGCGGTGGTTCACCTGGTCGCGGAACGGATGGAGCACTCTAATCGGGCGCCGGCAGCCACGTCGTCCGCCGCGCCACCTGAGGTTGCCAGCGTTGGCACGCCAAGCGTTCCGGGCGTTCAGGAAGCAGCGCCCACTCCGCCCCCTCCGGTTGAGGCTAAGAAATCGGTGGCCAAGGCGAAGCAGGTGGCCGTAGCCGCCAGCACTCCGGCTCCCGCTCCTCCTACCCCACGGCCTGCGGCGCCGCCTGCGCCGGCCCGGTCTGCTGATTTTGTGGTGCAGATCCGCGCCACGGAAGATGCCTGGGTGCAGATCGTCGCCGACGGCAAGCTCTTCAGCGAAGGGGTGCTGGTTCCGCCAGCGGAAAAGCGCGTGCGTGCCGCCAAAGCCGTGGTCATCAAGACGGGAAATGCTGCCGGAGTGGAAGTCTCCTTCAACGGCCAGCCGTTGCAACCTCTGGGAGAAGAAAACCAGATGGCTACGGTGACGCTGACGCCGGCCGGCGTAAAGCGCTAAGGGATCCGCTATGGCGCGAATGATCGAGCTAATCCGCGAGTCGGCGGTACCCGCCAACCTCATGCGTGCGGCATCCAGGGGCGCGCTGGCTCTGCCTGCGGCGGAGATGATCGAGATCCTAGTTCACCTCACCGCCAACCCCGTTTTCGCCGAGCAGTCACGGATGACGCTGGCAGGCTGGGACGAGGCTTCGTCGCTGGCCACCGCATCCGATCCCCAGGCTTGCCCGGCCGTGCTCGACTACCTCAGCAAGCCGGAAAACCTGAGGCCGCCTCTGTTGCCGGCACTGCTTGAGAATCCCGCGATCGCCGAAGCGCGGGTAGCGGAGATCGTGCATCAGGCCACGCGAGACATCATCCCCCTCCTGCTCGCCAGCTCCCGCGTGCAGACCACGGCCAGCCTGTTGCACGCTCTCGCCGCCAACCCGCGCCTGGAGGAGCCTGAGGCCCAGCGGGTACGCGAGATGCTGGCACGCATGGGCGAGCCGCTGGAGTCTTTGCCGCCCGACGAATCTGCCGAATACGAAAAGACGCACGCGGCCGAGATCGCGGCCGAAGAGGGAAAGCCGTTCGCGCTGGTTGCGACCACCGGCGACATTCTCGGGCTGGGCTTGAACAAGAAGAACGATGCCGCTGGCGCAATGGAAGGCGACCTGAGTACAGTTGAGGTCCTGCCCGCGCTCCAGGCAGAAGCCGCCCAGGCGGCGGACGATCCCGCGCAGCAGAGGCGTCTCTCCACCTTGCAGCGAATTGCCCAGCTCGGCGTCGCCGCGCGTGTCCAGTTGGCCATGAAGGGAAACCGCGAAGAGCGCTTCATTCTCATCCGTGACGGCTGCAAGGTCGTGGCCCTGGCGGTGCTGGATTCTCCCAAGCTGGCGGAAAACGAGGTTGAGGTTTTGGCCGCCATGCGTAATGTGCAGGAGGCTGTGCTGCGCACTATCACCCTGAAGCGCAAGTTTATGAAGTCGTACGCCGTGATCAAGGCTCTGGCGAGCAATCCGCGCACTCCCCTGGATGTCTCGCTGTCGCTGCTCCCCCACCTGCTGCTCAACGACCTGAAGCCGCTGGCGACCAACAAGAACGTCCCCGATACCATCCGCAAGCTGGCCACCAAGCTCTACGCCCAGAAGAGAATCGCCGCCGGAATAAGTAGGTGACGCTGGCCACGCCGTGGCGCATCCCATAGAATCGGGCTTTGAACCGGAGCGCCAGTTTGCCTGCCAGCGTTTCTGATCCCATCGGGGATTTGCTGAGGAAGGTGAAGACCATCGCGGTGGTCGGGCTTTCCGACAAGCCGCTGCGGCCGAGCCACGGCGTGTCTCTCTACATGCAGCAGCAGGGCTATCGCATCATTCCGGTGAATCCCAACATCCAGAGCGTGCTCGGCGAAAAAGCATACGCCTCGTTGAAGGATGTGCCGGAAAAGATCGACCTGGTGGACATCTTCCGCCGTTCGGAGTTCGTGCCAGCGCTGATCGACGAGGCGATCGCTCTCACCATTCCCGCGGTGTGGATGCAGGAGGATGTCATCCACGAGCAGGCCGCCGGGAAAGCCCGCCAGGCCGGCATCTTCGTGGTGATGAATCGCTGCATCCTGAAAGAACATCGGGCGCGGCGGCGCTAGAAGGATCCTTCAGGCCCTTACCAGGATCACCGTCGCATCGTCGGCGAAGGAACCGCGGCAGAAGGTGCGCACGTCATC
>Ga0335079_10006033_pt1 | contig 13859 bp, 9 predicted proteins | sample Lox_Sample_33_FD_206719 | JGI IMG/M metagenome (GOLD analysis project Ga0335079, IMG submission 206719) | Soil microbial communities from Loxahatchee National Wildlife Refuge, Florida, United States - Lox_Sample_3.3 | ecosystem: Environmental > Terrestrial > Soil > Wetlands | place: USA: Florida... | reverse complement strand
GAAGGGACCAGCAGCCGCTAACTCGGGCGCAGAACCGCCGCCGCAGACTGCCACGCGGTTGTACGAGCTCCGGGCTACGGCCCACCCAACGCACTCCACCGCTCCCCCCCGAGTGTGAAGAGGTTCGCAGCTCAGTCGCAGGACAGGAGAGTGGAGAGAGGGCTCGCGATTATCGCCACCCGCGCCCCTCGTCCCGATCCGACGAGTGAGGTAGGCGTCATCAGCCGCGGGGCGGTTCTAGGAGGAAGCCATCTCCTTGGCTGGTAGCCTAGTCAATGCGCCGTTGCCGCGCAACATTTCCCTCAGGACATGCGCACGTGCTGGCCACGGCCAAAGGGACCAGAAATCAACGCATCAGACGGACCTTCCGGCAGGTCAAGTTCGAGTGTGTTGGCGCCCGCGCAGCTGTCCTGCTCCGCCCTCATCAAACGGCGGCAATCGACCCAGGGCAGTGCGGACAATTGACGTGTCGCGGATGCTTAGATAGCCTCAGTTGCAGCGATGGGGATGGAGTCCCCCGCGAACCGCCCTCAAGCTGATGACTCCTACCGTGTGTCGTTGAATACGCGAAGGGATGTACCCCTCGCGCGAGGGTGAGTTATGCGTTTCGCAGCCGTCAGCGGGCCCGCGCTCCTCCGAAGCGTCGGGACAGGGCGCTCCCGACGGCACGAAGCCGTGCAGGCCTGACATGTCGAGCGCGCCCCTGAACGATCGACCCTACCGCTCCACACCTCCAGGCGATCGGCGGCGCTTCGAGCTCGCGCGGGCTCTAGACGATGCGGCGCAATTGCGTGGCGTGGACAACGAGGCCGTTTCGTGGCTCGACCGCAAGATCGCCGACGAGACGTTCAATCTGGTAGTGGCGGGTCAGTTCAAGCGCGGCAAGAGCAGCGTTATCAATGCGCTGCTCGGCGATCGCCTGCTGCCGGTGGGCGTCGTCCCACTGACTTCGGTCGTCACGGTGATCCGATCCGGTTCGTCGGTCAGGGCACGCGTGGAGTTTCTCGATGGCCGTTGCCAGGAGCTCGCCCCGGAGACACTGGGCGATTACGTGACCGAACGCGGCAATCCAAAGAACGCCAAGGGCGTTCGGCAGGTCACCATCGAGCATCCGTCCGCATGGCTCGCCGAGGGGGTGCAGCTCATCGACACGCCCGGTATCGGATCGGTCTATGAGCACAACACTGATGTTACTCAGAACTATCTGCCGCAAGCAGACGCCGTGCTTCTGATCGCATCCGTCGACCAACCGGTGAGCCGCGCGGAACTCGATTTCCTGAGCAGCATTCGCCGTTACGCCGGGAAGAGCTTTTGCTTGCTTAACAAGATCGACTATCTACAGGCAGAGGACTTGCCGGAGGCGGTGGCGTTCGCTCGCGAAGCCATACGCACCGCCCTGGATGTTGAGGTACCGATCTTCCCGGTATCCGCGCGCTTGGCACTCGAGAGCAAGTTTGCCGAGGGCGGGACGTCTGCCAGCAGTGGCTTCCCCGAGTTCGAGCGCGCACTGCGGCGTTTCATGACCGACGAGAAACGAGGGCTCTGGATCCGTTCGGTCGCGAGGACGCTGCTCCGAATCCTTGGGCAAGCCCGATTCGCACTGGAACTCGAAGCCCGGGTCCTTAACACACCGCTCCTGCAGATCGAGGACAAGCTGGCTGCGTTCGAGGCCAAACGGCGCGAGCTCGAACGCGCCCTCGGCGAGTACCAGATCCTCATGGAAGCCGGCGCGCGCTCGCTTATCAAAGAAGAGATCGAGCCAGCGCTCGAGGCGTTCAAGCAGAGTCTACAAGCGCGCATGGGCGGACTTGTCCAGGAGTGGTTTGAGCAGTCGCACACACTCCCTGCCCATAAGCTCGACGTTCTGCTTGAGCGGCGCACCCGGGAGGAGATTCGTTCTGCGTACGACAGTTGGCTCGCCCGCGAAGATCAGGTCGCGTCGTCTGCTTTCGAAGCGCTCTGTGGGCGATTCTGGGGCGAAATGCAGGCAAGCGTTGATGAGCTTGTGCGCTACTCGAGCGAGCTCTTCTCGGTCAAGTTCGAACCCGTGCCGGACGATTCACGCTGGAGTCCTGAGTCCGGCTTTTATTACAAGTTCTGGTATGAGCCGTCTGGGTTGGCGACGCTCTCGTCCTCCTTCGTTTCTCTGCTGCCGACTTTTCTCTTGGCCAAACTGATTGTCCGTCAGCGCAGGCGTCGCGCGCTGGAGCTTGTCGAGGTGCAGGCGGGGCGGTTGCGCTATGACTTTGAGCAGCGGGTCCAGAAGAGTGCCCAGGACGCGCGGCGGCGGATGGTCCGGAGAATTGAGGCCACACTCACGGGAATCGCTTCAGCCATCGAGAGCGGCAGCGCCGCGCAACGCCAGGGCGCGGAGCACGTATCGGCGTGCATGACCCGCATCGACGACGCCAAGGAAGCGGTGACCTCGATCGAATCACGGGTGCGGTCGGTCGAGGGGGCGGCTGAATAAGTCAAGCTCCGTCGGGGATGCCCTGGCGCGCGCTCGAGGGTGAGGCTCGATGAAAGGTCCGGGCGTTGCTTAAGGACTGCATGAGATTTCGGGTGGCATCCCCGGAATTGGAGAACGTCTCCGGGAATTCGCGCACGGGGCGGCGTTTGACGAGGCCCACGGAGTCGCTTAATTTATTACTGATCGAGACAGGGGATGGGGTCCCCCTCGAACTGCTCCCAAGCTGATGACCCCTACCGCGCAAGGCTGTGCGCCGGTGGGACTGCACCCACCGCCAAGGTAGGTGTGTCATGTTGGAAGCATCCTCGCCGGGTCGAAGACCACCCTCATCGGGTGGTCGCCGGTTTGGTCTCCCGCCGCCGTCATCCGACGGCGCTCGACAGGGGCGCGAGATACCCGCTGCGCCTGAGCGGCTGGAGACCAACCCCCCGTCACTGTCCGCAGGTTCGGCCGAGTCTCTGGTTCACCAACTTGAGAACCTGCACGACGGTCCTCTCGTATTTCACAAGGTCGTGCAGCTCGGCGAGGTCGCAGTTCCGGCGCTTGAGCGGCTGGTGCGAGGACCTTCTCAGTCAATCTATCACTCGCGATCTCTGGCGGTTGATGCCCTCGCGGCGATCGGCTCTGCCGCCGCAGTCCAGGCTCTCACCAGATCGCTGCGCGATTCGATCGAGCGAGAGCCCGACCCGGCATCCCTCGAAGCGGAAAGCGTTCTGGTCAATCACATCGCAGAGCACCTGAGCCGCTTTAGTGACCTCGAGGTCAACGACGCCTTGCTCGCTGCCCTGCGACGCCGACCCTACCCGTATTGCGCCGCAGCACTTGGTCTCGTGGGGGACCCCCGCGCAATCTCGCTCTTGATCGAGTGTTTGTTCGACGACACGGCTCGGCCGGCGGCAGCGGCGGCACTGCACCGATTCGGCAGAGCGGCGCTTGCACCCCTTGTTGAGGTGCTACGAGCGCCACGGTTGGTTGCGGGGGACGAGCCAGCCACGCGCGTGGAGGCTCGGGTGGCCGCCGCCAGGCTCATCGGCGAGTGCGCAGGCACTGACGCGCTCGTCGATGCGGTCGCGCTGCCGGCGTTGACCAAGGCCCTCAGCGACCGACAGCAACCCGTGCGCGTTGAAGCGGCATTGGCCCTGGCTCGCTGCAACGCATCGCTCGGCGCGGAAGCGGCGGCCGTCCTGGTCATGGCTCTCGATGAGCCAAATTGGGCACGCGCGCAGACCATCGTGGAGGCGTTGGTCCGGCTCGGGCCGCACGCAGAGCATCTTATCATTGCCATTCTTGGCGTGACTCCCCGCAGCGAAGAGGACCGGCGACGTCGCTTACGGGCCGTCGAGGTTGCGGGGCATCTAGGCTCGCCAGCCGCGGTCGCGAAAATCCGCTACGTTTCGGCATCGGTCGATGTCCGGCTCCGCCTCGCTGCGATAAATGCGCTGAGTCAGGTTCCCGCAGTCGACGCTGGCATCTTGGCGGCCTTTCTTACCGACCGAGATCCGGTAGCCAGGCGATACGCGCTGCAAGCACTGCGGCGCCGACACGTCCTTGCCGCGGATTCCGCGACGCGATTACTTGGAGACGCCGACCCGGACGTTCGGCGGCTGGCGACGGTCAGCGTACGTGAGAACCTCGGCGCGGCGTTACCCGCACTCCAGCGCGCGGCATACGGCTTTGGTGCTCCGCTGCACGGCTGGGCGCCGCGCTTAAGACTCTGGTGGCATGCCTGCGCGCTGATCGCCGCACCCCACTCGCGACGCCTGTCGCTCTAGGATGGATGGCACCTCCCGAGGAGCCGCCATAGCCTGATGCGCCAACTGCTGGTAAGCGAGCGCGCGCCCATGGCGCTTCACCGGGCGCGGTGGATACCGGGTCGCGCGCAACGAAACCAACCCGGAGATAGCGAGGTCAGACTGCGGGCTGCGCTGCACGAGTCGGTGTGTCCGATCTGTTCGGTCGGTTTCGGAGCGGATACCCAATGGCTCAAGTTCTTTCTCCACGAGGGCTACCATGCCAACGAGGCGCTGGCTCGGGTGACCCGTGCCCCGGGCTTCTGTAGCCGCCACGGGGCGCTTCTCGCCACGTATTCGGTCGACTCGGGCGCGATTGCATGGATCCACGCCGCGACGCTGGCACGCCTGTTGGACGAGGCGGACCATAGCGCCTCGGTTCGGCGATCGTGGGCATTGCGACCGACCCGCTATCACCGCGCTCACACCCGGCCGACGTGCGGGGCGTGCGAGCGCGTCTCCTCCGACGCAGAGCGCAATGCCTACTTCCTGGCGCTCGTACTGCAGCGTCCCGATGCCGGCCGGTACGGCTCCCCTGGGCTCGTGTGCATGCCTCACCTGGCGTTGCTCAGCAAGTTCTCGGATCCGAAAACGCTGAAACAGCTGCTCGCCGTGCACGCGGACCGCCTGAATGATTTGGTACACAGGGCGGCCGATGGCACCCACGCTGACGGTGACGCCAGCCGACGCTCGGCTGCCCCTGAATCGGGACTTGGGCTCGAGCGGGCGATCGCCACCGTCATCGGCGAGCGCGTGCCATCGATCGGCGAGGGTTCAATCGCCAGCATCGACCCGCTCGCATCGATAGGCGATCCGTGCAAGCGGCTTCGCGCGCGACTGAGTAGTGACGGTGTTTGTGCCATTTGCGCTGAGATGGCCGAGGTGCAGCGTCAGTGGTTGCACTGGCTCAGCGAGAATGCCGCCGGTACGCAAAGCATTGAGGACGCCTTGCCATCTTGTCCCGCACACGTATGGCTTGCGTTCCGCGCCGGGGTGCCGGCACTTCGTGCGCGACTGGCTCGGCGCGTCCTCGAGCAGGCGCAGGAGCGGATCAAACACGCGAGGCATTGGGGGTTGAAGAGTCGCCCGAATGACCTCTCCTACGCCGGGCTGATCGCAACGTGGGCCGCACGCCGGTCGGCGGTGAACGAAGCGCGAGCGATCCTCAATCAGGCACCGCGCTGCGCACTTTGCGACAGCCTGCATGCCCTGAGTCAGCAGACGCTGTGCCTGCTCGGGACTCTGCTCGCCGAGACGGCGACACAGCAGGCGTTCGAGACCGGTTCAGGGATTTGTGCACGCCACGCCGTGCAAGCCCGTTCGCTGCTCGATTCAATCGAGGCCGAGCGCCTCGCCAAGCATATGCGGGTCAAGCTCAGTGCCATGCGCTGGCAACTGAGGGAGATGCTTCGCAGGACCGCCTGGGACACCCGGCCGGAGCCTCGGGGCGAGGAATTGTCGGCCTGGCGGCGCGCAATTTGGGTCGTCTCAGGTCATATGACATGAGCCGTCGGACCGTACACGGGCGCTTCGCACCAATCGCAAAGCCCAGGACAGGACCATGAGCAGTCAGATCCAAACCGTTTGGGCGATCGAGATCCTCGACTCGCGCGGAACTCCGACACTGCGTGTCTTTGTAGCGCTGGCGGATGGAACTGTCGGCGTATCTTCGGTGCCTTCGGGTGCCTCGACCGGAGAACACGAGGCAGTGGAGCTGCGCGACGGCGACCCGAATCGCTACGCCGGCAAAGGCGTGCGCCAAGCGGTGGGCCACGTGAACAAAATCATTGGTCCCCGCTTGCAGGGTCTCGATCCGCGCGAGCAGGCGCGGATCGACCAGACAATGTGCGCACTCGACGGAACGGCGAACAAGGGGAGGCTAGGGGCCAACGCGATTCTTGGAGTGTCGCAGGCTGTTGCGCGCGCAGCGGCGTCGAGTCGGGGCATTGCTCTTTACGTCGCACTCGGAGCATCGGACCTCGCGCGCCTCCCGGTTCCGATGATGAATGTGATTAACGGCGGCAAGCACGCCGACTCGAGCCTCGACTTTCAGGAATTTATGATCGTACCGCACGGGGCACCGACATTTTCCGAAGCCCTCCGCTATGGCTCGGAGACCTTTCAGGCGCTGAAGAGTTTGCTACGGAAGAGGGGGCTCAGTACCGGAGTGGGCGATGAGGGTGGCTTTGCGCCCGCTCTCAAGAGTAACGAGGAAGCTTGCGATCTGATCGTGACGGCAATCGAACAGGCGGGGTATCGGCCCGGTGCCGACATCGCGCTTGCGCTCGATCCGGCAGCGACCTCCTTTTTCGAGGACGGGGCCTACCAGCTCGTCCGCAGCCGCCAGGGTCGCAAGACATCCGCCGAGATGATCGAGCTGTACCGGAGCTGGGTCGACCGCTATCCCATCGTCTCGCTGGAGGATGGCCTGGCGGAGAACGATTGGCAGGGGTTTCAGGAACTCACGGCGGCTTTGGGGAAGCGGGTTCAGATCGTCGGTGACGACATCCTGGTCACAAATCCCGTCTATATCCGGCGCGGAGTTGCGGAGAAGACCTGCACTGCCGCGCTCATCAAGCTGAATCAGATCGGAACGGTCACCGAAACCATCGAGGCCATCGACTTGTGCCGTCAAGCTCCTTGGGGCTACGTGATCTCCCACCGCTCGGGCGAGACGGAAGACAGTTTCATCGCGGATTTCGCCGTTGCCATGGGAGGAGGACAGATCAAGACGGGGTCACTGTGCCGTTCAGAGCGGATAGCCAAATACAACCGGCTGCTCGAGATCGAGCGTGAGCTGGGCGAGCGCGCGGTATACGCAGGATGTGGAAGTCCGTTCTCGCGATCAGCGTAGGGGCTAGTCTCGGTGCGCTGCTCCGGTGGTGGTTTGGTCTGAAGCTCAACAGCTACTTCCCGACTATTCCACCGGGTACGGTGGCGGCGAATCTGCTCGGGGCTTACATGATCGGGCTTGCGATGGCCTTCTTCGCGACCTATGCCGCGATCGCGCCGGAATGGCGTTTGCTCGTGATCACCGGTTTCTGTGGCGGGCTGACCACGTTCTCAACCTTCTCCGCCGAGCTCGTTACGCTGCTTCGGGAGGGTCGTGCGCTCTGGGCCTGCGGCGCGCTGGCCGTTCACCTGGGAGGCTCTCTCCTCATGACCTTCGCCGGCGTCGCAACGCTGATCTGGATCAGGAGCTGAGCGTGCCAAGGCGCTCAGCTTCCACTCGATGTGGGGCTATCGTGGGATTGAGCCTCACGCGCGGGCCACCGTTGCAGGAGGGTGAGGTCACGTTGCATCGCGCGCGCCGCGTCGACACCGAGGGGTGAGATGGATCGGAACCGATGCGCCCCTTCCTGACCGGCCCAGGCATTCTCGAGATGACGGGCTAACTCGTCCAGATACCGCACACCCCAGAGGTGCAGCGCCGTCGAGTAGACCGAGAGCTGCTCGCGCAGTGCCGCTCGCGTGCGAACGTCGATTCGCCCTCGCGCAGCCGAAAGTAGCAGACGGCGTAGCCCGAATGTCCACCATGGGCGTGCATAAGTTGCCAAGAGCGGTATCGAGTCCGAATCGTAGATGGGACGTCCTCGGGGCTGCGGAAACTCCTCGGCTGTCTGCATATCCGGGGGTCTTTTCGCGAGCACTTGCTGGAGTCTGCCAGCGCACTCCCTGAGTCCCCCGGCGATAACGTCTCCGATCTCGGCGGCGCGGCGGGCAATCGCTGAGCGCAGCGCCGCCGCGGCAGCAGAATGGCTGGCACGGTCTTCTAGCCAGAGCTTGGCGAGTTCCTGGGCCACACCCGCGGCGAGCCATGAGGTGCAGTCGCGTACCCGCTCGGTGCTCGTGAGCAGCTCCGAACGGGACCGTTCGATGTCGGCCCGTATTTGTGCGACTTCCTCGTTGCCGGCTCGTGCGCCTGGGCGGTCAAGTGGCGGGTCTGAACCGACATTCAGGCGGACGCTCAGGATCGCGCTGACGGTCTCGCAAAGGACTCCGACCTTACGCTTCAGCAAAACTGCCGCGTTCTCACGATAGCTCGTGAGTCTCGGCGCCACCTCCTTGGTGAACCAATCCGAGGCCAATGCGACATGGGTTTTCAGGGTGCTGATGGGGCGCACTGATACCGCGACACCGAGCGCCTCGCTGAAGGATTGGGCAATGTAGGATTCCGCCTGCGCGAGCTCGGCGCTCGAGAGACGATCCGCTTTGCTGAGCACGATCAGGAGATCGCTGCCGCCGTCGAGGATCGCGCGCGCCACCGCAAGATCCTCACGCGTGAGCGCACCGGCGGCCTCGATGAGCTGTATACCGAGATCACAGCGGGGCAGATACTCCAAGGTCTGTGCAGCGCCCGCCGAGGCAATGGAGCCGAGCCCCGGGGTGTCCACGAGGCAGATGCCCTGTCGCAGTCGCTCGCTGGGGATTTCCACGACGACTTCCAGCACCCGCTTCGTGTTGCCTGGGTTGCCGGCCTCCGTTACGTAGCTTGGAAGTTCCTCAACGGATACGTCTCGCACAGGACTCGAGGCGATTCTCACCTGCGCGTTGGCTGTCTGGCCATGAACGATGCGCGTGGGCACCGCCGTGACCGGCGTGACCCCGGTGGGTAGCACCGGCTGCCCCAGCCACCAGTTGAGCAGCGAAGACTTACCGGAATTGACGCGACCAAACACTGCGATCTCGTAGCGCGGCGTGGTAGCGCGGGCGATCAGGGATTCGAGCGGGACGCGTAGTTCCACCAGGCCTTGTTCGGAGATGATGCGCTCGAGTTCCTTGAGCAGCAGCGTCTCCTCGCGCGTTGCATCGAGTTGCGCGAGGCGGCTCGCCAGATCACCCTGCTCGCCCTTGTCAAGATAGGCACCGATCCGTTTGAGGAGCGTCGTGAGTTCAGCCACCAGACGCTCGCTCGCGACGACGGCGTCCGTATCCAACGGGCCGTAGCCCTGCATGTACGTCGGCCGCAGCTCCGTGACGGCATTCTGTGCAAAGATCACTGCGGTTCTTACCGACCATAGTCCGCTCACGGAGCGCGGGATGTCCTCTAACTGTTGTGCATCGATGAAAGTGCGTAGCGCAAAACGAAGTTGGGCGAGATAGTCCGCAAGCACCTTGCGCTGCGCCGCCGTCGCGTCGGGTATTAACGGCTTGAAGAGGCGTCCCTCGTCGGTCGGTTGCAGCGCCTGCACCGCCTCGCCCAGCGTCTCGTCGATGTAGTGGAACCTGCTGAACAAGTAGCGTTGGTGGTTTGGCGAGAACACGGTGGCGTCGCCCGCTGATCGAGCGCTTTACACTACAACTTGCACCATGATACGGCGCGGCCATCGAAGGGAGCACGCGCAGCGACGGGAGACTGTTTGGCGCGCCGCGCGCTCCTGGCTTGCTGATCCGCGGACGAGTCCGTATATTTGCGACAGGAGATGGCATTCTCCATTGAACCGCCGGGAATCGGCTGATGATGCCTACCCAATCTCGCTCTCGAGTTGCAAGAGAGGAATGGGTCTGGTGCCGATGCCCGAACTAGCCAAAGTTCGACCCTCCCCCTGCGTAAACACGCCGCAGCCCGCCGCGGGCGGCTCCCGGCATGGTGGGTTGATTTGCCCGCGGTCACCGAGTCGTCCTGACCGACTTGGCATGCGGGGATTGTGGCGGCGGATTTTGCGCCATATCCGCACAAGAGGCGGTGCGCCGTGACACGGGATATCCTGCTGCAGATCGCCCAGGTTCTCACCGTGCTGGTGCTGGCGCCGCTGCTCCAAGGCGTGATCCTGCAATGGGAAGAGCGCATACAACGCTCGCAGGGCCCCGGCATCCTTCAGCCCTATCGTGACCTGCGGAAGCTGTTTCACAAGCAACTCGTGGTGCCCGAGAGCGCGAGCTTCATTTATTGGATCGCCCCCATCCTCGCCTTCACGTGCATGCTGACGGTGCCGATCCTGATTCCCGTCCTCACGAACTTCCCGCTGCCGCTCTCCGATATGGGAGACATTCTCGGCGGTGGATTTATTCTGACGCTCGGGTCTTTTTTTATCACCGTGGCCGGTCTCGACTCCGGCAGCGCGTACGGGGGTGTCGGCTCGTCAAGGGCCGTGATGCTCGGCATCTTGGCGGAACCCACGCTCATCCTGGTCCTGGTCGGGATCACGCTGCTCGCGAAGGCGATGCTGCCTTTCGTCGTAAACCATCTGCTGGTCGAACATCCGGAGGTGTACTGGAGTCCTGCGCACCTGTTCCTGGTGGCAGCGTTTTTTATTCTGCTGCTGGTGGAAACGGACCGCCTGCCGATCCACTCGAGCACGCACATCGAGGTCTACATGATCGACGAGGCGCGCATTCTCGAGTATTCCGGCCCATTGCTGGCACTGCTGCGATGGGCATCGATGATGAAGCAGTTCATCATCTACACCATCTTCAGCAATGTGTTCTTGCTGCCGTGGGCCCTGTCTCGCCAGGGACTTGCCGCGGGCGCGCTGGGCGCCGCGGTGGCGCTCTTCGTCAAGTTCTTGGTGGTTGCGCTCGCCGTGGTGTTCGTCGAGACGGCGCAATCACGCTTGCGCTATTACCGCTATCAGGAGCCCCTCGGCGCCTCCTTCCTGCTCGCGATTCTCGCGATCGTGGCAAATCAACTGAGCTGACTCGTGCTCGCTGCACAACTGCCACCACTGGTCGCCTCGCTTTTCAGCCTGCTCGCGATCACGAGCTTGCTGCTCGCGTTTGTGATGCTGGGTTCCCGCTGGCTTGTCGAGTACCTGATCGCATTTGCAGTGGAATCGTGGCTCATCGCCATCTTGTCGGCTGCGGTGGGGTACTACGCCGGCTACCCCGAGCTTTACTTCATCGCGATCCTGACAGCGTTGTTTCGCGGACTGGTTCTGCCTTACCTGATTCTGCGCATCATCCGCCGTTTGAACGTCGACCGCGAGCTGCACGAACGGCTGGCACCGACCTCGAGTCTGGTCGTCGGGGCGCTGCTGGTGCTCTTTGCCTTCGTTGTTTCGAGTCACCTGGGTCAGTCACTGGGCGTCGCCGGCACTGTGGCGGTGCTGGCATTGACCGTCATGTTGTCCATGAAGCTCATCGGCTTTCTCATGCTCACCGTCAGAGGTGAGGCGTTGAGCCAGATCCTCGCGCTGCTGGTGCTGGAGAACGGCATTTTTCTCGGCTCGCAGATTCTGGTGCCGGGGATGCCATTGCTCATCGAGCTCGTGATTCTATTCGACCTGCTCGTGGTGGTCGCCTGCTTCGGCGTCCTGGTGCGCTTTCTCGTGGCGCATGCGGGTACCTCCAGTGTCCGTGAGCTGCGCAGATTGAGGGGATGATGGTCGGCGCACTGCTTGCCGTGATCCTGCTTGCTCCGCTCGTGGCGGTGGCTCTCTGTGTCGCACTGCGCCGACCCCGGGCCGCCGAGTTCTTTAATCTGGCCGCGGCAATCGTTGTCTTTGCTGCGGTGCTGCGCCTGATGCCGCTCGCACTCGCGGGGCCATTCACCTTCTGGCGGGGCTATCTGATCGTCGATCCGCTCGGGGCCTGGGTTCTACTGAGCGTTGCGAGCGTGTACCTCCTCGCCTCGATTTACGCGATCGGCTACATGCGTCACGAAGTGGACGCGCGACGGTTGTATCGCTTTTACGCGTTGTTTGCCGGCTTTGCGTTGACCACCTTGAGTGGTCCATTGATGAACAACATCGGCGTGTACTGGATCGCGATCGAGCTGACGACGCTCGTGAGCACCTTCCTCGTGTGCTTCGAGCTGAGCCGCGAGAGTATCGAAGCGGCTTGGAAGTATATCGTCGTCGTCTCCGGTGGCATCAGCCTCGCACTCTTAGGGATCATTCTCTACTACTGGAGCGGCAGTCTGCCGCTGGGACCAACCTACGACCTCACCTGGCAGGCGCTACGCGAGGTCGCACCGCGGGTGAATTCGACCATCGCCTTGATGGCGTTCCTGCTGGTGCTCGTAGGATTCGGTACCAAAGTCGGCCTGGCACCGATGCACACCTGGCTCCCGGATGCACACAGCGAGGGCCCGACCCCGGTCTCCGCGATGCTTTCGGGCGCTCTGTTGAATACGGCCATGATCGGTATCGCGAGGTTCATCCAGGTGTCTGATGCGGCGCACCTCGGAATTCTGCCGCGCGTCGTCGTCGTCGCGATCGGAGCCCTATCGCTCTTTATTGCCGCGCTCTTCATCGCGCGCCAGACAGGCGTCAAGCGACTCATGGCCTATTCAAGCGTCGAGCATATGGGCGTCATGGCGCTCGGGTTTGGCTTTGGCGGAACGCTCGGGATCGCAGGCGCGCTGTATCACATGCTCAATCACTCCCTTAACAAGTCGTTGATGTTCTTCGGCGCCGGCAACGTGATGCAGGTGTTCCACAGCAAGCGCATCGGGCGCATCCGCTACGTGAATTCGGTGATGCCGGTCACCGGACTACTGTGGATTGCCGGTGCGGTTGCGATTACCGGGGCGCCACCGTTCGGGCTCTTTCTGAGCGAGCTGACAATCTTACGCGCGGGGCTCCTTGGGCCGAATGCGTGGGCCGTGTATGTGATGCTGGTTCTGCTGATCGTGATCTTTGTGGGCTTCTTGAATCATTTCCGTGCGATGTATTTCGGTGCGAATCCTCGGGCGGACGCGCCGGTAACAGCGCTTCCTCCGCGCCGACACGTGAGTGCCTGGTGCCTGCTGCCCATGTGGTTGGCGCTGCTTCCACTTCTCGCGCTCGGGCTCTGGTGGCCCGCAGCCCTGACGCATTACTTCACGGTCATTGCCGAGCAGCTGTCGGTCGCACCACTCACCGCTTCTCTCCCCGGAGGAGTGCCGTGACCGTCGTACGGATGGAGGATGTGGCGATCTCGGATCTCAGGCCTTACTGCCAGGCAGCCGTCGATGCCGGCGAGCGCATGCAGATGGTGTACGCGTGGTTTCCCGATGGCACCACGGACCCCGAAGTTCGCTACCTGGTGCGGGCCAGCGCGGAACACGCACTTCGCATCTGGCGCTGTCGGCCGGGCGGTCGAAATCTGCCAAGTCTCGCGCCCATCGCGCCGCTTCTCTCCTGGCACGAGCGCGAGGTTACGGATCTGTGCGGCTTGCACTTTGATGACGCGCCGCAACCGGAGCCCCTGGTGCTTCTGCCGGGCGCATGTGCCGCGACACCCCCGTTGTATCCCGGCATGGCAGCGCCGCTTGAGTACACACCCGCGCCGTCCAGCATCCCGGAAATCACCGGTCCCTCCGAGCAGGACGTGCAACTGTTGCCGTTCGGGCCCATTCGGGCGGACGTGCTCGAGTCCGGCCAGTTCCACTTCCTCTACATCGGCGAAGCGATTCTGCACTATCACCCGCAGCTCTTCTTCAAGCATCGCGGCATGGAGAAGCGCTTCGAGGGCGTGACGCCCGAGCTGGGCGTGGTGCTGGCGGAGCGCGTCTCAGCCGTGGGCGGCGTTGCCCATGCGCTCGCATATTGTCAGGCGCTCGAGGCTGCGGCGGGTTGCGAGGTCCCGCGGCGCGCGCGCTGGCTGCGCGTGCTGCTCGCTGAGCTCGAGCGTGTATATAACCACCTGCACTATCTCGGTCACCTGTGCGCGACCAC
>Ga0335079_10006031_pt1 | contig 13861 bp, 8 predicted proteins | sample Lox_Sample_33_FD_206719 | JGI IMG/M metagenome (GOLD analysis project Ga0335079, IMG submission 206719) | Soil microbial communities from Loxahatchee National Wildlife Refuge, Florida, United States - Lox_Sample_3.3 | ecosystem: Environmental > Terrestrial > Soil > Wetlands | place: USA: Florida... | reverse complement strand
ATCCCGGCGTTCGCCCGTGCGCTCGACTGCTGCCAGCCCGTCATCGATCACCTGCAGGCCATTTTCGATCCGGCCCGCGCTTTCATGAGCCTCGCCCAGCAGCAGGAAAACCTGCGGCCAATTGATGTCGGAGCCGGTGGTTTTGTAGAGATCGATGCCCTGCTCGATCAGCGCGAGGCCTTCTTCTCCCTGACCAGCCGGATGGATCATCGCCAATCCGCAATAGATCTTCGCCAACGACAGGAAGAACGGGAAACCGTGCTTGCCACAAATTTCGTTCGCTTCCTTCATAAGCTCGTGCGACGCCGCGGTCTCTCCGCACCAGCGCTTCACAATTCCTGCATGCACTGCTGCATAGCCGAGCGTGTACGCATGATCGAGTTTCCGTGCCAGCGTCATCGCGGCGTTGCTCGCGTTCAGCGCCTGGTCCGGATAGCCCAGATACCAGAGCGTGAAGCTTAAGAAGCTGAGGCAATCGACTCCCGGGTCCTGAGTAGCGCGAAACGCTGGGGAGCGGCGTTTGCGCGGATCGTAATAGTGGAATGCCTTCTCCAGATGCTCTCGCGCCGGTCCGAACTCGCCGAGCCACATATGGGTCGTGCCCATCGCCTCGTGTGCGCCAAGCTGAAAGAGCGGATGCTGCAGACGATCCGCCAGCGCGATCAGCTCGCGCGCAAGATTGCGCGCGATCTCGAACTTGGCCTGCGTGTGAGTGACGCCCCATAGGCCATTCATCACGCGAAAGAGCTGCGCCGGATCATCAATCTGGCGCGCCAGTTCATAGGCCCTCGCGTAGGGTTTTCCGGCGGCCGGATTCCCCTGTCCGCGTGTGTTCTGCATCGCCGGCGCGAGGCTCAGTTGCAGCGCGATTTCCTGCCGATTGCGCGCCTCATCGTCGGGCCATTCGCGCAGCCGCTCCAGCGCGCTGTGGATATAGTTCACCGCCTGATTGTAGGCAGTTCCGTGCGCCGCCTGCTCCGCCGCGCGGCTGAGATACTCGACCGCCTTTTTAGAGTTGCTGCTGTGGTTATAGTGAAACGCCAACTCGCCCCAGTAATCCTCGAGCGTCGATGCGTAGGTGCGCTCGATGGTCTCCGCGATTTGCAGATGAAGCTGGTCGCATTTGGCAGATGACAATCCCGCGATCACCGCCTGTCTCACCAGCTCGTGCGAAAACTGAAATGCCGCGCCATGACTGCCCGCTACTGACGACACCAACCCGGCCCGCTCCGCTTCTTCGATCGATTCGAGCAGCGCGTCGGCATCGCTCGCACTCGCTGCCCTGAGTAAATCGAAACTGAAGCTGCGCCCAATCACCGCCGTTATCGCAAGCATCCTGCGCGCCGAGGAAGTTAGCCGCTCCAGCCGGCGCGCGACAACCAGCCGTACGCTGGGTGGCGCGTCGGTCTCGTCGAGCCGGAACTCGCCGCGCAATTGCCCGGCGGAATCATACAATCGATTCTCTTCCTCGAGGTGACGATAGAGCTCCTCGACGAAGAACGGATTGCCGTCGGTCCCGGCATAAATCTCGCCCACCAGCGACGCCGGCAGCGCCTTGCCGCTCATCCCGCTCAGCATCGCGGCGACTTCCTCGCGCGCAAGCCCGCGCAGCTTGAGCCGGGTCGCGCGACGCAGGCGCAACAGCCCTTCCAGCGTCCTGGCGAGGTCGGGACCGATGTCGGTTTCGGCATCGCGATAGGTGCCGACCAGCATCAATTTGGCTCCGGACAGCCGCTGGGCAAGAAAATGTAGTAGCGCCAGCGTCGATTCGTCGGCCCAGTGGAGATCCTCGACGATCAGCATCGCGGATTTGTGGCGCGCGAGGCGCACCACGAAGTCGCAAAAGCAGTTGAACAGATGCCGCCGCGCCTGCTCCGGCGTGAGATCCAGCGGCGGCGGAAGATCGGGCAGGATGCGCCGCAACTTCGGGAGCAACCGGGCAAGCTCCGAGCCTTCATCGGCGAGCAACTCACGCAGTGTGTCCGGCGCTGATGTGCGCTCGGCGAACTTCTCCAGCATCTCGACGAATGGAAGAAACGGCACTCCTTCGTCCTGATGACAATGGCCCAGGAGAATCAATCTGCCGGCGCTTTGCGCATCTGCCATCAGTTCATCGCAGAGCCGCGACTTGCCGATGCCAGGTTCGCCGGAAATGAGCGCGAGCTGGCCCTGTCCGGAGGCGGCGTGATTGCCGGCCGCGGTAAGCGTATCGCGTTCGCGCTGGCGCCCCACAAAGAGACTCGATACGCGCGACAACGCGGCAAGATCCGGAGCCGGCGCAAGCGCGGCCGCGATCGCGCGCGAAGCTACCGCCGCGACGAAGCGGTAGCCGCGTCCCTGCACGGTTTCGATAAACTGCGGACGCTGCGCGTCATCGCCGAGGGCTGAGCGCAGCTCGCGAACCGAAATCGCAGGCATCGAATCGCTGACGGAGACCCCTCCCCAGATCGCGTCGAGGAGCGCCGCCTTGGTAACCAGCTCGCCGGGACGCTCGACCAGATATCGCAATACTGCGAAAGTCTTGCGCCGCAGCCGAATCTCATCCACACCGCGCCACAAGCGTTCGTTGCGCGGATCGAGCAGAAAAGGTGGAAAACTGCGGCCTTCTGCCGTCATCCCCATCGATTATCAGGGCTAAACCCGTAATTAAATAGAAATTATATGAGTCTTTTATGACATCCGACCGGTTCTGATTCAAAGTCGCGCCCATGACCGAATGGCTGCCGGTTTACGCCGTTTATCTGCTCAAACTTGCCAAGCGGCGAAAATGCATTTCCATCCGGCCCCAAAAAGGCGATCCCTCACTTACGCACGGGGGACTTCCTCGAGTCGTTCACAGGAGGTGGAGAGATGAGCGATCATGGGCCAAAAAGCAGAAACCTAAGGAAGACAACCAACCGCCCGGTTGCCGCAGGATCGCGAATTGGGCTGGCGATCGCGGCCATCATCGCCTGGGCCGCACCGGCTTTCCCATCGATGATGTCGCTGGCTGGTCCCGACCCCGCCGCGCCCGGCGCCGCCGCGACCAACGGCGCCGACGTCCTGTATGCGACGGCTCGCACCGGACGCGAGGTCCAACTCGCGCAGGTCGGCCTCTGGCGCGGCCTCGACGTCCGCGATTTGGGAATGCCGTTCGTAGGCGATGACGGAACGGTGTTTTTTTCCGTCGGGATCGCGCGCGATCGCGAGATGCGATGGAAGATTTTCCGCGCCGATCCGGACCGCAGAAGCGTCAGCGCCATCGAAATTCCTGACTCGCTCGAAATGCGCGCCGATCCGCGTCCCATCGCGACACCTGACGGCGCACTAATTTTTTCGGTTACCGATCCGGTTGAAGGCGTTTATGAGCTCCATGAAGGCGAGCTGAGCTGCCTGCTCCGGCCCGGTCAGCGTCTAAACGGCCGCGTCGTACATCGCATCGCGCTCGGCTCGCTCGATGCCATCGATGAGAACACGCTCGCGTTGATTGCGTTCTTCGAACCGCATCAGGAAGCCGAGCTGCTGCTTTCCGGCGGCGACGCCAAAACGCTCGCGGTGGCAGGCGAGCCGACCAGCGACGGTGCCCGGTTCGCGCTGCTCGGCCAGCCGGCCCTCGCACTCGAAGACGGCGCACCACGGGTGATTTTCAGCGCGCGCACCAGCAAAGGCTACAATTTGTACGATTTCAGCCGCGGCCGCTTGCGCCGTCTGCTCGCCGCCGATGCGCTCTGTCCGCGCGCCGAGGACGCTTTCATCCCCGACCAGAAGGTGGAGCTCGACGAACGCGGCATCCTGGTCAGCTCGGCCTGCTCGGGACGTTCAATGAACATTCTGATCGCGCCCAATGGCGAGATCGCACTCGAACACGCCGGATCCTATGGGCCACTCCATCCCGCGATGGCGAATCTCCCCAGCCATTCGATCGAGGCGGCATCGATGTCGGTCAATCGCGGCGGGCAGGCTGCCTATCTCGGCGGACCCCGGCGCCGCAGCCAAGTCAGCACGAAACTTCAGCGCGACGATTCATTTCAATAAGCCGGCCCGCTCTCCAGCCGGCGCCGAAGCGTGGCGGACTTCTTCACCGGGTCCGCCGCGCTCAAGCATTTGGTTGGTTAATGGCGGCTCGTCATTGGCTCTACGATTCTTCCCCGAAGCCCTATATCAACTTCGATCGCGCCGTCCTGATCGGTCCGCATGATGCGCGCGCCTTGTGCACGATAGCGCTCGACGACTTCGGGTGCGGGGAAATGAAAGCGGTTGCGATAGCCAAGCGAGATTACTGCGAGTTTCGGATGCGTCGCCTCGACGAAGCCATCCGATGACGAACTGCGACTGCCATGATGTGGCACCTTGAGGACACTGGATTCGAGATTCGGCGACGCCTCGAGCAGCGCGCTTTCGCCCGCGGCTTCAAGATCGCCGGTGAATAGCACCGATGCGCCCTGATATTCCATTCGCAGCACCATCGAGGCGTTGTTGCGGCTGGTCGTCGGAGTCGCACGCGGATTGAGCGCGGTGATACGGACACCGGCGATATCTACCGGCGGCACCGAGCCATCGATCTGTCGGGTCGGCACGCGCATCTCAGACATAGTCGTCAGAAGATGCTCGTATGCGGCGTCGTGATTTTCCGCAGCGACGGTCCAGAATTCATTCGCGGAGAAGTTGCGCGCGATGAAATCGAGCCCGCCGAAATGGTCCTGATCGGGATGGCTGAGGGCGAGCCAATCGACGTGCATGATTTTGCGGCCCCACAGATATCGCGCGACGATTCGCTCGCCCAAATCGAAGTCCCGCCACGCGCTGCCGCCATCGATCACCATGGCGCGTCCGCCGGGAAATCGCACCACCGCCGCATCGCCCTCGCCTACCGATAAAAAGGTGACACGCAGGTCGCTATTGCTATAGCGATCGCCAAACCACCACTTGGCGTCGATGACGACGGCGAGCGCGAGGCCTGCGAGGATCGCGTGGCGCCATCCGATGTGGCGAAACGACTTGGCGCGCGCCGGCCACGTCAACCACATCGCAAGAGTAAGGTAGGCGAGGGCGAGCTCGACGGGTGTGGGTGTAAAAAGACGCATCCAGGCCGCCGGCCATTCGGCGAACCATCCGGCGAGAAAGTTTCCCACCATAATGAAGCGCGCAGCGATCCCGAGCATCGCGATCGCGGGGGGCATCCACAGAAGGCTCATCGCGGCCGCGCCGAGACCGAGCACTGCCCCGCCCAGCGCCATCACCGGAACCACGATCGCGTTTGCGACCAGACCTACAAGTGAGAACTGGTTGAAGTAGAAGGCCGTTAGCGGCGCGACCCCGAGCATCGCCCAAAACGATACGGCGAAATAACCCAGCGCCCACTCCCAGGCGAGAACAACTTGTGACGTCGTGAGGCCGATGCGGTCGGCGCGCCGCCGCTCCAGCCACATCGCGTAGCGCCGCATGCCCAACACGATCGCGAGTACCGAGGCGAACGACAATTCAAATCCAACATCCGCGGTCGAGCCCGGAATCGCCAAACAAATGATGATGCAGGCAAGCGCGAGACTCGCTATTGCTTCGCGCGCGCGATCGATCGTGAGCGCGAACATGTACGCGAGCACCATGATCAGCGCGCGGGTGGTCGACACGTGATGTCCGGCGATCGTGGCGTAAGCAATTACCGCGAGCGCCGCCACCATCGCGGCGAATTTGTTGGCCCAGCCGCGCAGTGCGATCGCCGGCACCAGAAGCATCAGCATCCGAACCAGCGCGAAAACCGCCGCGCCGACCATACTCAGATGAAGCCCGGAGATCACGAGCAAATGCGCGAGGCCGGTGCGCCCGAACGTCTCGTGCATCTTCTCGTCAATGCCGCCGCGATCGCCGATGACGAGCGCGCGCATTTCCGACGCCGTCGGATCATCGAGGTTGGCATCGATGAAGCTCGCGATGTGCACGCGAATTTGCTCGATCGTGCTGCCCGGAAAAGTCGGATGATGCGCCAGTACCTCCACGTCGGATTTGCGGTCGCCTTTAACCGCCAGCATCGTCGCATCGATTCCCTCACGCCGCATGAAGCTCTCATAGTCGAACTCGCCGGGGTCGCCGAAGTTGCGAGGAAATCTGATGCGCCCCTCAAAGCGCACGCGATCGCCGAGTAGATACGCGCCGGGGTGAAGCAGCGTTACTCGAATGACGCCGTGTGCGGCGTGGGTCGGAGCGCCCTCCTCCGCCGCGCGATCGACTGCGACATAGAGACGCATCTTGTCGGGAAAGCGCTCGGCCTCGCGGATGAGATGACCTTCGATGGTCAGCATCGCACCTTCGTCGAAGTAGCGGATGCCAGATGGATCCGCCGCCGGCGAAAGCAGTTGATGCACCGGCACTGTCGCGGCCGCGGCGATCGCGACCACCGCCAGCGCAACGCCGGCGGAAGGCGAACGAAAGAGGAACAGCGCGATGGCGCCAACGGTTAGACACGCCGCGATCCAGAGCGGCACCAATCCAAAGTTGCCCGCACCATCGCCGAGTGCGACAGCGATCGCGACGAGATAGATCGGCGGGCATCGCACGAACCATGGCGCCCGCTGACGCCGCAGCGCCTCCTCGCGCTCAGGTACAATCAGATTTGCAACCGACGCAGTAGCGACCGCCACGGCGCATAAGTCCTCGCCCTGATTGCGATTCGTATAGCCGAGCGGTGAACTCAATGACAACCGCGACGAACTAGCGGTCTATCATCTCAATGCCGCAAGGCAGCCGGCGCGCTCGAGGAGCTCGTCGATCGCGCGCTTGTCGGCGAGCGCCTGATATTTTTCGCGCAACGCGGCGAGTGACTTTGCGTGATACTTCTGGGGCTTCTGGGTCCAGGTACGGCCCTCGAGCTCGACGCTGAACTCCTCGCGATTGGCCGCAATCGCCGCGGCATTGGCGAGCGTCCAGGGCAGGAACAACTTGCCGACCTGACGCTCCAGCAGCGGCATTAGCGTGGGCGCGAGGTTCGACCACAGCTCGAAATCACCCTCGGCGCGCGGCCACAGCATCCGATGAATCCACGCGAGGAGGTTTGGCGCTCTGCCATTGATCATCGCTCCCGGAGTCGGATCGGTCCACGCATTGTAGAGTTGCCCCCACATCGCAAAGTCGCCGAATGTCGGCCGCGCACCGAATAGATAGGCGCGCTGGGCGAAGTGCCGCTCGAGGATAGCGATCGTATCGCGAAAGGATTGCTCGATTTGCGGCGCAGTCTGCGCATTGGAGCCGACGAAGCCGACCCTGTTCACCATCCGCTCGCGCACCGTCGCGCGGGCATTGAGGAACTGCGCTTCGTCCGAGGACGGAAACATCGATGCGGCGATGCGGCCGGCGGCGGACAGTTGATCGACCTCGCGCGCCCATCGGTAATGAAACATCCACTTGTTGCCCCATTCATCGCCGAATTCCTCGAGCAGAACGGAGATGAATCGCGCGACTGGATCGCTCGGATGGATCGACGGCTCGGGATGGCGCGCCTCGACGTATTCGATGATGGGCGTCGAATCCTGGATACCCTGATGGTCGGGCGTCACCACCAGCGGGACCAGCGGCAGCTTGACGTACTTCTGATATTCACCTTCGGCATCGAGATTGCGCGGAATCCATCGATGCGGAATTCCCTTGTAGCGAAAGTAGGAACGCACCTTCACCGAGTAGGGCGAAATCTCGACGCCATGAATGTGATATTCGTTAGTCATCCTTATCCTTTGGGCAGTCCCAGCACCCGCTCGCCGATGATGTTGTGCTGGATCTCGTTGGTCCCCGCCGCGATAGTCCCGCGGCGCGCCGCAATCATCCGATGCGACCACTTGCCGCGATCGATCGCTTCCGGCGCGTTGTATTCCAGCACGCTGTAGGCGCCGAGCAGCTCCATCGCGAAGCTCTGGATGCGCAAGTTAAGGTCGGTAGTTCCGAGCTTCATCACGGAGCCTTCCGGCCCCGGCTGAAGTCCTTTGAGCTGGCGGGTGAGCTGCCGATAGCTGGTGTATTTTAGACCTTCGGCTTCACATGCGAACCGCATGATGGCCTGCCGCACGTACTCTTCGTCCCACGCGCGATGGCCGTTGCGCTCGACCTTCCTGGCGAGGCTCGCGAGTTGGCGCACCTCGACCATCATGTCGGTGCGGCCGCCGTGGATGGTGCGCTCGAACATCATATTGGTCATCGCGACCATCCAGCCCTGATTTTTCTTGCCGACCAGATTCGTTTTCGGAACTTTCACATCATCGTAGAACACCTGGTTGAAGCCGTGCTCGCCTGTGATCTGCCGCAGCGGCCGCACGGTTACCCCCGGCGTCTTCATATCGACGAGCAGGTAGCTAAGCCCCTTATGCTTGGGCAGCTCGGGGTCGGTGCGGCATAGCAGGGTGCTGAAGTCGGCATGATGCGCGTTGCTGGTCCACACCTTGGAGCCGTTGACGACAAAGTAGTCGCCCATATCGACGGCGCGCGTCTCGACCGCGGCGAGATCCGAGCCGTGATTGGGCTCGGAAAGCCCCTGGCACCAGATTTCCTCCGCCGACGGGATGCGCGGGATGTAGCGTTTCTTCTGCTCCGGCGTGCCCCATTGCATCAGGGTGGGACCCACACGCGCGATGCCCTGGAAATTTACGGTGGGCGGCGCCTTCGCCCGATCGAGTTCCTGCCCATAGATGAGCTGCTGCAACAGCGACGCGCCGCGGCCGCCGTATTCCTTCGGCCAGTGGATACACATCCAGCCGGCCTCGTTGAGCTTGCGATGCCATGCGCGGCGGCGCTCGAATTCGCTCTTTGAGTCAGCGTCGAGCTCGTTGTCGCCGCGCCAGTCGCGTGGCAGATTCGCCTCGAGCCACGAACGGAATTCACCACGAAACTTTTCGTCTTCTTCGCTGAACTTGAAATCCATCGCGCGGCTCCTTCGCGGTCACTGTAGTCTCTCCCAGAGGGAGAGAACTCAAGGAATGCAGCCATCCTCCGGAATGCTCGCGCAATCGCCATTCGCTTTGCAAACGTCGCGCACCGCCTGATAACAATCGGCACGACAGCAGAGGAGCAGCGCCTATGAAGATCGGAATCATGATCGCGGCGACCGCAGAGTCCGGCGACATCGCGCAAATCGCGCACGAGGTCGAAAACCTCGGCTACGAATCATTCTTCATCCCGGAGCATCCTGTGATTCCGATCGGCTTCAAAACGCCGCTGCCGGGCGGCGGAGGCGGCACCCTCCCCGAGCACTACGGGCGATGGTTCGATCCGTTCGTGGCGCTCAGCATCGCCGCCGCGGTGACCAAGCGCGTGAAGCTCGGCACCGGCATTTGCCTGCTGCCCGAGCGTGAGCCGATCGTGACCGCAAAGACCATCGCGACGCTCGACGTGCTCTCGAGCGGGCGCGTCATCCTCGGCATCGGCGCCGGATGGCTGCGCGAGGAGACCGAGGCGCTCGGCACCAACTTCGTCAAGCGATGGAAGCGGCTGCGCGAGACGGTCGAGGCGATGCGCGTGCTGTGGACGCAACCTGAGCCGAGTTATTCGGGCGAGCTGGTGAAATTTCCCGCGCTGCGATGCGATCCCAAGCCGCTTCAGAAGCGGATTCCGGTGCTGCTCGGGGCGCGCGGTCCCAAAGCCATCGAGCGCGTGATCCGCTCCTACGACGGATGGGTGCCGATCGCAGGTCGTCCTGCGAGCTTCAAGCGCGACATCGAGGAATTCAAGCGCGTGGCAAAGGAGCGCGGGCGCGATCCGGAATCGTTCGATATCAGCGGGTTCGTCGGCCCGGGCGAGGACGGCATCTCCATGGAGGATCTGAAGCTCTACAAGGAGGCGGGCGCGAACCGGCTGGTGCTGTTCTCGCAAGGTGACGCGATTAAAATGGCGGCCGGCAAGACGATGGAGATCGTGCGCCGCCTCGCGCCGACCGTCGAGCGCGCCGCGAAGCTCAACTAAAAAGACGTCGATGCAAAAGAATCGCGGCGCGCTGCTGACCATCTTCGCCATCGCATTCGCCTTGATGGCGCTGTCCAATTTCACGAAGCCGCTCAAGATGAGTCCCAACGTAGGCTTCGTCTTCTTCGGCTACAAACTGAGCGGCATCGCCAACGACATCGTCGGGCCGATCTTCGGAATCATCCTCGCGCTGTATGCGTATGGCATCTGGATGATGCGGCGCTTCGCGCTTCCGCTTGCGCATTTCTATGTGACGTATGTGGTCCTCAACACGCTGATGTTCACGATTCGCAATCGGGAAGCGATGCCGCCGCTCTATGGCTGGATTATCTATGTGATCATCGGCGTCGGCGTGCCGCTGTGGTCCGCGATCATCCTGACACAGCGCAAGGCCGAGCTCGCATAGCTGCGGATCAGAAATAGATCGGATCGACGTAGATCCCGCGCTCGGATGCTCCGGCGGGTTCCTCGATGCCCGGCGTCCACACAAAAAATGGCTCGACTGCCGACGCGAGCGAGGTCATTAGCGCGTGGCCCGGCGATCCGTCGGAGCTGAAGATCGATAGCGTATCGAGACCGCGATGGTTTGCCCACGCGCACCATCCGCGCAGCAATGCCTCGAGGTCGCTTTCACCGCCGTCCACAAAGCCGTAGTCAGCCGCGATTGCGGGCCGCGACTCGCTGCGAATGCCGTCGGACTCGCGCACAACCTTCAGTGACTCGCCGGCGGGCCATACGCCGACGACTGCGCGATCGGTCATCCGCACATCAGACCAGGAATAGTCGCGCGGGGAGCGGGTCACGCGCGCTGCGAATGAGCCTTCGGTGTATGGCAGGTATTGCTCTTCGCGTTCGTGGCATCGGTTCATGATGTTCGCGACCGTGTGCGCGTCGTCTGGAGTAGCCTCGCGTCCCGCCATGGGACCCGCGAGCTGTGCGGTCGCGAGCTGGATCCTGAAGATCGGCTTGCTCCACTTGTTGGGCGTATTGGTGAAGCCGTGCTGCATGCCGGCGTTCTCGACCGAGATGTATGCGCGCGAGCCATCAACATCATCGAAGTAGTGATCGAAGGCGCGATTGACCGCGCCCCACAGTCCCATCCGCTGATGCTCCGGCAGCACGCGCAGATGAGTCACTGTAACCAGCGTTTTGAGCGAGCCGCCGACGCGGAGCCGGTGAAGCGCGCCGCAACTCGCCGCGGCGGGTTTGCCGTCGACGAATGCGATGCCAACGGTGGCCTCTTCCATCAGCCGACTCGAGGCGAAGTAATCGGCGCCCCGGTCGAAGTACATCGATTTGCCACCCATCACGATCGGGCAGCGCCGCTCGATCTCGGCCAGCGCGGCCGCATCGGATGCGACTGCCTTGCGGACCGCGACGTTGGGCGGAAGCGCGCGATCGATCTGCTGGCGCATGATGCGATACGGCGGTTCGGTCTCGACGGCCATTTTGATCCGCCACTTGCGATCCTTCGCCGCGGTGATGGACGCCTCGACCTCAAACTCCGACGCAGAAATGATCGTGACCTGCGCGATCTCTCCCAGCCGCTCCGCCCAGCCGCGGATGCTGCGGCGCGCGTCTTCATCGCTGGCCGCGCGAGGCATCCGCTGCGCGAGCTTTGGCGCATAGCGGTCATGATCGGCGGCGCGGATGGCCTCGCCCCCCGAGTGCAAAACCTCCAGGTACCAGCGCATCTGTCTGCCGGCCGGCGAATCCGGAATCGATGCGAGCAATGTTTCGATATCGACGGGCATCTCGGGTTCATCAAAGCAGAAGCGCATCAGTGGGTGAAGCGATCATTGCGGGCGCGGCGTACGCTGCATTGCTACTTGAATAGCGCTGGTCATTTGGCTATCGGTTTGAGATACTTGAACGATCGTTTAAGTCCCCAAAATCATTCTGGCGATTGCACCCGCGACGCCAAGGAGTTCCTCGATGAGCGAAGCTGAAAAAGTCTCGAGCGCTAACCCTGCCCCTGCGGGCTACGATTTCGATCCCGATGCGCTGCGCGAAAAGTACCGTCAGGAGCGCGACAAGCGCATCCGCACTGACGGCAACGAGCAATATGTCGAGGTGAAGGGCGACTTCAGCCGCTACATCGACGATCCCTATGTCGAGTCTGGCTACAAACGCGCGCCGCTCAATGACGAAGTGCATGTCGTGATCGTCGGCGGCGGCTTCGGCGGATTGCTCGCGGGCGCGCGGTTGCGCGAAGCGGGCGTGGATAAAATCCGCATCATCGAGAAGGGTGGGGATTTCGGCGGCACCTGGTACTGGAATCGTTATCCGGGCGCGCAATGCGATATCGAGGCCTACATCTATTTGCCGCTGCTCGAAGAGACCGGCTACATGCCCAAGGAAAAATATTCCTTCGAGCCGGAAATCCTCGAACACGCGCAGCGCATCGGAAAGCATTTCGATTTGTACAAGGACGCCTGCTTTCAGACCGAGATCAAGGAGGTTCGATGGAGCGAGGCCGAGGCGCGATGGATCATCACAACCAACCGCGGCGACACCATGCGCACGCGCTTCATTGTGATGTCGAGCGGTCCGCTCAATCGGCCCAAGCTCCCCGGCATCCCCGGTATCGATAGCTACAAGGGACATACCTTCCACACCAGCCGCTGGGACTATGGCTACACTGGCGGCGACACCACCGGAAATCTGAACAAGCTCGGCGACAAGCGCATCGCGATCATCGGCACCGGCGCGACCGCGATCCAATGCGTGCCGCACGTCGCGAAGTGGGCGAAGCAGCTCTATGTTTTCCAGCGCACGCCGTCATCGGTCGATGAGCGCGGCAACAAGCCGACCGATCCCGAATGGGTGAAGACGCTGACGCCCGGATGGCAGCGCCGCCGGATGGACAACTTCAACACGCTGGTGTCGGGCGGCCTCGCGGAGGTCGATCTGGTCAACGACGGATGGACCGATATCATCCGCAACCTCGGCGCGATTCTGCCGCGCGGCAACGGCCAGCCCGCGACGCCCGAAGCGATGATGGAGATGGGACGTCTGATGGAGCTCGCGGATTTCAAGAAGATGAATGAGATCCGCGCGCGCGTCGATCGCATCGTCAAGGACAAGGCAACCGCCGAGTCACTCAAGCCGTGGTATCGCCAGTTCTGCAAGCGTCCGACCTTCAATGACGAGTACCTGCCGGCCTTCAACCGCCCCAATGTGAAGCTGGTCGATACGAAAGGACGCGGCGTCGAGCGCATCACTGAGAAGGGCCTCGTGTTCGATGGCGTCGAGTACGAAGTCGATTGCATCATCTTCGCGACCGGATTCGAGGTCGGAACCGCCTACACGCGGCGCGCCGGCTTCGAGGTCTATGGCCGCGACGGCGAGACGCTCACCGACCATTGGGGCAAGGGGATGCGGACCCTGCACGGCTTCTACAGCAACGGCTTCCCCAACCTATTCCATATGGGCATCACGCAGAATGCGCTGACCGCCAACTTCCCGCATATGCTGGAGGAGCAGGCGCAGCACATCTCGGCATTGGTCACTCATGCCAAGGCGCAGGAGGCGCGCGTGATGGAACCGACGCCCGAGGCGGAAGCGGGATGGGTCCAGACCATCAAGGAGAAAGCGCTCAACAGCAAGGGCTTCCTCGAGGCCTGCACGCCTGGCTACTACAACAACGAGGGCTACGTGAATGACGGCGAGGGCTTCATCGGCGCGTCATACGGCGGCGGCCCGATCGAGTTCTACGACCTCGTGCGCAAGTGGCGCGAGGGGGATAAGAAGGGGCTGAAGCTGAGCTGACCTCACCCCTGACCCCTCTCCCTTCAGGAGAGGGGAATCAGAGACTCATCGCGAGTTTGATGCTATAGTAATGGCTGCGGCGCCCTCGGGGTGCCGCAGTCGTTTTGGATGGTAGAAAGACAATCGAAAGTGAGAAAACAAACCCATTAAATGCAGGAAAATCAAGGGCTTT
>Ga0335079_10006030_pt1 | contig 13862 bp, 9 predicted proteins | sample Lox_Sample_33_FD_206719 | JGI IMG/M metagenome (GOLD analysis project Ga0335079, IMG submission 206719) | Soil microbial communities from Loxahatchee National Wildlife Refuge, Florida, United States - Lox_Sample_3.3 | ecosystem: Environmental > Terrestrial > Soil > Wetlands | place: USA: Florida... | reverse complement strand
TCGCCACCTGGCGGTTCGGTGACGACACCGAGGCGGCCGAGCTCGAGGTCAAGCCGGACGGCCGGCTGGCCGGGGTACGGATAAGCCGGTGGGGCAACCCCGGGGGGGCGCCGTTCCGCCGGTATCCGTTCGGCGTCCGTATCGAGGCCGAGTCGCGCTTCGGCGGGATCACCATTCCCTCGGTGTTCCGGGCCGCCTGGCACGATAGCGAGTTCTTCCGGGCCGAGATCACCGGCGCGGTTTTCAGCTAAGGAGACACGATGAGCACGGCGCAGGACGGCGACCGGGTGTACGCGCTCCTGGCCGACGGCACGACGGCCGAGATCCGCGAGGCCAGGCCCGAGGACTTCGACGCGGTCCTGGCGATGCACGAGGCGATGGCGCCGGACAACATCTACCTGCGCTTCTTCAGCCACAGCCGGCGGTCCGCCGAGATCGAGGCCCGGCGGATCTGCCGGGGCGACCCCGGTAAGCCGGGCAGTACGGCTCTGCTGGCGCTGCTGGACGGCGAACTGGTCGGAGTGGCCAGCTACGCCGGGCGCACCGGGCGCCCCGGGCAGGCCGAGGTCGCGTTCGCGGTGGCCGACCACATGCACCACAAGGGCATCGCCACCCTGCTGCTCGAGCATCTGGTCTCGCTGGCCCGGAGCCGCCAGATCACCACGTTCACGGCGGCAACGCTGACCGAGAACACGGCCATGCTCAAGGTGTTCGCCGACGCCGGCCTGCCCGTGCAGCGGCACGTCGCCGACGATCGTTACGAGCTGACGTTCCCGCTGCCACTGGAGGAGGACGGCACCGCGCTGGACACCTACCTCAGCGCCGTGGCCGAACGGGAGAGCAGCGCCGACGTGGCCAGCCTGCGGCACATCTTCGCGCCCGAGTCGGTCGTGGTGATCGGCGCCAGCCGGCGCCGGGAGGCGATCGGCCGGATAATCCTGGAGAACATCCGCAGCGGCGGGTACGCGGGCCGCCTCTACACGGTGAACCCGCGGGCCCGGCAGATCAACGGCGAGCGGTGCCTGGCCTCCGCGCTCGAGCTGCCCGAGCCCGCCGACCTGGCCGTCATCGCGCTGCCCGCCCCGGCCGTGCTCGGCGCGGCCGAGCAGTGCGGCCAGCGCGGCGTGCGCTCGCTCGTGGTGATCACGTCCGGCCTGGACGCCGCGGCCAGCGCCGACCTGCTCGCGGTGTGCCGCCGGCACGGCATGCGGCTGGTGGGTCCCGACTGTTTCGGTGTGGCCGTGCCCGGCCTCGGCCTGGACGCCACGTTCGACGCCATCCGGCTCCGTCCCGGCGTGGCCGGGCTCATGTCGCAGTCCGGCGGGGTCGGCGTCGCCCTGGCCGGCCAGCTGTCCCGGCTCGGCGTGGGGATCTCCTCGTTCGCCTCGGTGGGCAGCAAGCTCGACGTGTCCGGCAACGACATGCTGATGTGGTGGGAACACGACGACGTGACCAGGCTGGCCGTGCTGTACCTGGAGTCGTTCGGCAACCCGCGCAAGTTCGCCCGGACGGCCCGGCGGGTCGGCGCGGAGCTGCCCGTGCTCACCGTGCGAGCCGGTCATTCCGCCGCTGACCAGGCGCTGTTCGAGCAGGCCGGGGTCATCGCCACGGGCAGCTCCGGCGAGCTGGCCGAGACCGCCGCGCTGCTCGCCACCCAGCCGGTCCCGGCCGGCCGCACCGTCGCGATCGTGTCCAACGCGGGCGGCGCCGACGTGCTGACCGCCGGCGCGTGCGCCGGACTCGGCCTGACCGTGCACCAGCCGCGCGGGCTGACCAGGCGGCGGCTGCGGACCCTGCTGCCGGGCGGCACGGTCACCGGGCCGGTGCACACCACCGCCGCCGTCTCCGCCAGGGACTTCCGCCGGTGCCTGGAGCTGCTCGCCGCCGGCGACGGGGTGGACGCGATGATCGCCCTGGTCCAGCCGACCGGGGCAAACAACGACCTGATCACGGCGATCCAGGAGGCCGACGTCCGCGTCCCCCTCGCCGCCGTCGCGCTCGACCAGGCCGAAACCGTCCGGCTGATACCTCGGCAGACCGGCGACGGCCAGATTCCCGTCTACGGCAGCCCGGAGGCGGCCGCCGCCGCGCTGGCCCACGCGGCCAGGTACGGGGCCTGGCGCACCGAACCGCGCGGCCAGGTGCCGAGCTTCCCCGATGTCCGGGCCGCGGATGCCCGTGCACTGGTCACCGGGTTCCTGCACCGCGAGCCCCGCGGCGGCTGGCTGCCGCCCGACGATACCGCCGACCTGCTGCACTGCTACGGAATCTGGCTGGTTGACGCCGAGCCGGCCGGCCGCGAAGACGAGGCCGTCAAGGCCGCCGAGGCCGTGTCCGGCCCGGTGGTGCTCAGGGCCGAGGTGCCCGGGCTAGTACCCGGGACCGACGCCGGGGCGGTAGAAGTCGATCTGCATACCGCGGCCGATGTCCGCGCCGCCTATCGCAGGCTGGCCGACCGGTTCGGCCGCCGCCTCAGCCGGGTCCTGGTGCAGCCGATGGTCACGGGTGGCACCGAGGTGAGGATCGGGGTGACCGACGACCGCGTGTTCGGCCCGCTGGTGGCGCTGGATCCCGGCGACCACGCGACCCGGCTCACGCCGCTGACCGACACCGACGCGGACACGCTGATCCGCTCGGTCCGCACCGCCCCGCTGCTGCTCGGACAGCGCGGGGTGCCGGCCACCGACCTGGACACGCTGCGCGAGCTGCTCCTGCGGGTCTCCCGGCTCGCCGATGACCTGCCCGAGGTCAGCGAGCTCGACCTCGACCCGGTCATCGCCAGGCCGCACGGCGTGTTCGCGATCGGCGCGCGGATCAAGGTGACGTCCTGCCCGCCGCACGATCCCTTTCTTCGCAGGCTGGGCTGACCGGCCTCGGCTCCGCAGTCGCGCAGGGTCGTCGCCGTCGGGCAGAGCGGAAATCACCCGCCAACGGGTGACGACGCCTCCGGGTGGCTGTACCAGGATCCGGAACAGCGGCTTAGCCCCGGCCAAAGGAGGCGGGCATGAAAGATCATGGCCAGGACGGACACCGGGTGGCACACCGCGAACGCCGCCTGATAGTGCTTGGCGTATGAGTTCGCCGCCCGCATGGCGGGAAGTGGGATCGTGAGCGATCTGCCCCGTCATGCCTTCACCCGCTCGGCCAGGCTGGCCGGGCTGCCGGCCGGGTACGCGGGCCGGACCGCGCTGGGAACCGGCAAGCGCCTGGGCGGCCGGCCAGCTGAGCTGGTGAACCTGGAGATCCAGGAACGGACGGCAGCTCAGGTCTTCAGGGTCCTTGGCGAGCTCAAGGGCGGCGCGATGAAGCTCGGGCAGGCGCTGTCCATCTTCGAGGCCGCACTGCCCCCGGAGATCGCCGGACCGTACCGGGCCACCCTGACCAGGCTGCAGGAATCCGCGCCACCGCTGCCGGCCGGGACTATTCACAAGGTGCTCGCGGGCGACATGGGCGAGCAGTGGCGGGCCAGTTTCGCCGAGTTCAACGACCAGCCGGCGGCCGCCGCGTCCATCGGCCAGGTGCACCGGGCCGTCTGGTCCGACGGGCGCCAGGTTGCCGTCAAGATCCAGTACCCCGGCGCGGGCAGGGCGCTGATCAGCGATGTCAACCAGCTGAGCCGTTTCGCCCGGCTTTTCGGCGTGCTCATGCCTGGCCTGGAGGTCAAGCCGCTGCTCGCCGAGCTGCGGGACCGGGTGGCCGAGGAACTCGACTACCGGCTCGAAGCTGCCGCGCAGGAGGCTTTCGCCGCCGCCTACGCCGGCGACCCGGACGTCTGCGTCCCGCACGTGGTCGCCGTAAGTGACCACGTGCTCGTCAGCGAATGGCTTGACGGCACCCCGCTCGCCACGATCATCGCTGACGGCACGGCCGCTCAGCGGGACCGGGCGGGCATCATGCTCATCCGTTTCCTGTTCTCGGGTCCTGCCCGGGTCGGGCTCCTGCACGCCGATCCGCACCCAGGCAACTTCCGCCTGCTGGCCGACGGGCGGCTCGGCGTGCTCGACTTCGGCGCTGTCGACCGGCTGCCAGACGGCTTCCCGCCCATCTTCGGCGCGGTGCTGAGGCTCATGCACGAAGGCGGCGACCTGGCCAGGCTCGAGGATGAATTGCGGTCGCACGGATATCTCCGTGACGGGGTCAGCATTGACCTGACGGCGCTGCGCGCCTTCCTGACACCGCTCGCCGAGCCGTCCAGGGCGGAGTCGTTCAGGTTCAGCCGCGAATGGCTGCGTACCGAGACGATGCAGGCATCAGCCTTGCGCTCATCCAGCGTCCTGCGGCGGCTCAACCTGCCACCCTCCTACCTGCCTATCCACCGGGTCCTGGCATCTGGCCTAGGGGTGCTCTGCCAGCTCGAATGCGAAGTGCCCTTCCGCGCCGAAGTTGTCAGGCTGATGCCCGGGTACGCCGGCCCGGCCAAGCCCGCACCGCTCGCTACCGCCAATGGCCAAACCCGGTCCGCACCGCCCGCCACCGCCAATGGCCAAACCCGGTCCGCACCGCCCGCCACCGCCAATGGCCAAACCCGGTCCGCACCGCCCGCCACCGCCAATGGCCAAACCCGGTCCGCGCCGCCAGCCCGGGCGGAACCGCGGAACACGACGGCACCACCAGCTCGGCCTGCGCGGCCAGCCAGGCCAGAACCGATAACGCCGGAACAGATAACATTGTCGTACGTCCAGTGGAGGCACATCATGGCTAAGCTGCCACGTCCTCAGGCGCCCGCGAGATTCCGGACCATGTTCCCGGACCTGGCCGACTGGCTGGAATCCCCGTGGTCGGGACCGCCGCCGTTCCCGACAGGCCAGGTGTTCCGGCTGGAGGAAACGATCCGGGACAAGTGCTACGTGATCCGGGCCGAGCTGCCTGGCCTGGACCCGGAGAACGACATCGAGGTCACCGTGGACGGCCGGATCCTGACCATCCGCGCCGAGCGCCGCCAGCAGGACAGCGGGCCGCATCGCTCGGAGTTCCGCTACGGATCGCTCACCCGCGCGGTCAGGCTCCCCGCCAGGGTCGACGCCTCGGACGTCACCGCCCGGTACGACAAGGGAGTCCTCGAGATCAGCATCCCGGTCGGCGCGGTCAAGCCGGAAGGCACCCGGATCCCCATCGCGAACGCCGATGAGATGCCCGAACACCCGCCCGGCCAGGCCGGATAAGGACCGGCCCGGCCGGGCCCGGCTGGGTGATCAGCCCCTGGACAGGAACCGCAGCCGCGCCGCCCGCGCGTCCCACGAGTAGATGACCGCCGTCCCGGCGATCACGTCATGCAGCGCCCGGCGCCGGTCACCCAGCAGGATGCCCGCGAACCCCAGTCCCAGGAACAGGAAGCTCAACGGGAGTGCCAGCGTGCGCACGACCGCCCGGCGCCCGCTGGCATCGGCACCGTCGTCTCGCACGACCCGCACGCCGAACAGCGCCATGCCGGCGGTCCGGCCGCTCGCGGCCCAGGAATAGGAGAAGTAGACGAACACCCAGGCCGCATACGCGACGACGACCCAGGTGTTGCCCCTGTTCCAGGCGATGTCCGTGCCGGTCAGCACCGTCGCCGCGAACGAGGCGGCGGCCAGGGCCAGCATGAACACGCCAAGGGTGACCGCCACGTCCACGGCGAAGGCAGTGAAACGCGAGGCGAAGCCCGCGTACTTCCCCTGCAGGCTCTCGCGGATGATGGCCGGGGGCCTGGAGGGCGGGGCAGCGCCCGCGCGCGCAGTCATGGCCCCGCCGTGGGGCGCAGCCGGTCAGGCGGGCCGGGCGGGCCGGTGTAGGGACGGCGGCGAAGACGCCCTATCCAGCGGGCGATGAACTCATCGAGACCCACGGTCTGGCTGCGGACCACGTCGAGCACATCGCTGGCGACGCCACTGGAGGATGCGGCGATAACGGCGCCAAGGTCGGTCTGCTCGATCAGTGCGTCGACGTCGATGCGCTTGACGATCTCATTCAGGTCCATCCGCTCGAGCAGGCGGTTCAGGTCGATCCGGTCCAGCACGTCGTTCAGGTCGACCTGGTCCAACAGCGCATTCACATCCAGCGCGGAAACCATAAGCTCTACCACACGATCGGCTGCGGCCTGCGCCAGCTGCTCCGAGCGCGGGATCAGCCGGCTCTCCGCCAGGAGCCGTCGCTCAGAGGAGTCCACACGCCAAGTATCGCTGCTCCTCGCGGGCCTGGACCAGCCCCTGCTCATCCGAGGGTGGCCACCAGGACGGCCTTGATGGTGTGCAGGCGGTTCTCGGCCTGGTCGAAGACGATGCTGGCGCCAGATCCGAAGACCTCGCCGGTCACTTCCAGGCCGCCGGTCATGCCGGTGTGCTCCATGATCTCGCGTCCGACGGTGGTGTTCGGGTCGTGGAAGGCGGGCAGGCAGTGCATGAACTTGACGGCCGGGTTGCCGGCCTTGCGCATCAGGTCGGCGTTGACCTGATAGGGAGTCAGGACCCGCACCCGTTCGGTCCACACGTCCTTGGACTCGCCCATCGAGACCCATACGTCGGTGTGGATGAAGTCGACGCCGGCGACGGCCTGCGCGGGGTCCTCGGTGATGGTGATGCGGGCGCCGGTGCGCCCGGCGATGTCCCTGGCCAGGTCGGCGACGTCCTTGGGCGGATGCAGCTCTTCCGGTCCGGACAGGCGCACGTCGCTGCCCATCAGGGCGCCGGTGACCAGCAGGGAGCGGCCCATGTTGAACCGGCAGTCCCCCACGAAGGCGTAGGCGATCTGGTCATAGGGCTTGTTGCTGGATTCGTGCATGGTGAGGAAGTCGGCGAGCATCTGGGTGGGGTGCCACTCGTCGGTCAGCCCGTTGTACACGGGCACCCCGGCGTGGGCGGCGAGCTCCTCGATGTCGGCCTGGGCGTTGCCGCGGAACTCGATGGCGTCATACATCCGGCCCAGGACCGCGGCGGTGTCGGCGACCGATTCCTTGTGGCCGAGCTGGGAGCCTGACGGGTCGAGGTAGGTGACGTGCGCGCCCTGGTCGTAGGAGGCGACCTCGAATGCCGAACGGGTGCGGGTGGAGGTCTTCTCGAAGATCAGGGCGATCTCCTTGCCGGTGAGCCGTTTGACCTCGGTGCCGGCGTACTTGGCCAGCTTGAGCGCCTCGGCCAGCTTGAGCAGGAAGCGCAGCTCGCGCGGCTCGAAGTCGATTTCCTTGAGGAAGCTGCGGTTCTTCAGGTTGAAGGACATGACTGGCTCTCCGGTCGGGTCAAAACGCGGGATCGCGTTCGATTGGGCAGGTCATGCAGTGGCCGCCGCCGCGGCCCTTGCCGAGCTCGTATCCCTCGATGGTGATCACCTCGATGCCGGCCTTGCGCAGCGCGGTGTTGGTGCCGGTATTGCGTTCGTAGGCCACGACCACGCCGGGTTCGAGCGCGACCACGTTGTTGCCATCGTCCCACTGCTCCCGCTCGGCCTCGAACGTGTCCCCGCCGGTCTCCACCACACGCATCTTCGGCAGGCCCAGCGCCCTGGCCATCACTTCGGGCAGCGTCCCGGGCTGCTCTTCGGTCACCAGGTCCTCCGCGGATTCCCCGGGCCGGATGGCCCAGATCCGCGCTCCGTAGACGACCTGCGGGAACAGCGTGACCAGGTCCCGGTCGCACATCGTGATGACCGTGTCCAGGTGCATGTAGGACCGGGATTTCGGCAGGTGCACGGCGAGCACCTGCGTGGCCGCCCCGGCCCGGAACAGCGACCGGGCGATCCACATCACCGCCTGCGGGGTGGTCCGCTCGCCCATGCCGATCATCACCGTGCCGTTGCCGATCGGCTGCACGTCGCCGCCTTCGACGTGGCAGCGGCCCCAGTTCTCCTCCGACCCGCCCAGCCAGACGGGGAACTCCTCGGCCGCGAACATCGGGTGGAACCGGTAGATCACCTCCATGATCTGCGTCTCCGGGATCCGGGCCGGCTTGGTCATCGGGTTGATCGTCACCCCGCCGAAGATCCAGCACGACGGATCCCGCTGGAACAGGAAGTTCGGCAGCGGCGGCAGCAGCATGGCCGTCGGGTCGGCCGTCTGCCACGCCAGCCCCGCGTCCCGCTGCACGTCGGCGCGGGTGATCCCGCCGATCAGGAACTCGGCCACCAGCGCCGCGCCGGCCGTCTCGACCCACTCCCTGGCGCGCCGTGAGGCGATCACCCCGACCTGTCGCTCGGACAGGATGTTGCCGCACACCCAGTCCTTGACCTCGGGCTTGACCAGCGCCTCGGCCAGCAGGGTCTCGACCTCGAATACCTCCACGCCGCGCTCGCGCATCACCTCGGCGAACATGTCGTGCTCGGCCTTGGCCCGGGCCACCCAGAGCACGTCGTCGAACAGCAGCTCCTCGGCGTTCGACGGGGTCAGCCGGCTGTGCTCAAGACCGGGCCGGTGGACCATGACCCTCCGGAGCCTGCCTACTTCTGAATATGCTCCCAGTGGCATTCTGATCACCTCGTTATCGGTTGGCTGGGTACGGCGCGCCGTCGTGCCACGTCCCGGGCATCAGCGGTAAGCCGGCACGGGATCGGGCGGGGTCATGTGGCGGCGTTGGGACAGGTAAACGGGGATGCCGAGGAGCAGCGCGCCGGCGGCCAGGAAGTACGGAGCCCAGTAGACCCAGAAGCTGTTACCGGTGTTGCGGGAGTAGACGATGAACAAGATAGAGAACACCAGGGCCAGCGCGGCGACGATGACGTCGCGGACAAAGCGTGGCGTCTGCATGGTCCTGTGATCCACCCAGCGCCACTTGAGCTGCGCGAGCGCGGAGAAGCCATAGGGAATGGCGGAGGTGATGCCGGTCATCAGGACCAGGGTGGTGAACACCGTGGCTCCGGAGGAGCCGAGGTAGTTGATGACCATCGCGACCGAGGCCAGCGCGGTGGAGGCGATGATGCCGAACGCGGGGACCTGGCTGGACGACATGCGCTTGAACCGTTCCGGGAACAGGCCGTCCTTCGCGGCGGCCAGCGGCATCTCGGCGCAGATCATGGTCCAGCCGGTCAGCGCGCCGAGCCCGGAGATGATGACGGCCAGGGCCATCACGTTGCCGGCCCAGGTGCCGCCGAAGATGGTGTTGGCCACGTCGGAGAACGGCGCGCCCGCCTTGGCCAGGGTGGAGGTGGGCACGACGCCGAAGGCCACGGTGAGGGAGAGCACGTAGACCACCGCGGTGGCGATGGTGCCCAGGATGGTGGCCCGGGGAACGTTGCGGTCCGGGTTGCGGACCTTGGCCGCCGCGACCGCGGCGCATTCCACGCCGAGGTAGCTGAACAAGGCGATGGCCATCCCGCCGCCGATCGCGTTGATCGCCGATTCGCCGCTCACGTTCCACGGGGTGAAGTTGGCGGACTTGATGTAGAACAGGCCCACCACGGAGATGAACGCCAGGGCGACGAACTTGATGATCGTGGTGATGACCTGGACCGAGCCCATGTTCCTGACCCCGGACAGGTTGACCGCCGCCGGGATCCACAGCCCGGCCAGCACCAGCAGCACTGTGATCCACTTGGTGTGGCCGGTGTTGATGAAGTGCTCGACGTACAGCACCCAGCCGACCGCGATCGCGGCGTTGCCGGCCCACGCGGTGATCCAGTACGACCACGCGTTGATGAACCCCAGCGGGTTGCCGAACCCGGCCCGCGCGTAGGCGTACGGCCCGCCGTCGGCGGGCAGCCGCCGGGACAGCGATGCGAACAGCAGCGCCAGCGCCAGCGCGCCCACGGTGGTCAGCCCCATCGAGACCAGCGTGATCGGGCCGTAGGCAGCCAGCGAGGTCGGCAGGTTGAAGACCCCGACACCGATGATGCTGCCCACGATCAGCGCCATCGCCGCGGTCAGCCCGAACTGCGGTGCGCCTTTCCCGCCGGGCGGCTCACCGGCCGGGCCTGGCGCCTCCCGGGGAATGTGAACTTTATCCGCCATGTCTGAACCCCTAGCCAATGGGCGGTGGCGTACGGCTATCTCCGGGCCTCTGCTGAGACGGAGACCACCCGCCTCAGATCATGTCCGGACCATTACGCAGATTTCGTCACCCATTCGCGGGTGAACTTCAATCCATCATCGGACGGAATCCGGCGGAAGGAATTGGCAACTGGCTGCCGGGACCAGCAGCTCGCAGTTCGGTTGGAAAGATACCGGCTATTTGCCGATTGTTCATGAGTCGGTCATGTATCGATTCACAGTGCCGTCAGGTCCTCGTATCGTGAGCATTCAGGCCCTCGCCTGCGCGTGATATCGGCTTGCGCTGTGTAGTGATACGCGGGCCGCCTTCCTCGCCGCGCCGCCAGTTCTGTTGCATCCTGACCTGATGAAGCGGAACCGGAAGGCGCCCGACCAGATCGAGATCGAACTTCACCGCGCACACCAGCACGCGCGCCAGACCCTCCAATCGCTCCCGGCAGGCTCGAGATTCCCCGCATACACGCTCTACGCAGCCGCGCCAGCCGAACGGCTCTTCCGCTGGTATGACGCCCGGCCCGAAGATGAGCGACGTTCCTACAGCCTTACCTGGCGACCCGTCCTCCAAGATGTGTGGGATCACCTGGCCGGCGACCCTTCCGCATACAGACGGATTTCCCGGGCGCTCGGCGAGTTTTACCTCAGCCCCTACAGCAACAACGGGTACGACGGTCCAGACGACATCGACCAAGACGAGGCGGCGGCGGCGTACTACACCGCGAACTGCGTAATGCACGAGATCGTCGACTTCGCCCTGTTGCCCGCGAGCCGCGCGACCGACAACATCGACCATCAGTGGTACGGCATAGACGAAGAACGCCGGCAGGCCGAGATCACCAGGGAAGTCCGGCGGCAGGCCTCCGATCTAGACGCCATCATCGCAGCAGCTCGCAAGAATTCTCATCTGAATCAGGGTGTTCCCGAAGACCTGATCACGAAACTGCGCGCCTGAACCCGCACCGGACAGACCCGATCTGCAACCTGGGGCCAGATCAGGTCGTCCCGTCCTGATAGTTATCGGCGCCCGGGGAAGCGCCGTCAGGTACTGGCCTGGACCGCTGGGGCGGCTTTCCGTTCCGCGCTGTCCCCGATGGGGGCATTGTTCTGGCGCCGCAGCTGGAGGGCCTTGTCGATAGCGACGGCCGCGGGGGCGAGGAGGGACAGGGCGAGCACGATGATCCACTGGCGTCCGGACAGCGAGGTGGTGTCGAGCAGGCGCTGGAGCATGTTCAGCTCGACGGCGGCCCAGGTGATGATCCAGCCGAGGATGATCCAGCCCAGGTAGGGGAATACCGGCGAGGACCACGGGGCCTGGCGTTCGCGCCGCATGACCAGGCCGATGTTGACCGCGGACAGCGAGATGACGGCGAAGGCCATGGTCATGTTGACCGACGCGTGCGTGGTGCTCGGCTTGCCGGGTCCCCATTCCAGGACCGACAGGGCGGTGGCCGCGACCACGAACCCGAAGATGAACCAGCGGATGATCCACGGCCTGGTGACGATCTTGGTGCCGGGCTTACGCGGCGGCCGCTGCATGACTCCCGGGTCGGGGACGTCGGCGATGAACCCGATCACCACGGTGATGACCACGAAGAACTTGCAGAACAGCAGCTGCAGCGGGAACAGGGCCACGCCGCCGTTGATGTTCAAGATGGTGGCGTAGACCATCAGCTGCAGCACCGACGACAAGATGGTCAGCTGCAGCCTGATGTAGGTGGAGATGCGCCGGTAGATGTCGCGGCCCAGGTCGACGGCCCGGACCAGGGTGGCGAAGTTGTCGTCGGTCAGCACGATCTTGGCGGCCTGCTTGGAGACCTCCGAGCCGCTGCCCATGGCCACGCCGACGTCGGCCTGCTTGAGCGCGGCCGCGTCGTTGACCGCGTCGCCGGTCATCGCGACCACCTGGCCGTCCTGCTGCATGAGCTTGGCCAGGCGCAGCTTGTCCTCGGGCGCTACCCGGCCGAACACGTGCAGCCGGGGAAGCCGGGCCAGGACGTCGTCGTCGCTCAGGTGCTGCAGCTCGGTGCCGGTGATCACGCCGGGCCCGAGGCCGAGCTCGTCGGCGATCGCCCGCGCGGTGACGGTGTGGTCACCGGTGATCATCCGCACGTCGACCCCGGCGCCGAGCGCGGTGCGGACCGCGTCCTTCGCCTCGGTGCGCAGCGGGTCCATGATCCCGACCAGCGCCACCATGATCAGATCGGTGACCGCGGGCATCGGGTCGGCCAGTGCCGCGGTCATCGCGGCGTCGTCCAGGTCGCGGGCGGCGAACGCGAGGACCCGCAGTCCGCGTTCGGACAGCTGGCGGTTGGCGGCCAGGATCTCCTCCCGCACGGTGGCGACCGGGACGACCTCTCCGTGCCACAGCGCATACCCGCAGCGCGCCAGGACCACGTCCGGCGCGCCCTTCACGCTGGCGAAGTGCGGTTGGTGGATGACCAGGCCGCCCATCCGGTCGGGGAGATCGTGGAAGGTGGCCATGAACTTGTACGCCGAGTCGAACGGCACCTCGGCGAGGCGGGGTAGCGATTCGCGGGTCTGCTCGGCGTCCACGCCCATCTTCGCGGCCAGCACCACGAACGCCGCCTCGGTCGGGTCGCCGATGACCGACCCGTCGTCCCCGACGGTGGCATCGGTGCACAGCACCAGGCCCAGCGCCAGGCGGTGGAAATCCGGGGGCTTCTCGCCGCCCGTGCCGAGGATCGCGCCGGCCTTCTGATATCCGGGGCCCTCGATCTTGAACCAGTCCCCGCCGGCCAGCATCGTGGTCGCGGTCATCGCGTTCATCGTCAGCGTGCCGGTCTTGTCCGAGTTGATGACCGTGGTCCCGCCCAGGGTCTCCACGTCCGACAGCGACTTGACCACCGCCTTGGACTCGGCCAGCCGGCGCGCCCCGGACGACAGCATGGCCTGCACGAACGTGGGCAGCCCGGTCGGGATGGACGCGATCGCGGTGGATATGCACAGCAGCACGAGCGTGGTGATGTCCTGCCCCCGCACGATGCCGAAGATCAGGATGACCGCCACGGCTATGAAGGCGAGCAGGCCGAACACCTTGGTCATGCCGTCGAGCTCGCGTTGCAGCGGCGACTTGGTCCGCTTGGTCGCCGTCACCAGGCCGGCGATCCGGCCTATCTCGGTCGCGCTGCCGGTCGCGGTCACCACGAACACCGTCGTGCCGCGGGTGACCTGGGTGTTCTGGAACACCAGGTTGGTCCGGTCGCCCAGCGCGGTATCGCCGTCGGGCAACGTCGCCGGGTCCTTGGGCACCGGGGCGCTCTCCCCGGTCAGCGCGGCCTCCTGCACCTCCAGCGTCGCCGAGGAGATGATCCGCCCGTCGGCCGGGACCACGTCGCCGGCCTCCAGCAGGACGATGTCACCCGGCACCAGCTTGGTCGACTCGATCTGCTCGACCTGGCCGGAACGCCGCACACGCGCGTGCGGCACCTGCAGCTTGGCCAGCGCCTCCACGCTGGCCCGCGCCTTCAGCTCCTGGTTGGTGCCCATCACCACGTTGAAGAGCACCAGGCCCAGCACCACTAGGGCAGTGGCGATCTGCACGATCGCGAAGCTGGCCCCGACCACGAACAGCAGCATGATGTTCATCGGGTTGGCCAGCTGTTCCCGCGCGACCGCCCACACGCTCGGCGGCGGCTCGGTCGGCAGCTCGTTCGGCCCGTAGTCGGCCAGCCGCCGGTCCACCTCCGCAACGGTCAGCCCGGCATCCTGATCGACACCCAGCTGCGCCGTCACGTCCCGCGCCGGCAACGCGTACCAGGCGAGGCGGTCGCCGGGCTGCTCGACGGTAGCGGTAGTAGCGGTCATCTCAGCTCCTCAGCGAACTAGGGACCGACCTGGACAGGCACCGGATGACTGGGGTGGCCCCGTTTCCACCCGTAGTCCAGGGCCACGCTCA
>Ga0335079_10006028_pt1 | contig 13863 bp, 12 predicted proteins | sample Lox_Sample_33_FD_206719 | JGI IMG/M metagenome (GOLD analysis project Ga0335079, IMG submission 206719) | Soil microbial communities from Loxahatchee National Wildlife Refuge, Florida, United States - Lox_Sample_3.3 | ecosystem: Environmental > Terrestrial > Soil > Wetlands | place: USA... | reverse complement strand
GGCCGCTGCGACGGTAGTTCCCGGAAGCGCTTCCCACCGCAACTACGACTGCTGCGGCTTCCAACTGATCTACATGCGCGTGAACCTGATGCGCGAATGGTAACTACCGCGCCGGGTACGGCACATCATACCCCTTAGCATCCCACCACAGAATCCGGTTCAACACATCGGAGCGGACATCGTCCGGGCGCGACCAGTTCATGGCCAGCGACTGCCGCGCCGCCCAGAGCTTCCTGCCTTGAAGCGCCTTCAGCGGCGGATTCATTTCGTCCAGAGCCAGCTTAGCGGCGAGGCATTTGTACTTCGCCAGATCGACCTCAGGCGTGAAGATGCTCGTCATCGCGCGAGCGCTCGACGCAAACCGCGTACGCGGCGGAATTTCAAAAATGTCCTGAATCGTGCGCACCAGGCTGGTATGTGTGTAGAAGTTGGAGTCCACCACGGCTCGCCGGATGTGCGGCCCAATAGCCAGCGCCACGGTGCGGTAACCATCCACGTGATCGAAGCCGTCTTGCGCGTCGTCCTCGACGGCAAGAATCAAGCTCTGCGGCCAGAAACGGCTCTTCGAAATGCCCTCGACAATGCGGCCCAACGCGAGATCGTTGTCCGCCACCATGGCGCGCGGCGTGGGCGATCCGGGCTGCGTGCCGTTGGTGTGATCGCTGTTCAGGGTGAGGACAGAGACGTTGGGCATCACACCGCTCTTCTCGCGTTCTCGCAACTCACGCAGAAATTCTTCGGCGCGAATCTGGTCGGTGATGCTGGTGGAACTGTGAGGATAGCGCTGGCTGAGGATCTTCGCGAGCGCGGGCACGCCACTGCGCGCGCCCACCGCGCCCTGCCACTTCCCGTCCTTATAAAGCTTCCAATACTCGCTCCAGCTCAGCTCATCGCGCTCCTTCATGTCGACGGTATTCTTGGTCGCGGGATCCCAGTGCGCGGGCAGCCCGAATTCCCCATAGACGCGCACATCCAGCGGCTTCGGCGCGGACTGCCAGAAGAAACCCGCCGGCGACACCGTCAGCGCATCGCTCATGTTCCATGCGTACCCGCGCGGTGACGCGGCAAACGCGCGCTCCACATAATCGCTGACAAACGCCTGCATCAGCCACTGGTGGCCATCAAAGCTGATGGCGCCGCCCGTGTGGAAATTGTCCAGCAGCACGTAACGCTCGGCCAGCGCGTGATGGTTCGGCGTAACTTCGCGCCCATAGACGCACAGTTTGGGATCGCCATTGCCTTTGGCGATGTCGCCGAAAAGCTGATCGTACGTCCGATTTTCCTTGATGATGAAAAACACGTGGCGGATGCCGAGCGATGACAGGTTTGCCACTCCGCCAGCAGGCTCGAAACGCGGGCTATTGGCCTCGCGCACTTCGCGCGTCCCAGCCGCAATCTGCGCGTCCGCCGGCGCGGGCATTCGCGAGAGCGAGCCCTCAAACTGCAGCGAGTTGAATGCGCCATTTTTGGCCGCGGTGTTTCCCACGCCTTTGATGTTGATGATGCGCAGCGCGCCGTCGCCATCCACCGCCACCCCCGAGGGGAACCAGCCCGTGGGAAGCGCGCCCGCCAATTTCCACGTATCGCCTTCCACGCGCACGACCGCGATCGCATTGTTGCCGCCGCATGCCACGTAAACCGTGCGGCCGTCCGGCGCAAAAACGACAGCCACCGGCTGGCTGCCTAGCGTTCCCTCGGGCCACGTATCGATCTTCAGCCCCGTGACTTTCAGTGTCCCCGCATCCACCAGGGAGATCGAATCAGAATGCGAATTGGCCACGGCCACCAGCTTTTCATCGGGGCTGAGCGCAATGCCCGATGGAGCCAGGCCGACGTCCACCTCGCGCGTCGAAAAATCATCGATGTTGATAGCCGTGAGCGTTCCCGAAACCGAGGAACCCGTGGTCTTGTCGGTCGCGATCATCGAGCCGCTGCTGGGAGCGACGGTATCCGACGGCGACGGCCGCCGCCCGCCGCGGTTGGTCACGAACACCCGCGTCCGCGAAACGGCCACTCCGAACGGCGCCATGCCCACCGGCACTTCACGCTTTAATTGCCTCGTATCGGCGTCGAATACAGCAAGCGTGTTAGTCCGGTTGAACGCTACGAATGCCGTCTTGCCATCCGCCGAAAAGGCGATGCCCGCAGGAAGAGGGTGGGGCTTGAGAGACAGCCGCTGAGCTTTCACCACCGCGCCCAGCTCCGACAACGTCACGATCAGCAGGCTGTCCGGGCCGTCTTCCGAAGCCTCACTGGCCCACAGCTCCCGGTCGCCCGGACGAAACGCGATGCCCGTGTACGAAGTTCCCCGCGACTTGATCGCCGCCATCTGCGCGCCACTCGCGCCATCCAGCAGCATCACGCTGCGCGCGTTGAGAACCGCGAGCAGATGTTTCCGCGAATCGAACGCCAGATCCACCGGACGCCCCTTGATCGCCGCCTGCTCCCCCCACGGATGCAGCAACTGGTTGGTAGGCAGCAAATAAAATCCCTGCTCCTGCCGCCCCACGTGAACCTGATTGCTGAGAACAGAGAACAACCCACTCTCCGCCGCAATCAGCGCCAGAGCACCGGCAACCAGCGCGCCCCCAACCACGATTCGCATGAAACCAAGAGCGTATCAGATTGGGGATTACGGGGGTGTGACAGGGGGGTGCTGTGACCGTATTTCTCGTAGTATTGCTTTCGCTGGGACAGCTCTCAGGAGTTCTACGATGAGCAGGGTCGCCCTCGCCCTTTTTTCGGAGCGCCGGACCCTGGGCGTCTTCGACTGCCGCATCCCGAGCGCGGTCTGGGTCCACCCGCCTCAGTGAGGTGCTGGGTGTAGGTCTGGTCGCGGTTGCGATCGACTAGCGGCGGGCGCCAAGGTAACGCGTCTTCATAGAAGCGGGCTATCTCCGACCGTTGCGCCTCTTTCCGCTTCCTGGCATAGATACGGATCAGTTCGCGCGCGAGCCCGTCGGCGATGCAACTCGTTTTGCCTCGAAAATTAGATGCGAACTGACCCTCCACCGTCGTTCGACCTGCGGTTTTTATAGTGGCCGCAAGTTTTGGAAATTGACTCCCGCCCTTATTCCTCACCAGGATTGGCGCATTGCCGTAGCGGAATGGGTTTCGAGCAGGCGTCCACAGGGCTTCTATCCGGTCTCGATGTTCAACGATCCTCACCGGTGGGGTGAGATGTACCAGCCTCGTGCCTTCCCTTCCGCCCTGGGCGAATGCAAACCGAACGCCTTTGAGTTTGTCGGCGTTCCTGCGATGCATCAGGTTCTCGCCGTGACACCTCGTAATACCGAAGCTTCCAAATTCCCAGAACGGATCTGAGCGCTTTTCAGACGGCTTTGCGGTGGGACGGCGCAAAAGCACGATGATGACGCGATCTCTGGGTACCTCAGTTATTCCTCTCACGCAGCGTTACGCCCTGCCTTTGAAACCAGTCGTAGAACCTGTCCGCATTTCGAAAGACGGGAGGAACGACGCTACGTTGAATGTAACCATTCTTAACGGTGAGGCCACCCCAGGCGTCTTCAATGTGGTGGCAAACGCGGTACGCCCTGTCTCGCCACTCGCCGATTACAACGCACCGGTCGAAGCGACCCGACACCCTGGACTTGCCCCGGACAACTACGTCGTCCTCGCTGATTGTTGTCCACCGCGTATGGGCATTTTCACACCTTTGCTCGACCGACACATCTAATGCGCGGACGACTTCTCGAACAACAAACAGTCCGACGAGCGCATACACCAACGCGTGGGGATCAATAATCGAGCGCAAACCTGCGTAGAACACCAGCAGGTCATTCGGTCCGAGTGCCGCGATTCTCGCTCCACGACGCATTCCATTGTCGCCGTAGGTAAGGTGATCAAAATCCGGGTCCAGATGCATGTTGCGTTGCTGCAGCCTCTCTGGGCAGCGCAAACCTCTCACATTGAACTTCTCCGCGAACTCGGCCAGCGGAGCACTGACCTCATCGTACCTACGGGCCTGGCCGGGCGTGTATTCTTTATTGACACCGTCAGGAATCGGCACGAAGACAAACTGTCCTGTCCTAGGTTCAACTGGTGCATTCCAAGCACCGTAGGCGTGGTCAACCCCGATGCGAACGAGAATGGCTTTCATCGAAGGGCCTTCACCTTGAGCCCACCATCTAAGTATGTCAATTAATTCAGATGGCCATCCACCCATTCCAGAAGCTGAAACTCCACTTCCATCACCCGCCATCCCTCCCATTAACCTCAGTACACCTTGCCCCCACCCGCCCCGTCCGCTATAAGTGTAACCATGTCACCACTCGGCCCAGCCAACTCCGGGTCAGATCCCAACGCCACCACCACCCTCCAGTTTGAACGCGCCGAATTTTCGGGCGGGCATAGCGGACCGGCCTGCAGCACCTGCAAGCGCCCGGCGGACAACGAGTACCACCACTTGAATGGACGCGTGTTCTGCACGTCCTGCCGCGCAAAGATCGAGCAGTCCATTGAAAAGTTGCGCCAATCGGGAAGTTTGTCGCGAGCTGCGCTGTTCGGCCTCGCAGCCGCCATCGCCGGCGCGCTCATCTTTTATGCCGTGACGGCCGCCACGGGCTACCAGTTCGGTTTGATCGCCGTAGTAGTTGGTGTGTTGGTGGGGAAGGCCGTGCGGAAAGGATCAGGATCGATTGGCGGCCGGAAATACCAGGCGCTCGCCATGGTCCTCACTTATTTCTCCATCGCCTCCACCTACGTACCGCCGCTGACGAAAGCCTTCTACGCGCGGGCCGAGAAGCAGCAGGCAGCCGAAACTCAAGCGTTCGCTCAGGCGCCCGCCGGAACGCCGGCTCCCCGCCCCAAGGTCCATCTCGGCGTGGTGCCGTTCTATGCCTTCATGTTCGTGCTGGCGTTGGCCGCCCCGGTTCTCGGCGGCTTCCGCAATATTCTGGGCACCATCATCCTTGGCATCGGTCTTTGGGAGGCGTGGAAATTCAATCGCCGTGTGGATGTGAAATTCACAGGCCCGTTCGCCGTGACAGCCGCTCCCAGCGCATGACCTCTGAAGTGATTCGTTGCACGGAATGCCAGACCGAGATCGCTCCCGGCCTGCTCAGTTGTCCTTCGTGCGCCCGCCTGGTTCACTCCGCGGAACTCACCGATTTAGCGCGCCAGGCCGAAGACGCGCAGCGTAACAGCAACTGGACCGATGCCCTGGCAGCGTGGCGCCAGGCCGTGCAATATCTTCCGCCGGGAACTCGCCAGCGCGATGCCGCCGAGGCCAAGGTTCGAGAGCTCAGCGGCCGCGTCGACGCAGGCGGTGGAAAGAAGACCGAGCCGTGGTGGAAGCGCGCATCGGCGCTCGGCCCGGTCGGCATTGTCGCGGCCCTTCTGGGCAAGGCAAAATTCCTGCTCCTCGGCTTCACCAAGATGGGCACATTGCTGTCGTTCCTGGCGGGCCTGTCGGTTTACTGGGCACTTTGGGGCTGGAAGTTCGCGCTGTGTTTCCTGCTCTCCATTTACATTCATGAGATGGGACACGTGGCGGCGCTCCAGCGTTTTGGAATTCCCGCAACGGCCCCCACCTTCATCCCCGGCTTCGGAGCCTTCGTCCGATTGAAACAGCATCCAGCCACTGACCGCGAGGACGCGCGCGTCGGCCTGGCCGGGCCGGTCTGGGGTCTCGGCGCCGCCCTGTTTGCGCTGGCGCTCTACGCCGCAACCGGCAATCCACTCTGGGCCGGAGTCGCACGCGCCGGTGCATGGCTGAACCTCTTCAACCTGATTCCCATCTGGCAGCTCGACGGCAGCCGCGGCATCCGCTCCCTGAATCGCCTGCAAATTTGGATGCTTGCGCTGCTGACTGCGGCAATGTGGATGGTCACTGAAGATGGAATGCTGGTACTGGTGGCGCTGGTAATGGCTTTTCGCGCCTCCACCAAACGCGAATCGCCTGAACCCGACTGGACCGGTTTCATCGAATTCGCCGGCCTGATCGTGACGCTGTCGCTGCTCTGCCTGATTCCGCTGCCGGCGAAGCAATAAGCCTATTGATTCGCGGCTTCATCCAGCCGCAGTTGCGCCAGCGTTCCCGTCACGCTCAACTGCCGCGTCCCGTTCGATACCTGAATCAGCAGCCTTCCGTCATCCTGCATCGCGCCCCGGCCCAGGAACAATTCTTCGTCAGTGGCCATTTGCAGCTCCGTGAACTGCAGGTGCGGCACTGGCTTGGCCCACTCGAATGCGTAGCAACCGGATACCGACCGGAACTGATCGAGCGGCGCGGCATCGAAGGACTGCCCGGTGAACGAACCCTCGGAACGCAGATTAGACAGTAGCGCCGCACCCGTCCCGTTAGTATCGAGCGTGGCTTCGGCATCGAATGTCCCGCCGTTCCACTCGACCGCTTTCATCCGCGAGGACAAATGGTAGACCGGCTCGGCGCCACGCAAATCCACCGACAGCATGCCCGTAACGGTACCGTTGTTCATGTCGCCGCTGATGTCCGCCAGCACCAGCGTGGTCCCATTCCAAATGGTCCGCGCCCGTATCTTGTGCAGCTCGACCCCGGCCACCTGCAAATCCTCCACTGCCACCGAGCCGTCCACGCGCTGATCTTGCAGCCATTCCGGTACCGGCGCGCGGCCGAAGCTCAGTGCGCGGGCGATCAGTCCACGGTTGCGCCGGAGCGTGGGCGCCATCAACAGTTCTAACTGCGAAGCATCCAGTTTCGCAATCGAAATGCGCACGCGATGCGGCCGCACCGCGCCCGGCTCGTAGCGATAGTCCGCTTGCGCCGTAAGATCACCCAGACTCGCCTGAATCTTCTCGATCGCCACCTTCGCGCCATCAAGTTTGACTCTTGCCGTTCCGATCCGCAGCGGCTCCGCGAATCCAGCCAGTGGAATATCCGCGTTCTGCAGTTGAAACGCGCCAGACCACTCGCTCTGAAAAGTGGGGACGTGCCGGTATTCAAGCGTGCCGTTCCAGGTACCCGACTGCACCTGCTCCAGGATCGGCACTGCCGCCAGCGCAGCCTGCGAACGAAGTCCGGCCACCGCCATGGAATCCGTAGCGATCGTCAAGCCAAGCGCCCCGCTGTCGAGCTCATATTCCCCTTCGATGCGCGCCAGGTCGTTCTCCGGCGTTCGCGCCACGGCCGCGGGAAGCCGCACATGGCTGCCTTCGAACAGCACCGTGGCCTGCTCAAACCGGACGGGCGGCGAATCGGGAATGGTAACGGCGGCATCCTGAAAAGCCAACTGCCCCTGCCATCTTCCCGGCTGCGAGTAACCGATGGCGCCGTCCAGCGTGCCTTCCATCTTGAGTCCCTCGGGCAATTGCGCGCCTAGGTGGCGCGCCAGTTGCAGCAGCGGCTCCACTCCAAAGCGATTCCAGTTGAACGCAACGCCCCAATGCGGCCGCGATAAGTAATCGGCCGCGCGGAAGCGAACCGAAAGCGGCGGCGCCTCCTTGGCCGCGGAATGCGTATCGATCTCCAGCGTCTCCTCGGGAAGATTCAGACGACCCTCAAACTCGAACGGCCAGCCCGTTCCGCCGTGCGGCAACAGATCCCAGCGATGCACATCCTCTACATTGAGCGCGCCGTTGATATGCAAATTCGTCAGGGGCCCGGCCACGTGAGCGCGCGCGGAAACCATGCCATGCACCCCAATGTCGTACCCATAAACCAGGCTGATCATGTCGTTGACCCCGCTCCGGTCCAATCGAATATTGAGATCCAGCGTTTCGCCGGGACGCCACGAACCTCCCGCCGTGAGGCTTCCGAATCCGCGCGCCGGCCGGTCCGTACGCGCCGGCTGGCCCGAAAATTCCAGCCGCCAGGATCCACTGGAGTTGCCGGGCGGCGAAACGTCGAGATCGCTGTCCATCAGATAGAAAACCGACTTCGTATCGCCAAATTTGAAGTTCACGCGGCCGGAGCGCACGTGCAGCGCCGGCAGGGCCTCGAATTTCGTGCGCCGCAGCAGCTCTGCGAAATTCCACGCCGTCCCGGCTGCCGATTCCGCTCGCGTCAGATTGACGCTGGTGTCATCCAGTTCCAGCGAAGCAAATTCGAGTTTGCCGCGCACGAGCGCCCACAAACTAGGCCGCGCCTCGAGTGATCCCACATAAGCAAACGGCTCGCGCCCGAAGGCGGGATCTTCGTGGATCACCACTCGGCTGATCGAAAATCCCGGGCCCGTGAAGAGGTTGAAACGAACATCGCCCAACTCCACCCGGCGTCCCAGTGCACTCTCGAGTCCCGACCGGATGCGCTCCGCAAACCGGTCCGCGCTCCAGTACGGCGCCACGACACCGGCAATGACCAGCAGCGCGCAACCCGCGCCGATCCACTTCAGGCCGAGTCTGATCGGGTGCTTCATCCCGCCGCCAGCAGCCGGTGGTAGGCATCCGGATCGTCGATATCATCCAGAATCCCAGCGTCGGCGACGTCCAGATACCGTATCTCGCTCGCGTGGCCGTGCAATACCTCGCGCGCCTGAACCTCGGGCCCCAACCCCAGAAACTCCGGAATGAGCGCGCGCGTGAACAATACTGGGTGCCCGTGCCGGCCAAGATACTGCGGAATCGCAATCGGCGCGCCCGCCGCGATGAGTTGCCGAACCGTCGCCGGCTCGATGTTCGGATGATCCACCGGAGTGAACAGGACGCCATCCGCCTCCTCGGGCACCGCGCGCAGCCCGCATTGCATCGAACTGAATTGCCCTCGCGAATAATCCGGATTCAAAACAAACACCGCGTTGCCGGCAGAGCGAACACCCGCGCGAATCACCTCCGGCTCGTGCCCCAACACCACAATGACCGGAGAACAGTAAGCGGAAAAACAGCGGATCAGGCGGTCCAGAAAAGTCTCGCCCCGGAATTCCAGCAGAGCCTTAGCCGAACCCATGCGGCTCGACTCGCCAGCCGCCAGAATGAGGCCCGCGTAGCTCACGTCAGAAGTTTCCGCGACGCTTCGTCCGCGAACAGCGATTTCGAAAGCTGCCGCCAACCCGAGTCCGCGTTGCGCCGCACGGCGATCATTTCCGCCACCACCGAAACCGCAATCTCCTCGGGCGACACAGCGCCAATCTCGAACCCCATGGGCGCAAAGATTCTCTCCAGGCTCTCGCGCGGGACGCCATCTTTTTCGAGTTCCTTCACCACGCCGATCACCTTGCGCTTGCTCCCGATCATCGCCACGTACCGGGCCCCGGCGCCTGCCGCCCACCGCAAGACGCGCATATCGTCGCGATGCCCGCGCGTCACGATGATGATATAACTCGTCTCATTGATGGGCAGCTTGGGGAAGACGTCTTCATATTCCTCGGCAAAAATTTCGTCGGCCTCGGGAAAACGTTCGCGGTTGGCGAAGGTGTCGCGGTTATCGATGATGCTGGTCGCAAAACCGGCGAGCGCCGCGACTTTCGACAGGCTTTTCGAAATGTGGCCGCCGCCAAAAATGAACGCATGCGGCGGCGGAATCACCGGCTCCACAAACACGTCCAATTGCCCGCCGCAGATCAGCCCGTTATCGTATGCGGCGTCCTGCCCCAGATTGAAACTCAGGTGCCGCGGCTTTTCCGTCTCGATGACTTCGCGCGCGGCGTTCCACACTTCGGCCTCCACGCAGCCACCGCCCACTGTGCCGATCATCGAGCCATCCTCGCGCACCAGCAGTTTCGCGCTCTCGTAACTCGGAATCGACCCACGCACCTGAACGATCGTCGCGATGGCCGCCTTCTGCCCCAGACGGCGCAACCGCACGATTTCGTCGTAAATATCCATCCCGTAACGAATTATAGCGAACGCAGCCTGTGCCTGGAACCGCACGTTGACGCCCCGCCTTCACACCCACCGGAGACTGGCTCCACCGTCCCTAACCCTAACTCTCGCCCGACTGCTCGTCGTGGACGGTGCTGCCTGTCCCCTACTGCCCCCAGTTGGCATCCGGCGTGCGCTGTGAGTTGGAACCGCTTTGGTTTATACGGTGTCGAACCGTGCAAAGGATCTTCATGCGACTTCACGTGATTGTTCTCTCCTGCATCATCGCCCCGGCCTGTTTCCCCGCAGACTCCGCCCTCACCATCTACAATCAGCAGTTCGCCGTGGTGCGGGAAACCATTCCGCTCGACTTGAAACAAGGCGCCAATCAGATCGAGTTCACAGGGACCACCGCGCAGCTCGAGCCCGAGTCCGTCATGTTGCGCGATCCCAGCGGCCGGCACGCGCTGCGCATCCTCGAGCAAAACTACCGCGCCGACCCCGTGTCACTCGAAGCCTTGCTGAAACGCTATGAAGGTCAGACCATCCTATTCGAGATCCACAACGGCGACCGCATCGAGACCGTCAGCGGCAAGATCGTGCGCGCCGGAGGAACGACGATACCTCCGGGACAGAACCGTTGGTTCGTGAATGCATATCAGCAGCCCCAACCCATGGTTTCACAGGCCATCATCGAAGTGGCGGGCAAGCTGCGATTCGATCTGCCCGGCGTTCCCATGTTTCCCGGTCTCGGCTCCGGCATGATTCTGAAGCCCACACTCAACTGGACCATCGAGACCGATCGGGATGGTCCCGTGGATGCCGAGTTGGCTTACATCTCCGGCGGATTCGATTGGAACGCCGACTACAACATCGTGCAGAGCGAGTCGCGGGCGCTCGACCTCACCGGCTGGGTAACTCTGGCAAACGCCAGCGGAAAGGAATTCGACAATGCGCACGTAAAACTCATGGCTGGCGATGTGAACAAGATCAAACCCGGGGTTGCAGCAGATGGAGTGCGGGCATATATGAGCATGGGCGCTGTGGCTGGCATTGCCCCCGGTCCCCAGGTCGTCGAAAAAACCTTTGACGAATATCACCTCTATACGCTGCAACGGCCCGTCACCATCCACGACAAGGAATCTAAGCAAGTGGAATTCGTCCGAACTTCCGGCGTGAAGTCCGACATCGTCTACGTCTATGACGGCGCTAAAATCGACACGAACCGCTACCAGGGCTGGCAGCCCGAAATGATTCGCCAGGATCCCCTCTACGGTACGCTGTCGAATCCCAAAGTCTGGGTGATGCGCGAGTTCATGAATTCCGAGTCCAATCACCTCGGCATGCCGCTCCCTAAGGGCCGCGTTCGTTTCTGCCGCCGCGACACCGACGGCCGCCTGGAATTCACCGGCGAAGACAGCATCGACCACACGCCCAAGGACGAAAAAATCCGCGTCTTCACCGGCGCCGCCTTCGACCTCACCGGCGAGCGTAAACGAACCGTCTTCCGCAATGACATGGGCCGCCAGATGATGGACGAAGCCTTCGAGATCAAGGTCCGCAACCACAAGAAGGAGCCCGTCGAAATCCGCGTCGTCGAGCATCTGTACCGCTGGTACACCTGGGAGATCTCAACCAGTTCCATGCCGTACACAAAAACCGACGCGCAAACTATTGAATTCCACGCGCAGTTGCAACCCGACGAGGAAAAGAAGATCACCTACGAGGCGCATTACACGTGGTGATTGGTAGCGCAGCCGCTCTCGCCTGCGTTCCGCACGCCCGGCGGCTACAATGTTTCACATGTCCCGAATCACTCGCCGTGAACTGTTCCAAATTGTTTCTTCCGTGGCGCCCGCGTTTTGGCTCACGCAGAACGGCTACGCGCAGGCGCAGCCCGCGATTCACCTGCTGCGAATTGGCGACAAGCTGACTCTGCTCAGCGGCGCCGGCGGCAACATCGCCATCTTGCAGGGGAAGGACGGCCTCTTGCTGGTCGACAGCGGCCTGCCTCAGACCGCGGAAGCGGTCGATACCAAGGCGCGCTCCGTCGCAGCAGTGCCCATCGCGATCCTGATCAACACGCACTTTCATTTCGACCACGTAGGCGGAAACGAACGGATGGGACGAGAGGGAGTGCGCATCATTGCGCACGACAACGTCTTGAGACGCTTGAGTACCCCGCAGAAGAACGCGTTCATGAATATGGAGGCTCCGGCGCTCGCGCCCGAAGGCCGCCCCAAGACCACGTTCTCCAACACCGGCCAACTCACGCACAACGGTGAAAAGATTACGTACAAGTATCTGCCGCCGGCGCACACCGACGGCGACACCACTGTGCATTTCACCAACGCCAACATCTTTCACGCGGGCGATCTTCTCTTCAATGGAATGTACCCTTTTATCGATTACTGGCCGGCGGAAATATCGAAGGCATGGTGACCGATGCCGATCGAATGATCGAAGCCGTCGACAAGAAAACCAAGATCATCCCCGGCCACGGTCCCATGGCCACGCTCGACGACCTGCTCGGCTACCGCGACATGCTCGCCGATGTGAACGAAAAAGTTACCAAGCTCGTGCGTGACGGCAAGGCGCTCGAAGAGATACAGGCCGCCGAACCCACCAAGGCCCACGACGACAAATGGGCCAAAGGCTTCCTGAAGCCCGCCGACTTCGTCCGCATGCTATACGTGGCCAAAACGGCCGCCCACGATGCCTAACTGAACGCCACCTACTTGGATAGTCGCAGTCCGCTAACCGAGCCGCGACCAAAGGAAGCGGTTGCGCATGCACCGAATTCTCAGCGACAAGTCATGAGCCTGCTGTTATCCCTAACTCTTGTGCAAGACCCGCGGGCTTTTCGTTCATGAATGGATTCACAAGCGTATTCGGCCATCCGTACGTATGGACGAATTCTGAGCCATACTGAATGGAGATGCTCGATTGGTCGCAATGCTCGGCACTGGAGCACGATCCGCGCAAGCTGGGTGGCGCCTGGGTCTTCCGCGGGACGCGTGTGCCGGTCACGGCGCTGTTCGAGAGCCTGGAGGACGGAGCGACCGTCGATGACTTTCTTTCTTGGTTTCCCGGAGTCCAGCGGAAGCAGATCGAAGCCGTGCTCGATCACGCCAGTCGCAGCCTGGATACGATAATCATTCCGGCCTGAACTGTCGCGGCTTCCCATGCGGATCGTCTTTGATCAGGGCACTTCGGCTCCCCTCCGAAGTGCTCTTGCCGGCCACGTTGTGATGACGGCATTCGAGCTCGGCCGCATTGCCGGTTGACGTATCATCGAGTAAGCGCCACCGAAGCATGCTCGCCTTCGATTTCATAACTAACGAAGCATTTCGAAAGTCCCTGGAGAGTGATTTTAGAGAATTGACTGAATGCTCAAGAGCCACGGCGTGGAAAGCAGTCCACGTTCTCGCTGGCAGCATTATCGAAGCCGTCCTGATAGATCACTTGATTGAATCGGGAAAGGCGCTGGCGAAAGATCCCCTTAAGATGGAATTGGCAGAGTTGATCCAGTTCTGCAGAGACGAGGGAATACTCTCGCAGAAATCCGTAGACCTCTCGACGGTCATCCGAGGCTTTCGGAATCTCATCCATCCTGGTCGCGTAATACGATTGAACGAGACTGTTGATGAAAAGGGGGCTGTTATTGCTCAAAAGCTAGTGGAAATCGTGGTTGAGGAAGTCGCAGGCCGCCGCCGTGAAGCGTATGGCTACACAGCCGAGCAGTTAACGAACAAAATCGAAAGTGATGCCTCTGTAATGTCGATAATTGGGCACCTACTCAAAAAGTTGAACCCATACGAGACTGAGCGCCTTCTCCTCACTGTAATACCGGAGAGATATTTCGTATTAGATTCCGAGCAGTTCCGCGATACACGTCAGGAGTGTTCGCACCTGGCCAAGGCTTTCAGGCTGGCATTCGATCTCGCTGCCAAAGAGACAAAGGAAAGAGTTACTCAAAAGTTCTTAAATGTTGTGCAGGAAGAGGGTGAGTACACGGTTCAAATGTACGAGCGGAATCTTTTTAGAGCAGGAGATTTGCAATTTCTAGCAGACGGGGAGCGGTCAATCATTAAAGCGTACCTGCTCGCCAGCATGTCCAAGAAGCTC
>Ga0335079_10006025_pt1 | contig 13865 bp, 12 predicted proteins | sample Lox_Sample_33_FD_206719 | JGI IMG/M metagenome (GOLD analysis project Ga0335079, IMG submission 206719) | Soil microbial communities from Loxahatchee National Wildlife Refuge, Florida, United States - Lox_Sample_3.3 | ecosystem: Environmental > Terrestrial > Soil > Wetlands | place: USA... | reverse complement strand
AAACTTCGCGCTTAAGAAACGTCTATTGAGTTGCTGGAACCGGTGCAAACACCGCTTTGCGGAATTCATCGGTGAGTTGCGGCTGCAGGCTTTCTGTGACCAGGATGGTGTCCGACTTTACGTCGATCACGACCGGGCCTTCATCGGTCGTCCAAGTGTGATCGCCGCCGAGAGTTTTCAGGTCTTTTAAATCGGAGGGCAGGTTCGAGTCCGGGGGGGAGTTCACCTCTTTATATCGCTGCTGCATGCCGCGAGCGTAGATGGCGGCAAACTGCGCGGCGGATTTGGGACTAGCCCACTTCGACACAAAAACCAATTCCAGCGGCGCTCCGGGATTTCCTTTCGGATGGACTGAGTAGTAATATCCGCCGCGCCAACTTGGGAAGATTCGCTTCGCCACATCGGCGCCGGCATACTGTTCGGCGAGAACGGCGACGTCGAATTCTCCGATTGCGCCGATATCGAACTTTTCATAGTCCTTGAAGATGTGCTTGAAATCGGGCAGAGGCAGCGGCGCGAGGTGTTCGCCCGCAATATAGGTCTGCGGCTCCATAATTTCGCGCGAGGTCTGCGGAGGGTTCTCAAACGTATCGGCAAACGCCTTTTCTTTCCCCTCCTGGCGCAGCAGTTCCGCCTCGAATTCAACGCCGTAGCGGTAGGGGAACGTCAACGCTTCCTTCATAAAGACCGGCGCATGTTGATAGACCTTGGAATCGGCGGTACCGCTAGCCATGCTTTCGTTCAGCATCTCGACTACCTCCGGCGCGTTAGCCACCGTGCGATGCATGGGCGCGAGCATGTAATCGACGAGCACAACCATGGCTTGACCTTCAACGACCGCCTGACGGGCTTCGCTGTTTTCGTCTTTGGTGATGTCGTCGGGCTCGAGGTTTTTCTTTGAGTCCAAATCTTCGTTGCCGCGCTTCAGCCATTTATCGAGGCCGAACGACTGATCCTGCAAAGCATGGGTTAACTCATGCGCAAGCACAGGTTTCTGCAAGTCAGGAGCGACCCAATCGAGCAGGTTCACGGTTTTAGTTTTGGCGTCATAGTAGCCGGCAACTTGTTCTTCGAGCAGGCTGACGAGGAATGTCTGCAGATCAAAATCTTTCGGGAGCAGGCCGAATTTTTTCAGCACCAGTTCGGTGCGGCGCAGGCGCTGGACGTCTTTGTCCTCGGCCATGTTCTTCTTGAGATAGCTGACGACCTCCTCGCGGCTGGCGAGTCGGCGCTTTACGTCGTGCTTGATGGGCAGGTCGGTGTCTTTGCTGGCGAAGTCGAGGATGGTATCGACGTCACTGAAAAGTTGTTGTGCCTGCTCGGGCGTGATCTTGGTTTCGGAGGACTTGGCGGAATCCGATTGATCTTCGTCAGGCTCAGTTGCGCTGCCGGGCTGAGTTGGCGCGGGTTTTTGTTCGGTGGTGGTCGGCTGCGCCTGCGGCTTAGGCGGAGGCGATTGGTCGGCTAACCCTGTACAGGTGAGCAGGACGGCGGCAATGAGTAATGCAACAACGGGAGGCAGGCTTTCGCGAAGGAAACGCCACATCTATTAAACATACTGGGGATTTGCGCAATGAACAACCACCCGTTCAGCCCAACACCTTCGCGCGGAAGTTATTTGAGGCTTATTTCACGCCCTTCTCGGGGTTCCAGGAGCCCTGCTCTTTGCGCACCATGACGATTTCGCCGATGTGGTAGGCGTTATGGGTGCCGATGTGAGCGATGGTCGAGTACCAATCTTTCAGCTTGGCGTCGTCGGCTGACTCGACGGCTTGCTCCCATTCGCTCATAACCGCGTCCAACTGCTTGACGGATTCGTTCCACTGCTTCGGGTCGAAGTTGAAGGTATCGTCGTTGTTGCCGCTGTACTTTTCCTGCGGCTCGCCTTTGAATTTTTCGAGCGAGCGGCGGTCCCAGTAAATGATGTGATTGACGAGTTGTCCCACGGAGTGGTTCTTGCCATCGCTCCAGCTGGCCTGTTCGGCGGTAAGGCCTTCGACAGCGGTATTGGCCGGGACGAACCAATCCGCTTTGTCGTGGGTGGAATGCAGCTGCTCGAGCAGGATGCTCTTCAAGGTTGGCGCGGGCTTTGGTTGATTGGTTTGCGCCTGGACCAAGGCAGGAAGCGAAAGCGCCAGCGAAAGACAAAAAATCATCCATCTCATGTCGGGGCTCCTCGCCTGCTTAGACGGACCAGCTCAGTCTCCGGGAGCGTACCTCAGTTTCGGCGAACCGGCGCATACAACCGGCCCCGGTTGCGCGGCCCTCGGCGATTCAGGTTACAATACGCGATTGAGGTTCGCATGTTGAGACGTGGGTTGATGCTGGGGTTCGTGGTGCTGCTGGTGTTTGCAGTTGCCACTCCGTGGGCGAGTTCTGAGCAAGGAGAAGACGAGGCACGGGTCCCGGCCTATCATCTTCATCCTCCGGCGAATGGGGCAAAGTTGCCACCACTACTGGGCCGGGACGAACTCTGGGGCGGGAACGACCAGTATCCATATCAGGCGCATGCTTACGAACTGGCGGCGAAGATCCAGAAGGTGATTTATCAGCAACCCTGTTATTGCTATTGCGACCGCATGGGGCACAAAAGCCTGCACAGTTGCTTTGAAGATACCCACGGGGCGCAGTGCTCGACCTGCTTGAAAGAGCTTTACTACACTTACCTGATGACGAAGCAACACAAAACTCCTGCGCAGATTCGAAAAGGAATCATTGCCGGGGAGTGGAAGCAAGTTGATCTGGAATCGGCAGCCAATATTAATTGAGTCATTTAATCGTTGAATCATTGCGCGAGTGAGCCATCGAAATCACCCGATCGGACTCGAAGGGCTCCGGAATTTCCGCTGCCAAATGATCAATGATTAAATAACGCAATGATTTAATGTCTCATGGTTCAATCGGGAAAAGTTCTTCACATGGCCCAGAAATCAACCGCGAAGCACACTCTCGTGAGCGATCCGCAATTGACGCAACTGTTGCAGTCGTATGAGGCCGGCCTGCGCGCGATGCAGGAGCATAAATACGACAAGGCGAAAACGCTGCTGCAGAAGGTGGTCACCGGGACCAATCGCGAACTCGCCGACCGCGCGGGTGTACACCTGAACGCCTGCAATCAGCAACTGGACCGCGGGAGCACGCAGTTCAAGACGACGGAGGAGCACTACGATTTCGTTGTCTCGCTGATCAATCTTGGCGACTACGTCAGCGCCCGCGAGCACCTCGACAAGTTATCCAAGCAAGTGCCGAAGGCCGACTACGTGGCTTATGGTATGGCGGCGCTCGACTGCCTGACCGGGCATGTGGAGGATTCGCTGCGGAATCTTGCCCGGGCGGTCACCCTGAATCCGACGTTGCGATTTCAGGCGCGCAACGACTCCGATTTTCAAAATCTCTCTGAAGACCCACGCTTTACTGAACTGCTTTATCCCGATCCTGGCGCCGAGATCGGTTTGCCTCCCGAAGAAGAGGTCGAGGAGCTCGGCTAGGCGAAATGCCGCAACGCAGCGGACGCGAATTGCGAGTGGTGGCAATTGGCGGAGGCACCGGCCTCTCGACTCTGCTCAAAGGACTCAAGAAGTATGTAGTTGGCCCGGGTGACCAGTCCCTGCCTTCCGGATGCGCCCGCATCGCCGAACTTTGCGCGCTGGTCACAGTCACGGATGACGGAGGCTCCAGCGGGCGGCTGCGCAAAGAGTTCAACATGCTTCCGCCGGGCGATGTACGCAATTGCATCGTCGCGTTGTCGGAAGATGAAGCCCTGCTTTCGAAGGTATTTCAACATCGATTTGAGAAAGGGACGGGACTTGAGGGGCACAGCTTCGGAAATCTTTTTCTCGCGGCGCTGACCTCGGTTACTGGTGATTTCGGCGAAGCCGTGCGCGCGTCGTCGGAGATTCTTGCCACACGTGGCCACATCTATCCAGCGACCACGGCCAATATTGAACTCGAAGCATTGATGGAGGATGGTTCGCGAGTTCGCGGCGAAACCAAAATTACTGCCAGCAAGGGACGAATCAAGGAATTGTGCCTGGTGCCGCCGAACCCGCAACCGATGCCAGAGACGCTAGAAGCGATCGCTCAAGCAGATTTGATCACCATCGGGCCGGGTTCGCTTTTTACCAGCCTGATTCCAAATTTGCTGGTGTGCGGAGTCCCGCGGGCGATTCAGGAATCGGCCGCCACCAAGGTTTACGTCTGCAATCTGATGACGCAAGCGAATGAGAGCCTGGGGCGCACCGCTGCCGACCACATTCGAGCCCTGAATGAACATGCCGAATGCCAGATCTTCGACTATGCACTCATCAACCGAATGCCCGCTTCGGATGATTTGAAGGCCAAGTACGCGCTCGAGGGTGCGTCACAAATTGTGGCGGACCTTGAGGAGATTGAAGACTTGGGCGTTTGTCCGGTTCTCGGCGATTACTTATTTGAGGATGGTGTTGCACGGCACAACACGGATCAGCTGGCAAAAGACCTGATGGAACTTTTAATGCATGCGCCTGCGGAGGTCGGTTCTCGCGCCCGGCCAAGGTCATAACTGCGCTAATCTCGTAAGCGCCACGAAAGCTTTCCGAATGATCCCGCGAAAAGCCCAAGTCTGATGTATCACGACATGCGGTTTTATGCGTCTAAGATAGTTTGTACCTCCCGGAGTCATCACATGAAAGGTCTTCGTAAGTTCGGGCGGTTCCAGTCAGCCGCACTTCTGGCGACGGTCGTTTTCGGAATTGGCATTGCGGCCCAACCAGCTTCCAAGCCAGCGCAGCCCGGAATTGTAGCCGCCGACATGGAACAGTCGGTCAAGCCAGGAAATGATTTTTACGACTACTGCAATGGGGCATGGATGAAGCAGGCACGGATTCCACCCGACCGCGCGTCCGTGGGAGTGTTTGCAACTCTGCTCGATATCACCAGCAAGCGAACGGCAGGGTTGATCGAGGAGACGGCAAAATCGAATCCCGCGGCGGGAACCGAACAGCGAAAAATTGCCGATCTCTATAACTCATACATGGATGAGAATGCGATCGAGGCGAAAGGGCTGGCGCCGCTGAAGCCACATCTTGATGCGATCGCCGCAATTCACGACAAGCGCGAACTGGCGCGGGCGCTGGGCGAAAGCCTGCGCGCCGACGTCGACCCGCTTAATAACACCAACTTTCATACTTCCAATTTATTCGGTATGTGGGTAGCGCCGGATTTCAATGCGCCGGAGCACTACACGGCGTACCTGCTGCAGGGCGGATTGGAATTGGCAGACCGCAAGTACTATCTCGATCAATCCGAGCACATGCGGACGATCCAACGGCAGTACAAAACCCACATCGCGACCATGCTCAAGCTGGCTGGATTTACAGATCCAGATGCGCGGGCGAAGCGCATCTTTGATCTGGAGCACGCGATCGCGGAAAAGCATTGGAGTTTGGAGGACGATCAGGACATTCATAAGGTTGATAATCCGTGGCAGCGGTCGGAGTTTGCCAGCAAAGCGCCGGGATTGGATTGGGACGAATACTTCGACGGCGCGGGCTTAAGTAAGCAAGACACTTTCATCGTTTGGCAGCCGAGCGCCTTTGTGGGCGAAGCGGCGCTGGTCGAATCGACTCCGCTTGAAAGTTGGAAAGACTGGCTGGCCTATCACCTGATCGAAGATTATGCAGGAGTTCTGCCAAAGCCGCTGGCGGACGAGAAGTTTGCGTTTTTCGGAAAGATCCTCTCTGGCACACCACAGCAACGCCCACGTTGGCAACGCGCAGTCACTGTGGTCAATGGCGTCCTGGGCGATGATGTGGGCAAGCTTTATGCGCAGCGCTACTTTCCTCCTGAGGCAAAAAAGCATGTGCAGGAGATGGTGGTAAACATTGTCGCGGAATTCCACAAACGGATTGACGAGCTCACCTGGATGGCGGCTTCGACCAAAGCAGAAGCGCAAGCCAAGCTGAATGCGTTGTATGTTGGCATCGGTTACCCGGAGACATGGCACGATTACTCGGGGCTGGAGATCAGGCGGGACGATATTTTTGGGAATCTCTGGCGCGATAGTTTGTTTGATTACCATCAACAAGTCGAACGGTTGGGAAAAGGCGTCGACCGTCATGAGTGGTCGATGACGCCGCAGACGGTCAATGCAGTAAATCTACCGTTGCAAGACGCGCTCAACTTTCCCGCCGCGATTTTGCAACCGCCATTCTTCGATCCTGATGCGCCGGATGCGGTGAATTACGGGGCGATCGGGGCGATCATCGGTCACGAGGTGAGCCACACGTTCGATTCCGAAGGCAGTGACTTTGACGCTAATGGCGCACTCCGTAATTGGTGGACGCCAGCCGACCGGGAGCATTTTGATACCGCCACCGCGAAGCTTGCAGCTCAGTACGACAGCTATAAGCCATTTCCCGATCTACCGCTGAACGGAAAGCAAACTCTGGCGGAAAACATTGCCGACCTGGGCGGCATTGCCGATTCGTATGACGCATATCATGTCGCGCTAGGCGGCAAAACTGCGCCCGTACAAGATGGCTTCTCCGGTGATCAGCAGTTCTTCATCGCCTTCGGGCAGGCCCACAGGACCAAGATGCGCGAAGCCGCGCTGCGCCAACTGGTGCTGACCAACGAGCATTCACCGGGGCGCTATCGAACCGATACCGTGCGCAACATCGATGCGTGGTACAAGGCGTTCGACGTGAAAGCGGGCGAAGAACTGTACCTCGCACCGGACGATCGCGTGCGCATCTGGTAGGTCAACGGCAAAGAACACACCACCGGCTCGCCCGAACGGGTGAGCTGATCACGATCACGGTTTAGCTCCGCTTACAATTTCAACTCACTCCGAAAAATGCCGTCTGTGCCGAATCCGCATTCAAACTCGCCCTGGCGTACTGATTTTCGCCTCACGCTTCGCCTCGCTCTGCCGCTCATCATGGCTGAGGTGGGCTGGATGAGCATGGGCGTGGTGGACACGATTATGGTTGGGCGAATGCCGAATAGCGCCGTCGCAATCGGGGCGACGGGTCTTGGTCAGAGTCTTTATAACGCCGTGGCCATCGTCGGTGGCGGACTGCTGCTCGGCATGGATACGTTCGTCTCCCACGCCTATGGCCGCGAGGATTTGCACGATGCGCGAACCACGCTCGCTAACGGCCTGTTGCTCGCGATTGTATTGTGTCCAGTTTTGATGACGGCCGTCGCGTTCTGGCCTCCGCTTATGCGGCGCTTCGGCATCAGCCCGGAGCTTGTCGGACCCATGCGGCCCTTTCTCATGGCACTGAACTGGGGCACGCTGCCACTTCTTCTTTATTTTGCCCTTCGTCGATATCTGCAGGCCGTGAACGTTGCAATCCCGGTCATGTTTGCTCTCGTCTCGGCGAACGTGGTCAACGCTGTTGGCGATTGGGCACTGATTTACGGCCACATGGGATTTCGCGCCGAGGGCATCACTGGTTCGGGATGGTCCACGTGCATCGCGCGAATTTATATGGCATCGGTTATGGCGATCACGCTCGCGTGGGTGGAGGCGAAGCGGCCTCGTATGCAGCAGGTGAGAATCAGGGCCGCAAGAATCTGGGAATTGCTGAAGCTGGGCTCTCCTGCGGCCGGACAAATACTGGTGGAAATCGGGGCCTTCTCAGGTGCGACGGCGCTGTGCGCCAAGCTTGGTCCGGTCCCACTTTCCGGGCACGAAATCGCGCTCAACTGCGCTGCATTCACATTTATGGTGCCTTACGGTATCAGCTCGGCGGCCGCAGTCCGCGTAGGACAGCAATTGGGTCGGCACGACCCTGACGGTGCGCGCCGCGCCGGATGGTCGGCCGTCGCGCTCGGGGTTGGATTCATGGCCTGCGCGGGGGTGGTGTTCGTCTCAATTCCGAAAATCATCGCACGCGCATTCTCGCCCGATCCAGCGGTGGTCCACATCGGCGCTCAATTGCTGCTCGTGGCTGCGGCGTTTCAACTGTTCGATGGATTGCAGGTTGTGACCACCGGCGCATTGCGCGGCGCAGGCGACACGAAAACTCCTATGTTCGCCAATCTTATCGCCTATTGGTTCATCGGAATTCCGCTCGGCTGCTTTTTGTGCTTCTACCTGGGCTGGGGCGCGGTTGGCATTTGGATTGGACTCTGCACTGGGTTGATGATTATCGGCAGCGTATTGCTCGCGGCATGGCGTAAGAAAACCTTCCGGGAGCTGCGCCAAGTTCAAGCGGCTGACTGAGCACGAGATCAACTCCGCGGTTCGCCTGTGAAACCTCTGTTTAGCCCAGTGGCCTCGGTGGTCGGGCTTTTTAAAATCCGGCCATCACAAAGAACACAAAAGTCACACGGAGAACTGCCAGAGTAAAGAGCAAAGCAGCCCCACCTAGTCTTGCAGCCGGCGCGGCGCCTGCGTATCATTCAACGTCATGACCAACGAGAGCCCGCTGAAAAATTTTGCACTTCGCGAAAAGGCGCAACTGATGTCTGCCTCAGAGATGGAGCGCACGCTCCTGCGCCTGGCCCATGAAATCGTGGAGAAAAACGGCGGCGTCGAAGACCTTGGGCTGATCGGAATCCGTCGTCGGGGAGTGCCTCTGGCCGAGCGCCTGGGCAAGCTGATGGGACGGATCGAAAGCACGGTGATTCCTGTCGGCGCTCTGGATATAACCTTCTATCGCGATGATCTTTCGACTTTGGGGCCGAAGCCGGTGGTGCAGGAATCAAAGATCGGCTTTGACATTCAGGACAAAAACATCATCCTGATCGATGATGTGCTTTTCACCGGACGCACCATTCGCGCCGCTCTCGATGCACTGTTTTCGCATGGCCGTCCGCGCCGGGTACAGCTTTGCGTTCTGATCGACCGCGGTCATCGCGAGTTGCCGATCGAAGCCGCATTTGTCGGCCGCGCTGTGCCGACCACCATGCGCGAGGTGATCGAAGTGAAACTGAACGAGATCGACGGCATGGAAAAAGTGCTGCTGGTTGAAAAATGACATCTCACTCTGTCTCTTCCTTCGTGTAACTTCGTGTCCTTCGTGGTTGGTTTTTCTTGCCATCGAGAGTACCGAGTCACACGAGTATTCACTGAGCTGCTCTGACATGGCCATCGAAAAACTCACCACTGCCGAACGCGATCACCTGGTGGAAGCCGCGCGCAAAGCCATGCAGCACGCCTACGCTCCTTATTCGAAATTCAAAGTTGGCGCTGCCCTGCTGACCGCAAACGGCGAAGTATTCTCCGGCTGCAACGTGGAAAACGCGTCCTATGGTTTGACCAATTGCGCCGAGCGCACCGCGATTTTTTCTGCCGTCGCGCAGTCCGGGCCCGGCCTGATGATCGATGCCGTTGCGGTCGTGAACGATCAAGGCGTTCCCTGTTCACCCTGCGGAGCTTGCCGGCAGGTGATCTACGAATTTGGACCCGAAGCAATCGTCATATTCCAAAGCGCCAGCGGCTGGAGAGAAATGCCGATCACGCAGCTTCTGCCAGAGGGGTTTCGTTTTCAGTGAAACCTGGAGCGAAGGCAGCAGAGGGGTCGACGCCGATTCGCGCTGTCGATGTCATCACCAAAAAGCGCGACGGGCAGGAACTTTCCTCCGCCGAGATCGAGTCGTTCATTGCCGCATACACCCGGGGAGAAATCCCGGACTATCAGGTCTCCGCGTGGCTGATGGCTGTGGTGCTGAGGGGCATGACACGCGGCGAAACGTCAGCCCTGACCAATGCTATGTTGCATTCCGGAGAGGTGCTGGACTTCACCGAATTCCCGGTTGCGAAGGTCGATAAGCACTCCACAGGCGGTGTCGGCGACAAAACCTCGCTCGTGCTCGCGCCGCTTGCCGCCGCTGCCGGAGTGGTCGTGCCCATGATCAGCGGGCGCGGACTCGGGCACACTGGCGGCACACTCGACAAGCTGGAGTCAATTCCCGGATTCAATGTCAACCTGAGCACGGCAGACTTTCGGCGCATCTTGAAGCAATGCGGATGCTGCATGATCGGCCAGACTGCGGAAATCGCGCCTGCCGACCGCAAGCTGTATGCGCTACGCGACGTGACGGCTACGGTCGAGAGTCCCTATCTGATTTGCGCTTCCATCATGAGCAAGAAGCTGGCGGAAGGAATCGACGCGCTCGTACTCGATGTGAAGACCGGCTCCGGCGCATTCATGAAGAAAGAAGAAGACGCCGCTTTCCTGGCTGAGTTGATGGTCGAGACCGGAAAGCGCGCGGGAAAGAAAGTGGTTGCGCTGATCACGAACATGGACCAGCCGTTGGGCATAAATGTGGGGAACTCGCTTGAAGTCATTGAATGCATCGATGTGCTTCGCGGCGGTGGACCTGAGGATCTGAAAGAGCTGTGCCTCGAATTAGCAGGATGGATGTTATATCTGGGCAATATCAGCGATTCTGTTGAGCACGGGAAGACAAAATCAAAGGGATTGCTCGAATCCGGCGAGGCGCTGAAGAAGTTTCGCGAGATGGTGCAATTACAGGGCGGCGACGTTCGCGCGATTGACGATCCTTCCCTGCTTCCGCGGGCGAAGCACACTCGCCCTGTCAGCAGTTTGAAGAACGGTTTCATCGGCGAGATCGATTGCCACGCGATCGGCGTCGCATCGGTTGTTCTCGGCGGCGGACGAGCCAAGAAGGAAGATTCCGTCGATCCGGCGGTGGGCATAGTCTTGCATCGAAAGCTGGGCGATCGAGTTGCGCCCGGCGAGCCGCTTTGCACCATCCATTACAATTCAGAAGCTCAGGCTGAACAGGCGACGGCGCTGCTGGAAAAGAGTTTCAAAATTACTGATGCAGCGCCAAGCAAAAAACCTTTGGTACTTCGCGTGATCGGGAATGAATGAGCGGGCATATTGCCGAGAGACGGAGCTAACCGTCATAGCTTAGGGGGGCGCTTAAATTGGGGCGATTCACTGGACTGCTGGGCTTGCTCACGATGTTGGGCCTCGCCTTTGCGTTCTCCACCAATCGGCGCGCTATTCGCACAAAAACCGTGGCGTGGGGACTCGGCCTGCAGATCGCTTTCGCCATTTTCGTGTTGCGGGTCGACATCGGCCGCCGCATGTTTCAGGTCATTGGCGATGCTGCGAACCGCGTGCTCGCCTATTCGTTCTTCGGCTCCGAATTCCTCTTCGGCGAATTGGGCAAGCAGCACTCGAATATCGGCTTCATCTTTGCGTTCCAGGTTTTGCCTGTCGTCATCTTCATCTGTGCCCTGTTCGCGATTCTCTATCACGTCGGCATCATGCAGATCATCATTCGCGGCGCGGCATGGGCCATGACGCGCTTCATGGGCGCAAGCGGCGCCGAATCGCTCAACGTAGCGGCCAGCATCTTCATGGGACAAACCGAAGCGCCCGTAACCATCCGTCCATTCCTTCCCGACCTCACGCAATCCGAACTGATGACCGTTATGACCAGCGGCATGGCTCACGTTTCCGGCTCGATCATGGCCGCGTATTTTGCCTTCGGCGCGGAGCCCCGGCACGTGCTCAGCGCCGTCATCATGACCGCTCCCGGCACCATTCTGATTTCGAAAATGCTGGTGCCCGAAACCGGGCAGCCGAAAACGGCCGGTAAGGTCGTCATGCCAGAAGGCGAAGAAAAGAAGGAAAAGCAGGAGAACCTTCTCGGAGCAATCGCACGCGGCACTGGTGACGGCCTGCACATGGCCCTCAACATCGGCGCCATGCTGATTGCGTTTCTCGCGCTGATCGCATTGACCGACGGGATTTTCGGCGGTATTCATCACCATATCGGCTGGTTTCCCTCAAGCCTCGAAGGAATTTTTGGCGTCCTGTTCTCACCGGTGGCATGGCTCATCGGCATTCCCTGGCATGACTGCCGCGCAATCGGTAATCTGCTCGGCACGCGCATGGTGCTCAACGAACTCGTCGCCTTTTCCATGCTCGGACCGCAGAGAGCCGTGCTCGATCCGCGCTCGTTCACCATCGCAACGTTCGCGCTCTGCGGCTTCGCCAACTTCAGCTCGATCGGAATTCAGATCGGCGGGATCGGTGCGCTCGCGCCTAACCGCCGAGGCGATCTTGCCCGGCTTGGATTACGAGCGATGCTCGCCGGAACCATGGCGAATCTCATGTCGGCTTCGATTGCGGGAATCTTGATCATCGCGCATTGAGAAAATCAACAAGCACCAGTTCTTCGGCGAAAAGGTAAAATGCCGTTTCACCTCTCACGTCTTCATAGGGGGATTTTTGCGGCGGAATTTTTCGCATACGTTTTTGTTCGTAATTCTCTGCACAGCGCCGACGCTTGCACAATCGAATGGCGCCTCTCCTGAGCAGCGGGCCAGCCGTTATTTCGAAAGCATTCGTCATGAGCCGGAACTGGAATTGCCATTCCTGCGCGAGATGCCAAAGGGCGGAGACCTGCACAATCACCTCGGCGGTGCGGTTTATGCGGAAGACTTGATCGATTACGCTGCGCGGGACAAATTGTGCGTTGATCGAGCGACAATGACTGCTGTCAGCGGCGAGTGCGATACAAGTTGCGGCGGAGCCACGCAAAAACCGGCGGCGGAATGCGCTTTTCACGACCAGAATTTCTATAACTCCATCGTCGACGCCTGGTCCATGCGCAATTGGGAGCGGGGGCGCGAGTCTGGACACGATCATTTTTTCGCAACATTTTTCAAATTTGATGCGCCCTTTCAGAATCACATCGGCGATGAGATCGCGCGAGCGATGGAACGCGCTGCGGCCGATCATCTGCAATATGTCGAGCTCATGCACACGGTTGGCGGCATGCAATCGGCGGAATTGGGCGCCAAAGTCGGATGGAATCCGGATTTCAAAATAATGCGAGAGCAGTTGTTATCGGGCGGGCTAGCCGACGCGGTCGCAGCTGCTCGTCGCGAACTTGATCGCGATCAGCAAGTTATTCAGGAAAACTTGCACTGCGGTACTGGATCGGCGCTGCCGGCCTGCGATGTCACGGTGCGATACCTTTATCAAGTTTTGCGCGGGATTCCGCCAGAACAGGTATTCGCACAGATACTGACCGGGTTTGAGCTCGCATCGGTCGATGCACGTGTTGTCGGGCTGAATCTCGTCATGCCGGAAGATTGGTACATTCCCATGCGCGATTTCAACCTGCACATGCGCATGCTCGATTATCTGCACGGCGTTTATCCCAAGGTGCACATCAGCCTTCATGCGGGTGAACTCGCCATGGGCCTGGTTCCGCCGGAAGGTTTGAGTTTTCACATTCGCCATTCAATCGAACTCGGCCACGCCGAGCGAATTGGGCACGGCGTCTCGGTAATGAACGAACACAACGCGATCGATCTTCTGCACGAAATGGCGAAGCGGAAGATTCTAGTTGAGATTTGCCTGACCTCGAATGCCACGATCCTCGGCGTGCAGGGTAAGGACCATCCTTTCCCGATCTATCGCAAGTTCGGCGTTCCCGTTGCCCTCGCCACCGATGACGAGGGCGTCTCGCGCTCGGATATGACGCATGAATATTTGCGTGCGCTCGAAACTTACAACTTGTCTTACTTAGATCTGAAAGAGATGGCCCGCGAAAGCCTGGAGCACAGCTTTCTGCCAGGCGCGAGTCTTTGGGCCGATGTGAAACACGCGCGAGCGGTCGCAGCGTGCACAAGCGAGAATCCGGGCAGTTCAGCGGAAACAGGCTCATGCAAGAGATTTCTTGATGAGAGCCAAAAGGCTCGCCTGCAATGGAAGCTGGAGCAGGAGTTCAATGAATTCGAGAGGAAGTTTTAAGCGTTCCTTCGTGTCTTTTGTGGTTTTAAAACCTATAACCACGAAGGAACACGAAGGAAGATCTCACTCTGCAAATCACGTATGTTGACTGCAAACAACGACGCCAGGAGCACTGACGAATTCTCTCGC
>Ga0335079_10006020_pt1 | contig 13870 bp, 9 predicted proteins | sample Lox_Sample_33_FD_206719 | JGI IMG/M metagenome (GOLD analysis project Ga0335079, IMG submission 206719) | Soil microbial communities from Loxahatchee National Wildlife Refuge, Florida, United States - Lox_Sample_3.3 | ecosystem: Environmental > Terrestrial > Soil > Wetlands | place: USA: Florida... | reverse complement strand
CGCTGTGACGCCCGCGGAGCGCTGGTTGCCTGGCACCGGCTAGCCTTTTGCGCGCTGGGGCACGTAACCTTCGGGCAGCTTGGAGCCTTCACCGAAGAAAAACCCTTCCATCTGCTCTTCCATGATCTTGTGCGAGTTGGGGTCCAGAGGATTGAGCCGGAACTCGTTCATGATCATTTTCGAGTGCTCGACCCACAGCTTCCACGCCTCGGCAGAGACGTTGTCGTACACCCGCTGGCCGAGTTCGCCGTTCCAGGGGATGAATTCCAGCCCGGGCATTTCCTTGCCAAACTTCACGCACTTCACCATGCGCGCTCCGGGTTTGGCCGGCGCGGCCGGGGGTTGAGGTACCGATTTCTGATTGCAGAACTCGTCGGCCATGTTGTTTCTCCTGCTCCGTTTCCCGCCACCAGCATACCGCAAACGGCCGGGCCGCGCCGCGCACCGGGCGCTGCAGGTCAGTGCCTTCCGCTCTCCCGGTGGGCTAAATCTTCCTGTCCTTGGCCGCCTGGTAGAACTGCGCCACGGCGTTGTCCACGCAGAATCCCCACGCGAACATGTTGAGCGTCTTGAACCGCTCGGGAACCGAGTAGCGCGCCTGAGCCTCGCGCATCGTAGCACCCAACTGCACCATTTGCTTGGCGTGCGAGGCCATGTCCGAGAAGACGTCCTTCTGCAGCTCGACCGCCTCGACCCCGCAGACCCCGCCATGTCCCGGCACGAACACGGTCTTCGGGCCGTAGCTGCCGAACAGGTCCAGCGCCTTCATCCAGTTGGCCATGTCCGCGTCAAACGTAACCGGATAGCTGTGGTCGAAGATCAGGTCGCCGCTGAACACGATGTTCTGCGCCGGAATGCGCAGGATCAGATCGCCGGGCGTGTGTCCCGGATGCGCCTCGATCACCACTTCGATCCCGCCCAGGTCCACTTTCATCGGCAGCTCAGAAACGACCAGCGAGCGGTTGGGCAGTGCCAGTACCGTCGCATCCAGCATGCCCGCCACCAACTTCAGGGCCCCCAGGTCGCCTTCCGCGTGCTTCTTGTCGTCTTCGGAGGTGGCGTCGCGCAGGTGGGCTTCCGCTGGGGCGAAGAAAGCCGCCTTGCTGCGGTTCTGCAACGGGATGTACCGCTCTTCGATCAGCGGAACAACCTTCTCGTGCGCCCAGATCGGGATGCGGGCGGCTGCGTACTGCGAGTTGCCCAGGGTGTGATCGAAGTGATAGTGAGAATCGATCGCCGCCTTCACGGGCGCCTTACTCACGCTTGCCAGCATTTCGAGCTGGAACGCAGCGCCTTTGGGCGAACCGTATCCTTCCCACAGCAGCGCGGCATCCTTGCCGGCCACGAACCCCCCGTTGCACAGCGTGTCGAATCCCTTGCTCGTGTCGGAGATGACCGCATACACCCCCTCGCCCACCTTGCGGACGCTGGCAAAGCCCTTGTCCACGATTGGCGCTTGCGCGTTGATTTGCGCCGCGCCCTGCGGGCTGCGCGCCCAGGACGATGGCACATAGCCGCCTACCGCCACGGCTGCGCCGGCCAGCGACGCCCCTCGCAGAAAGGTCCGGCGCGTCAGTTCAGTCTCTGCTTCAGTAACCAGCTTCATCATAGAGCTCCAACAGTGGGGGTTTTGTGTATGGCCGGGCATCAAGGCTATCGTGGCGGCGGTACCGCGTCAAACCGTCTCCGCGCCGCGCATTTCTGCCGCGGCGGACGCCCTTGCTGGAACCATGCCGGCCCTCACTTCTTTACTCGTCCTTGCTGCGGTGCTAGCTTGATCCCCGGCCCCCTTCCGCTCCTCTGATGGCACACACGCACTCAGCGATTCTTCCCGCTTCGCCTTTTCTCTTGTCCGCCGGCGAGGCCGGGGAGAAGCCCCGCCGACGCTGGCTCGATCGCTGGGAGCACGATGCCTTCGACGATCTGAGCATGAACCTCACCCCGCGCAAACCGGCGCGCCGGCGCAAGGCGCGCAACATCGAAGTCACCGAGTACCGCGTGCCCCTCCCCGCCCTGGGCCGCGACCTGGACGGCCTGCGCATCGTGCACCTCACCGACATTCACCACGGGCTGTACGTCTCGGCGGAGTCGGTGCTCGCCGCGGTCGAGCTGGCCAATTCACTGGAGCCGGATGTGGTCGCCTTGACGGGTGATTACGTCTCTTACTCCCGCAATTTCGCGCAGTCCTGCGCGGAACTGCTCGGCGGCCTGCGCGCGCGTCGAGGCGTGTTTGCCGTGCTGGGCAATCACGATTTTCGGGTGGGCGCGGATCTCGTCACCCGTGCCCTGCGCCGCAACGGCATCGAAGTGTTACGCAACCGCCACACGCTGCTTCGCTCCGGCTCCGCCGAACTTCATCTCGCTGGCGTGGACGACCTTTGGTACGACGCCAGCCTTCCCCGCGCCATGCGCAACATCCCGCGCGGGCGTCCGGTGATCCTGCTTTCCCACAACCCGCGGATCGTGGCCGCAGCTTCGCACTATTCGGTCGACCTGGTGCTTTCCGGTCACACGCACGGCGGGCAGGTGCGCCTGCCGTTCCTCGAGCGCCGCAAGGATCCCGTGCACCGGCGATTCCTGACCGGATGGGACGCGTGGGGTGCCACGCGAATCTACATCAGCCGCGGGATCGGCACGATTGTCGTACCGGTGCGGCTCGGATGCCCGCCGGAAATGCCGCTCTTCACGCTCGCTTCCCGCCCTGTGCCGCAGTGAATCGGCCAGGAACTGTTTGGTGCGTGGCGCCCGCGCCGCAAAGCGATAGGCCGTACGCCACGGGAATTCAGTTGAAACCGGCCGTCGCTCGAACGAGTATTACTGCTGGTAGTTCCTCCGGTCTTGCGAGTGGCGGAACGACCGGAACGATTGCTGCACGCTCTGTTTGAAGGTCCGTGCGTACCGCGCGCACTGCCCGGCCAATCGCCGTTTGTGCCGGGCGATCCATTGGGAATCAAAGAAGGAAGGTTGGAACGCATGAGGCAACTATCCACGGTAGTTTCTCTCGCCGAGCGGGCGCGCGCGAGTGCGCGCCTGTTGACCGTCGCCGCGGCCTGCGCCGCCAGCCTCGCGCCGGCCGTTCGCGCTCAGACCGTCGACGAAGTCATCGCCAGGAACGTCCAGGCGCGCGGCGGCCTCGACAAGATCAAAGCGGTTCAGGAACAGCGCAGCGCCGGCGCGCTGCTCGCCGGCAGCTTCCAGGCGACCGTCGTGCAGGTCAACAAACGGCCCGACAAGGTGCGCGAAGAAACGACGTTTCAAGGTTTCACCCTGGTCCAGGCCTACGACGGCAAGAGCGCGTGGCAGATCAATCCTTTCGGCGGACGCAAGGACCCGCAGTTGATGTCGGAAGACGACGCACGAAGCCTGGTGATTGACGCGGACATCGATCGCCCGCTCGTCAATTACAAAGAGAAGGGTCACAAGGCGGAGCTCGTCGGCCACGACTCCGTCGAGGGTACGGACTGTTACAAGATCAAGCTCACGCTCAAGAATGGCGACATCTTCACCTATTACCTCGACGCCGATTCTTTCCTGGAGCTCAAGCTCGAAACAAAAATGACCATCCGCGGCGCGATTCAGGAGCAGGAGAGCTACTACGGCGACTATGAAGAAGTCGAAGGCATGTACTTCCCCTTCGCCATTGAGACGGCTCAGAAGGGCGACTCGAACCGCGCCAAGATCACCGTCCAGAAAATTGAGATCAACAAGCCCGTGGACGACTCCACGTTCGTGATGCCTGCCGCGAGATCCGCCGCTCCCGCGGGAGCGCCCTCCAAGCCCGGCCAGTCGCCGGCCGCAGGGAATTGAGGAAGGGAAGGGAATCCGACGATGAAGGCATCTCAAAATCGCAGGGTAGCAATGATCCCCGCTGTGACGCTTCCGGCGATCGCCATGCTGGCCGCCGCAGCCTTGCTCCCCGCGCTCGCTTCCGCTCAGTCCGCGAAGGTCGACTCCGACACGATCTCCGGCCTCGGCGCACGCAACATCGGCTCCGCCACCATGAGTGGCCGCATCTCCGCCGTCGCTGCCGTCAAGGAGAAAGGCCGCCTCACCGTCTACATCGGCTCCGCCAGCGGCGGGGTCTGGAAATCCATAAACGGCGGTACGACCGTCAAGCCCGTCTTCGACAAGCAGCCGGTGCAGTCCATTGGCGCCGTGGCCGTCGATCCCTCCAACCCGCAAACCATCTGGGTCGGTACAGGCGAGTCGTGGTCACGCAATAGCGTCTCCATCGGCGATGGAATCTACAAGTCCACCGACGGCGGCGACGACTGGACCAACATGGGTTTGAAGACCTCAGAGCGCATTTCGAAGATCATCGTTGACCCCAAGGAGCCGAACACCGTCTACGCCTGCGTTCCCGGAAGGCTGTGGAGCGACAGCGCCGACCGCGGCGTCTACAAAACCACCGACGGCGGCAGCAGCTGGACTCTCATCCTGAAAGGCTCCAACCTCTCCACCGGCTGCTCGATGATCTCCATGAGCAGCAAGGATTCGAAGACTCTCTACGCCGGTCTGTGGGATTTTCGCCGCAGAGGGTGGACATTCCGCTCCGGCGGCGAAAACTCGACGGCGGCCAGCGGCAGCGGCCTCTTCAAGAGCACGGACGGCGGCGCCACGTGGGCCGCGCTCGATGAGGCCAACACCAAGGGCCTTCCCGCAAAGCCCTGGGGACGCATCGCCGTCACTGTGGCGCCTTCAAATCCCGACGTGGTCTACGCCCTCATCGAGTCGCCGCACAGCGCTCTCTACCGATCCGCCGACGGCGGCAAAACCTGGGAGCGCCGCGACGACAGCCAGTTCATGGTCTGGCGGCCGTTCTATTTCGCGAACCTGATCGTCGATCCCAAGGACGAAAACAAGGTCTACAAGCCCGACCTGCTGCTCATCATGAGCAACGACGGCGGCAAGAGCTTCAGCATCGTTTCCGGCGGCGCGCACGGCGATTTCCACGACGTGTGGGTCGATCCCGACGACACGGAGCACGTGATCACCGGCGACGACGGCGGCATCTGGTATTCCTACGACGGCGCGAACACCTGGTGGAAGGGCTTCAATCTCCCGGTCTCGCAGTTCTATCACGTCAGCATCGACAACTCGGATCCGTTCCACGTCTACGGCGGCCTGCAGGACAACAGCGTCTGGACGGGAGACAGCGCCTATCCGGGCGGCATCACCAACAGCCGCTGGGAGAATCTGCTCGGCGGCGACGGCTTCTGGTCCTTCGAGGATCCCGCCGATCCCGATTACATCTACGCTGAGTCACAGGGTGGCGAAATCGCGCGCGTCAACCGCTACACACACCTGCTGCGCAGCATCAAGCCGCAGCCCGGTCCCGGCGAGCCGAAGTACCGCTTCAACTGGAACACGCCCCTGCATATGAGCCCCAACGAGAAGGGCACCATCTACATCGGCGCACAGTTCCTCTTCCGTTCGCGCGATCACGGCCAAAGCTGGCAGAAGATCTCTCCCGACCTGACCACGAACGACCCCCAAAAGCAGAAGCAGGAGGAATCGGGTGGAGTGACTGTGGACAACTCCTACGCGGAAATGCACACCACGATTTACTCCATCAGCGAATCTCCGAGAGACGCGCGCCTGATCTGGGCCGGGACCGACGACGGCAACCTGCAACTGACCCGCGACGGCGGCGCCACCTGGACCAACGTTGCGGGCAACGTGCCCGGCCTGCCGCCCTCGGCCTGGGTCTCCTGGGTGGAAGCGAGCCCGCTTGACGCGGGCACGGCTTTCGCGTCGTTCGACCGCCACAGCTTCGGCGACATGGAGCCGCACGTCTTCAAGACCACCGACTACGGCAAGACGTGGACTTCAATCGTCTCCAACGATAGCGGCGTGCGCGGCTACGCGCACGTCATCAAGCAGGACGCGGCGCAGCCAGACCTGCTCTACCTCGGCACCGAATTCGGCCTGTGGATTTCGCTCGATGGCGGCAAGCAGTGGGCCAAGTATAAGGGCGGCGATTTTCCCTGCGTCGCCGTGCGCGACATCGTCGTGCAGCCGCGCGACGCCGCGCTCGTTCTGGCCACGCATGGACGAGGCATCTGGATCGTTGACGACATCACTCCGCTGCGCAAGCTGACGCCCGGCGTGCTCGACCAGGAAGTGGCCTTCCTCGAGGGCTCCGTCGTGCAGCAGCGCTTCGAAGCCTTCGCCGGATGGCCGGAAGGCGACGCAACATTCCACGGGCCCAATCCGCCCGACGCCGCGCTCATCACCTACTACCAGAAGAAGCGGCACATCTTCGGCCGCATGAAGATCGAGATCCTCGACCCGCAGGGCAAGGTGGTGGACACGGTGCCGGCCAACAGCCGCCGCGGCCTTTCCCGCGTCCAGTGGAGCATGCGCCTCAAGCCGCCGCACGTTCCCCCCGCGGCGACCGCGGCGTTTGAAGCCTCCAACGGCCCGCGCGTTTTGCCCGGCACCTACACGGTGCGCCTGACGCGCGGCAAAGACGTCTTCACCATGCCGCTGGTGATCGGCCTCGACCGCCGCGCGAAGTACACGGTGGACGACCGGCGCGCGCAGTATGACGCGGTTATGCGCGTCTACAACCTGCTCGGCGAAATGAGCTTCGACGTGGACCGCATCAATGGCGTGCGCGAGGACCTGATGGAGCGCGCCGCGAAGCTATCCGAGAAGGATGCGCCGCTGCGCAAGCAGGTCGCCGCCGGCATCGCCAGCCTCGAAGCCATGCGTATGAAGATTGTCGCCACCAAGGAAGGCGGCGCCGTGACCGGCGAAATCCGCATCCGCGAGAAGACCACCGAGCTGTACGGCGACATGGTGGACTACGAAGGCCGCCCCACCGACTATCAGATCGCCCGCATCGACGCGCTCCAGCAGGAACTCGATGCGGTGGTGAAGGACTTTGACGCCTTTGCGGCAAAAGACCTGAAGGAAATCAACATGCAGCTAACGAAGAAGAAGATGGAGCCTGTCCCAGTCCTGTCGCGCGACGACTGGAACAAGGCGGCGGGCGGCGGCTCCGGCTCCCCCGGCCAATTCTTCCAGCGCATCCTCCACCAGTCGTCCAGTACGGACGTCCTGATGGACCGCGACTAGATCTCTCCTCGGTAGCTCAGGTCCCGCCAGCGACCAGCGGGTCTTGCTGGTCGCTGGCTGACCTGAGGCCTTCCTTGAACGCGCGTGGACAAGAGTGCCCGCGCCGCTCTACTGCTTGATGCTGTCGAGCAGCTTCGTTTCCGCGGCTGAAGGCGGCTCGTAACGCCCGCCGAGATACTTCGCCAGGAACTGCTCGCTCACGGCATTGAACGCCATGTTGTTCACCGGGCGCGCGAACCCGTGGCCCTCGTCCGGGAACACGTAGTACTCGACCGGCTTCCCGTTCTTGCGCATGGCGGCGACGATCTGGTCGCTTTCCGCCTTGTTCACGCGCGGGTCGTTTGCGCCCTGGCCGATCAGCAGCGGCGCCTTAATCTGGTCCGCTTTGAACAGCGGCGACTGCGCCTTCAGGACTTCCTCCGAATCGCCCATGCGCTTGTGGAACGTCGAGAGCAGCGTCGTCCAGTACGGCGGAATCGTCTTCAGCAGCGTGTTCAGGTTCGACGGGCCGACGATGTCCACGCCGCACGCGAACGCCTCCGGTGAAAACGTCACGCCCGCAAGCGTGGCGTAGCCGCCGTAGCTGCCGCCCATGATGCAAACCTTGGCGGCGTCGGCGACGCCCTTCTTCACCGCCCATTCTTTCGCGTCCAGCAGGTCGGTGTGCATCGCGCCGGCCCACTGCCGGTCGCCCGCGTTGACATACTCCTTGCCGTAGCCCGTCGAGCCGCGGAAGTTTACTTGCAGCACCGCGTAGCCGCGGTTCGATAGCCACTGCGCGTAGCGGTTGAAGCCCCACTGGTCGCGCCCCCACGGCCCGCCATGCACGAACACCACCATCGGCAGATTCTTCGCCGGCGTCCCCGCTGGAGTCGTCAGGTAGCCGTAGAGCTTCATCCCGTCGCGCGCCTTGAACTCGATTGGCTCCATCGAAGCGAGCTTGTATTTTTCGAGCAAGGGGCGGCTGGTGAACAGCAGTTCGGCCTTCTTCGTCGCGCGGTCGTAGAAGTACCAGGAGACGGGCGCGTCGTCGCTCGTGTAGGTGACGATCCACTTCGTATCGTCCAGGCTGCGCGAGATGGGGCCAATGTCGCCGCGGCGCACTTTCTCGAGCGCCTCGAAGTCGGCCTTCACCTTCGGGTCGATGAATGTGTATTCCACACGCTGGCGCACGAACTCGACGGCCTCCAGCGCGTTTGTCTTCGGATTGTTCATCGTGCCGCTCACGTCGAATTGGTGGTCCTCCGCCACGACGTTTTGCTTGCCCCCGGCAATGTCGATCTGGAGCAGGCGCGCGGCATTCACCTCCAGGCTGGTGATCAGCCACAGCGACTTGTTGTCGGGAGTGAAGCCGGCCACGCCGCCGAAGGTCTCGTCCGCGCCCCACTTGATCAGGTCGCGCCAGGGAGACTTGACCGTGTCGCGCACCCGGACGATCGTGCCGCCGTCGGGCGTCTGCACCTGCGCCGAGCGCACTTCGAGCGCGTTGTCCGCGGTCCAGCCGGCCACGTCACCGGGGTTCTCGGTATCGAGAGTCACGGCGCCTGTCTTCAGGTCGACGCGATGCACGTCAAAGAACTGGGGGTTGCGCTTGTTCATCTGCACCAGGATCGTGTCCGGCGTCTTCCAGTCGTAGGCCACCAGGTCCACGCGTACTTTTTCATAGGGGGTGAGGTCTTTGGTCTGCTTGGTGGCGATTTCCGTCTGGTAGAGGCGCCAGTTTTCGTCGCCGCCGACGTCCTGCGTGTAAAGCAGGTGCCTGTTGTCGTACTGCCACAGGAAGTTGCGAATGCCGCGCTTTTTGTCGGCGGTGACGGCGCGGTCGTCGGTCTTGCCCAGCGTGCGCACCCACACGTTCAGCACGCCGTCCACAGGCGCCAGGTACGCTAGCAGCGTTCCGTCCGGCGAAATCTGCGGGTTGGCCTTCTCCGGATTCCCAAACAGCACCTCGCGCGGAATCAGCGCCGTCGCGAACTTCTCATCGCCGCGCACCGGAGGCCGCACCAACGCCGCCAGCGCCACCAACCCCAATCCCACCGCAGCTACAGCCGCCACTCGCTTCATCAATCTCATTGATCCTCCCGCCCCCTAGGGCCCGAATATTGTAGCTCAGGTAGCACAGACACTCCTGTCTGTGCGCCTTTCCCCCAAGTCATCTCGGCCTTCTCCGCTGGCCAGTGGCACAGTCACTGCTGGCTGTGCGCCCCTGCTGCTCTTCCGGGAAGCCCCGCGGCACTATCCTCTCCCTGTTTCCTCTCGAAGCTCTGCGAGCTCACCTCACCGCGAAGCAGTCCAAGTCATTCGCAAACGCCAGCGGACCCTGATACTTCTTCCTGATCTCCACCGTGGTCTGCTCCTCTTTGCCCAGCGTGCGCAGCATGCGGTGGGAAATCACTAGGCTCTTCACGTGCGCTTCCTCTGCAATCTGCCCAATCACGGATGGCGGCATGTGCAGGCGCCGCTCCACTCCCGTCGCGCCCTCCGGCACCGCGTTGTGCGCCACAAAAATGTCTGCATTCGCCGCCAGCCGAGGCAGGCCTTCGCCGTCTCCGTTCGTATCCCCGCTGAACACGATCGCCTTCCCGCCTGCTTCTACGCGCCACGCCAGCGCCGGCACCGGTCCGTGGATCACCCGCACCGCGGAAACGGAGATGTTCGCGTTGTGCCACACCGCGACGGGCGTCGCTTCCGCCGCCACCGAGGTTGCCCCGACATTGTGCGGCTGCATCTTGTAGCTGCCGTTTTCCTTCGGATCGAGCAGCTCGCTCAGATACCGGTAGGCCCCGTGCTGCGCGCCGAACAAGTCGTTCACATACTCCACAGTCGAAGGCATGAAGTCGTTCCCCGGCGGCCCGTAAATCGGCAGCGGGCGCGACCGGTCCTCGAACCACGATGACTTGATCAGCGCCGCGAAATCTCCGCTGTGGTCCACGTGAAAATGGCTGAACAGCAGCACGTCCAACTGCGACATGCGTGCGCCGCTCTCGCCAAACCGCAGCGCGCTGCCTCCGCCCGCGTCCAGCAGCACGCGCGGCTGCCCGTTCACCCAGACGAGGTAGCTGCTCGACGCGCGCTTGTCCTCCAGCTCCGGCCCGCCGGAGCCGAGCACCTGTAAGGCCACCCCCGACGCGCCGCACGTCTGCGCCGCCACGGGCCGCCCCGACGGACAGAAGAGCCAAGCGGATGACAGAAGCAGACGCCAGCAGGCCCGTTGAGTCCTCATTTCCGCACCCTCCAGCAGAGGCGGCAATCATACCCGCCCGGAGGCGGCGATTGCGGGTTCCGAGGGCGCCCGGCTTCGATGGCCGCACGAAGTGCTAAACTCCGCCGGGCGAACGAATGGCGCGCTTTACAGGATTAGCCGGAATCGCCGCGGTGCTCGCGGTGTGCTGGTTCTTCTCCAGCGCGCGCCGGGCGATTCGCCCGCGCACGGTCCTCTGGGGCATGGGGTTGCAGATTGCCCTGGCCGTCTTTGTGTTGAAGACCAGCGCCGGCCTGCGCCTGTTCCAGGGACTGGGCGACGGCGCAGCGTGGCTGATGAGCTTCTCCTTCGCCGGTTCAAAGTTCGTCTTCGGACCCCTGGGCGAAAAGGGCTACGGCGGAGTAATCATCGCCTTTCAAGTGCTGCCCATCATCATCTTCATCGCCAGCTTCTTCTCCATCCTCTATCACTACGGAGTGATGCAGGTCGTGATCCGCGTGATGGCGCGCGTGATGACGCGCCTGATGGGCGCGAGCGGGGCCGAGTCATTGAGCGTCGCCGCCAGCGTCTTCATGGGCATCACGGAGGCGCCGCTTACGATTCGTCCGTTTCTGCCCTTGCTCACGCGCTCCGAGATGATGACGGTGATCACCAGCGGCATGGCGCACATTTCCGGCGCAGTGATGGGCGCTTACATGCTGTTCGGCGCGGAACCGCGTCACCTGCTGGCCGCGGTCATCATGACCGCTCCCGGCACGCTGGTCATTTCGAAAATGCTTGTGCCGGAAACCGAACAGCCCGTCACCGCCGGCCGCGTGCACTTGGATCAGGCGGCCGAAGGGGTAAGTGACGACTCGAGGACCGGCAATCTGCTCGACGCTATCACCCGCGGCGCGACCGACGGCCTGCATCTCGCACTGAACGTCGCCGCGATGCTCATCGCCTTCCTCGCGCTTGTGGCCCTGGTCGACGGCGTCTTCAGCGCGGCACACAATCTGCTTGGTCGCGCGGGCGTAGCCTGGTTTCCCGGCAGCCTCGAAGAGCTGCTCGGCTGGCTGTTCGCGCCTGTGGCCTGGCTGATTGGTGTGCCATCGCGCGATTGCGTCACCGTGGGCAATCTGCTGGGCACGCGCATGGTGCTGAACGAGTTCGTGGCCTACAGCAAGTTGGGCGCGCTGAAGGAGCAGTTGGACCCGCGCTCGTTCACCATCGCCACGTTCGCCCTGTGCGGCTTTGCCAATTTCGGCTCGATCGGCATCCAGATTGGCGGCCTCAGCGCTCTCGCGCCCAACAAGCGCCATCAGCTGGCCGAGTTGGGCCTCCGCGCCATGCTCGCCGGGACAATGGCGAACCTGCTCTCCGCCTCGATTGTCGGGGTGATGCTATGAGTGCTCGCCGCAGGGCCGGCTCCGTCACCTCGCGCCGCCAGCCCGGACTGTTTGAGTCGGCGGAGCGCGCCGCAAAGTTCGTCCTGGTGCGCGCGCGCATCACGCCAGCCAGCCGGCCCCGGATCGGCCTCGTACTTGGCTCCGGCCTGGGAGCGTTCGCCGCCGATCTGCGCGCCGCGTCACGGCTGCCCTACGGGCGCATTCCCGGCTTTCCGGTGGCTACGGTAGAGAGTCACGCCGGACAGATCGTCATCGGCCGAGCCGGCGGAGCCAGGGATGGCGTAACCGTCGCCGCCCTCGACGGCCGCGTCCACTTCTATGAGGGCTACTCGATGGACGAAGTCACTTTTCCCGTGCGTGTCCTGGGCCGCATGGGCATCCGCTCCCTGATTGTGACCAACGCGGCGGGCGGCATTTCTCCCGATTACCAGCAGGGCGCGCTGGTGCTGATTCGCGACCACATCAACCTGCAGGGGACGAATCCGCTGATCGGCAAGAACGACCCACGCTTCGGCCTGCGTTTTCCCGACATGAGCAACGCGTACTCCAGCCGCCTGCGCCGCATCGCGCGCGAGGAAGGGAAGCGCCAGGGGATGAATCTGCCCGACGGCGTCTACGCGGCCGTCACTGGCCCCAGCTTCGAGACGCCTTCCGAGATTCGTGCAATGCGTATTCTGGGAGCGGATCTGGTGGGCATGTCCACCGTGCCGGAAGTGATCGTGGCGCGGCAGATGGGCATGGAAGTCCTGGGCATCTCGTGCGTCACAAATCTCGCCGCGGGCATTCTGGACCAGCCCATCACGCACGAAGAGGTGCTGGAAACCGGGGAACGGGTGCGTGCGCAATTCGCGTCTCTCATTGCGGCGCTGATTCCACGAATCGCTGCGGAAACGAAATGACGACCCAACGCTCCGCCACTGTAGCCCGCCTCTTCAAAGGCGGGGCGCGTTCCGGCGACGTTGTACGTGCCGGCCGCCTGTTTCGTAGGGGCACGGCACTGCCGTGCTCTTCCTCGGTTTTGTGGGCAGGGCACGGCGGTGCCGTACCCCTACGACTTCTTCTCGCCGCCCTGTTGGGTCTGGCCGTCGCCGCTTTCGCGCAGCAACCCTCACCTGCTCCGCCCGCTCCGCCGCAGCAGAATCCCGCCAACCCGCCCCCGCCACGCCCGCGTCCGCCGCGGCCGCGTCCCCGGCCGCCGATTGCCACCATCGCCGACCTGCTGATCACCGGCGGCACGGTGGTCACCATGAACCCGGCGCAGCCGATCCTCAACGACGGCGCGTTGATGGTTCGCGGTTCCGTGATTCTGGAGGTCGGCCCGCGCGAGAAGCTGGAAGGGCAGTATCCCGACGCGCGGCGCATCGACGCACGCGGCCATATCGTCCTGCCGGGTTTCATCAACACGCACACGCACGCGCCGATGGCGTTGCTGCGCGGCCTGGCCAACGACATGACGCTCGAGGACTGGCTCACCAAGGCCATCTTTCCCGCCGAAGCCCGCAACGTCACCGAAGACTTCAGCACGTGGGGCACGCGGCTCGCCGCTCTCGAGATGATCGAGGGCGGCACTACCACATTCGTGGACATGTACTACTTTGAAGATGCCGTGGCGCGCGAAGCGAAGGCGGCGGGCTTGCGCGGCGTATTGGGCGAAACCGTTATTGACGTTCCTGTCCCAGACAGCAGGAGTGTCGGCCAGTCGCTCGCGCAGATCGAGGAGTACCTGCAGCGCTGGCAGGGCGACCCGCTGATCCGCCCGGCCGTCGCTCCACACTCGCCGTACACGTGTTCTGCGGACACGCTGCGGCGTGCCGCGGCATTGGCGCGCCGGTACCACGCGCCGCTGTTGATTCATGTAGCCGAAACGAAGCATGAAAGGGAAGAGAGCCTCGCCGCGAAGCAGCTTTCGCCCGTCGCGTGGCTGGAGTCCATCGGCTTTCTCGGTCCGGATGTTCTCGCCGCGCATTGTGTCTGGGTGGACGAAGCGGATAGAAAGGCGCTGGCCGCTCGCGGCGCCGGTTGCGCCTACAATCCATCGAGCAACATGATGCTCGCCAGCGGCGTCGCGCCGGTTCCCCTGCTGCTGGCCGCGGGCGTCCGCCTCGGCCTCGGCACCGACGGTCCTGCCGGCAGCAACAACGACCTGGACATGATGCTGGAGATGAATGTCGGCGCAAAACTGCAGAAAGTGTCGCAA
>Ga0335079_10006019_pt1 | contig 13870 bp, 16 predicted proteins | sample Lox_Sample_33_FD_206719 | JGI IMG/M metagenome (GOLD analysis project Ga0335079, IMG submission 206719) | Soil microbial communities from Loxahatchee National Wildlife Refuge, Florida, United States - Lox_Sample_3.3 | ecosystem: Environmental > Terrestrial > Soil > Wetlands | place: USA... | reverse complement strand
CCGCGCGCGGACTCCACTGGGGCAGCCCGGTGCTCTCATCGAGCATCACCCTGATCCACAACGGCAAGCTCTATTATCGCGGCCAGGATGCCTTGCAGCTCGCCGAAACGGCCACTTTGGAACAAGTCGCTGAGCTGCTGTGGGCCGCGGAAACATCGGAAACCGAGCGGCTATTCGGGCAACCTTGCACCCTAGCGCCTCGCCAGATGGCGCGCCTTCGAGCTTACAGTAAAGATCCGCTGGTCAGGCTTCAAACCGCACTGCCGCTGGCGGGTGCGCGGGATCTGGCCTCCTATGACCTGCGTCCAGCGGCAGTTCGCCAGACTGGAGCGCGCATTCTTCGCCTGTTGACCACCATCGTTGCCGGGCGCTCCCCACACGCTCCTGTTCACCTGGAGCTCCAGGCCGCCTGGGCCCCGGGCAAGCCTCAAGCCGGCGAAGCGATTCGCACGGCGCTGGTCCTCTGCGCGGACCATGAACTGAATGTCTCGGCGTTTACCGCCAGGTGCGCAGCCTCGGCCGGCGCCTCACCTTACGACACGGTATCGGCAGCCATGGCCACCCTGAAGGGACGGCGCCATGGCGGGGAAACGCAGCGTGTGTCCGCCCTGATTGCGGAGACCGCGACGCCGAGACGTGCGCGAGCCGTGCTGGCGGATTGGCTGCGTCGCGGAGACAAGTTGCCGGGATTCGGTCATCCGCTCTACCCGGCTGGCGATCCACGCGCTGCGCGGTTGATGCGATTAGCGGAGGCTAGCGGCAACGCCGCCGAGTGGCGCTTGGCCCGCGCTCTCTCGGGTGCCGCGTCGGAGTTACTGCATGAGCTGCCGAATCTCGACTTCGCGCTGGTGGCGCTGGCGCGCACTTACCGCTTACCCGCCGACGCGCCTCTGCTGCTGTTCGCGCTGGGTCGCACGGTCGGCTGGATTGCCCATGCCATCGAACAATATGCGTCAGAAGAGTTAATTCGTCCCCGCGCCCATTACACGGGTCCGGCTCCCGAGGCAACGGAGTTAGGATAACGAGAGGGGTACTTTATGCTTTCGAGAACCGGCTTCCTTGTCTTGCTTGCCTCCTCGTTGGCGTTCGGCGCCAGCGAAATACCAGCGGGATCGCACCTTCTTCTGCGGATGGTGAACTCCGTGAATACCAAGACCGCTCAGGAGGGTGATTACGTTTACCTGCGCACGGCCACTCCCGTCGTGATCAACAACAAGATCATTGTGCCCGCGGAAAGCTACGTGCAGGGTGTGGTCTCGCACTCGAAGCAGAGCGGGCGCGTCAAGGGGCGGGCGGAGCTGGGCATACGGCTGGACACGCTCACGCTCCCCGGCGGAACCACGTACCGGATCGCGCCGCGGCTGGCTTCGGTGGCGTCGCAGGACACCGGGCAAAAAGTCGACCGGCGCGAAAACGAGGTCCTCCAAGGCGCCACCAAGGAACAAGACGCGGGCCGCATCGCGATTCTGGCCTCGAGTGGCGCCGGCATTGGCGGCATAGCCGCACAGAGCTGGAAGGGCGCTGGAATCGGTGCCGGCATCGGCACCGGTGTGGGCCTGGCTACCGTATTGCTGACGCGCGGCAAGGAAGTGCAGTTGAGGCAGGGAGCAACTCTGGACGTTGTCTTCGATCGCCCCGTGACGCTAGAATAACGTCGATAAAAGGCGAAACGCCCTCGTAGAAAACTCTGCCGCGTCGCAGCGGCAGCCCGATCGCAAAAATCACCGGGTGCCACCACCTGGTACTACACTTGAACAGACCCTCGTGAACAAGCGCCTGCCACTGTTGTTCCACAACGTCATGTACCACCTGCGTGGCGGATTTCTGGTCCGCCCGCTCGCCATCGCACTTGCACTGGGCGCGGCCGGCGCGCTGCTTTCGTGGCTCGAAGAGGCGGTTCCCGAGGTGAGCGCTTGGGTACCGAAGGCGATTTTTCCCTCACACGCCGACCCTCAGGTGGCGCAGGTGATTCTGGCGGGCATCGGCGCTTCCATCATGACGGTGGTCTCCATCGTCTTCGCCATTCTCTTGATGACGCTCACGCTGGCGTCGATGCAATTCTCTCCTCGAATCCTCCTCAACTTCGCGCGCGATGGCGTTACGCAATGGACGCTCGGGGTATTTCTGGGAACCTTTTCGTATTGCATGGCCGCGCTTCCCGCCGCCCGCTCGCTGCCGCGTCCGTTCGCGCCTGTGGCCACCGTCCTCGGCGCCATGATTCTGGCTCTCGCTTGCGTGTGCTGGCTGCTCTTTTTCATTCACCACATTTCACAAGCCATCAGTGTCAACCAGATCGTGGACAAGATCGCATGTGAAACTGAGGCCGTGACCCGTGATCTCATGCCGCGGCCCCGCAAGATCCGTCGCATCCCCGTGGACGAGCGCGTCGACGCTCTGAAATGGGAACTCCCGGTCACCAATGAGGTTTCGGGTTACATACGCTTCATTGACGTCAAGCAGCTCGTAGCGCTCGCCAAATCTTATTCCATCAAGATCCAGGTTTTGAGGCGAGTAGGTCATTTTGTTCCCGAAGGCGTGCCGTTCCTGAGGATATCGAGGGCGGAGCGAGCCACACCCGAGCGAGTGGCCGCCCTTCGAGCGGCCTTCGATTTCGGACCCTCCAGAACCCTCCAGCAAGATGTCGAATTTGGCGTGCTGCAGATTGTGGACATCGCGCTCAAGGCGATTTCGCCGGCCGTCAACGACCCCAGCACGGCCATTAGCTGCGTCGACCAGTTGAGCCGTATCCTGATTTGCGTGGCCTCCCGGGAGCTGCCGGAGTCCAACCTGTACGATCCGCCCGGCATTCTGCGCGTTTATGTGCCGTGGATTGGTTTCGACCGGCTGCTGGATTCAGCGTTCGAGCAGATACGCATGTACTCGAAGTCGGATGTCGCGGTCAGCCTGCGAATGCTGCGCGCTCTCCACGACATCGCCGCCACGACGAAGGACCCCGAGATCCACCAGTTACTCATTGATCGCGCAACCCGTATTGTCGCCGGCTGCGCCGAGCGGCTGGGCGAGGACGAACTGAAAGAAATCCGCGCCCGGCTTGCAGCATTGCAGACGGTCCTGATTCCCGCGCAATAACCCTTTGGCACAAATGCGGCCGCATAAGGATTTCCAGGCCAGCAGGCCGGCAACATTCACCCGCTGACGGCCTTGTTTCCTGCGATCACAAACCGGAGCGGCCAGTCCGCGCAATGCCGGATGCCGATGCGCGGCGTCACCTTGATTTCGAACGTCGGCTCCCGGCTCCACTTCCGCACCACCAGCGCGCCGCGAGTCACGTCCGCTCCATTCTGCGTCCGCGTGATCGCAAACGCGCGCGTCAAATTTCCCGGCCCCGAAGCCAGCTTTTCCATCGATCGCGCCTTCGGCCGCCGCGTCTTCATGATCTCAATCCCCGCCACCGGCTCGGCCGCCCGGATCAGCACGCATCCCGGCTGACCCTCGGGCTCCGCCACCAGGTTCAGACATTCGTGCATGCCGTAAATGAAATACACATACGCATGCCCCGGCGGCCCGAAAATCACTCGCGTGCGATCGGTAATTCCGCGCGCCGAATGCGCCGCCAGATCGTCGCCCCCAAGATACGCTTCGGTCTCGACGATCATTCCCGCCACCCGACGATGCACCAGAATCTTGCCCAGCAGCTCCTGCGCCACCGTCACCGCGTCCCGATTGTAAAACGAGCGCGTCAAAATCCGGCTCTCGGTTGCCAGCTCAGACCATTCCATTCGACAATTATCATCGCGCAACGCCGAAAAACGGGGACTGGCTTCTTCACCGTCCCAAGCCGTATAACGCTGGTAGACGGTGTTGCCTCTCTTGAAAATGTCTGTAACCGACTCATTCGACCAAAACCATGCCGCGCGAAATGGGGACTGTGTCCCCTTTTCGCCCCTTGCAGAATGTTCATGATTGCAGCCTTGCCGAATTTTCATCCTCGAGGGTGTCGCGCTCGGCGACATGCCGCTCAACTATCCCCGTTTTTCTTCCCCTTTTCTTTCATACTCCTGCTTCTTGGCGCCATCTCGTGTGAAGCCGCCAACAAAGTTACAGGTGATCTAAAGGACAGCCACACGTTGGTTCGCCTCCAAATCCTGCCAAGTTCCAAGTTCAACATGACAGACATGGAGAGAGTCGCTCGTCGATTCCTTGACGGCCCTGCCAAAGCCCGTGCGACCGCAGTGCTACTGGTGTACGCCGATCGAGCCGTTGCTGCCCAAGAGGCGGCTGCGTGCGAAAGTAACTATCTTCAGTGGAAGCTGCTTTATGACAAGTTTCCGAAGAGCGCACTTCTCGCCGCAGTAGCAATCTCGCTTCAAGGTGACGCCGTACTATCGTTGAGAACCTTGGATGGAAGCGTTTCTCGGCGAATACTTAGCGGAAGAGATCCAACCTCGATCTCCGTTGATGGTATTCCGTTGGAGATCCTGTTCGTGACGGCACGGATTCGTTCAAGGTTCGAGGGGTGTGGTACCCCTGGGGCGCTCGATCCGGTACTATTTCTGAAGACGAGCGCGCCTCTAGATGAGGGTTTTTGCAAGCGAGTTACGTCATGGCTATCTACACGGCTGGGTGCTGAGCATATCTGGGTCGAAATCGCGAATGCTCCTTGGTTTCCCTGTGATGGCCGATTTCCATTGCATTATCCATTCAGTCCTCAGGGACTGTCGCCTTCCGAGGATGCTTTTTATAACTCGCCAATGTTCAGTTGCAGCATCTTCTGTGACGGCCAGCCAAGTTGTCTCGGTCCCACACGTTTGCCTCCCGTGAACCGGCCAAAGGCCCACTGACCAGTTTCCGCTCTCGCTTGCCAGCTCGCTCCATTCCGTCCGACAATGATCCTCGCCCCAGATGCGTCTCTTCACCGCCATCGACTTGCCCTCAGAAATCATCACGAACCTCGAAGACCTCCTGCGCCGCCTCAAGCCCTCGGCCCAAATCAACTGGAGCCCGCCCCGCAATCTCCACATCACCACCAAATTCATCGGCGAATGGCCTGAAGACCGGCTCGACGAATTGAAATCCGCACTCGGCGCTCTGCCGGCGCGCGAGGCCATTCCCATTTCCATCGAAAAACTCGGCTTCTTCCCGAACCCGCATTCGCCGCGCGTATTCTGGGCCGGAATCCACGCGGGCAGCGGTCTAGCCGCGCTCGCCCGCGAAACCGAGCAGGCGCTCGAAAAGCTCGGCATCGCTCCCGAGCAGCGCGCCTTTTCGCCCCATCTCACCTTGGCGCGCATCAAAACGCCCGGAAAGCAACCCGCGCTGCTGCAAGCTGTGGCGAACCTGCCCTCACTCGATTTCGGCAGCTTCGTCGCCGACCGCTTCTATCTCTATCAAAGCCGCACCGCTCCTTCAGGTTCCGTGTACACTAAGCTTGCGGAGTTTCCGCTCGCGAAATGATCCCGGTTTTGGCGCTCGTGGCCGCCTATCTGATCGGCGGCATTCCGTTCGGCTACCTCGTGGTGAAATGGAAAACCGGCGCCGACGTCCGCGCTTCAGGTAGCGGCAACATCGGCGCAACCAACGTCCTGCGCACAACGGGCCGCGCCGCTGGCGTCGTGACGCTTCTGCTCGACATTGCCAAGGGCACATTCGCCGTCTGGCTGATGGACAAATTGACCGCCGGGAACATCCACTGGATGAGTGCCGCCGCCCTTGCGGTGATGGCCGGCCATGCCTATCCGGTATTTCTCAAGTTCAAGGGTGGGAAGGCCGTGGCCAGCTTCATCGGCGCCTATCTCTATCTCGCGCCCGTTCCGCTGTTCGCCGTCCTGATCCTCTTCGCCGGCATCGTCGCCTACACACGCTATGTGTCTCTGGGCTCCGTGCTCGCCGCGGGCACGTTTCCCCTCGCGGTCTGGATGTTCATGCAGCCACCCTTGTCGCTGGTGGGCGCCGCGACCATCAGCGGAGCTTTCATCATTTACCGCCATCGCGAGAATCTAGCGCGCATTCGCGCCGGCACCGAGCACGTACTTTCATTTGGTCGCAGAAAAGCGCCTGGCGCCCCCGCCGGATGGAGAACGCGCCGGCCTTGAGAAACCTCGCCATCATCGGCGGCGGCTCATGGGGGACCGCGCTGGCCATCGTTCTCGCGCCGCGATTCGAGCGCGTGCGCCTCTGGATTTATGAATCCGATCTGGTCGAACGCATGTGCGTGTCCCGGGTGAACGACGTCTATCTGCCCGGATTCAACTTGCCCCCCAACATAGAGCCTTTGAACGACCTCGCATCCACCGTCGACGGCGCCGAAATCGTCCTGGGCGTCATGCCGTCACACCTCGCCCGGCCGCTTTATCAACAATTGGCCCCGTACCTCACTCCCTCCATGCACTTAGTTAGCGCCACCAAAGGACTGGAGCAGGGCACTCTCATGCGCATGTCCGAAGTCATGACCGAAGTGCTGCGCCATCCTCGCGTGGCTGTCATTTCCGGGCCGACTTTCGCCCGCGAGGTCGCCCGGGGCGACCCCACTGCTCTGGTCGTCGCCTCCACCGATCCGGAACTCGCCCAAACTGTCCAGGCGGCCTTCTCCGGCCCGACATTCCGCCTCTACACCAGCACCGACCCGATTGGCGTTGAAGTCGGCGGAGCAGTGAAAAACGTGGTGGCGATCGGCGCCGGGGTGTGCCACGGCTTGAATATGGGCCACAATAGCGTGGCGGCCCTGATTACACGGGGTTTAGCCGAGATCAGCCGCTTAACTTTAGCGATGGGTGGCCAATCCAAGACGCTCGCCGGCCTGGCAGGGATGGGTGACCTGGTCTTAACCTGTACTGGAGAATTAAGCCGCAATCGCATGGTTGGACTTGAGTTAGCGAAAGGACGAAAGCTCGATGAGATCGTTAACTCTATGAAAATGGTGGCCGAAGGGATCAAAACCACCACGGCAACAGTCGATCTCGCCCGGCGCTATTCCGTCGAAATGCCTATCGCCGAACAAATGCATGCCATGCTGTACCATGGTCGGTCTCCCAGAGAAGCCATCCGGCAGCTCATGGAGCGATCACTCAAGCAGGAATAATAGCGAAACCTTTTGTGCAGACTGGGGTTAACGACATTATGGGGGCCGCAGCGGCTCTGGACTACGATGCCGAGTTGATGCTTCGGGTCAAGGATGGGGATGAGGCAAGCTTCGGCTTGCTGCTCGATAAGTATCGGGCGTCCGTCTCCCATTTCCTGTACCGCATGGTGCAGGACCAGGCCGTTTCGGAGGAACTGGCTCAGGAGGTGTTCTTGCGCGTCTACAAGTCGAGAGAAACCTACGAGCCGGCCGCCAAGTTCACTACGTGGCTTTTTCGCATCGCCACTCACCTGGCCTTGAATTGGCTGCGCGATGAAAAGAACGAGCGGGCGCAGGAACGGCTGGACCAGTCCAACGAAGACGGCCCCGTGCGCGAGGTAGCGGACCGCGCGGCGTCCGTGGAGCAACAGATGCTTCACGAGGTAAAGGTGGAAGAAGTGCGCCGCGCGGTGGCTGCGCTGCCGGACAAGCAACGGGCCGCGGTGCTGATGCATAAGTACGAAGAGATGGAATATTCGCAGATTGCCAAGGTATTGAGCTGCTCGGAATCGGCGGTAAAATCGCTGTTGTTCCGGGCTTATGAAACGTTGCGTGTGCGGTTGGCGCACATGGCTTAGAGGATGTTATGAACTGCCCGATCAAGAGTCAGGAAAACACGGAATGGTTGATCGAATACTCGGCGGACCGGCTCGATAAAGAGCGCACCGCGCTGGTAGCGCGTCATTTGGAGACCTGCCCGGAGTGCGCCCGCTTTGTCCGGGCGCAGCGGCGGGTATGGGATGCGCTCGGCCGGTGGGAGGCGGAGCCGGTAAGCGCGGGCTTCGACCGGCGGCTGTATCACCGGATCGACGCGCAGCCGGCCTCATGGATGAGCCGGCTCTTCCGGCCGTTACACCCGTTGTGGCGACCGGTCGTCCCGCTGGCTGCCGCCTGCCTGCTGATTGTTGCGGGCGTGGTGCTGCACGCCCCAAAAGCGGTGTTGAATCCAGCCGATTCCCAGGTGCGCATAGAGAAGACCTCGGCGGAACAGGTGGAGCGCACGCTGGATGACATGCAGATGCTGCGCGAGCTGGCGGTGACGCCCACGCCGGAGGAGAGCAGTTCGAAGTCAATGTGATGGATATGCGCCGCTCTGTTCTCATTGCCGGTCTGTGCGGGTTCCTCGCAGGTGGAGCTGTGTTCGCGCAGCGGCCGGAAACGGCGGCGGAACGGGCGGCTGCGCGCGCCAATCGCGCGGCCATCGCGAAGGAAAGAGCCAAGGCCACCGACACCCCCCTGGAGCGATGGCAGCGCATGACGCCGGAAGAGCGGCAACGCGCGCTGGCCAAGCTGCCGCCGGAGCGGCGTCGCGAACTCCAGCAGAAATTGCAGCAGTTTCGCAATCTTCCCCCAGAGGAGCGGCAGCAACTGCGGGAAAGGTACCGGGCGTTCAGCCAGTTGCCGCCCGAGCAGCAGAACCACGCCCGCGAGCTGTTCCGCCAGTTCAACTCCCTGCCTGAGGATCGACGGCCGATGGTGAAGCGTGAATTCGAAGAGCTGCGATCGATGCCGGAAGCGCAACGGAATGCGCGCATGAATAGCGAAGCGTTTCGGAGCCGCTATACCCCTGGTGAGCAGCAGATGTTACATGACTTAACTCGTGTTTTCGGAAGCCCCTAGCCCAAAAAACCTCGGAAATATCCTAAGAAAAGTATTGTCATTTCCTTGAGATTTCTGCTACCTTTTCTTAACCATTCTCTGGCGGCGCGACGCCGCCCGAGTGGCAAAGGAGTTGTATGAAGAAAACCAAAACCCCGGAGGGAGCGGTCAAGAGCACGGCATACCGCAAGGTATTGCTGGAAAAGCGAGAGCATGTGATGGCTGGTTTAGGAATCAAATTCGACACGCTGGCCAAGATGGGGCGCGTGGCCGAAGAAGACCAGGCTCAAATCTCGCACGACGAGTTCATTTCGCTGCGGCTGAACAGCCTGGACTACGTGCAGTTGCGGCTGATCGAAGAAGCGCTGGACCGCATTGAAGCGGGAGACTACGGAATCTGCCTCTCGTGTGAGGAGCCGATTCCGGCGAAACGGCTTACCGCGTTGCCTTGGGCCAGATATTGCGTGAACTGCCAGCAGACGCTGGGCAGCATGCAGGACGATTCCCAGTCTGCCCTGCCGCGCTCCGGCGCAGATAACTGGTAAAGGGCGTTTGGCCAACCCGCGCCCGCGGTTTCGAAACGCGCCTCTCTCCCTGGTTCCTACTCAATCGAAATCGAACTAACCTGAATGACGCCGCCGTCGAGTGTGCCCTCGACCTTGGCCTTGAGGTCTTTTTCCTTTTCCGTGGCTTTCAGCGCAGCGAGCGCTTTGGCGTTGCCGGCTTCATCGAACTTCATGAACTTGCCGTCACTGGTGACCAAACCGAAGCCGCTCTTGGCGCAGCCCAGTGCGCACTTCTTGGTGTGGGCGGCGATGTCCTTGTCTTTGCACATCACGTCGACCAGCGTGCCGTTCCACGTTTCCGCGAACGCCGCCACGCAAAGCAACGACGCCGCGGCTGCGCAGATAGCGAATTTCTTCATCAGTACATCCTCCTGGAGTAGCTTACGTATCTACCCACGTTACTGGATGTTCAGGACTGGGGCAACCTGGCGCCGGCACTACAACTGATTCTCGTACTGCTCGAGAGCCACGCGCACCAGTTGGCCTCGTGTTCTGACGCCGGTTTTCGAAAACAAGCTCTGGAGGATGGCCTTGACGTAGCTCTCCGAAATTTGCAGCCGCCAGGCGATTTCTTTGTTGGACAAGCCTTCCAATACAAAACGTAAGACCCTACGTTGCCGCTCATTGAACCGGGGCCCCGAGCCTGGAACGCCGGTTGTACTTGTGTCTCCCGCCAAGGCTGCATGGCGCGGGTCGAGATCGGTCTGGCCGGCCTCAATCCTGCGGATCGTGTCGGCCAGAGCGCTCAGAGGTTTTTCTTTTGAAAAAATGCCGGCGACACCCTGGCGGATCAGCCGCCGGGCCTCCAAATCACTGATCCATGCCGTCACAATCAATACTCGGCCGCGAAAACCGATCTCCCTGGCGGCGGGCAGAAATTGAAATGCGCGCTCGTCGCCAAGATCGTGATCCAGTAGCACGAGGTCGAACGGCTGGTGTTGGATAAGGTCCAGCGCGTCGCGAATGCTGGCGCAGTGAGACATTTCAAGGTCCGCTTCAGTAGCCAGCACGCGAGCCACGCTCTCACGGAAGAGCGCATGATCGTCCACCAGCAGCGCGCGGATCCTTGCCATCTCAATCTCCTGGCTGTTCGTTTTCTTCCTCTGCGGGCCAGAGCTGCAGTGCGAAGCAAGCACCTCCTGCCTGCGGCTCGTAGAATAGATCTCCTCCGTAGGATCGGACCACGGCACGCGAGATGTACAGCCCTAAGCCGGCCGAGTGCGCGCCGGGCTGAAAGGGTTTGAACAGATCGTCGGGATTGGAAATGCCGGGGCCGGTGTCCCGAAATCTCACTGTGACCAGATCGTTTTCTAAGCCGGCTGCCACCGTAAGAGACTTGTGCGCGGAGGATTCCAGCGCTTGCTCGCTGTTGCGTGCCAGGTTCAGGAAAACCTGCAGGAGACTGTGGTGATCGCCCTGCACCAGAGGCAGCCCCTCGGCGAACTGCCAGTCGATGCGGATCCCGGCGTCGCGGAATGCAGGCTCGATGACCACCCGGGCTTCATCCAGCACCATGCCGAGGTTGGCAACGGCCGCGCGGTCGTGCAAGGAAAGCTTCAGACCCGACTCCGCAATCCTCTCCAGGCCGGTGATGATCGTCCCGAGTGCACGAAAGTGTTCGACCTGATCCATTCCCGGAACAGACGCCAAGCCGTGGTATGCCGACAGCGCGGCTGCAGCCAGGTTGCGGATTTCATGCGAGACTGCGCCGATCAAGACTCGCGACGTGGCCATCATGGAGTTCAGCCCCGTGCCCTCGCGATCCCGGAGATTCTCGGAGGCGTCCCAGATACAGGCAGCCAACTGCGGCCCGTTAGCGGCCGCGTAGGTGGACAACCAGATGTTCGCCAGGAACACCTCGCCATTTTCGCGTTGTCCTCTAGTCTCAACGGCTGTGCGCAGACTGCTGGTGGGGTGCTGCATGGTCAGGAAACGGTTCAGGATCGGCAAGTAGGGCTGTATCTGCTTGCCCTCCAGGGGTTCCTGAAAGCCCAGAACCTGCTGAGCGGATTCATTGGCAAGCAAAACTCTGCCGCTGCTGTCGAGAGTGAGAATGGCGAGCGGGCTGGTGTCAATGACGGCGCGGAGTTGTTCTTCAGCTTGCCGCCGCAGCAGCATCTGCTCTTCGCGCTCTTCGAGGTGCCTGGTGACGAGCTTGCGCTGACGATTAAGTTCCGACACGAAAAATCCAGCCAGTGCGAAACCGGCCACCCCGATCAGGGTGCGTCCGATCGCACCGGGCTGTTGATGCAAGGGACTGAACAGTTCCCGCAACACGCCGCATGCCGTTGCAAAGAGCAGCATCTGGGGGACTCCGAGGGTTGCCGACGCCAAAAGCATGGGCACGATATAGAGAAAGCCGAGCGAGACGTTGACCACTAACCAGTCCATCCAGCCAATCAGGGCTACGGACGCGGCGGCTACCGCGTACACCCAGAAGCGTCTGGCCTCAGAAAAAGCCAAGAAGCGCTCCAAAAGATTCATCTGTTGTACCCGCATGGAGAAGGGGTCCGTCTCTATCTATCATTTATCGCTTTGCGGATTGGAAACAACGGGTTAGCCAGGCTACCGGCGCCAATGTCCTAAAGATAGTGCTTGCGGAACCAGCAATTACCCAATAATGACTACAGAAGTCCGTGTCATACCAGAGATTGGGGTCCGGTCCGGTCGTCTTTCGGAGGATGCGAACCCATGAGGCAGGACCCCAATCCTCGGGTATTTCGGGTCTACGAGGCAGAACGTGTTAAACGGTGGGAAATGCGAACGGAAGCGGCAACTGCTGGAGGATGTTCTGCGCGTGCTGTCGCAAGTGCACGACATCAGCGGACACGAGGCTGAGACGCTTCATCAAAGCGAAACGGGCGATCCTGCCAAACTGGAGAGCGCGCTGAATCGTGCCATCCGTGAGCAGAAAAAGGCGCTGGCCGCTCTGAAGCGTCACCAACAAGAGCACGGCTGCTGACTGGCTGAACCCCGCAATCACAAGCGCCGCCGCAAGATTCAAAACATGAGACTGTGGAAGGCATGCCCCACGATCTCGACCCGGCCCTGTTATTCAGCCTGGTGACGGTGCTGTCGTCGGGAGTGGCGCTGCTTCTCTGGCGTGCGAACCGTGGAGTGGCCGTGGTGGCTGCAGGGCTCGCCGTGCTCTCGGCGCTGTGCCTGGCGATGGAGACGAGCGCGCGGGCGGCGCACGCCAGCATAAGGGTCGACCTTCTGATCACCATCCCCGTAGTCAGCGTGGCGGCAATGGTCGTCGGCATCTTTGCCGTGCGCCGCCCGCCTTTGGCCGCGCGCATCGCGGGAGCGGGGCTTCTGGCGGTTGGAGTTCCTTGGTTCGGCTGGTTCGCCTGGATGATGACCTGGTCAACCTTTGAGGCACAAGCATTGACACGAACGTTCGACAAGGCACGCAGACTCTACTCAGAGGAGACTTTTCGCTGCCAGGGCAATTTAGTAAAGCGTTTCGGGCCGATCGAAGGCCGCGGGGGCGCGTGTTCCGGGCATCTGGTCGTCACATCGCGGAAGGGGACCAACTACCCATTCACGCGAGCCGTTGTCAACGATGAGGGGCAACTGTATATCCTGTTCTCGCCGGAGCCAGGCATCGAAGACAACTGGCAGTTGGGCGACGGTCCGGTGACCCAACTGAAACCGGGACCGGGAGAGGCGTTCTACGGCGAACGCCTGGCCGGCACGGACCGCACGCGCGTCGAACTGCGCCCAGCAAATGCAGGAGCGTGCGAGGCAAAGATCGATCGTAATGGTCGAATTGATCTGCTGTCCTTGAAGAAGACCGAGCTTCCACTTTGCGAAGCGCCGGCGGAGGCGCCGGTCCGCTTTGTAGGTGCGTGGGGGGCGGTGGCGGCTGACCCGAGCGCGCCCGAGGTGCGACGCCTGATGCAAATCTGGCTGTGGGACACAGACGGCGTGGCGCGCGGCCTGTTGCTAAGAGACTTGGCGACGAGCGGCATGCGAAGAGACTTTGTGTTCGTGAGCCGATTGCGCGGAAGCCGGCGCGCGGAGAATCAGTGGGAGCTGAAGATCGAGGGCGAAGAGGCGGAGCCACCGTTCACCTTCACGCTATCCGGCGAGGGGGCGCGCATCGCGGGGTCTGCGAATACGTTCCGGTCATCCGGCGAAGTGTTTCTGGAGCCGAAGGAATTCGCCTCGCACCCGAAGATTGCGATGGCCCCGCTTCGCGATCGCGAGCGGTTCCTGCTCTACTTCGACAATGTGTTCTTCAATTTGAATGTTCCCTGGACGGCGCCGTGAGCAAGAACCATTCCCTGACGGTCGTCGCTTAGAGTGCGCCCTCTGCGCAGATTTGTGTAATTGGGAGGGCCACTGTTTACGGGGACGAACACCACAGCCTGCGGCGCGTCCAGTGGCAGTGGAACCATCCTTTTGACCGCTGACCGCTTGTTCGTGGCGTTTCTCGGCACGCGCGCGGCCATGGCCGTCACTCGTAAACTCTATTCGAATTTCAGGTGAAGGCTGCCGCACGCAAAAGCGTGCGATGGCTTTGGACAGCGTTGAGCGCTCTGCTCATTGTGGGTCTGGCTGCTTACATTTATTTTGTTCTGACAGGCAGGTATGACGCTCTGGTGGCGGTATTCAACATCCC
>Ga0335079_10006016_pt1 | contig 13873 bp, 19 predicted proteins | sample Lox_Sample_33_FD_206719 | JGI IMG/M metagenome (GOLD analysis project Ga0335079, IMG submission 206719) | Soil microbial communities from Loxahatchee National Wildlife Refuge, Florida, United States - Lox_Sample_3.3 | ecosystem: Environmental > Terrestrial > Soil > Wetlands | place: USA... | reverse complement strand
CACATCCGAAACCGCATCCACCACCAAGCCGGCGATCTTGGCGCCGACCGTCACCACGATGATCACGGTGAACTTGTTGTATTCCATGGCCTCCATAGAGAATTTCGACCGCAGGTCCACCACCGGTACCACGGTGCCCCGCAGATTCATCACACCCTTCACGTGCGCGGGAGTGTTGGGAATCGGCGTGATGGCCGAGTATCCCTTGATCTCCTGCACCTTCAGGATTTCGATGCCGTACTCTTCCTGCCCCAGGCCGAACGTCAGGTATTGGTCCACATCGCTGGTGTTGGCCTTCAGGCCCGCGGCCGCTCCGGCTGGTTGTGTCGATTGCATTTCGATAATCTCCTCTTAAGCTGTTTCCTCGTTCGATATGCCGTGGGCGGCCTCGGCCAGCCCCGCGGCATCCAGGATCAACGCCGGCCGGCCATCGCCCAAAATGGTGGCGCCCAACACGCCCCGCACTTTGCGGTAGTGCGCCTCCAGGCTCTTGACCACAACCTGCTGCTGTCCCAACAACTCATCGACCAGCAACGCCGTCCGCTGGCCGCCGGACTCCATAATTACGGTCAGTCCACAGCAGGGGTCGGTTACGGCCGCCGGGATGGCAAACAACTCATGCAGCCGCACCAGCGGCAGCACGTCGCCCCGGACCGCTACCACGTCTCCCTTCCCCGCAACGCCGCGCACCTGATCCGCGCGCGGGCGGATCGATTCAACAATCGAGACCAGCGGCATCACGTACGTCTCGGCGCCCACCTTGAGCAGCAGCCCGTCCAGGATCGCCAGGGTCAGCGGCAGCCGGATGGATACCGTGGTGCCGCCGCCGGCTTGGGTGTCGACTGCCACCGATCCGTTGAGTGCCTGCACATTGCGCTTGACCACATCCATGCCGACGCCTCGGCCCGAGACATCGCTGACCTTCTCAGCGGTCGAGAAGCCCGGCTCGAAAATCAGGTTGTAGGCCTGCTCGTTGCTCAACACGGCGTTTTCTGCAATCAGCCCTCGTTCGACGGCTTTCTGCCGGATCCGGCCGGCGTTCAGTCCGCGGCCGTCGTCGGACACCGCCACCATCACGTTTCCACTCTGGTGATAGGCTTCGAGGCGCAGCAACCCTTCTTCTGGCTTCCCCAGCCGCCGGCGCTCCTCGGGAGTTTCGATGCCGTGGTCGATCGCGTTGCGAACCAGGTGCGTCAGTGGATCGCTCATCCGTTCCACCACGCCTTTGTCCAATTCCGTCTCCTCGCCCGCCATCTCGACGCGCACCCGCTTGCCAAGTTGCGCAGCCACATCCCGCACCAGGCGCGGGAACCGGCTGAAGACCTGTCCGATCGGCAACATCCGCACGCTCATCACGCGCTCCTGGAGCTCGCGCGTATATCGCTCCGTTTCCGCCATGGCTTCGCGCAACTGATGCAAGCGCGACGGCTCGAAAGCGTCGACGATCGCTTTGGCCATCGATTGGGCAATCACTAACTCGCCCACCAGGTCGATGAGCTTGTCCACCTTTGACGTCGCCACCCGCAACGACGCGGTTCCGGCAGGCGCCGCGGCGCTCTTTGGTTCGGCGGCCGCGACTGGCACTGCCGCCGGCTGCGCTTCCAATGCCTCCGGTTCCACGCCGATTTCGGCGCTGTCTTCGACGAACGCAAACACGTCGCGGATTTCTTCGGCTGTTTTTGTGGTTTCGAGCCGTACCGTCCAGCCCAGGTAACACTGCTCCGGATCGAGACTGGTGAGCGGCGGAAGCTGGCTGGCATCGGCGGTGGCCACCGCGTGGCCCAGGGCGGCCAGGTCGCGCAGGATTAACAGCGGGTCCATCCCCTGCTGGAACAGGTCGATGGAAGGGCGAAAATGGATCCGGTAGGCCTTGGCCGTGGCGTACTCAGGCGCCCCGGTGCGTGCCGGCGCGGGCGCTGGAGCGGAGGCGGCTCCTCCACTGGCTCGCTCTAATTCCGACAGAAGCGCGGCCATCTGCTCGGGCGCCGGCGTACCGGCTGCGGCCCTGGCGAGCAGTTCGCGCAGAAGATCGCCCGATCGCAAAAGCGTGTCCACCAAAGCATGCGTGACCGCGATCTGACCGGCGCGCAACCGGTCGAGCAGGCTCTCCAGACCGTGCGTGAAGCGCGCCACGTCTTCGAATCCGAAGGTGCCGCTGGCGCCCTTAATCGAGTGGGCGGCGCGGAAAATGGCGTTCAGCAGTTCGGTATCGTTCGGCTCCCGTTCCAGACGCAGTAGCCCGGCCTCCATCTCCGCCAGGTGCTCGGCAGACTCCTGGAAAAACGTGTCGCGAAAGCGGCTCAGATCGATCTGCATGGGTTCCCCTGGTTCACGGCAGCACCCGGGCGATCACCGCCAGGAGCTTGTCGGGCTGGAACGGTTTCACGATCCAGCCGGTGGCCCCGGCCGCTTTGCCCTGCTGCTTCATCGTCTCGTGCGACTCGGTGGTCAGCATCAGGACCGGCGTGCCCCTCAGCTCTGCCCGCGTGCGGAGATTTTTGATGAACGTGATGCCGTCCATCACGGGCATGTTCAGGTCGGTCAGAATCAGATCGACTTTGCGTCCATCCAATTGACCGAGGCCCTCTTGTCCGTTGCAGCCTTCCACTACGTCGAAGCCACCCTGCTGCAAGGTGAAGGCAAGCATTTGCCGCATGGACGCGGAATCATCCACGATCAGCACGGTCTTGGCCACGTTTCTCCTCCTCGCTCACGGCCGGAAAGTGTTCGCTCACTCCGGCCAGGGACAGATAGTTACGGATCTGGGGGCTGGCGCCCACGATGCCCAATCGGCCGCCCGTCGAAACCAGCACCTGTTCGAGGGCCAGCAGGATCTGGATCGCCCAGGCTCCCAGGTGCTCCACACCGGCGCAATCCACCACCACCGGGGCGCCCATCTGGGAGACGCTCATGGCAGCCTCGTGCAATTGGTGGATCCGATCGAGTTGCGGCGTCTCACCCAAAGCCAGCACGTAGGCACCATCGCGGCTCCGGATGGTAACGGTTGGTATCTCAACGGGCACAGCATTTTCAACAGGTGCGGCATTCTCAGCAGGCACAGCGTTCCTTCCTTCTCGTCCAGTACGATACAGTCGGCGTTCCAATACCCATATCGTCCGGAGGGCCGGGTTCATCATGTGGGGAAGGAGAATGGCTGCGGAGCGGTTCGTGAGGCGTTACCGCGGCCGGGTCAGCTGGCCCGGCGCTCGACCTCGGGCGCCATCGCCTCGAGCGGGGAGGCGGTCTCTCTCACCAATGCGAGTTCTTCGCAAGAAACCACCGCATCGACATCCAGGATGATGATGAACTCGTCGCCTCGTTTTGCCATGCCTTGGATGAATTCGGTTCGCCAGCGCATCGCAATCCGCGGCGGTGGGCGGCGGCCGCCTCGGCGACGGCGCCAGCGAGACCCATCAAGCGGAGGTCTTGGCCACGCAACCCGGCGTTCTGCTTCGCGGCATCGATCAATTGCAAAGCTGCTGCATCGCAGCCACCCGCGCCCGAAAAATCCAGAACCGGGTGTGGCGTACCGTAGATGAACTCGCGGAGCCCCTGATACAGCGTTGCTGCAGTGCCGATATCGAGGGTTCCTTCGATCCGGCGCCGAGCGAGTCCGGTCGGCTCGTCCGGTGGTCTCATGCGCGGGTAGCAGGGGCTGCGCGCGTGACTACTTGGATTTCTCGGGCGGAAACGCTGTGTCGAAGCTGCGGCGATGGTGCCGCCCCGCCCCGGCACCGATGACCGATAACCGACGGAAGGCGTTATTCACGAACCACACGGCCACCAATGGGATGAACGGCGCGATGAGCAGGCCGAGAATGGAAAGCTTGAGTCCGACTAAAGTCACCATAACCAGAATTCGGGCCTCCAGATTCCTTATCGGCCCGTCCCGGCAGTTGTGAGATCCTAGCCGGAATTTCTGCCTTTGCCTTCAGGAACACAAAGATCGAACGCAAGCCCGAGGTCGGATGGAGCGGGAAATCGTCGATCTCAGAGTCGCCCGGAACCCGGTCCCCGGGCCTACAACAAGGACGGAATCTTTGGCGTCAGGCGAGCAGTTCGGCGTGCCAGGCCACTATGTCCACCGTGGTCAGGTTCGGGACGTAGAATTGCGTGCCGCCGTCCGGCAGGTTCTTGGTGCCACCGCTGCCCTCACCCGCCTTGCGTTTGGAAGTGCCTCCGGGGTCGATGCGCCGCGTCTGTGCGAAGCCTCCGAAATAGGCGTAGGTAGCGTGCGCCAGTTCGATCACCAGGAGATAGGAGAGCGAATTCCAGTTCTCTTTTATGGTGGAAGTGACGCGGCCTAACTCGCGGATGTCCACCCTCAGGTCCTGCGCGGTCTTCTTGCGCTGCAACCAACCAGGATCCCATTCGTACGGTTCGTACGGACTCCACCACGGACTGACCTTGTCCGAATTCCTCGCCGCCAGGGTGTCGTATTCGTTGAATTTGTACAGCTTGAAGGTTGGATCGAGGAGCACCTTCTTGGCAAAGCCGCCTTTGAACGCGTCGCGGACGTGGCCGTCGCCTCTGGTGCTGATCGCGCCCACCTCTTCCCAACTGACATTCTCGTGTAGCGGCATTCACCCTCCATCGAAAGAAGTATAACGAGCCAGGTCTAGTCAGGAAAGAGAACTTGGGGCACCAAAGAAATGCCTGTGGGTGGGCAGTTCTCAAAGAGGAATCCGGCGTGAAGCACCAATGCGAAATCGTGTAAACTTGGCGGCCAGGGAGATGTTCATGCAACGTTTATTGACCGGTATCGGGCGAACGATCCTGCTGTTCCTGCCGGCCGCTGCCGGTGCGCAGATTCTGGTTGGCGGAGAAGGACCGGTCGTGTACGGACACCACCATCTGAACACGACGAACATGGACGCGCAGAAGAAGTTCTATGCCGACACACTCGGCGGCGCCGTGGCCAAGTTCGGTTCCGGTGACCGGCAGCAGGAGATCATCAAGTTCCCGAACGTGCTGATCGTTTTCCGTCCGATGCAGGCGCCGACGGGCGGCTCGATCGGCACGACGGTGAACCACATCGGCTTTTCCGTTCCCGATCTCAGGCCGCTCGTGGCGAAGATCAAAGCGAACGGATTCAAAATGATCACCGCCGATTCGGTCGCCGCGAACGTGAAGGTGACCGACGACATCGCGGCTGCCAGTCCGACGACGAACCTCGCGTTTGCGCTCGGTCCGGAGGATGTCAAAGTAGAGTTCGTCGAAGTCAAATCGCAGAAGGCCCCGATTCAACTGCATCACATCCACTTCTTCGGGCAGATGAACACCGAGATGCAGGCGTGGTATGCAAAGACGTTCGGCGCGACAATGCTTCCGGCCAATCCGGGGTCCGCGTTCGTGCAGGATCAGCTGCCCGGAGTGTTCCTGAACTTCACGCCGTCGCCGACGCCGACCGTTGGCACGACCGGCCGATCGATCGATCATATCGGCTTCGAGATCAAAAACCTCGAGGCGTTCACGAAGAAGCTCGAAGCCCAGGGCATCAAACTGGATCGTCCCTACACCAAGGTGCCGCAGCTTGGCATAGCGATCGCGTTCATCAAAGATCCCTGGGGAACGAATATCGAAATGACGGAAGGACTCGTCGACATCAAGTAGGGTTACCTCAAATGAGAACGACCATTCTCGCTCTCGTGGCGCTGGTGTCGTGCGCAGCGCCGCCTGCTTTCGCACAGCTCGTGAGTCATCCCGAGGCACCGATCCGCATCGGCCACTATCACCTCAACGTCACGAGCGTCGAAGCACATAAGAAGTTTTGGGCCGACACGCTCGGCGGCAAAGCAATGAAGTTCGGCGACATTGATGTAATCGAGTTTCCCGACGCGTTCATCTTCCTGCACGTGCAGAAGCCGACAGGCCCGACGCGCGGCACCGCCTTCGATCACATCGGCTTCGCAGTGCCAAGCGTACCGGCGATGGCGATGAAGCTGGCAGGCGCGGGATATCAGGAAACCACCGGGCGCGAGCCGAAGCCGGGCGAGCCACCGCCAGCGGCATCGGGCACATCCGCAGTGTATGGACGCTTTGCGTATTTTCTCGGCCCTGACGGGGTGAAAATCGAGCTCGTTACCAGCGATCAAAAAGACGCGGCGCCTATCGTGGCGCATCATATCCACTTCATCAACAAGCAGTACGTCGAGATGCAGCAGTGGTACATGAAGGCGTTCAATGCGACTTTGCGTCCAGGGCAAACCGACTTCTTCATTGGCGCCGACCTGCCGGGCGTCGGATACAGCCTCAACTTCTTCCGATGGGAAGGCGACCAGTCCATCACTCACGTCCCCACTGCGGGCCGCGTTGTAGATCACGTGGGATTTGAAGTGAAGAACTTGGACGCGTTCTCGAAGGCGCTCGAAGCGAAGGGCATCAAGGCCATTCGGCCTTACAAGAAAAGAGACGCAGCCATGAACAACATCGCCACTGCGACAATCGTCGATCCCTGGGGCGTCTCAATTGAGCTGACCGAGGGCCTGGACAAAATCAACTGACTTCACTTTTGAATGCGCGCCAGCTAGAACTTGGGGCGCATGCTTTCCAGACGTCCCGCGATATTGGCGGTCCAGATGATGGGCTTGGGATTTCCCGTGGGACGAGTCCGAAACCGTCTTAATCGCTTGTCCATTTTGTGGGGTCGTCCATGTGTTTCAGATCGCCGTCGTCGAAATAGCAGCTAGCTGCCTCTCGAACCAGTGCCGACAGGAGTTGATTCGGCGCTCCCGCGAGCTTTCGCCGTGCCGATTCTTCCATCAGCTTTTCGTACGCGTCCAGAGGAAGGGTAATCGTAATCTTTCGAAAATCGCCTCTAGCTCCATAGGGCGGATTGGGATCCGTCTCTTTTTTCGCACTTTCTGCTTGCATCTATTCACCCTCCGATAGTTTTGGAGGCAGGGCTACGGCCGCTGCCTCGATTTCCTACTCACCCTGTCGTCAGTCGTTCCAAATATTCATAGACGGCTTCTCGCAGCAGCGCGGATAGTAGCTGATTCGGCTCGCCAGCGATCTTCCGTCGGGCCGACTCCCGAACGAGCCGTTCATACACATCCGGCGGCACGGTGACGGTTACTTTGCGGAAGGCTCCTTTTTCTCCGTAGGGAGGATTGGGATCGGCGGATTCCTCTTTCATTGACCATCACTCCACGCGGATGACTTCCGCTCCCATCTCTGCCTGACCCTCGTCCAACAATTTCCGATAGGCGACTTTAATCAATGGGGGCGCGATAATCGTGGTTGCAACCGACATGAATACCACCGCTCCATAGGAACCCTGCGACAGAATGCCGAAACCGAGGCCAAACTGCGCCACCACCATCCCCACCTCGCCGCGTGGAATCATGCCCACACCTATGCGCAATGCGTCCGCCTTGCCCATTCCGATCGCCCCCAACCCGCAACCGATGAACTTCGAGACCGCAGCCGCGGCGAGAATCACCCCCGCCAACAAGGCGGTCTTGGGGTGAGAGAGAGCCGAAAGATCGACGTGTAGCCCGATGCCAGCCAGGAAAAACGGCACGAGCAGCTCGGACACCCCCTGAGCCAGGTCCCGCTCGCGATCGCCCGTGCTTTCGCCGAGAGCGAGGCCGGCCAGAAATGCTCCGACGATCGCAGCCACGCCCGTATATACCGCCAGGAGGGCCAGTACAAACAGAAGGCTCATCGCCAGCACGAAGCGCGATTCGGCGATCTTCAAGGTACGTTCGACGTGGGGCACAATCCTACCCATCGTGTGGTTACCCCACTTGGCGGCAATGACTGTGAACGCGGTGGCGGCGAGAGCAGTCAGGCTCAATTGCACAAAGTCGAGCTTGCCGTGTGTCAGGCTGCTGACCACGGCAAGCACGAGCAGGCCGAGGACGTCATCGATCACCGCGGCCGCCAGGATAATCTTGCTGGATACGGCGTGCAACAGGCCCTTGGCCGAGAGCACTTGGGCCGTGATGCCCACGCTCGTGGCCACCATGGAAGCGCCCACAAAGATGGCTTCGTTGGTGGGGGCGCCCCATAACAGCAAGATGGCCATGCCCAGCACGAATGGCACAATCACGCCAGAGCAGGCCACGAGGGTAGCGGTCCCCCCGACTTTCATCAGCTCCGATGACTTGACTTCCAGGCCGACGCGGAACAACAGAAACATCGCGCCCAGATCAGACAGCGCGCTCAAGAATTCATTCGGAGCCAGCCAGCCGAGCACGCTGGGACCGATCAGCACGCCAGCCAGGATCTCGCCGACGATTCCGGGCTGCCCAAATCGCTCCGCGATCTCCGCCATCAGCTTGGCCGCGACAAAGATCAGCAGCATCGACAGTGGGATTTTCGCCGGCCCAGTCGAGCCGAAAAACATCAAGAGCGCCGGGGCGGCTGCTGGCGGCATGGGGGCCTGGTTACGTGGCGCGCGACTTGCGCCGCATGAACATCGCCACGCCGCCGATGCCCGCGGCCACGGCCAAGGGTGGTGCCCCTGCTGTCAGGAGAAAATACGCCGCCAGGGCAGACGCTCCGGCAAAATAACCCCATTTCAGGTTCATTTCCAATGCACCACCAGACACAGGAATATCGTCATCACGAGCAGACATAGAGCCGGCCGCGCGAGGGGTTTGGTCCACTCCGGTTTTTGAGTACCCTCGCGCATCAGCCTACGGATCTCCAGTAACTGTTTGCGGGCGAGGCTCAATTCCCAGGAATTATTAGCTAGTTCCGATGCCTTCAGCGTCTCCTGCTCAGCGCGAATGAGAGCTCGCAGACGGTAATGGAGTTCGGCGTATTTGAATTGTGCGAAGAAGTGATCGGGCTCCAGCTTGGTAGCCAGTTCCAGCGCGTCCTCGGACTTGTACACTTCGTAGTTCATGGCGTAAGCCATTCCGAGACAGGTGCGGAGGTCTGCCGACCGCGGATTCTGTTCGCACGCCAACTCGAGCGTGCGGATATACTCCGCCAGTTGCGCGGGCGAGACCGTGTGAGGGTCTCGCCAGGGCACCGGTGGCAAGCGCAGCGGTGCGCTTTGGATGAGCTCGAGTTCGCCGGTCATGCGACTACACCGCTAGGCCGGGCTTTCAATTCAAACTCGGGGTAGCCGAGCTGACCCATTTCCGGCAGATCCAGGCCGTCCATCTCCGCCTTAGCCGAAACTCGCTGGCCGACTACCAGATCAACGGTCCAGTTGATCACGAAGCTGAATGTGAATACGAATCCGACCAGCGTACACACGCCGATCAGTTGGGCCACAAGTTGGCTGGCGTCGCCATAAAACAGCCCCGTAACATTGCCCGTCACGCCGTTCCAGGAGCCGCCGTAATTACTCTTGCCGTCCGCAAACAGGCCCACGGAAATCACCCCCCATAGGCCGTTTGTGCCGTGCACCGAGATGGCCCCCACCGGATCATCCACTTTCATGACACGGTCGATGAACTCCACAGAGACGCACACCAGCACGCCTGCGATCAAGCCGATAATGGAGGCGCCCACGGTATTCACGAAACCGCTCGGCGCAGTGATGGCTACCAGGCCAGCGAGCAGGCCGTTGCCCGACATGGAAGCGTCCGGCTTGCCGTAACGCCACCACATATACATCATGGCTCCGAAGGATCCCGTCATCCCGGCCAGCATGGTGTTGACCGCGATCGAGCCGATGCGGAGGTTGCCGTTGCCGGAGGCCCCGAGGGTCGAACCGGGATTAAACCCAAACCACCCGAAGGCCAGGATGAAACAACCGGTGAGTACGATCACGATATCGTGTCCGATCAGGGCATTGGACCTTCCATCGCGGGAATACTTGCCGATGCGAGGGCCGATGATCATGGCCACCGCCAGGGCCGTGATGCCCCCGACGGCGTGAACCACTCCCGATCCAGCGAAGTCACAATAGCCTTTCCCCAGACCAAAGTTCGTCCCCAGCGTGGAGAGCCAACCGCCGCCCCAGGCCCAATTGGCATACAAGGGATAAGTAAACGCGCCCATGACAAACGAAGACACGATAAACGCCGTATACTTCCAGCGCTCCGCGGCGCCGCCCGTAACGATGGTCAAGGCAGTGTCCATGAACACCATCTGGAATAGGAACATCACCATAGCGCCAACGTCGTAGGTCCCACCCTGCGTCAAAAACAGGCCGTGCTGTCCGAAGAGACCGAATGGCTTACCAAAAAGGGTGATGCTCCATTCGGTGTTTAGAGGTGGAATGCCTCCCAGATTGCCGTTACCGCCCACACCACCCATTTGAATGGCGAATCCGATCAACCAGTAGGCGAGCATGCCGACGCCGTAAACCATGAAGTTCATCATCATGGTGTGATTGGCATTCTTGGCCCGGCACAGTCCCGTCTCCACCACCGCGAAACCGGCTTGCATGAACATGACCAGGAAGCCCGTGACCAGCGTCCAAACAAAGTTAATCGCGACTTTGTTCTGGCCGATTTGGTTCACCACGTCTGCGATGCTCATGCCCTTCTTGGAGTCGGCCACGGCGACATCCGCGACCGTGCCCGTAAGGCCGCCATCGGGGTCGCCCTTGAGTCGCGCGTCGGCCTTGGGGGCCTCGATTCCTTTTAGATCGGCGTCGGTGATCGGGACCGGCGCCGCCGGAGGCGCCGCAGCCGGGGTGGCTGGAGCCTGTGCCAGCGCCAGTGATGCGCTGAATGCGAATGCGATTAGCAGGATGGTCTTTTTCACGGACGTTATTTCCTCCAGATGGCGTTTTTCAGAAACGCCCGGTTGATGACACCAATGATTCCTATCAGACTCACGGCCAAGCCGATCAGCACCGTCACCATGCGACCGCCGACACTGGAGGTGAGGCTGACACTCATCACCGCGATTATCCAGCCCAATAGTGTTACGAGAATACCGGCCAGAACCATATCGTTTCTCTCCTATTCCTCTCGATGCTCCCAAGGTTTAGCCTTCAGGAAGAGCGCGATCGCGATACCTATCGCCACCAGTCCCAATAGCAGACTAATGACGCTGACATTCAACGCCAGTCCGACACAGATCAGCGTAAATCCGATCAAGAAGAGCACAACACCCTTCGCCTGCGTGGGATTAGATCCCATCCCTCACCTCCACATTTGAGATAGATTCGACTTCACTACAAAGGCCATCAAGAGGTACGCGCCTATCAAAGAGCTGCGTCTCCTCGGTCGCCGTTCCGAATGCGCACGGCCTCCGCCACGTCATAAATAAAAATCTTGCCGTCCCCGATCTTGCCGGTACGCGCAGCGGTGCTGAGCGTGTTGACAATCTCTTCGGATCGCTCTGAGGGCACTACCATCTCCACCTTGACCTTCGGCAGCAGGTCCACGTTGTACTCCTGGCCGCGGTAGACCTCCTTATGGCCTTTCTGGCGGCCATGGCCGCGCACTTCGCTGATGGTCATGCCGTCGATACCAATGCCTAGCAAGGCCTCCTTTACTTCATCAATCTTGAACGGCTGAATGATCGCTTCGATTTTTTTCATCACTTTTCCATCGCGCAGCAGCGCTGGGTTGCCTAACAAAGATGCGTCCGCACACACCACGAATAGCCAACTCTCTAAGTAATGTGCACTCTAGTTAGTGAGTTTGAGGCTCGCTAGTCCGCTAAGTGGGGCTAGCCCAGGCTCCGTCGCCCGGTTCCCTTCCAGGAAGACCAATCGACTTGGATGGTAACCTTACATGCTGTTCTATAAAAAGAGCAGCACGTATTGAGAACTCAGTCTACGAGTGTCGACGGCATGTGTCCAATTAATATTTTCGATGCTGGCGCAAAGTTTTTCGGATTTTTTGGTCTGAAAGATAGGTCAGCATGATCGCAAGATAGGTCCGGCATGGACCGTTTGTCATGGCGTATCTTGGTTCATGTGATCGGGTTCTTTCTGAAAGGGAGCAAGGTCAAGGTATTGGCAGTAACCGCGGCGCTGATTGTGTTGATTGCCACCGCCGACTGGTTCGTAGGCAACCGTGCTTCTCTTGGGGTGCTCTACATTCTGCCGATGATGCTTGGCGCCAGGGTCCTGACACCATGGCAGACAATCGTCATGGCCCTGATCTGTTCATCTCTGCGATCGTGGTTCGATATCGCCGGCTCACCCCCGCTTGAAATGCTGCTCCGTTTCGTCTTCGCCACCTTGACCTATGTCGGTTCGGGACTTTTTGTCACTGCCCTGATCCGGAACAGAGACCTTGAAGAACAGCTCAAGCTTCTGGTGGAGAGCAGCCCCGCTGCGATCCTGACGACCGACGGCTTTGGCAAGGTGCTCGCAGCCAACCGGGCTGCCGATTCACTCTTTCTGCCGGTGAAGGAAACCCTCAAAGGCAGAAAGATATCCGACTATGTGCCCCTACTTGGCGATGCGCTGGCGCTGGCTGATAGGCCGGAAAACTTCCGAACCGCGGCCCAGTGCCAGGGCCGCAAAGACAATGGGGAGATCTTCCTGGCACAAGTCTGGTTCTCGTCTTATCCCACACCGGAAGGCGCTCGCCTGGCCGCAATCGTAGTGGACTCCTCCGAGGAAATGCGCGATCGCGAGGAGCAAGGCTTGCGACAACTCATGATCGCCAACCGGATTGCGGCGGCGGCCGTATCGCACGAGGTCCGAAACCTTTGCAGTGCGATATCGGTGCTTTGTGCCAATATCAGGGCCAAACACGGCAGCGCCCAAGACGAGGATCTTCAGGGACTGAGCACCTTGGTTCAAGGTCTGGAGCGCATCGCCTCGTGGCAATTGCAGAGCAAGGTGCACGACAACTTAGAAGAAATCCCGCTGCAGGAGGTAATGGATGATCTCCGCATTGTCATTGAGCCGGACTGGCGCGACATGAATGGCGCCCTTACCTGGAATGTGCCGCCCAGGATGCCAATCGTGCTGGCGGAACGCCACGGGTTGCTGCAAGCCTTTCTCAATCTCGCACAGAATAGCCACCGTGCCGTGCAAGAGGGTCCCGTGCGCGAATTGGCGATCTCCGTTTCAGTAGAAGGCCGTATGGCGAATATCCGTTTCCAAGATACCGGCCCAGGCGTCGCAGATGCCGGGCGGCTCTTTGCGCCCTTCCAGCCAGGCGCTGACGGCACCGGACTGGGGCTGTATGTCTCTCGCGCCGTGATTAGAAGCTACGGCGGCGAACTGCGCTGCGAACCGCATGCCGGTGGTGCTTGCTTCCACGTTCAGATTCCGGTAGTTTGAGAATCCTGACAATGACCACATCGATAACTCAGTCTACCCGCCTGCTGATTGTCGATGACCACGCCATGTTTCGTGAAGGGTTGGCGCGGATGCTGGAGCGTGAACAAGACCTTAAGGTCGTGGGACAGTGCGCTTCGTCCAACGACGCCTTGACTGTCTTGCACGATGCCAACGTGGACATTGTGCTTTTGGACGTCGATTTGGGAACGGAACGCGGCCTGGATTTCGTGATCGCGGCTAAGCACGCAGGCTTCCAGGGCCGCTTTCTCATTGTTACCGCAGGTATCAGTGACCAGGAGGCGGTGCAACTGATTGAAGCGGGTGTGGCCGGCATCCTGCATAAGCAGAACTCCACGGAAGTTCTCAGTAACACCATCCGCCAGATCGCGAGCGGTGAGGTTTGCCTGGAGAAGGCCTATCTTGGTCCGTTATTTCGATCCGTGGACCGATCGCGCCCGGCGCGCCCGGCGCGACTGACCGATCGCGACAAAACCGTGCTCCGCTTTACCTTGCAGGGCCTGACTAACCGCGAAATCGCAGCGAAAATGGATCTCTCAGAAAGCGCCGTCAAAGCCTCGCTACGCCAGGTGTTCAGTAAGCTGAATGTCAGAACGCGTGCGCAGGCAGTTAAGGTGGCTCTCGAGCAATATCGCGATCAGCTATAAGTAACTTTCAATCATGCTCGTACCTATCTTTCGATCTATTTGA
>Ga0335079_10006012_pt1 | contig 13878 bp, 12 predicted proteins | sample Lox_Sample_33_FD_206719 | JGI IMG/M metagenome (GOLD analysis project Ga0335079, IMG submission 206719) | Soil microbial communities from Loxahatchee National Wildlife Refuge, Florida, United States - Lox_Sample_3.3 | ecosystem: Environmental > Terrestrial > Soil > Wetlands | place: USA... | reverse complement strand
CCGACGCCCTGACCACCCTCCGCAAGGCCGCCATGCTCCTGATTGTTCTCGGCGAGCAGACCAGCGCGGAGCTGATGCACCATCTGTCGGAAGAGGAGGTTCAGAAGGTCAGCCGGGAAGTCGCCAAGATCACGCACATCACCGCGGAACAAGCCGAAGGCGTGCTGCAGGAGTTCCATCATATTTCGACCGCGGGAGATTATGTGGCGCGAGGCGGAATCGATTTCGCGCGCAAACTTCTGCTGCGGGCGTTTGACCCCGAGCAGGCGCACCGCCTTCTCGAGAGACTGCAAAAAGCGCTGGGCGCGGAGGCCGAATCGTTCGATGCGATCCAGAAGGCCGATCCCCAGCAACTCGCCAAGTTCATTCACAACGAGCATCCGCAGACGATCGCTCTGGTGCTGTCGCATCTCAGCACGCCGCAAGCGGCCGCCCTGTTGACGTCGCTCCCGCCCAATCTCCGTTCCGACGTGGCGCTGCGGATGGCCAGCCTGGATCAGATTTCGCCGGAGATCATCCTCAAAATCGCCGGCGTGATCGGACAGAAGTTAAAGGCGCTGGGAGAATTTAGCCGCGAATCGTACGGCGGCGTGCGGGCCGTGGCTGAGATTTTGAACCGGCTCGATTCCACGTCCAGCCGGGAAATTCTCGAAGACGTTGAGCGGCAGGACACCAATATCGCGGAGACGATCCGTCACCTGATGTTCGTATTCGAGGATCTGCTGCTGATCGATCACATCGGGATGAAGGAAGTTCTGGGCAAGGTGGATCGCAAGGCCCTGACCCTGGCGCTCAAGGGCACGAGCGAGAAGCTGCGAAACCACATTCTGAGCTGCATGTCGCAGCGCGGGGGCGAAATGCTTAGGGAAGACATGGAGGCGCTCGGCCCAGTCAAGATCAAGGAGGTGGAATCGGCGCAGCAGCAGATCATTTCGGTGGTAAGGCAGTTGGAATCGGAGGGCGTGCTGAGTCTGAAGGGAGCGGTGGGCGAACAGTATGTCGTCTAGGCTGCTGCAGGAAGAGGGAGCGCATGCCGTGGAGCCGATGGCCTGGCGCAAAGTCACTTCCGAGGATAGCAGCGGGTTGCAGATTCCGGACGGGCCGCTCACGCTGACGGGCTCGGGTCAGGACCGCGAACGAGCGGTCGAGCAGCGCCTTCGCGAGGCGCACGCAGCGGGGCTGCGGGAGGGAGAAGCGGCCGGCCACCGGCGCGCGGCGGCCGAGCTGCAGCCGGTAATTGAGCGGCTGGCCCGGTCGATCGATGAGATCAGCGGGCTGCGGGCGCGGCTGCGGCGGGAGGCGGAGCGGGACGTAGTACAACTGGCGCTGGCCATCGCACGGCGGATTCTGGCCAGGGAGCTCTCGGTGGACCCCGATGCCATGCGCGGCCTGGTGCTTGGCGCGCTCGAGCGGCTGCGATCCCAGGAGATCAGCCGGGTGCGCGTCCATCCCGCGCAGGAGCCGCTGGTGACCGCCTGTTTGCGGCAGACCATCACGGACCGAACAGTTGACGTGATCGCCGATCCGGCCTCCGAACGCGGTGCGGTGGTTTTCGAGACCGAGCGGGGAAGTCTGGATGCGTCGGTGGCATCGCAGCTTCAGGAGATCGAGCGCGGCTTGACCGACAGGCTGCGGCGGCACTCATGAACGACCGCATTTCACTGGAACATTACTTGGAGGACGTTGTTCACCTGCCGGCATTGCGGTGGACGGGGCAGGTGAGCGATGTGGTAGGGCTGCTGATCGAGTCGCGCGGGCCGAATGTGGGTATCGGCGATTTCTGCGAGGTGATCACTTCGGGCGGCCGGCGCATCCGGACGCAGGTGATCGGGTTCCGCCATGGGCGGGTGCTCTCGATGCCGCTGGAGGAGACCGAAGGGCTGCAGTTGGGCGACGCGGTGGAGGCGCGGCCGGAAGAGGCGCGCGTGGAAGTCGGACCCGGTTTACTGGGGCGCGTGATCGACGGGTTCGGCCAGCCGATCGACGGCGGGCGGCCTATCGAAGTGCATGACGGGTATCCGCTCTACGGAGGGCCGGGCAATCCGCTGGACCGCGAGCACATCACGCGGCCGCTGGTAACGGGAATCCGGGCGATCGACAGCCTGCTGCCGTGCGGCATGGGACAGAGGATGGGGATTTTCGGCGGCAGCGGGGTGGGAAAAAGCATGTTGCTCGCGTCGATGTCGCGCGATAATTCGGCGGATGTCTCGGTAGTGGCGCTGATCGGCGAGCGCAACCGGGAGGTCCGCGAGTTTCTCGAAAAGGAGTTGGGTCCGGAAGGGCGCAAGCGATCGGTGGTCGTGGTGGCCACTTCCGAGCGGCCGGCGCCGGTGCGGGTGAGGGCGTGCTTCGTCGCTCTGGCGGTGGCCGAATATTTTCGCGATCAAGGCGCCAACGTGCTGCTGGTCATGGATTCGGTGACACGGCTGGCGATGGCCCAGCGGGAGATCGGACTGGCCGCCGGCGAGCCGCCCAGCCAGAAGGGGTACACGCCTTCGGTGTTCGGACTGCTCCCAAAGATTCTCGAGCGCGCAGGCAATTTTCCGACCGGATCGATCACCGGGTTCTTCACCGTGCTGGTGGAGGGCGACGATTTCAGCGAGCCGATCTGCGACGCAGTGCGGGCCATTCTCGACGGCCACATTATTCTCTCGCGGCAACTGGCCGCGCAAGGGCACTATCCCGCCATTGACATTCTGCATTCGGTCAGCCGTCTGGCTTCGCAGATCGCCCCGCCGCGCCAGCAGGAGTCGGCGCGCCAGTTGCGCCAGGCGCTGTCGGCCTATCGGGAAGCGGAAGATCTGATCCAGCTCGGAGCCTACGTGGCCGGCACGAATCCTGCGCTAGATGCGAGCATCCAATTGCGTCCCGAGCTGCTGGAGTTTTTGCGCCAACCGCACACGCTGAAATCGGCGCAGGAAGAGACACTCGCGCGCATGGAGGAACTGGCGGCGAAACTGGCGGCGCCGGTCCATCCGGTGAGAGCGAAATGAATTCGTTCCGGTTTCCGCTCGAACGCGCGCTGGAGTGGCGGCGCCGCCAACTCGAGATCGAAGAGAACCGGTTCAAACGGCAGGCCGCGGCATTGGCGGAGTTGGACCGTGCGCGGGCTGAATTGGAATCTGCGGCCATCCGCGCCGAACTGCAGGTGCGCGGCTGGGCGCCGTTGCTCGGCCAGGATCTGAGCGCTCTCGCTGGGTTCCGGTTCGATGTTCAGGCCAAAGAAGAGGCTCTGGCGGCGCGTCGCGCCGAAGGCCAACGCCGGCTCGAAGCGCAACAACAGTGCATGCTGGAGGCCCGGCGGCGGTGCCGCTTGCTGGAAAAACTGCGCGAGCGGCGCTGGACGGAGTGGCGGGCCGCAGCCGATCGGGAACTCGAGCAGTTTGCCGCTGAAAATTATCTCGCCGGCCTCGTGCGAAATCGCGGCTAGACGGCTTGCCGATCACGCCACCGTGACGCTTCCTTATAATTGATTCATGACTTCCGAGACCCTCACGGAAACTGCCTTGCCTCCCGTTCCTCTGACGGTGGAAGGCGCCAGCGTCCTGCACCAGATGATGCGGTTCCGGTGGCCGGCCTGGCGCGCACTCTCCGCAGAAACGCGCCAGGAGATCATCGAAGAAGCGGCCCGGTCGACGACGCTGGGCGGGATGGAACAGCCGTCCAACGGGCGGCACAGCGCAATCTATTCGCTGTTGGGGCACAAGGGCGACCTTCTGTTTGTGCACTTCCGCCGCGATTTCGAAGAGCTCAGCTCCGCGCAACGAGCACTGGCCCGGCTGCGGCTCAGCGATTATCTGGAACCGACCACGTCGTATCTCTCAATCGTCGAGCTGGGGCTATATGAATCGAGCTCGGACACGTATCGGGGGCTTGCGGAGAAAGGCATCAAGCCGCACTCGGAAGAGTGGAATCGAGAGGTGGAGTCGGTGTTAGACAGGCACCGCAAAGCCATGGCGTCCCGGCTCTGGCCGGAAATACCCAATACCAAGTACATCTGCTTTTATCCGATGGACCGGCGGCGCGGCGAATCGAAGAACTGGTATCAGGAGCCAATGCCGGATCGCCAGCGCATGATGAAGGATCATGGGCTGATCGGCCGCAGATACGCGGGCGACGTGCGGCAGATCATCACCGGGTCAATCGGGTTCGACGATTGGGAATGGGGCGTGGATTTGTTCGCGGAAGATCCGCTGGTCTTCAAAAAGCTCATCTACGAAATGCGATTTGACGAAGTCAGCGCGGTGTATGCACTGTTCGGGGCGTTTTACGTGGGCGTCCGGGTGCCGCTGGCGGGGCTTGGGGAGATTTTGAAGCCATAAGGGGTCATTGCCGCACTCCGACACCATCGTTGCGATCTCGACTCCGCCCGGCCGCGGTGGACTCGGCGTCATTCGAATATCCGGCGCGCAAGCTCGGGTGATCGCGGAAGCCATTCTGCATTTTTCACGCCCGGCCTGCTGGCAGCCGTGGCGCGCGCAGATGGCGCACTTGGTTGACCGCCACGGTCACGGAATCGATCAGGTCATCGCGACCTTCTTCGAGAAGCCCCACTCGTATACAGCGGAGGATGTGGTCGAGGTGTCTTGTCACGGGGCGCCGGTGGTCTTGCGCTATGGGGTGGAGCGCGCGATGGAAGCCGGAGCGCGGCTGGCCGAGCCCGGTGAGTTTACGCTCCGAGCGTATCTGAACGGGCGCATCGACCTGCCGCAAGCGGAAGCGGTGCGCGATCTCATCGACGCCACCACGCTTTATCAGGCACGAATCGCGGCTCAGCAGGCGGAAGGCTCGGTGTCGCGCCGGATGAAGCCCCTGAAAGAACAAGTGCTCGAACTAATCGCGCTGCTGGAAGCGGGAATCGATTTTGCCGAAGACGATGTGAGCGTGGCGTCGGGCGCGGAGATCCTGCGGCGGCTGGCTCCGATCGACGAAGGCGTTCGCGCGCTGGCATCGAGCTTCCAATACGGAGGCCTGGTGCGGAACGGGCTCGTGCTCGCGATAGTCGGGCGGCCCAACGTGGGCAAGAGCAGCCTGTTCAACGCGCTGCTCCAACAGGACCGCGCCATCGTAACGGAAATTCCCGGCACGACGCGCGACCTGGTGAGCGAGACGGCGGCGATCGGCGGCATCCCGGTGAAGCTCATGGATACGGCGGGAATCCGCGAGTCGGCCGAACGGATCGAGGCGCTGGGCATTGAGCGCAGCTACCAGGCGATGGCCGATGCCGATCTGACGCTGGTGGTGATCGATCGTTCGCAGGCTGCCGGCGGCGAAGATCGCGCTTTGATCGACCGCGCGCGCGAACGAGGCCGATGGCTTTTGGTCGGGAACAAGGCGGATCTGCCCGTTGGGGGTGAGGCGATCGAAGGCGGCATCCCAGTCTCGGCGCGGACGGGCGCGGGACTTCCGGAATTGCGTGAAGCGATCCTGGAGGCGGTTGCGCCGCGCGGAGCGTTCGAACAGGAGACCGGCTTCATCACGAGCCTGCGCCACGAGCAATTGCTGCGGGAGTCCGCGCAATATCTCGAAAAAGCACAATCGGCGGCGGAATCAGGGATACCCCACGAGATGCTGCTGCTCGATTTATATGCCGCGCTGCGCCCGATCGATGCGATTACCGGCGCCACCACCGCCGACGACATCCTCAACCGGATCTTCTCGACCTTCTGTATCGGGAAATAGACGGCCGAAACCTGACGGCGGGTCGGGCCGTCTACCAAGGGCTGTGAGCTCCGTGATTCAAGACGTCCGGCATGCAGTCCGGCTGCTGCGGCGTGCGCCCGCCGTGACGGTCGCCGCGGTTCTCTCGATCGCGCTCAGCATCGGTGCGACGGCAGTCGTCTTTACCGCGGTTAAAGGTGTACTGCTCGAGCCGTTCCCGTTCGCTCGTCCGGACGAACTGGTCCAGTTGCGCAATGAGTTTCGGTACGCGGCACAGCCCGTCACAGACTGGGTTACCTGGAGCGATGCCGATGAGATTACGCGCCAAAATCACAGCTTTACGGCCGTGGGCGTCTATCACTATGCGTTGTTCAACCTCGCGGGAGACCCCGGCTCGCTGCCGGAGGCGCTTTACGGCCTCTCGATCACGGACAAAGTCTTTCCCATGCTCGGAGTCGCGCCGATGCTCGGAAGAAACATTCTGCCGGAGGAGACCCGGGCGGGCCACGATCGCGAGATGATCGTGAGCTACGGCTTGTGGCAGCGGCGGTTTCATTCCGATCCGCGCGCGGTAGGCCGCACCGTGGTCGTCAACGGCCATGACTGCCTCATTATCGGTGTGATGCCGCCAGGCTTCGATTTTCCGATGCGGTTGGCCACAACGGTGAACACGCCGTCGCATCACATGGATTTCTGGGCGCCGGAATCGCTCCACCCGGTCGACCGGCAGCATGATTCGGGCAGCGGGTGGGGTGCGGTGGCGCGCCTGCGTCCCGGGGTAACGCTGGCCCAGGCCCGCCAGGATGTTGCCTCGATTTCGGCGCGGCTCGCTCGCGAATATCCGCAGACCAATGAAGGTCTCGCGGTTTGTGTGAACCGGCTGCGTGACCGCACGCTTGGATTCGCCGAGACCGGGCTGATTCTGCTGCTGGCGGCGGCTGTGGTTTTTCTGCTGATCGCGTGCGTGAACGTCGCGAACCTGTTGCTCGCCCGGGCGCTGGCCCGACAGCGCGAGATTGCCGTTCGCTCGGCTTTAGGGGCCGGGCGAATGCGGGTGGCCCGGCAATTGATCACCGAAAGCTGCGTCCTCGCGGCTGCCGGAGGACTCGGCGGCTATGCTCTGGCCGTGATGGCGTGGCGGATGCTGCCGGCGATCGCTCCCATGAGTATTCCGAGGCTGGCGGCCGCGCGGCCGGATGCAGCGGTCCTCGTCTTCACGCTCGCGCTTTCGATTCTCAACGGCATCCTGTTCGGATTGGCGCCGGCATACCGTGTGGCTCGCTCCCCGATCGCCGATGCGCTGCGAGAATCGGGCACGCGCGGGATAACCGGCGGAGCGCGAAGCCGGTTGCGCTCGGCTCTGGTTGTCGGAGAGGTGGCCATCGCCGTCACGCTGGTGATTGTCGGCGGCATGCTCACCGGCAGCTTTGTCCGGCTGCTGCGCACCGATCCTGGATTTGACGCCAATCACGTGCTGGCCTCCATCATCATCGCCGCCGATGATCGCTACGTTCACGACCCGGCCGCTCACGGCCTGCTCTTTCGCCGGATTCTCGACTCTCTCCGCCATCTGCCGGGTATCGAATCCGCGGGCAGCGTGGATGCGCTTCCGTTCTCCGGCGAGAATTACGGGGGATTCATCACGGCGCGCGAGGCCGATGCTGTGGAGCGTAGCCGGCAAGTGGTCGCCGAAGTGAATCGCGTGAGCACCGGATATCTCGAAACCTTGGGAGTTCGCCTGCTGGCCGGCCGCTGGTTTCGCGAAGGAGAAGAAGACGAGTCGCGAGACGTTGCGATCGTGAATGACCTTGCGGCTGAGCGGCTGTGGCCGGGCCAGTCCGCGCTCGGCAAGCGCATCTGTGTGAATTGCCAGGCAGGCCGGCCGTCGAACTGGAAACAGTTGGTCGGGGTTGTGAGCACCATTTATCATTCGACACTCGACCGATCGCCAGGACTGGAAGTCTACACGTCGGGCGGCTCGCTTCCGGCCGCGCAGTTTCTGGTGGTGCGGACGGATCGGCCTTCGGGCGAGATCGCACAGGCGGTCCGCCGCGCGGTGGCGGCGGTTGATCCGCGGCAACCGGTATTTCTGAGCGCCACGATGGCCACTCTGATCGGCGATTCCGTTTCGGACCGCCGCTTCATCATGATGCTGCTTGCCGTCACCGGATGCCTGGCGCTGCTGCTTGCGGCCGCGGGAGTATACGGCGTCCTGTCGTATGTGACAGGGCGGCGGACCCAGGAGATCGGCGTTCGCATGGCGCTGGGCGCGGGTTCGGTGCGGGTGCTCGTGCTGGTGTTCCGGCAAGGCATGAGCCTGGCGGCCGCGGGTATCGGCATCGGGTTGCTGGCTGTGCCGCCCGTGGTCGGCGCTCTGCGCCACAGGCTGGTTGGGTTGGAGTTCGCCAGCCCCGCACTGTTCTGGATGGCGCTCGGGCTGGTAATGCTAACCGCCACCATCGCGTGCTGGATTCCCGCCCACCGCGCCACACGAATCGACCCTGCAACCGCACTCCGGCATGAGTAAGTGCCGGAGCGTAACAGGAAATTCAGGAGAGTGACACGGGTCTGTGACACCCTGCCGCTACAATCGAGGACAGTCACCTTACGTCGGGCGCGCGTCTCACCCCAAACCCCCAAGCGCGCCCGCCCGTCCCACCCCGACGTTTTTAGCTTGACATTCGATTGCTGGATGACTTAGCGTGTCCGATTGAAGGTTGAAACCGAAATCAAGCTCCGCCTGTCGGATGAACTGGCGGAGATCCGCAAGAAACTACGGGAAATCGGCTTCCACGTGGAAAAGCGGCGGGTGTTCGAATCGAACATCCTGTTCGATAATCTAAAGCGCACGCTCCGCAAGCACGGGAAGCTTCTGCGGGTGCGGCGGGTCGATCATCACGGCCTGCTGACATTCAAGGGGCCTTCCGAGCCGAGCCGCTACAAGACGCGCTGGGAAATCGAAACCCAACTTCACGACAGCGGCGCCGTGGAAGCCATCCTCGCTCATATCGGCTACCACCCTGTTTTTCGCTACGAGAAATTCCGGACCGAGTACCGCGCGCATTCCGGCGATGGCAAAGTGCTTCTCGATGAGACGCCGATCGGAAATTTCCTGGAACTCGAAGGAAGTCCGCGCTGGATCGACCGCACGGCGCGCCTGCTCGGCTTCTCGCCTTCCGATTACATCTCGCGTAGCTATGGGTACCTGTATCTCGCGCACTGTCGTGAGCGGCGCGTCCGGCCCAAGGACATGATCTTCAAGCGCCGGCGCTGAATGCGCTCCGCAGGCGCGGAACCAGGCGCAGAGTAGGCGTCTTCGGGCTCAGCAGGCGGGCGTCGAGCGGGATGGCAGCGGCCGGCCGCTTGCGTGCCTCGACGCAAAGGGCACACGGGCAGCGAAACTCGGCTTTGTCCTTCAGGGTCAGGTCGTGAATCTCCATAGGGTTGCGTCCGCAGGATCCCACGAAATTGTATTTTCCGGATGAAAATCCGGTCAAATCCCCGCGCACCGGTGAAAAAGAGCACTTGATGCTGCCCAAGCATCGATCGATACATTTTCGCCGATAAATGTTTCGTCAAATGATTACGAATCCGCCAAGGAATTGTAACCATTTCCGGAACAAGCTGAAAATGCGGGGGGATCGCAATGAGTCACACGATTGTCAACTTTGCCTGGCAGGATCCCAAGCCGGCAGGCCACTACTCCACCGGAGTCTGTCTCCACGGGCACACGATGCATTCCGAAGAGTGCCTGTCATTTCTGCCCCGGTACTTGCGGCAGGTGCCGGGGGTGTCCCAGGTTGTCAGCGGATATGAGCGCGGGCCCAGGCCCGTGGACTTCGCTCGCGCGTATTGGACGCCGCCGCTCAGTCCGATTTCCGCGTTGCGAGTAGAAGAAGCGCAGATTGCCGCAATGGGGCTGCGCCCGCTAATTTCATTAACAGACCACGACAACATTGAGGCGCCGATGTCACTCCAGGTGACGGCGGATTCGCGCCAGCTTCCCGTCTCCGTCGAGTGGACGGTGCCCTACGAGCGGTCGATCCTGCACTTGGGCGTCCACAACCTGCCGCCCGCTTCGGCTCGCCCATGGATGGCCGCTATGTCAGCGTATACCGCGGCGCCCCGCGAAGAACATCTTCCCCACCTGTTGAGCGAAATGGCAAGCGTTCCCGGCCTCCTCATTGTTCTCAATCATCCGTTCTGGCTGGAAGAGGGAGTGGAGGAAGCCGATCACCGCCGCGCCCTGGAGCGCGTTCTTCGTGAGTGTCTCGAGTGGATTCACGGGCTGGAACTCAACGGAACCCGGTCCTGGAAAGAGAATGCCGCCGTCATCGAGCTAGCCCGCCTGCACGAGCGGCCGCTGATTTCAGGCGGAGACCGGCACGCGTGCGAACCGGCAGCCTGTATCAACCTCACGGGTGCGGCGACCTTTTCCGAGTTCGTCTCGCAAATTCGCGACGGCCACAGCTCCATTTTGTTTATGTCTCACTATCGCGAGCCGATGGCTTTGCGTGTCCTTGAGGCCACCCGGGATATTTTGCGGCATTATCCGGAGTATCCGGGACGCGAACGGTGGATCGATCGCGTTTTTTATCGCGGCAGTGACGGCATCGCCCGGCCGGTTTCCGAGGTGTGGCAGGAGAGAGTCCCCTGGATGCTGACGGCGGCCGCCGGTGTCTTGCAGTTTTCTGCGACCAGCCTGCGGCCGGCGTTGCGATTGATTCTGGCGCAGCGGGGAGAGATCCTCCCGTGAAGGCGGCTGCCGGACGGTTCTGGGCTTCGGTGGCTGGGCTGTCACCGGAAACTGTTGCGTTAATCCTTGCGGTCGGTCTGGTGCTGGGCGTCTTTCCCGTGTACGGAGGCCCCACGGTCCTCTGCGGGTTGGCAGCGGTAGTGCTGCGAGTGAACCTGCCGGCGCTCCAGTTGGTAAACCAGTTGGTGACGCCAATTCAGTTTGCTCTGCTGATCCCGTTCGGCCGGCTCGGGGCGTGTATATTGGGCGGACAGGTCGGGTGGAGCCTGCTCGGAGTCGCACGCGATGCGGTTGTCGGATGGTTTTGTATTTGCGTGCCACTCGGAGTGTTCCTCTATTTTCTGCTGGTAGTCACGCTGCGCCGCTGCCCGCAGGGATGGTTCAATGGGTTGGAGAGTTCTGGCTGATGACCGTTTTCCCGGAAGAATTTTTGTGGGGCGCCGCAACCGCCGCGCACCAGGTGGAAGGGAATAACGTCAATAGCGACCTTTGGCTGCTGGAGCATCTCGAGTCCACGCTTTTCGCCGAGCCGTCTCTGGATGCCTGCGACCACTACCACCGTTTTTCGGACGATATCAAGCTGCTGGCGGACCTCGGGCTGAATACATACCGTTTCTCCGCCGAGTGGGCGCGCATCGAGCCGGAACGCGGCCATTTCTCGGCATCGGCGCTCGATCATTACCGGCGGATGCTGGCGGCCTGTCATGAGAATGGGGTCGCTCCGATGGTGACCTTGTATCATTTCAGCTCGCCGCGCTGGTTCGCGGCGCTCGGTGGTTGGGAAAACGCCGCGGCGGTGGACTTATTCGTCCGCTACTCCGACCGTGTCGCGCGGCATCTCGGCGACCTCATGGCTTTCGCCACAACTTTCAACGAGCCCAACCTGCCGATGCTGCTTCGCTGGCTTCCCGTCTCCGAGATTCCGTTCGGCAGGGTTCGGCGCATGGTGAAATTGGCGTCGCGAGCCGTCGGGACCGGCCGCTTCGGCTGCTTCTTTCTGGGAGATGCTCGAAAACTACAGGACCGCATGATTGCGGCTCACCACCGCGCGGTCGATGTCATGAAATCGGGGCCGGGCCAATACCCGGTCGGAGTAAGTCTCGCGCTGCAGGACGAACAGGCGGTCGGGCTCGACAGCAAGCGCGATCGCAAGCGCGCCGAGGTGTACGAGCCGTGGCTGATGGCCGCCGGCCGCAGCGATTTCCTCGGCGTTCAAAGTTACACGCGATGCCGCGTAGGAAAGAGGTCGGACCTGGGGCCGGAGCCCGGCGTCGAGCTTACGCAGATGGGTTACGAGTTCTGGCCGGATGCTCTCGAGGCCTGTCTCCGTTATGCCAGCGCGCGTGTGTCGGTACCGATCTATGTGACCGAAAATGGAGTGAGCACGGAAGATGACACGCGGCGGATCGAGTACATCCGCGGCGCCTTGGCCGGCCTGCTCAATTGTCTGCGCGATGGCATTGATGTGCGCGGTTACATCCACTGGTCGCTGCTGGACAACTTTGAATGGATCATGGGCTACCGGCCCAAGTTCGGTCTGGTCGCGGTGGACCGGGCGACGCAGAAGCGCTCGATCAAGCCCAGCGCGCGGTATCTCGGTGAAATTGCCCGTCAGAACCGCATTTTGGATCCAGCTGCGATCGGGTAGTGCCGGAGAGAATCTTTTCCAGCAGGTCAGGAATTTCGTACACGGCGAGATTTCGCATGGCTGCGGCGCGTTGCCGGAACCGCGCATAATTTTCAGGCGCCAGTAGCGTCCGTACCGCGCGGCCAATCTCGGAAGAGAAGCTGCGAACCACCAGCCCGACTCCCTCTTGCTCGACCCAATCGGCGTTATAGCGTTCGTGAACCATGGTCCACACGTTGCGCTGGACAATCACTGGAAGCCGCTTGGCGAGCGCTTCGCTGATACTTCCGGGGCCGGGCTTACCGATGAAAAAGTCCGAGAGCTCCATGTAGAACGGAACATCGCGCGTGAAACCCTCGACCAACATCGGGATGCGGCAATCCATCTCGCGCAGTTCGGCGGCCACGCCGGCATTTTTTCCGCAGAGCAGGATTAACTGCAGCCGGTTCTCCTCGTGATTCAGTGCTTTGGCGATGCGCACCATTTCGGTCGAGCCTTCGCCGCCGAAAAGCACCAGACCGGTTGGAAGATCAGGCCGGAGGCCGAGGCGCGTCCGCTCCGTTCCCCGATCGGCGTGAAGCGTGGTCTCGTAAAATCTCGGATTAAGAATCATGCCTGTGGTGCGCAGCACGCGATCCTGGGAAAGTCCAATCTCGCGGGCCTGAGCGGCTGCGCGTTCAGAGCCGCAAATCACGTACTGATCCTGCCGTTCGATCCAGAAATGCGGCGGGTAATCCGCGATGTCGGTGAGCAGGGTGACGAACGGCGTCCCCGGCCAGACATGATCGAGCGCCTGTTTGAGGGCGCGATTGTAATGCGGAATGAGCGAGACCACCAGGTCGTAGCGCGATTGCGCCCAGCAGCGCTCCAGCACCTTCACCTGCGAGCCATGACTGAGCCGGATCAGCAGGTGCATCAACGGAATCAGTTGCGCCGATCCGGCCGTCCAGCCGCGCCGCAGCATGATGTTGTAGACGTCCTGAAAAGGAATGCCGGTGGACTTGCGGATGAAGTCGATGGAGTCCAGCAGTTCCTGAATGCACAGCATTTCAAGCTCCCAGGGACGCTGCTGCTGCCGAATCACCTCGCGCAAGGCGGTCGCCGCCGCCCGATGCCCTCCTCCGGAATCGATGTAAATCAGAGCAATTTTTCTGCGCAATGGGTCGTCGTTCGCCTCCCTTCTATAGTTGGACGTGGGCTGAAATCGTGTGATTTCCGGCCCTCAACGCGCGCACGCGCTTCAGATCATGGGCCGCTGGCGATTCCGGGTCCAGCCGCAGCGCCTCCTTCCACTCGGCGACTGCTTCCATCTGACGCCCCTGCACTTCCAAAGCCAGACCCAGTTTCCAATGAGCTTGCGGGCCTGAAGGTTGGTTTCCTTCCGGCTCCTGTCCGAGATAAGTGCGGAAGTTTCGTTCCGCCCGGGCGGAATCGCGCCCGAGACGGAGCAATTCGTCGCCGGCGTAGTAATACGGAGCCAGGTCATCCGGATTTTGGTGCGACGCGTCTGTCAAAAGATCGTCGAGCGCGCGCCACTCGACGCTATGGGCATAGGTCCTGGCCAAGACAATGTAAGCGTCGACACGGTTGCGATCCAGCTTCAGTGCCCCGCGCGCGGCAGCCTCCGCCGCTTCGGCGTCGAAATGCTCCGCGTCGAGATGAAATTGCGCCAGTTCGATCCAGGCGCGATACGTGGGCGGCTGCGCCTCCGTGGCGTCGCGCAGCATAGCCAATGTTTCGGCCGATTGTTTGTGGAACGCCGCAATCCGCGCCTTTGCCAAAAATCCTTCGGCGGCATCGATCTCGCCGATCTTCGCGGCAGTCGCTTCGGCTT
>Ga0335079_10006010_pt1 | contig 13880 bp, 13 predicted proteins | sample Lox_Sample_33_FD_206719 | JGI IMG/M metagenome (GOLD analysis project Ga0335079, IMG submission 206719) | Soil microbial communities from Loxahatchee National Wildlife Refuge, Florida, United States - Lox_Sample_3.3 | ecosystem: Environmental > Terrestrial > Soil > Wetlands | place: USA... | reverse complement strand
GAAAATCGTCACCATCGAAGGGCTGGCGCCCGAAGGCAGGCTGCATCCGATGCAGGAGGCCTTCCTCGAGGCCGATGCGCTGCAATGCGGGTATTGCACCCCGGGAATGATCCTGGGTGCGGTATCGCTCCTGCGGCGCAATCCCAACCCCACCGAGGCCGAAATCGTGACCGGCATGAACGGCCACATCTGCCGTTGCGGGACGTACCCGCGGGTGGTGCGCGCGATTCGCGCCGCCGTCGCGAAAGGAGGCCGCGCATGAAACGCCGCGACTTCTTCGCTGTATTGGGCGGCGGCATCCTGGTCCTGATTACCGCCGATGAAGATCCGATCTATGCGCAGGAGACCGGCGGACAGCTCCGCGCCGGCGCCATGCCTGCTGACGTCAGCGCGTGGCTGCACATCGCGGAAAGCGGTGCCATCACGGTCTACACCGGCAAGGTCGAGGTCGGTCAGAACGCGCGCACGTCTCTCACCCAGGCCGCCGCGGAAGAGCTGCGAGTGCCGCCTGCCTCCATCAGGCTGGTGATGGGCGACACCGCCCTCACGCCGTTCGACCAGGGAACCGTGGGCAGCCAGACCACTCCGCGCATGTGGCCCCAGATCCGCCGCGCCGCGGCATCGGCGCGCGAAATGCTCCTCGACCTGGCCGCGCAGAAGTGGAGCGTCGATCGGAGTGCGCTGGGTTGCGGTGACGGTAAGGTGACCGCCGGCGCACGGTCGGCCACATTCGGAGAGTTGACGAAGGGCGAGAAGCTGGCGCGCGCGATTCCCTCGAGCGTGACGCTGGCTCCCCCGGCGGACTGGAAGATCGCGGGCACGAGCCTGGCAAAGGTGAACGGCCGCGAGATCGTTACCGGAGCGCACAAATACACCTACGACATGAAGCGGCCTGGGATGATGTGGGCGAAGGTCCTGTACCCGCCGCAGTTCGGGGCCTCGCTGGTGTCGCTGGACTCGTCCGCTGCGGAGAAGCTGCCGGGTGTCAAAGTCGTACGGGAAGGCAATTTCGTCGGCGTGGCCGCGCCGGCGCCCGACGTCGCGCAGCAGGCCCTGGCCGCCCTAAAGGCGGAATGGAAGCCGGTGACGGCCGAGACCGATAGCCAGCACGTATTCGAGTACTTCAAGCAGAACGCGGGCGGTGGCGCTCCGAGTCCGGGATTGACGCCGTACACCGTCGCCTACATCGCGCACGTGCCCCTGGAGCCGCGCGCCGCGGTCGCCGAGTGGGAAGGCGACAAGCTCACCGTCTGGACCGGGACGCAGCGGCCCTTCGGCGTGCGCACCGAGCTGGCGCAGCAGCTCGCGACCTCCCCGGAGAACGTGCACGTGATCATGCCGGACACGGGCTCGGGCTACGGCGGCAAGCACAATGGCGACGCGGCCATCGAAGCCGCCCGCATCGCCAAGGCCGTGGGCCGGCCGGTGAAGCGCAACTGGACGCGCGACGAAGAGTTGACTTGGGCGTACTTCCGCCCCGGCGGGTTGATCGAGGTCGGCGGCAAAGTGGCGCCGGACGGCACCATCACCGAGTGGGAGTTCCACAACTACAACTCGGGACCGAGCGCCCTCAGCTCGCCCTATCACATTCCGGCGAAGAAGGAACAGTATCACCAGTCGAAGTCGCCGCTGCGGCAAGGGTCCTACCGCGGCCTGGCGGCGACGGCCAACCACTTCGTGCGCGAATCGTGGATGGACGAGCTGGCGCACTCCATCCAGATGGACCCGCTGGATTTCCGGCTGAAGAATGCCACCGACGAGCGCCTGCGCGGCGTGATCCTCGCGGCCACCGACAAGTTCGGCTGGCGCGCGCGCCAAAAAACGCCGGGCCACGGGTTCGGGACCGGCGCGGGGTTCGAGAAGGGCAGTTACGTGGCCACCTGCGCCGAGGTGTCCGTGGACGCCAACACCGGCGCCACCAAGGTGCTGCGCACGGTGGTGGCGTTCGAGTGCGGCGCGATCGTGAACCCGGAGCACCTGAGGAACCAGGTGGAAGGCGCCATCGTCATGGGGCTGGGCGGAGCCCTCTTCGAGCGCATCGAGTTCCGGGACGGCAAGATTCTGAACAACCGCCTGTCCAGATACCGCTTGCCGCGATTTGCCGATGCGCCGGTCATTGAGAGTGTCCTGCTGGATCGCAAAGACCTGGTAGGCGCCGGCGCCGGCGAAACGCCGATCGTCGGAATCGCGCCCGCCATCGGGAACGCGATCTTCGATGCCACCGGGCGGAGGATCCGAAAACTGCCGCTGGAGGCCTAACGCCGCTCGGTTAGCGTGACCGGGGCCGCCAGCCGGAGACTGAGGTGCGTCTCCGTGGGGATCGCGGCGGGCTTGCCGCGCGTGGCCAGAACCGCGCCGGTGCCCGCGGCGCCACCTGCTCCGGCGCCGATCGCCGCGCCCTTGCCTCCGCCGGCAATCGCCCCGATTGCCGCCCCAATCGCGGCTCCGGCGCCGATCTTGGCGGCGTCCTCACCGTGAGTCTCCTGCGCGCGGCGTTGGAAGGGGTCGGTCTGAATGGCGACCGTCTGCCCGTCGGAAGTGTGCAGGCGCGTCAGAGCGACACTGATGGTGGAGACGCCGCGCACCCGGCCGCCGGGATCCACGTCGGTGACCCGGCCCTCCACCCGCGCGCCCCGCTCGGCGACGACAAAACCGTCGGCCACAAGCTCCTTGTCGAGAGATGCGGTGAAGGTATCGCCGGGTCTGTTGCGCTCCGCGTTGAGCCCGTCGATAAGGCGCACCGAGATCAAAGTCCCGGCGTTCAGCGTAGCCCTGTGAGGCTCGGGCGGAGGCGGCGGAGGCGGAGTCGCATTCTCCGGCTCGACACGCGCGGGTGGAGTTGACGGTGCCGCGGGAGTTTCCTGGACCGCGGGTGGCGTCGTGGGCGGCTCCGTCGGGGGCACGGCTTCAACCGGCTCGGGATTGGGCCGCACCACGGCCTGCGCGGGCGCCGGTTTGGGCGGCGCCGGATGTGTGTGGGTTCGGCCCGGCTTCGGAGCTTCCCACGGGGATGGGCGGGCGGGCTCCCTAACAGGCTGGGTGGTTTCTGGCGCAGCCGAAGGCACGGAAGGCTCCGCCGGGACTACCGCCTGCGCGCCGGCAGGCGGGACAGCGGGCGTTTGCGGCTGCACCTGGGCTACCTGGGCCGTCGCGGCTGGTGGTTGGTGCCGTTGTGCAATCGTCATGACCAGGGCGCCCCCCGCGGCGCCGGCGGCCAGAAGAAGTCCGATGTGCAGCGGTTTCATCCTGGCTTAAGGGACGGACTACGAGCGCAGACGGTTTCGCGCCACGGCACGGTAGAATTGGATGTAACGCCGCAATGAATGCCTTTCCCGCAGAGTTTTCAATCGGTCCGGTGCCGATCGCCCCGGCGACGGTGCTGGCCCCCATGGCCGGCGTGACCGATACCGTCTTCCGGCGATTCATCCGTAACCTCGGCGGCTGCGGGCTGATCATGACCGAGTTCACCAGCTCCCACGGCGTCAGCGCCGCCCGTGGCGCGCGCAAGCCTACCAAAACCCTGAAGCGCTACCTGGCATTCGAGCCTGAAGAGCACCCGATTTCCGCGCAGCTCTTCGGCTCCGATCCGGCAGTGATGGCCGACGCCGCGCGGGTATGCCAGGACCTCGGGTTCGACGTCCTGGATATCAACTTCGGATGCCCGGTGAACAAAGTGGTCAAGTGCAACGGCGGCAGCGGCCTGCTTCGCGATCTTCCGCTCGTCGAGCGGCTCCTCCTCGAAGTGCGCAAAGCCATCTCGATTCCCCTGACCCTGAAGTGCCGCGCCGGATGGAACGACCAGGAGCTCGTGGCAGTGAACATGGCCCGGCTGGCCGAAGACTGCGGGCTCCAGGCGATCGCCCTCCATCCGCGAACTCGCGAGCAGGGATATGCAGGTAAGGCCGACTGGACGCGCATCGCCGAGGTGAAGGCGGCGGTGAAGATTCCCGTGATCGGCAACGGCGATATCGTGACGCCCGAGGACGCCCTGCGCATGGTGAGGGAAACCAACTGCGACGCCGTGATGATCGGCCGCGCAGCGAGCTCCAATCCGTGGATCTTCCGCCAGATCGCCCAGTACCTGGAAGCCGGAACCTACGTGCAGCCGGACGATCGCGACCGCTATTCGATGATGCGCGAATATTACACCATGCTGGTCGAGCGCGCCGAGCTGGATGCCACCGGGAAAATGAAACAGTTCGCGACGTACTTCACGCACGGCATCCGGCACGGAGCCCAGCTTCGCGCGTCAATTTACCAGGCGCGGGACGCGGAGGAGATCCTGGACCGCGTGGACGGGTTCTTCGCCGCCGCGGAAGCAGTGCCCGCCCGGTGAAGAAAGTCCAGTTGATCACCGACGGGGCCTGTTCCGGCAACCCCGGCCCGGGTGGCTGGGCCGCCATCCTGCGCTACGGCGCACAAAAAAAGGAGCTCTGGGGGTGCGAGCCGCACACCACCAACAACCGCATGGAGCTGCGGGCGGCGATCGAAGGACTGCGCGCGCTCAAAGAACCCTGCGAGGTGGAAGTGGTGACGGATTCGGAATACCTGAAGAACGGCATCACCACCTGGATCCACGGCTGGAAGCGCAAGGGCTGGATGACCGCTACCAAAAAGCCCGTGGTGAACCAGGATCTGTGGCAAGCCCTGGACGAACAGGTGAACCGGCACAAAACCATCTGGACTTGGACCAGGGGCCACGCCAATCACACCGATAACAACCGCTGCGATGTGCTGGCCACGCGCGCGGCGCGGGAACAGGTGTGTTCCTGACGCGGGCCTCCGGCGCTTACATTTTCTTACGTTCGCTCATTTAGGTTCCGCAATTCCGATTGAGTTAAATTGGAGTTTGCGCGCCGATGACCTCCCCATTACCCCGGAGTGAAAACACGGAAGCTGCGGCACCGGTGCTGGTCCCGCCCGGCCAGGCCGGGAGGCCTGTCCTGCGAGGATTCATAGCTGCGGCGGTGACCGTGGTGTTGCTTGCGGCAGGTTGGCTATTGCGGCCGGCGAAGAGAGTTCCCGTTGCGCCCGTAGCAGTGCCGACCGCGCGCGCCGCCCGCGGTGTAATCGAAGCCACCAGGCGCGTGGCCGGATCGATCATCGCCGGACGCTTCGCCAACATCGCAGCGCCCATCCTCCGCGCTCCCGATCAGGGACACGGGCTGACCTTGACCTTCTTGGCGGCATCGGGCACCCGCGTAAAGGAAGGCGACGTGATCGCCGAGTTCGACACCGCTGACGTCGTGGATCACATCGACGACGTGAAGGCCAATGTCGAGCAATCGGCACTCGACATCAAGCGCCGCAGGGCCGTCTACATCGCCCAACTGGAATCGCTGCGGCAGAGGCTGCGTGTCTGCAAAGCGACGCTCGAGAAAGCCAAACAGGACGCCCGGGCCATGCCCGTAAAAACAGCCGCCGACCAGGAATACCTGCGGCTGGCCTTGCAGGAGGCGCAGCTCGAATTCGACGAGGTGACCAGGCAGATTCCGCTCACCGACGAGCGTCAGAATGCCGACCTCATGACCTACCAGTTGAGCTACGAGTACGACATGCGGCACCTCCAACGCCACCAGCAGGACTTCGAGCACTGCAAAGTCCGGTCCCCCATGGACGGGCTGGTGGTGATGCAGACCGTGTATCGCGGCGGCCAGATGAACCAGATCAAGGTGGGCGACCAGCTTGGCGCGGGGCAGCCCTTCATGCGCGTGGTAGATCCTGCAAGTATGCAACTCGAGGCCGACATGAGCCAGGCGGAGGCGCAGATGATCCGTCTGGGCCAGAAGGCCGCGGTGCGGTTCGATGCTTTTCCCGAAATCGTGATCCGCGGCCGCGTGACCAACGTCGGCGCCATGGCCTACAACCCCAGGCGCATCAACTATTGGGTGCGGCTGGTGCGGGTAAGGCTGGCGCTGGAAGGCGCCGATTCACGAGTGATTCCCGACCTGACGGCGAGCGCCGACGTGGCAGTGGCGGACCCGGCCGAGGGCGTGGTTCTTCCACGTGAGGCGGTAGTGGAGACCGACGGCAAGCCGGTAGTCTATGTGAAGCACGAGGGCGCCTTCACGCCGCAGGAGGTCGAAATCGCCGGCGTGACCGCCACGCAGGTGGCCCTGTCGCGCGGCGTTCAGGAAGGCGACGAAGTGGCCCTGCATCCCGCCGGCGGAATCGTTCCGTAAGATCGACGCGCGGGCAAAGAGCTTGCACCGCAAGTGGACAGCGCTCAGCAGCGTGTTGTAAGCTGCGGCAAGCGCTTTCCCATGACCACTGCCGCCATCACCAAGGAAACCGGGTTTGTCCGCGGGCTCGGCCTGTTCGATTCCACCATGATCGTGATCGGAGTGATGATCGGCTCCGGGATCTTCATCGTGTCGGCGGACATGTCGCGGCTCATCAACAGCCCGGGTTGGCTGCTCATGGCGTGGGTGCTCACCGGCGTCCTGACCATCACAGCGGCGCTTTCCTACGGCGAATTGGCAGCCATGCTGCCCCAAGCCGGCGGCATGTACGTCTACCTGCGCGAAGCCTTCTCGCCCCTGTGGGGATTCCTCTATGGCTGGACATTATTCACCGTGATCCAGACCGGCACCATCGCCGCCGTGGCGGTGGCGTTCGCGCGCTTTCTCTCGATCGTGTTTCCGCCGGTTTCGGAGAACCGCTACCTCATCGAACCCATCCACCTTTCGAACGGCTACGCGATCTCGCTGTCCACCGCGCAGCTTCTGGCGATCGGCGTGATCGCGCTCTTGACCTGGACCAACTCGCGCGGCCTGGAGTACGGAAAAATCGTCCAGAATCTGTTCACGTCGGCCAAGACTCTGGCGCTCGCGGGACTCATCGTGGTAGGCCTGCTCCTGGGCTGGAGCTCCGAAGCTGTCCACGCCAATTTCACCAACCCGTTCCGGCTCGGCGCGTTCGATCCGGCCTTGGGCGTCGCGGCAGGCAGCATGTTCGGACTGGTTGTAGCGCTCTGCGTGGCGCAATCCGGATCCCTGTTTTCGGCCGATTCCTGGCACGACATCACCATCGTCGCCGGCGAGGTGCGCAATCCGGCCCGCAACGTTCCCCTGGCGATGGCGCTCGGCTGCTCGGCGGTGATCGGGCTCTACATCCTGGCGAACGTGGCCTACCTGGTAGTGCTGCCGCTGCCCGCGATTCAGAACGCCCCGTCCGACCGCGTGGCGACCGCCATGCTTCAGGCGATCTTTCCCGGATACGGCCCGACCATCATGGCAATCGCCATCATGATTTCTACGTTCGGGTGCGTCAACAGCCTGGTGCTCGCCGGCGCCCGCGCCTACTATGCAATGGCCAGGGACCGGCTCTTCTTCCGCCAGGCGGGCGAGCTGAACGCCGCGCACGTTCCGGGTTGGGGCCTTGTGGCGCAGGGCCTCTGGGCCGCGGTGCTCGTGCTGCCGCGCACGTACGATCCGGCCACGAAGCAGTACGGCAACCTCTACAGCAACCTGCTCGACTGGGTGATCAGCGCGGCCCTGCTGTTCTACATCCTGACCATCGCCGGCGTGTTTCAACTGCGCCGCAAGCGGCCGGACCTGCCGCGGCCGTACAAGGTGATTGGCTATCCCCTGGTTCCCCTGTCGTATATTCTGGCCGCGAGCGTGGTCCTGTTCATGCTGTTCGCCTACCGGCCCGCGACCACCTGGCCGGGCCTGATCATCGTGGCGCTCGGCGCGGCTGTGTACGCGCTCATTCCACGTGCCCGATAATAGGCATAGTGCACATCCTGCTGGTCTCGACCTACGAGATGGGACGGCAGCCGTTCGGGCTGGCGTCGCCGGCGGCGTGGCTGCGCGCCGACGGGCACGAGGTCACCCAGGCCGACCTTTCGTGTAGTCCGATGCCGCGCGCCGCGGCGGAATCCGCGGACCTGATCGCGTTCTTCCTCCCCATGCACACCGCCACGCGCCTGTTCCTGCGCCTGGTGGATCGCGTGCGCGCCGTTAATCCGCGCGCCCATCTCGCGGCGTACGGCCTGTACGCGCCCCTGAACGAGCGTCTCCTGCGGGGCGCCGGCGTGAGCACCATCCTGGGCGGCGAATTCGAGCCCGGATTGCGGGAATTGGCGCTGGCCCTCGCGCGCAACGGCGAGGCGGCGCCGGGAGTGCGCGCCGTGGCAACCGGACGGCAGCAGTTTCTGGTGCCGGACCGGAAAGGCCTGCCGCCGCTCGGCGCCTATGCCCAACTGGTGGTCCCCGACGGCACCCGGCGCGTCGGCTACACGGAAGCGTCGCGCGGGTGCAAGCATCTCTGCCGGCACTGCCCGGTGGTCCCGGTCTATCGCGGGGCGTTTCGCGTGGTGCCGCGCGAGGTGGTGCTGGAAGATGTGCGGCGCCAGGTGGCCGCGGGCGCGGAGCACATCACGTTCGGCGATCCGGATTTCTTCAACGGTCCGGGTCACGCCGCGCCCCTGGTGGAGGCCCTCCATCGCGAGTGGCCGTGGCTCACCTACGACGTGACCATCAAGGTGGAGCACCTGCTCAAACACCGCGATCTACTCCCGGTGCTGCGCGAGACGGGTTGCGCCTTCGTGACCACCGCCGTGGAGTCGTTCGACGACGCGGTGCTCGAACGGCTGGCCAAGGGCCACACGCAGGCGGATTTTCTGGAGGCGCTCTCGTTAACCCGCCGCGTCGCGCTGCCCCTCGCGCCCACCTTCATCCCCTTCACGCCGTGGACCACCCGCGAAAGCTACCGCGAATTCCTTCGCACGCTGGTAGCGCTGGACCTGGCGACGCAGGTGGCGCCGATTCAGACCGCGATCCGCCTGCTGATCCCCGAGGGTTCGCTGCTCCTGGAGCTGCCCGAGGTGCGTGGCCTGGTCGGGCTGTTCGGCGCCAAGGCACTCTCCTACCCGTGGCGGAATGCCGACGAGTGGGTGGATGGCCTGTGCGCGAGAATTCAGCAGGCGATCAAGCGCGGCGACAAGCGGCGAGTCTCGCGCGCAGCGCTGTTCCGCGAAATCTGGGACCTCGCGCAAGCCGGCGAGTTCCCAGATGTGCCGCTGGCGGACCGGTCGACCATCCCCTACCTCACCGAGCCCTGGTATTGTTGAGCGGAACCCACTGAAGAGCAGTTGGCTCTTGTGTAGACATGGGGCAGTTCCCGGCCGGCGCACCTCTCAGTTCGCCGCGGGGGATGGTCTTTCGGCGTGATCTACCACCAGGATCTCAACCGGTAGCGTTCGCGATTTCAGGGTCAACCCGAGTTGGCGGACGATCGCCGCGGACATTTCCAGTCTGAGAATCGCCAAGGCCTCGTCACGCTCATGCACGTCCGCGTCGTTTGGATTCCAGCGCAGCGTGAAATCAAACTCCCCCGCAAGGCCCGTGCGGTCCTGTACCGGCAGGTTCAAGTTGCGAGACAGCGTCTCGGCCAGCTCGCCCATGGTCATCCTAGTGGCTTCCAGATGATCGTGCAGATTCTTCCAGGAACGCGAAGAGCCGGCAGCCGATGGTTGAAGCTTCGGCCCGGTCGTGGCGACTTCCAGTACCATGGTTTGCCCCGGTCGCGAGTCCCGGTGAAGGGCGAGTTTGAACCTTTCCGCAAGCAAAGTTTGCAGCATCTTCATCAGGCCTTTGTCGCCGATGGGCTCATTGGCTCGGGCATTGATCTGAAAGCGGTCTGCCTCGATCCAATTGGGACCACCCAGAATCCGGTCCGCCCCGATACCATAGGCGCCCACAATGCACCGCTTTAACGTGACGTTCGTACATCGCAGCAAGCCCGGCGTGCTGGAGCAGCCGGATGACGAGTTGTATTCCCCCGGATCGGTCGGGTGTATCGCGGCGACCTCAAAGCGAGGTGCGTCGGATATCGCGGCTGGCGTCTGCGCAAGACTCTCAACCAGCGCGAAGACTGAGCAAACTACGGCGCGAAGCAATTGTCTCTCCTTGCGATCTATGACGATGGCAGCCAGGCTGGCGTTTAGATGCAGTTGCAGGCTGCGACAGTTGCCGAGCCCTTGGGCTGGAGGACGCCTGATCGGCGTCGCCCAGCCGGACTTGTCGGGCGTCACGCGCTCTCGTATACTCTTCAGAAACAAGCATGGGTGATTCCACAAATCTCGCCCTTATTCTGTTGGCAGCGTTCTGGTCTGGGACCAGCACGGTCTTCACAGGTATCAAGGAGACGAATGCCATCCGCGACAGAATTGTCACCGGCAAGATTGGCGATGGAAAACTGACGGCTAAGGATCGCTGGCACACCTTCTGGTGGGATTGGGCGCCCCTGAAGCTTTCTCTTGCATGCATATCGGTAGTGTTGTGTGTTGTAATCCTCGTTTTGCCGAAGTTAAGGGGTGGATATAGCAAAGATGAAAGCTTTGCGACCGTCTGTATCATCGCGTCGGCCATGCCTGCAATTGGAGCGCTCTATCAATTGCTTTCGTTTGGCGTCGACGCTGTTTATTTGAGACGTATCATCCATGATGCAAGCAAGGCCCAGGAAACAGCCGTCGAATCTACAGAATCTCTCTGAGGCAAACGTCTTCTGCGAATATAAGGCAGACTCTGGTCGGAACGGCGTTCGAACGGCGTTCTGAGTAGTTGCGGATTTCGGATCACGCGACTAGGGCAAGGAGTTTAGTAAGATTCGTTTATGAATTCGTCCGCACTTGTGCGGCTGGTTTTGCGCTTCGCTCTTCAGCTCACCGCGGCCTTGTTCGCATACGGGCTTTGGCACACCAGCGGTTTGCGTGAGCTGACCGCCGGCGAAGCCGAAGGGCTGAACGTGGTGATTCTGCTGATCGGCAGCATCTATGCCGTGATCTTCGCGTTCGTGATCTTCGTGATCTGGGGTCAGTTCACGGACGTGGAGAATTACATGATGCGAGAGTGCAAATCGCTCCACGAATTGCTGCGCTTCAGCGAGTTTCTCGGCGACGATGCGGCACGCACCATCCGGCGTGCGGTGGCGGATTACGTACAGCGCGTGGTGAAGTCGGAATGGCCTGCATTGGCCGGGCGCCGCAGAGACAAGGCGACAGAGCAGATGTTCTCGGAGCTGTTGGATGCGGTACTGCTCGCGGCAAAGGACGGTATTGCGTACCAGCAGGTCGTGGACATCGCCCGCGAAGCGGCGGGGAATCGCGACGAGCGGCTGACCAAGAGCATGACGCAGATTCCGGCGACATTGATTACCTTGGTACACGCGATGGCCATTGCGCTCGTGGCGCTGGTGTTCTTCTACCCGTTTCATCGTTGGGAGACAGGGCTCTGCTGCTTTGCGGGGGTCGCGGTGATTCTGTTTTTGGCGAACCTGGTGATGACGGACACGGATAACCCGTTTCAGGGCGTTTACAACGTGAGTCCGAAGCCGTTCGCCGATTTGAAACCCTGATCGCCCGGCGTCCTTGCAGGGCGGTCTGATCACTTCGCAAATGCGTCCAGCTTCACCGCATAGATCTGACAATCGAACGAGAAGTCCACTTTCTTACACAGAGGAAAGAAAATGTCCTTGCCGTCTCTCGTCCATTGCGGCGCGGTCGCGCGGCCTTCGTTGTTGGCCACCTTTCTCACCTGGCTGCCGTCTGCGTTCATGATGTAGATCTCGTAGCTGCCCCGGCGATTCGAAGCAAATGCAATTTTAGTCCCATCCGGCGACCAGGACGGCCACCCGTCAAAGGCGGAGTGGTTCGTCAGATTCCGTGCATCGCTGCCATCGGCAGTGGCGATGAAGACCTCCGAGTTGCTTTCGCCCAGCATGCGCCGAAACGCGATCTTCTTGCCGTCCGGCGACCACGCCGGGTAGGTGTTCACGCCGCCCGCGATCAGAGCCGTGATCTTTCGGCTGGCGATGTCGATCGAGTAGATCTCCGCGGGATTCTTCTGTGGCGGCTTCAAATCATCGTCCGTGCAGTAAGCCAGGCTCTTGCCGTCGGGATTCCAGTTGGGATGGATCGTCTTCACGTCGGGAGGGGTGAGCGGTTCCACGCCCGTTCCATCCGCATTCATCAACTGAATCTGCTCGATCCCGTCTCGCATCAGCACAAAGGCGATCCGCTTTCCGTCGGGCGACCACGCCGGGTCTTCGTGATCGGCCGCATCTTGCGTCAACTGCTTCACCTGCGTTCCGTCCAGTCGCATCCGGAACAGTTGCTCCTTGCCGGCCACCACCGAAATGAAGACCATCTCCTGCCCGTCCGGCGAGAACGACGGAGAGTCGTTCACGGAATGGCTGAACTGGTATGCGATGCCGATCGGGCCATCGGGCCGCTGCGCCAACGCCACGGACGGCGAGAGAAGGATAACAAGGATGCCCGACGGCGCCCGAAACGTGCCTTTCATATTCCCCTTAGACGGCCAGGAATCCGTAAGGTCGCACGTCTTCGCGAAGGCCTGGTGAATCGGCTATCCTCCGCTTATGTCATCCAATCTGCCCTATCGCTCTCGCGCCGTACGCGCAATGGTGCTATTGCACGAGGAACATCTGCGCCGCTTCGTCCAGACGTGGCGGCGGGCCCTGGCGGTCCCGGTGAGCCTCCCACCCACCGCCGATCCTAACTATGCCTCACTGGATGCATTGGGACGCCATGTGTTAAGCGCGGCCGGTGGATACCTGGTCTGGACTTGCGAGGTGTTGAAGTTGCCTGGTCCCGGAGTCCGGCCTGCCCCCGATGCGATCGCCATTGCCCGCGATGCTGACGATTATCTGGAGCACATTCTCGAGCGCTGGCGGGCTGAAGCGCTCCGGGAAATTTCCGACGAACAACTGGAGACTCCCGAGTACCCATCGCGTTGGCAGACGCGCTACTCGATCGATTCCATGTTGGAGCACGCTGTCATGCATCCCATCCGTCACGCCTTTCAGTTGGATGAGTTGATCTCAAATCGCTAACTTTCCCTCGCAAGCATACCGCGCTGATTACCGGCCCCACTCAAGATGCGCGGCGCCGTTCTCGTGCCAGTCTCTCTGCCAGAAAGACCTTGAGCAGCGATTGGTATGGCACATCCCGCCTGTTGGCCAGGATCTTCAAATCCTCGATCATCGAAACCGGCAATCTCAACGAAATCGTACGCAGCGTCGGCCTGAGGTTGGGAAGCTTGCGCGGTACGGCAGTCCGCCAATCGATGAACTCCGTCGAATCCTGTTCGGCCCAGAACTTCCGTTCCTCGTCCTCGGATTGAAACTCAGGTACGCGCTTCCTTTTCGTATTGCGCATAGGCGTCCTTTTCTCTGCGATTCATGTCCCGCACGGAGATCACGCGCAACAAATTGCCCCGAATCGTGAACGCAACAAACAGGCGCCGTCCGCCGCCGGTCTGCCCAAGCGCGTAGTACCTTCTCTCCCGCTTCGAATGGCGCACGTCGCCGCGAACAACCAGGGGTTCATTGAAGAAAACGTCCTCGGCCTCTTCCGGCGCGACTCGATGACGCTCCCAATTCTTGTCCACATTCGCTTCGTCCCACTCAAAACCCGTGCACGCCGCGAGCGGGTCTTTGCGGTCCGCCACGACATTCAGTATATATCTGACATATACGCCCTGCAAACAGGAGTAGACATGGTTCTTCGGTCGGCGTCCTGTCCACGCGATCGATTGCCAGGACCTCTAACGGGAGCTTGTGGCTGTCGAGTTTGAGGCCGAGCGGCCGGATCGAATTGCAAATGGAACGAGCCGGGCTCCGGTCGCGAACCGGATTCACTCGTGCCCCACCACTATATCTCCCTACCCCTCAATCACTTCCAATTTCCGATTTCAGACTCCAGCCTCCCCCCGCGCTACATTTGACCGCAGAGGGCAGACCTCCGGGCCTGCCCCATTTTCATTTACGAGGTACTTCTTTATGGCCACCATGGCTCAAATCACCGCCGCCGTTGCCAACGCGCAGCACTCCACCGGCCCCCGCACCCCCGAGGG
>Ga0335079_10006009_pt1 | contig 13881 bp, 9 predicted proteins | sample Lox_Sample_33_FD_206719 | JGI IMG/M metagenome (GOLD analysis project Ga0335079, IMG submission 206719) | Soil microbial communities from Loxahatchee National Wildlife Refuge, Florida, United States - Lox_Sample_3.3 | ecosystem: Environmental > Terrestrial > Soil > Wetlands | place: USA: Florida... | reverse complement strand
GTGTGGAGGTGGCTCATGAAGCCGTGGATCACGTACTCGATGAAGCTCCACGCAAACAGCCCCAGCGCAAAAATCGTGAGGTACAGCGCCATGAACCAATCCTAGGGTCGGGGTCGCCAGCAGGCAAACGATTCGGAAAATCCGGCCCGAACCTAAGGTTTGGCCTCGGCCTGACATTTTGTTACCAAATCTCCAAAATAGCCAGACCTCAAGACTACAAGGAGATTACATCGTATGACCAAGCTGGTAAGATCGACGAAAGCCTGCTCGATTGCGTCAATTGTAATCCTGCTGGTTTCGTCGAACTTGTGGGGCCAGAGCAAATCGCCGGGCGGCGGTTCAGGCTCGTCCGCCAAAACTTCCACCGCGACACAGTCGCAGTTGCCGTCGATCTATCAACCATTCGATCCGGTTGGGACCAGCGACATCACTTGCAGGCCTACGTTGAAGGTGACGGCAAATCCAACCAAGGCTGGAGAGCTTGTTAAACAGGACGCCAGGAAGAAAGACTCGAAGTTGCGGTTTGCTCCCAAGGTCGCGCTCCGGACCGATTCCGAGGGCAATCCGAGCGGAGATGGCGCGACGATTTCGGCGGGGCTGGCGTTCCATTACCCCGGCAACTCCGAACTGTGTCTGGTCGGTCCGGTCGCCTCGCGCATCGAGGAGAATGGAAAGTACCGAATTGGCCCGGTGGGTTTGATGCAAGTGGAATGTGACCAACTGCTGCCGAACAACAATCCGGTTGCGCGCGCGACCCCATTCAATCCTCCGCTGGATAGCAAAGTTCAGCCTGTCATCGGGGTGCCGGGCACTCAGGTGATAGGAAAAGATGGACCCGAGTATGTGGCCGCCGAGGAAGAGCCGACGCTGACAATTGTTTTTGACCGCGACGGCAATCGGACCTTCGCTCCGATCGATGACATCAAATCCAAGCCCATCCTGGGATCGGATGGTCTTCCGTTGCGCTCGATCTATGCAGCGATCGCACCGATTCTCGATCGCAATTGTCAGCCGCTAAATCCGTGGGTCCGGCTGTTGCTGGAGAACGCCGGCGCATCCGCGAGCTATCAGCATAGCGATCAATCCGGGCTGCTTAATGCCGGCTCGACCAATCCCGGCGGCTCGGCTTTTATCGATACCGGCGACACCTATTCGGTGGGGTTCGGCTTCGTGAACAAACCCATTCTGAAAAGCTTCGTGGAAATTTGGCAATGCGATCAGGATGGCCGCAAGGACGTCGCGCGCCAGGGAACGAAAATCGAGGATTTCGTGCTTAATGCGGTGACGCTCAATACATACTTCAATTTCGGCCGCCAGCTCGACCTACGCGACGCCACCCACATCGGATCGCGGACCACCGGGGTGGGATACAGCGTGAGCGTCACCTATCAAATCGATTTCGAGCGGGCGTACGTCCATCTGTTCCATGGATGCCTCGAAAACACCGATGGTTGCCTGCACAACTACGTCCGACCGGTCGATCCCGGCTACTACTACGATGCTAGCTGGGAGAGTCCCCGGTTTTGGCCCGATGCTCCGCAGTACAATTCCGATCGACCTGATTGAAGAAGGCGGAGCCCATCGCTTGACTCTATTTCAATATTGAAATAAGACAATCCTTACCTAAAGGCGGTGAGGTGACCATCATGATGTACGACTCCAGCAATCCCTTTCTCTCCGGCAACTATGCTCCCTGGCGCGAGGAGGGCGACGAATTCGATCTCCTCGTGGAGGGCGAGATTCCGCGCGAGCTTGACGGCGCACTCTATCGCATCGGACCCAATCCGCATTATCCGCCGCGCGGGCGCTATCACTGGTTCGATGGCGACGGGATGATCCACGCCATCACGATCCGCGACGGCAAGGCTGCGTATCGCAATCGCTACGTGAAGACCGCCGGCCTCGCAGCGGAGATGCGCGCGGGCAAGGCGCTGTTCGGCGGTCTCGCCGAGATGCCCAAAGAAGTCGGTCCCGAAGGCCCCTTCAAGAACGCCGCGAACACCAACATCATTGGATATGCGAATCGATTGCTCGCGCTATGGGAAGGCGGATTGCCGCACGAGCTTAACGCCGCGCTGGAGACCATCGGCCCCTACAACTTTTGCGATCGCTTAAACGGTCCGATGACGGCACATCCGAAGTTCGATCCTAAGACGCGTGAGCTGCTGTTCTTCGGCTACCAGCCGTTCCCGCCGTATGTCACGTGGCATCGCGCCGACGCTAAGGGGAACCTCGTCGAGAGCCATCCGATCGACTCCGGGCTGCCGGTCATGATGCATGACTTCGTGTGCACCGATAACTACGCCGTCTTCTTCGTATGCCCTTCGGTGTTCCGCCTCGAGAACGTCGCGCAGGGCAAGCCGCCGCTGCAATGGGAGCCGCAGCACGGCACGCGCATTGGCGTGATGAATCGCAAGAGCCTCGAGGTGAAATGGTTCTCCACCGATGCGTTTTACGTCTTCCACTTCCTTAATGCGTATGAGGAAGGAAATTCGGTCATCGTCGATTTTTGCCGGATGGCGACGCTCGACATGACGGGCGAAGGTCCGAGCGGCACGCCGCAGCCCTATCGCTTTGCGCTCGACATGAAAGAAGGCTCGGTGAAGCAAACCCAGATCGATGATGAGCCGAGCGAGTTCCCGCGTATCGATGATCGCCTCGCGGGCTTCAAGCATCGCTACGGATATTTCGCGGCCTCGCGCGCGAGCGGCGGATTCGGCTTCACCAGCCTCACCAAGCGCGATTATCAGAAAAACAGCGCCGAGAGTTTTTCGCTGGGGCCCAATACCAATCCGAGCGAGCCGGTCTTCGTCGCGCGCGCCGGAAAATCGGGCGAGCTCGACGGATGGGTGTTGTCGGTCTGGTACGATGGCGCCAGCAATCGCAGCGAGTTGGTGATCCAAGATGCGGGCGATTTCACGGCGAAGCCGGTAGCGCGAGTGAAGATCTCGCATCGCGTGCCGTTCGGGTTTCATGGCAATTGGGTGGCGAGGACCTAACCCCTGTCCCCGTTCCCCTAAACGGGAAGTGGGGATCAGATGAAGAAAAAGAAAGCCGGCAGACAACCGGAAGTGCGGAGCAGCAGGGCGCCCAAGCGCATCAAGGCCTCCCTCGAACTCGCGTTGCTAGGCCTCATCGCCGAGGCGCATCTGCGCTCCGGATACGATCTCGTCCAGGCGTTTCGCATCTCGATGGTGCACTACTGGCACGCGCATCCGGGCCAGATCTATCCCACCCTGGATCGCATGGAGCGCGATGGCTGGATTGCCGGTCGCGAGGTCATCCAGCGCGGACGCCCCAACAAGCGCGTCTATACCATCACATCCGAAGGGCGGCGGGTGCTGCTCGAATGGCTCGCGAGTCCCTACGAGCCGGCCAAGATGAAGAACGCGCCGCTTTTGAAGAGCCGCTTCCTCGGCCATCTGGGGGCAGAGGGCGCGGGCGCGAAGTTGGCCGAGATGCGCGACGCGATGGAGGCGTACCTCGAAAAGCTGCGCGGCTATGAAAACATGATCGCGGAGCACGGCGGCGCATACGCGGATGTCAATCAGATGTTCGTGTACTTTACGCTCCGACGCGGGATGGATTTCGCTCGCAGCGAAATCGAATTCTGCACTTGGGCGATGGAGGAAATCGGGCGCCATCGCGAGCTGTTCGAAGGCGGGCAGGGTGCCGCGCGCGACACGCGGACCGGTTGACGCTCTCGTTCCAACCTAAAGCTGTACTTTTATTTGCGGCTTGATCGGTCCGATGCCGCCTACTTGATACATCGGAGGCGCTTGCTACGATCATCCTGACCCACCAGCGCCATGAACCATGATTCCCGATTCCTAATCCGTCCGAAGCGGCTGAATTTTGACCGTCCGGATTCGTCACATTATGCGAGAGAGTGTGGTTTCTAGCGGTGGGCGAATTAGTGTGTGATTCGTCCCCAGCCCCCAGGAGGGATACATGGTCAAGAAAGTCGGCGCTGTAGCAGTCGGCGTCATCATCGGATTGGCGGTTGCCTTCGCGCGCGCCGGAGCCTTCCAGCTGTGGGGCTCCGATAAGCCGCAGACCCCGTCCAGCCCCCCCGCGCAAGCCGCGCAGGCGGCGCCTCAGCCGGCCGGCAATGAGCCGGTACCGGCGCCTGCCAATCAGCCCGAACCGAATGAGAAGGTCGGCGTCATTACCTCGTTCGCGCCATTGGTCAAGCGCGTGATGCCCACCGTGGTCAACGTCGCGGTGGTTCAGGACGTCAAGGTGGGAAGTTTCGGGATGCCCGGTGATGAGGGCGGCGGCGCTCCCGATGAAGGCGGACCTGAGGGCGGCCCCGAGGATGTGCCGCCCGGATTCCCCGGCGGCGGTGGTGGTGGCGGCGGCGATCCCTTCGAGCAGTTCCGCCGCTTCTTCGGACAGATTCCACGTAATTACAAGCAGCATGGCCTCGGCTCGGGCGTCATCATATCGCCCGACGGTTACATCCTGACCAACAACCACGTGGTCGGCGGCGCCGAGGAAATCCACGTCACGCTGATGGACAAGCGCGAGTTCACTGCCAAGGTCATCGGCAAGGATGCCAAGACCGATCTCGCGCTTATCAAGATCGACAGCAAGGAGCCGCTGCCGGTGGCCGAGCTTGGCAACTCCGACGGTATGGATGTCGGTGACTGGGTGGTCGCGATCGGAAATCCATTCGGCTTCACCCTCACCACCACCGCGGGCATCATCAGCGCCAAGGGGCGCATGCTCGGCGGAAACTATGACGACTTCATCCAGACCGATGCCTCGATCAATCCCGGAAATTCGGGCGGTCCGCTCTTCAACACCGCGGGCCAGGTGATCGGCATCAACACCGCGATCTACAGCCGCACCGGTACCAATGCCGGTATCGGTTTCGCGATCCCGGTCAACCTCGCCAAGCACGTGATGGACCAGCTCAAGTCGCATGGCCGCGTGGTGCGCGGATGGCTTGGCGTCGAGATTCAGGAAGTCACTCCCGACCTCGCGCAGAGCTTCGGCCTCGCCAAGCCCGAGGGCGCGCTGGTCGCGAGCGTCGAGAAAGATGGCCCCGCGGCGAAGGCGGGCCTCGAGCGCGGCGACGTGGTGCTCAAGTTCGACGGCAAAGAAGTACACGATGAGCACGAGCTGCCGGTGCTGGTCGCCGATACTCCGATCAACAAGTCGGCGCCGATCGAGATAGTCCGCAACGGCAAGCATATGACGCTGAACGTCACCGTCGGCGAGCTGAAGGAAGCCGCAGTGCAGACCGCGAAGGCCGAAGAACCCGGCACCAACTGGGGCATGCAGGTCGGCGACATCACACCCGATATCGCGCGTGAATTCCATCTCTCCGTTGATAAGGGAGTGGTGGTGCGGCATGTCACCCCTGACTCGCCGGCCTCCGATGCGGGTGTGCAGCCGGGCGATTTGATTCTCGAGGTCGATCGCGAGAAGGTGGCCACGGTCAACGACTTCCTCGCCAAGGCCAAGCAGGATAAAGCGGCCGGCAAGTCGGCGCTGCTGTTGGTCCAGCGCGGCGGGACCTCCTACTACATGGTGATCAAGCCGGGCTCCGGCAAAGGCTAGCGGCTGACCCCGAGTGTGGCAAAAAAGGGCGCGGCGCCATCTCAGCGTCGCGTCCTTTTCTTTTTACCTGCGGATAACTCATCCGCTCTTTTCGCGCGACAGAAGAGCAGGCACTATGGTGCAATACTGCTGTCTTTCTGCGATGCCATCGAACATCAAATGCGAGGTCCTGATTGCGGGTGCGGGTCCTGCCGGTCTGGCCACTGCGCTGCATCTGCTGCGTGCGCATCCGGAACTGAAGGGACGGGTGCTGGCGATCGAAAAGTCGCGTCATCCGCGGCCTAAGACCTGTGCCGGCGGATTGATTCCGAAAACCATGCTCGCCCTAAAGGAGCTCGGCCTCGAGCTCGAGATTCCCGCCTTCGAAGTGATGCGTGGCAGCGCACGCACCGTCGCGGGCGAAGTCGAGATGTATCGCGGTGACCCGCTGTGCACTATCGTGCGGCGCGAAGAGTTCGATGCGTGGCTCGCGCGCAAAGCCAAAGAGGCGGGCCTCGAGATCATCGAGGGATGCCGCGTGTGGGAGGTCGAGCAGGCGAATGGCAGCGTGCGGGTGCGGACCGAGCGCGCGACCTTCGAGGCGCCGGTGCTGGTGGGCGCCGATGGCTCCGGAAGCCGGGTGCGCGCGTCGGTGTTCGGCAGCCCCAAGAAGAGCATCGGCCGCGCGCTGATGATCGACCTCCCGGTCGATCCCGAGCGCACGCGCGAATTCGCCGAGCGCCGCTACATCTTCGATTTCAAATGCGTGGCCGCCGGCGTCAGCGGCTATGCGTGGTCGTTTCCATGCCTGATCGGAAATCGCCCCTATCTCAACGTCGGCATCTACGATCAGCATCCGCCCCACACCGGGTCATCGGAAAAATCGCCGCTGCCGGATCGATTGCGCGAGGCCTTTCCGGAATTGCATCTCGATGGCTTCGAGCGCCGCGCCATGAATTTCAAGGCGTTTCCGATCCGGTGGTTCGATCTCGCCAATCGCTTCGCGCGCGATCGCGTGATGGTGGCGGGCGATGCCGCGGGTGTCGATCCGCTGATGGGGGAGGGGATTTCGTGCGCGTTCGAGCACGGCAAGCTCGCCGCGCGCGCGATCGGCGAGTTATTCGCGGGCGATCGCACCGCGCTCAATCGCTACGATGCCGCGCTGCACGAGGGCGCGGTGGGGCGCAAGCTGCGCAAGCTCGGCTTTGCGGCGCGCCGTTTCTATGGCCCGCGCCATCAATGGTATTTCAAACTCGCCGCGTTCAGCCGCAAGGCGCAGGCGATCGGCGTCGACTGGTACAACGGCGCCGACAATTTCGACGAGCTGCCGGTGCGCGCGCTGATCGGCAAATGGCTGCGCTCGATCATCTTCGATTCTCCGCTCCGCTAGATTCTCGGTTATCATAGGGGCATGGCGAAACGGCGCAGACGAAAGCGCGCGCGCGTCAGTTGGCTTTTCATCGTCGCGCTCGCGCTGCTGGTCGCGGGCTTTCTCGCTCGCCGGCTGATGATGCCGCGCGCCGCGCGCTATCTTAAGCATTACACGCAGGAGTCTCCGCCGCCCGCCGCCGAGGCGGATCGCGACAACTCGGCGGCCGCGCATTCGAACGATAACGGATCGGGCGAGCATCTGAGCGACAGCGATCGGCGCGCCCTCGACGAAGTCATCCGGCGCAAGACATCGGGCCACTAGTCGGGCATAATGCGCGGATGCCCGCGAACGGGAACAGCGCGCCCATCACGCTCGTCGATGATCTCGGTTTTCGCGTCGAGCTGAAGTCGCACCCGCGCCGTATCATCTCGATGGTACCGAGCTGGACCGAGACCCTGTTCGCGATCGGGTTGGGCGAGTGTGTGGTAGGCATCACGAAGTTCTGTGTCGAGCCTGCGGGCAAGGTCGCATCGATCGCGAAGATCGGCGGCACCAAGAATCCCGACCTGCGCGCGATCGCGGAGCTCAAGCCCGATTTCGTCATCGCGAACGCCGAGGAGAATCGGCGCGAGGACGTTGAAAAGATTCGCGACCTCGGCGTCGCCGTGCTGACCACGTATCCGAAAACCATTCCGAGCGCGGTCGAATCGATCCTCAAGCTGGGCAAGGCACTCGGCAAGGAAGCGGAGGCCGACACCATGGCGCGCGAGATCGTGCGCGACGTCAGCGGTATCGAGGCCGCGGTCGGGGTGTGGTCTAAGCTGCCGTTTCGGGTGTTCTGTCCGATTTGGAAAAATCCCTGGATGGCGTTCAATGCCGACACCTACGCGCACGACGTGCTCCGGATGCTCGGTTTCAACAACATCTTTGCGTCCGCGGGCGAGCGCTATCCGACCACCACCCTGGCGGAGGCGGTCGCGCGCAAGCCGGATATCGTGCTGTTGCCCGATGAGCCGTACGAGTTCAAGGATCGCGACCTCGAGGAACTGAAGAAGATTTTGCCCGCGGCGCTCGCGCGGCGGGTGATGATCGTCAGCGGCCGCGACCTGCATTGGTACGGTGTGCATATGGTGAAGGGACTGCCCGCGCTGGCGGCGAAGCTGGCCAAGATGCGCGCGGCGCTGCAGATTCCGTTGACGTGATCAAAGGAGAGAGTTCGATGCCCACCATTCAGCCGCTCAGCGGAGTCAAAGTCCTCGACCTCACCAAACTCGCGCCCGGGCCGTTCTGTACCATGATCCTCGGCGATCTCGGCGCTGATATTATCAAGATCGAAGAGCCGGGTCCTCCGACCGGACGGCGGGCCGCGCAGGCTGGCAACGCGAAGGTCGCAACTACCGGCGCCGGGTACTCACCCGGCAACGCGCTGATGCGTAACAAGAAATCCATCGGGCTCAATCTCAAGAGCGGTCCCGGCAAGGAAATCTATACGCGCCTGGCGCAGCGCTCCGATGTCGTCGTCGAGGAATATCGGCCCGGCGTCGCCAAGCGCCTCGGCATCGATTACGAGCGGCTCCGCGCGCGCAACGCGAGGTTGGTTTACTGCGCGATCACGGGCTTCGGGCAGGATGGGCCGTATCGCGATTTCGTCGGCCACGACCTCAACTACATCGCGACCGCCGGCGTGCTCTCGATTCTCGGGCGTCCCGGGCAGACGCCGACCATTCCGCATAACCTGATCGCGGATTATGCGGGCGGCGGGATGCATGCGGCGATCGGAATCCTTGCGGCGCTGCTCGCACGCGCGCAAACCGGACGCGGGCAGTACGTGGATATCGCGATGATGGACGGTTCGATGGCGCTGCTGGCGGCGGCGTTCTCGACCTTCTTCGCGACTAACCACATCCCGCGCCGCGGCGAGAATCCTACCGACGGCGGCATTCCGAATTACAACGTCTATCCGACCAAGGACGGCAAATACATCACCATCGGATCGATGGAACCGTGGTTCTTCGCCAATTTGTGCCGCACGCTCGGATGCGAGCAGTACATCCCGCATGAGTATGACTCATCGAAGCGCGCGGAGATCCACGCCTACTTCACCGAGCAATTCAAAACCAAAACGCGCGACGAATGGTTCGACATTTTGAGCAAGACCGATATCTGCGTCGGCAAGATGCTGACGCTCGACGAGGTGCCGGACGACCCGCAGGTGCGCGCGCGCAAGATGATCGTCGAGCTCGACACGCCCGAGGGTGGGAAGGTCAAGCAGGTCGGCATCTCGATAAAGCTGTCGGACACCCCCGGATCGATTCGCACGCTGGCGCCCAAGCTCGGGCAGCACACCGATGAGATCCTGAACGAGTTGGGCTACGAGCAGTCGGCTATCGATCGCTGGCGTGAGGAAGGCTCGATCAAGTAGCGCGAGCTCTTTTTCGTTTGGACGCAAGCGCACCGCTTGCCGGCCACTTCGGCCGCGCTTCGCGCGCACATTGGCCTAACAACTAAAGAGCGGGCAGCCTGCCGCTCGACGATACAGCTCGCTACACGATTGCTGCGATGCCCTGATGCCAGCGCTAAGTGCCCCCGGTGCAATCTGTCCGAGGGCGCGACGCTCGCTGTCGCATCCGGCCCAATTTGCGATGGCTGTCAAAGTGAAACCGCCGTCCGCTTCTGATTGTAGCATTTTGTAACTGTCGCGATCTCGCGCGCCGACTGACGGCTTTCCGGTCGCGGCTGTCGCTCCTCGCGACGCGCGTGCCGAAAAGAAAGCGAGTGGGATCGCGAAAGAGGACGCGCTTCTCGCCAATCAGGAAGAGACTTTTCGCGCCGCACTTTCTCCCGCCGCTGCGCTGCGTGCGGCCCGAAGCTTGTTAAATAAGGCCGCACACCGAAGCGCGATCTCAAGCAATCTCGATCGGCGAAATCACGCGGCCCAGCGCCTTGACGCGCGGTTTCCGGGGGGCCATGTCGCCGCATCATCCACTCACTCGCCTTGAGAAAAAGCAGCTCGCGTTTTTGATCGGATTCTTCCTGCTCGGACCGCTCGGGCTCAGCTGTCTGTTAAGTTTCAGCTATGGAGACGATCGCACGGCAGTGGCCGGCAATCATCCGATCGCGGCAGAATCGGCGGTTGCGGCATCGCCCGCCAATCCGAATACCAAACTCAACCTGCAGATCAGATTCGCGCTGCGGCACAAGGCCGCCCTCCAGCGATTGCTCGCAGAGCAGCAGAATCCCACTTCGCCCAACTATCATAAGTGGCTCACGACCGGCGAATTCTTTCGTCGCTTCGGACCGACCAGGCCCGAGGTCAAAGCTGTCACCGAATGGTTAGGCAACGAAGGTTTCGAGGTGAGCAACCTGGCGCCCGGCTATATCGAGTTCCGCGGCAGCGTCGATCAGGCACAGCGGACCTTCGCGATAAAAATCGCGCGCTTCGCGAATGCATACGGGAATACTTCCGATCCGTTTATTCCGGCTCGATTCGCAAATGTGGTCGGCGCAGTGACCGGCCTCGACAACATGACGCGTGCGGTGCCGGCGAGCCGACCGAACGACGCATTCGTTTCGCCCGATGCGATCGTCGGCGGCAATCAGGCCTTCGGCCCGAACGATCTGCGCACTTTCTATGATGAAAAGCCCGCGCCTGGCCGCGACGGCGGCGGCGATTGTGTCGCGGTGGTCGGCATCTCGGACTTTCTCGACTCCACCATGAGTGCGTTTACCACTCAGTTTAATTTGTCGCCCATTAGTTACACGCGTGAGGTCCACGGCACCAATCCCGGCATCAATGGCGCCGAAGTCGAAGCGGAACTCGACCTGCAATGGGCGCACGCCACTGCACCGGGCGCCGCCATCGTCTATTACCTCGGCGGATACCTGGTCGATGACATTTCGGGCGCGGTCAACGACAACCAATGCGGTGCGATCAGCATCAGCTACGGATTCTGCGGACCGTCGGCCGCGTTTATCACAGGTGTCATCGATCCGCTGTTCCAACAAGCCGCCGCGCAGGGGCAGAGCGTATTCGTTTCCGCGGGCGATCAGGGCGCGGCAGGACTCGGCTTCGATCCGGCCAGCGGCAAATGCTTCGTGAACAACTATCCGTCGGTGAATGAGATGTCGGCGGATCCGAATGTCACCTCGGTCGGCGGCACGCAGTTCAACGCGAAATATTCGGGGGGCAACGACACCGGATACATCGCGGAAGGTGTTTGGAACGATATCAGCGGCGCGGGCGGCGGCGGCGCGAGCGCGGTCTTCGCCAAGCCCGATTATCAGAACGGAAGCGGAGTTCCCAACGACGGCGCGCGCGATATTCCAGACGTCGCGCTGATGGCGAGCCCTAATTCTCCAGGCGCGTTCTTTGGACATGATATGAGCGGCAGCGCCCAAGTCGTGTGCTGCGTCGGCGGCACCAGTCTGTCGGCCCCGCTATGGGCGGGGCTCTCGCGCGTTATCGCGGAGCAAGCGGGCGAGCCGCGGCTCGGAAACCTGAGCCCAATCATCTATGAGCTGGCCAACAATGGATACGCCGGCGCGGGATTTCACGATGTGACTATCGGCAACAACGGCTACAACCAGGTGCCGGGCTTCAATGCGGGACCGGGCTATGACGAGGCAAGCGGATGGGGCTCGGTCGATTTCGATGCCTTCATCGATGCCGCCTCGAGGATCATCAATCCGAGCCTCGCGACTCCCACGCCGACCACGCCCGCGACTCCGACGCCGACGCCAACCCCGTCGGGAGGAGTGCTAAGCATACCGACGAAAGTGAAATTTCCGGCCACCGCGACCGGTCGTCCCGGCATGATGGTGATTCGCAACCTGAGCCGCACCTCATCGCTCTCACTCGAGGTGGGCGCGGTGGCGGCGCCGTTCACGATCTCGGGGGCGGGGCAGTATTCGCTCGCGCCGATGGCGAGCATCACCGTGGGCGTTTTCCTGATGCCCAGCACTACGGGGACCATCGCGGAGACGGTTCAAATCGCGAGCAGCGACCCGAGGCATTCGCGCGTCGGGGTGCAGCTATCGGCATCCGTTCGAGGGGGTAGGCTGACGATGCCGTCGGCGGTTTCGCTGAGGACCTCGATGAGCACGGTGGTCACGAAAACGGTGATGATTCGGAATTCCGGCTATGGGGTGATTTCGGGAATCGCACAAACATCCGGAGGGAGTGCGCCATTCACTTTGATGGGAGGACCGGTGTCATTCTGGCTAGTGCCGGGCAAATCGCAGCCGATCACGATTCAGTTCCGACCATTGACGGCCGGGATGGCACAAGGAAGCGTCGTGGTGACGACGGCCAATCCGGCGACCAGCGCATCGATCGCGGTATCCGGCACGGCGAAGTAGGCAAATAGCGTAGCGGACGCGTGTCGAACGTAGCATCGAAGTGACGATTCAATGTCGCGTCACATCAAATGTCTATGTAATCGCTCGACTTTTCGATGGTTCCTTAATTGCTTGAGGGCATGCGGCTGTCGGGGGGACAATCGCGCCATCTGCTGAGCTATTTTGGCCGAATTGTGGCGCTGACGCTTATCTTATGCGCCTTTGCGCTTCCTGCCGCTCAACACCAACTGACCACTAGCTACGCGGAGGACGGGGTTAGACTATCCGGAAACCATCCGCCCCAAGCCGAATTTTTTACTGCGCTGCACGATGCGGAGCCTAACGCCCACATGCAGATGCAGATCCGCTATGCCATCCGCAATCAAAGGGCTCTTACGAGGCTTCTAGCGGATCAGCAGAATCCGGCCTCGCCCAGCTACCACAAATGGCTCAAGACCGGCGAGTTCGCCCGGCGCTTCGGTCCTACACCAGCACAGATTCGCGCACTTGAATCATGGCTGAGCAACGAAGGCTTTATCATCACGAATCATGAGCCTGGAGCATTGGACTTCAGCGGAAGCGTCGCGCAGACCGAGCATACCTTCGAGGTGAGGATTGCGCGCTTCGGCGACGGCAGTCTGTTCGCCAATACGTCGGACCCGGTCATCCCACAGAAATTAGTGGGTACCATCGGGGCCGTTGTGGGCATGGACAACATGACGCGGGCGGTGCCGGTGACGCAGCCGAGGGGCGCGCTGACGTCGAAGGAACCGGCCGCCTCGGCTCGCCGCAAATCGCTCCTCGATCTGGCGCAAGTCGAACGCGACGGCTCCAGGAACCTTGAGGCCGCCCCAGACGTGATCGTCGGAGGGTTGGAGTCATTTGGCCCAAGCGACCTTCGCACCTTCTATGACGAAACCGTCGGCAGCGGCAGTGACGGGACCGGCGACTGCATCGCCATTGTCGGGACCTCGGACTTCGTCGATGCGACGATGACGACCTTCGCCAGCCAGTTTGGGCTGCCATCGATTTCCTATAGTCGTGAATTGCACGGCACTAATCCGGGGATCGGTAATGCCGAGGAAGAGGCGGAGCTCGACCTGCAATGGTCGCACGCCGCCGCGCCAGGTTCCTCGATCGTCTTCCACCTCGGCAGCAACCTCGTGAGCGACATCAGCGGCGCGGTCAACGACAACGCATGCGGCGCCATCAGCATCAGCTTTACCTTCTGCGCGCCCAGCGCAGGGTTTGTCGAAGGGACTCTCGATCCGCTCTTCCAACAAGCGGCGGCGCAGGGGCAGAGCGTGTTCGTCTCCGCGGGCGACGACGGCGCGGCGAACCTCAACAGCTCTTGTGGCCTGAACACGTCGCGCTCGGTTAATGAGATGTCGGCCGACCCCTATGTCACTTCGGTCGGAGGCACCCAGTTCACTCCGACCTTCTCGGGCGGCAATGATTCCGGTCATACATCGGAAAGTGCATGGAACGACGGCAGCGGTTCGACCGGCGGCGGCGCGAGCCAGTATTTCAGCAAGCCCTCGTATCAGAGCGGATCGGGCGTACCAAATGACGGCGTGCGCGATGTGCCGGATATTGCGCTGATCGCGAGCCCGAACTCGCCGGGA
>Ga0335079_10006008_pt1 | contig 13882 bp, 17 predicted proteins | sample Lox_Sample_33_FD_206719 | JGI IMG/M metagenome (GOLD analysis project Ga0335079, IMG submission 206719) | Soil microbial communities from Loxahatchee National Wildlife Refuge, Florida, United States - Lox_Sample_3.3 | ecosystem: Environmental > Terrestrial > Soil > Wetlands | place: USA... | reverse complement strand
GCGACCAAGACATCGTAGCTGTCCGTCAATTCTCGGGACTTCCCGGAAACCCTTAACCGACCCGTATTAACCGTTGGCGAAAGCCCGCCATGAAACAGGCCATAGTCGTGAGGACAGACCTCAGGATGGGAAAGGGGAAGCTCGCCGCCCAGGTCGCTCACGCCTCCCTATCGGCCGCCGAAGCGGCGAGGGAGAGGAGGGCTGCGTGGTACGAAGGGTGGAAGGAGGAGGGGCAGGCGAAGATCGTGCTGAGGGTCGAGTCTGAGGCGGAGCTGGACGTGCTCCTCCGCAAGGCCAGAAGCGCAGGGATCCCTGCACACCTCGTAGAGGACAGGGGACTGACCCAGGTCGAGCCAGGGACCGTGACGTGCCTGGGGATAGGTCCTGGGCCGGACACGGTCATAAACGAGATAACGGGGAAGCTCAGACTCCTTTGATGCGCGCAGCCGATGCCGAATTAGCGGTCGGCATCGAGTTCTATGCCACCAAGGGTGCCCCCTGCTCGGGGAAGGCGAAGTCTGTGGTTGAAGACTTCGTGGTCGAGGAACAGCTCGCGGGGGAGCCGATTGTGCCGGATGAACGCCCCGACTATTTCCCTGTGTACAGAGTCGAGAAGCGATCCATAGATACGCCACACATGGCCAAAGACCTGGCCTGGGAGCTGAGGAGTAACGTGAGCTACGGCGGCCTGAAGGACAAGCGCGCGGTCGCGGTGCAGTATGTGACGCCGACGAGCCGAAGGGGGCTTCGCCCTGTCCGGGTCGCCAGGGAGAACTACACGGCACAGCTTGTCGGGTATGCTCCAGAACCCATTTCCCGGGCGAGGGTAGCCGGGAACAAGTTCACGGTGGTGCTGAGAGACTGCTGCCCGGACGTGCAGATGAGAATCGAAGAGGCTGTCTCTCTTGCGGAGCAAAGGAGGGTGCCCAACTACTATGGGCTGCAGAGGTTCGGGACATCTGGAGCAGGCACGCACCTGATAGGGAAGGCACTTGTGGAACAGGGCTTCGAGAAGGCGGTTAGGATGATGCTTGAGGCTCCCTTTCCTTCCGATCCTGAAGCGAACCGGCCTGCAAGGGAGGCGATGATCTCCGGGAGGTACGAAGAAGGAATCGATCTTCTCCCCGCTGGGAGGGACGTCGAGAGGGTCGTCGCTGGGGAACTGGTCAAGCGCCCGGGGGAGTGGGTGAAGGCGCTTCGCAGGGTGCCCATCAAGCTGAGGAGGCTGTACGTCCAGGCCTACCAGTCATACCTCTTCAACAGGACCCTCAGCAGGGCGCTCGCAGGCGAGGAGGACATCTCGAGGATGAAACCCGGCGACAACTGGGCCGGGACCTCGCCCGACGGCCTGGTTACCTCTGCCCCCCGAGGGGTGAGAGACACTCCTACGGCAAGGGCGGTACCGATGGTTCAGACAGTAGGGTACGCCTTCAGAGACTACGGCTCGAGGTTCGACCGGTGCGTGGCGGAGGTACTGAAGTCGGAGGGGACGAACCCGAGATCGTTCTATGTCAAGGAAATGCAGGAAATCTCCGCAGAGGGGGGTTTCAGGCGTCCCCATGTGGCGCTGCTTGACCCTTCCTGGAGCGTCGAGGGGTCAAGAGCTAGCATGAAGTTCACTCTGGGGAAGGGACAGTATGCGACCATTCTCATCAGGGAGGTGGTCAAACCGACAGACCCAGCGGCGTCTGGGCTCGTTTAGGTTCGCGAATCCTTATACGCCATTTGCAGGGGGCCAGCCAGAAAGCCGATGTCCGCAGATGTCTATGACCTTACCATCATCGGTGCAGGCCCGACGGGGCTTTTCGCGACCTTCTATGCGGGGCTGAGGCAGATGAAGACCAAGATAATCGACGCTCTTGAGGAGCCAGGGGGCCAGGTGGCGGTCCTGTACCCGGAGAAGTACATCTATGACGTTCCAGGCTATTCCAGGATTCTCGCCAAGGACCTTGTGAAGAGCCTGGTCGAGCAGGCGTTTCAGTACAGCCCCACCATTGTCCTTGGGGAACGGGTCACGGCACTACGCAGGACGGACGGAATATTCGAGCTGACCACGGACAGGGGGACCAAGCACCTGTCAAAGGCGGTCCTCGTGGCGGCGGGGGTAGGCGCCTTTTCCCCCAACAAGCTAGAGGCGAAGGGAGCCGCCGACTATGAAGGGAAGGGGGTCTATTACTTCGTCAAGGACAGGACGATCTTCAAGGACAAGAACCTTCTCATCGTCGGAGGCGGCGACTCTGCGGTTGACTGGGCGCTCAACATCAAGGACATCGCCAAGAAGATCACCCTCGTGCACAGAAGAGACGTCTTCAGGGCCCACGAGGGGAGCGTCATCGCCCTGAAGAATTCCAGTGTCGATGTGAAGCTCTTCTACGAAGTCAGGAGCGTCGCCGGCGACGGGAGCAAGTTGACCAAGGCGGTCATCTTCGATAACAGGACACAGGCCGAGGAGACCCTGGATGTGGACGCCATTCTGGTCAACATTGGGTTCCGGGCAGACCTGGGGCCCATCAAGGACTGGGGGCTCCAGATAGACGGCAGGGAGATAAGGGTCAACGGGAAGATGGAGACGAACATACCAGGAGTCTACGTGGCAGGCGACATAGCCGGGCCCCTGGACGGGGTGAAGCTGAACCTGATTGCTACCGGCTACGCGCAGGCTGCCCTGGCGGTCAACGTCGCGAAAGCGTTCGTGGACCCGAACTCGAAGATATTCCCAGGCCACAGCAGCGAGATGAAGAAGTAGATTAGCCGACTATTCCGAGGACCCTTCTGTAGTTGTAGTCCTTCCTGATGGCCGGGTGCATCGGGTCGATGAGGATGCACTCGTACCAGGCGTGGATGCCGTCTTCCCACACCGGGTAGGAGCCCAGGAGCTTCATGTTGGGGTGCCTCTCTGCAGCCCTCCTCTCGGCGACCTGTTGTGAAGATACTGCAGACTTGATTTTGAGAACTCCCATGTGCTTCGGCCTCCTACCAGAGGTAGGGCGCTGCTTCCTCATCCCTCCCCTGGAAACGCGCATCCGTATGACCACAACACCCTCCTTCGCCCTGTAACCGAGGGCCCTCGCCCTGTCGAGTCTCCAGGGTCTATCGACCCTGATCATAGCCGGTTGCTTCCTCAATTCCACGGCCCGGGCTCTCATGTCCCCTCCCTTCTCATGGAGGATGTCCTGCCACGTCCTTGAAATCTGGTTGTACATGGGCATCGGGGCGCATCGTTTTCAGTCAGCAAATAAACGTTGTTTCACGATTCAGGCGGATGAGAAGAAAGCCCTGACTTTTTCCCCTACCACGACAATCGCGTCGGTCTGGGCCTCTTCCGTCTGGCCACCTATGTGAGGCGTCAGGATGGTGTTGGGGGCAGCGAGGATGGGGCCAACCGGCGGCTCCTTCTCGAACACGTCGAGAGCAGCCCCGGCCAGCGCGCCGCTCTGAAGGGCTGAGGCGAGGGCTGCCTCGTCGATGACTCCCCCTCTGGAGGTGTTGATGAGGTAGGCGGTCTTCTTCATCTGACCGAGCCTCTGGGCCCCAACCATGTGGGCGGTGTCGGGTGTCATGGGGACGTGCAGTGTGATGTAATCGGAGCTCCTGAATAGCTCGTCAATCCCCACTACCCTTGCCCCAAGGGAGGCAACCACTTCGGGGGGTATCGTGATGACATCGTAGAAAAGAACGGACATGCCCAGGGTCTTCGCAATTTCCGCGATGCGCCTTCCGATTCGCCCAAGGCCGACGATTCCCAGCACCTTGCCCTTCAGCTCCTTCCCCATCAGTGCGCTCTTCTCCCACCTCCCCGCTCTGGTGCCGACGTCCGCCGTCACCAGCTTCCTGCTCAGCGCCAGCATGAGAAGAACAACGTGCTCGGCTACTCCTTCGACGAGAGACTCGGGGCTGTTGATGACCGTAATCCCCTTCGATTTCGCGTACTCCACGTCGATGTTGTCAAGTCCCGTACCCGGTCTTGCGACGAGCCGTAACCTGGTCGCCCTGTCCAGGACGGCGCGATCGATCTTCGTCCTGCTCCGGACGATGAAGGCGTCGTACTCCCCCGCCACTGCGAGGAGCTCTTCCTTCGTTATGGTGGGCCTGAAGTCAACCACGACGTTTGGCCCCAGGGCGAGCTTCTCCACCTCTACGTGATCGCAGACTAGGACTCTGGCCAATCTCTTAACCCCAGCCTAGCGGTCTCCGATATCGGCGATATATCGCTTAATCCTAATCCCAATGCTAGTGACTCCAGGGTGACCCCTGTGTCAAGCGGGGGAAGCCCTGAGGGGGAAGATGTCGATGGCTGGATTGACTCCATTTCAACGACCCTTTCGCTGGACTTCTCGTGCGTTATTGAGCAGGCGCAGTCGGGCCCCCAGCGCCGGCTCACCCTTTCCGCCCCATTAGCTGGGGGTGCAGAGGTCTCCGCGCGCCTTCCTATCCTCCACCATCGGAGGCCGAAGGCACGCAGCTGGTCGATTCTTGTCCCTCCAATCGAGTGCCCCGACCCAGCGCAGTTGGACCCGGCGATTCTCCCCGAGTGGGAAGGCTCCGCGCTCAGCGTCCCAAGGCCCCCAGCGCTTCCCTTCAGCTCCGCACACCCACCCGCTGCGAAAATGGAAGGGACGCTGGTCCTCATCCACCGATCGACCTCGACCGCGCCAGCATGACCGAGCTTCGCTGCGGAGCGGACGGGACTCGGCAAGCGCGGCGGGACAACGACGAGGGCGTCGCAAGGTATCACGGAGCCGCTGGCAACCACGGCCTCGACCCGATCGTTCCCCACAACCTTTGACACCCCTCCTCTCCCGATTTCAGCGCCGCTCTCCCTGGCAGCGTCTTCAATCACCTCAAGTACGACGGGAGACGGAGGCTTGCACTGCCAGCAGGAAATCAGGAGGCGAACTCCCGTGCCGCGATTGCCCAGCCTGTCAGCTACTTCGACGCCCCGGTAGCCTTCGCCCGTGACGACGGCTCTGCCCAGTGATGCGCAGGTGCGACCAAGCTCAGCGTACCTCTCTGGGCCGTCAAGGATGAACACCCCAGTCTTCCGGGCACCGAGGAAGGCGACTGGCTCGAAGCGGGAGCCCGTGGCGATGATGACCAGGTCGAAACGGACCCTGCCGCCAGAGGAAAGCGCTACGAAGCCCGGCCCAGCTGCAGATGCCGCTTCGTTGATCACCCTGGGTGATGGGCCCCAACGCCATTCCGGCACTCGTCCGCTTCCTTGAGGTCCGGAGATGAGTTCTGGCCAGGACCCCCACGGGGGCTCCTGGATGGCCCTCCCATCGACGATGGTGACGTCGACTCCCCTGACGCCCGCCTCGAACGCCGCGCCTTGTCCCGCGGTCCCCCCGCCTATGACACAGACGCTGACCAACGGTGGAATAAGCAGGTGAGACGGTTATAACGGGCCTGAACTTTGGGCGGGTCGTGCTCGTGGGGGTCGTCGGCAAACCTAATGTCGGGAAGTCGACGTTCTTCGCAGCGGCGACGCTCAAAGACGTCCCCATAGCGGACTATCCTTTCACTACCATTCAGCCCAACGTCGGGGTCGCTCACCTCAAGACTTCGTGCGTGTGCAGGGAGATGGGGGTCACCGACAACCCGAGGAACTCCGCATGCGTGAACGGCACAAGGTTGATTCCTGTCAAGATCGTCGACGTTGCGGGGCTTGTCGAAGGCGCGTCGAAGGGGAAAGGGCTAGGGAATCAGTTCCTGGATGACGTAAGGCAAGCTGACGCCCTCATCCAGGTCGTGGACGCCTCCGGCTCGACGGACATGGAGGGGCGGAAGGTGCCGCCCGGGACTCACGACCCTCTTGGCGACATAGCCATGGTCGAGCACGAGTTCGACCTGTGGATGTTCGGCATCATCAAGAAGGATTGGGAGAAGGCGGCCAGAGCCCTGGAGCAGACGGGGGGGAAGATAGTCGAACACCTAGCGGACAGGCTTTCCGGCCTCTCGGTAACATTCGGGGATGTGGAGCAGGTCGTGCTCCGCCTGCACCTGCGCACGGAGAAGCCCACCGCCTGGACTGACGAACAGATAATGCAGCTCGTGGTGGAGACGAGGAAGCTCACGAAGCCCTCCCTGGTTGCGGCGAACAAGGCTGACCTCCCTTCCTCCCCTCATAACATCGAGGCCCTGAAGAAGACGGGAAGGAAGGTCGTCCCTTGCGCTTCGGAGGCCGAGCTGCTCCTGAGGAAGGCGGCAGAGCACGGGCTCGTGGACTACACGCCCGGAGACCAGAAGTTTGCAGTGAGGGATCCGCAGAAGCTCAGCCCCGCCCAGAGCAACGCCCTAAGGATGGTAGAAGACAAGGTGATGAAGGTCTACGGCGGCACAGGCGTCCAGGACGCCATCAATGATGCATTCTTCGGTCTTCTGAGCGCCATCGTCGTGTTCCCGGTCGAGGACGAGACTCGCCTCTCTGACAAGGAAGGCCGCGTGCTCCCAGACGCGTTCGTTATGAAGGGAGGGTCCACTGCAATCGATTTGGCAAGGACCGTCCACAGCGAGCTTGCTGATACCTTCCTCTACGCCGTCGACGCGAGGACCGGAAAGAGACTCGGGTCGGACCACCTGCTCAAGAACAGGGATATCGTGAAGATAGTCTCAAGCGGCAAGCGGGGCTAGCTGCTCCGCCTTCCTCGGCTCTGGACGCGCGATGAGCTTGCTCTTCCTCACGCCCACGTGCCTGAGGTGCGTCACCTTCTTGGCCTCGTTGTAGACGTCCGAGGCGACCTTCTGCAGCACCAGCTCCTGAACGAAGCCTTCGTAGTTCATGCTGGCCGCCTTCTCTCTGATGACCGTGTCCATGATGAGCCGCAGGTCGTGCTTCTTGGAGCTGTTCATCTTTCCCTGAGAGAGGGCGGTGCAGTACACTCTGACGACGTAGCCGTCCTTGGTGGTGTAGTCTCGGATAAAGTCAGACATCGACGAGCCACGGCGGATGAGGCTTCTGAGGAACTCTCTCGAGTATTCGTGCCCCTTGAACACGGTGTAGGCGGTCTCGCCCTCGACCCTGTCGACTTGGAAGAAGAGCTTGAAGGCGTAGTGCTGGGGGTCCTGTTTCAGGATGTCGTATAGGGTTGTCTCTATGACCCTCCCCTCCGGCTTTTGGACGTCAGTGAGAGGGATACGCGCTATGGGGGCGTTGCCGAACGACGGCGATGCGGTGACGGTTACCCACTGCTTCAGCTTCCATTTGTCCCGCACCTTCGCTACTTTCTTTGGCAATCGAAGGCGCCCCGTTCGGCGCGGGCATTTAACCTCAGCGCTTCTGCAGGAAGGTGATTCCGTTCATGTAAGGAGCGAGGGCTTTCGGGATCCTCACGGACCCGTCCTTCTGCTGGAAGTTCTCGACCATCGCCACCAGCGTCCTGGTGACAACGGCGGTCGAATTCAGGGTATGAACCAGGACCGTGGGGTCGCTCTGCTTCTCTCTGTACCGGATTCTGAGACGCCTGGACTGGTAGTCTGTTATGTTGCTGGCTGAGGCCATTTCCCTGTACTTCCCCTGACCTGGGAGCCACGCCTCCAGGTCGTAGGTCTTGGCAGACATGAAGCCTGTGTCGCCGCTACAGAGGGCTACGACCCTGTAGGGTATCCCCAGCGCCTGGTAGATCGCCTCGGCATTTCCTATCAGCTCCTCGTGGATCTTCCAGCTCTGGTCGGGTTTGCTAAAGACCACCTGTTCGACTTTGTAGAACTGGTGAACGCGGAAGATGCCCTTCGTGTCCTTGCCGTGGGCGCCCGCCTCCACCCTAAAGCATGGGCTGAAGCCGCAGTATCTCAGGGGGAGTCTTGAGGCATCCAGTATCTCGTCCAAGTGCATGGAAACGAGCGGGTGCTCCGAGGTGGCTATCAGGTGGAGATCCTCTCCCTCGATCTTGTAGATGACGGGCCCAAAGTCCTCCAGGTTGACCACGCCCTCGTAGGACTCGCGGTTGAGCATGAATGGGGGCTCCACAGCTGTGTACCCCTTACCTCTTAGGAAGTCCAGGGCGAACTGCATTATGGCGTGCTGGAGCTTGACCGCGTCCCCCTTCATGAAGAAGAATCGAGCTCCGGCAACCTTCGCGCCTCTCTCCATGTCGACCATATCGAGGGAGGTGAGCAGGTCGATGTGGTCCCTGGGCTCAAAGCCGAAGTCGGGGTGCTTCCCCCACGTCCTGACGGTCACGCTCTCCGTCTCATCCTTCCCCGTGGGGACGCTTTCGTGCAGGACGTTTGGGATCCTCAGGAGGGCACTGTTCAGCTTCGCGTTGGCCTCAGCTGACTTCGCCTCAAGGTCCTTAATCCTCTGGGGGATGCCCTTCACCTCGCTGAGCTTGTCATCGATGGGCTCTCCCTTTTTCTTCAGGGCCGCCACCTCTGCTGTCAGCTCGTTCTGTCTGTGCCTGAGCCTGTCCACCTCAGTCTTGTACTTCCGCCAGTCGGAGTCAGCCTTGGCCGCTTCGCTGACCAGAGGGATTCTATCGAGTGCACCCCTCCGTTCCAGGCTGGACACTACTGCGTCCGGATTCTCCCGCACCAGCTTGATGTCCATCAACCTGGGTCAGTCCCTCTGGACCCGGCCTCCCCCATGACGCGATAAAAGCCATACCTCCTGGAAGAGGGTGATGTCCCGTAGGAGGGCTAGGACGGTGGAGATCGAGGTCGACGGAGAGCCGGACGAGACGTCGAACTCGAGCGCCCTCCCCCTTGCGGTCATGGAGAGGAGCATCCCGTGGGGCATGCCCTCGTTGTCGGGGTTCAGCACTGCAGCCAAGCTCCTCCCCGTTTCCGCACCGGACAGGCGGACCGACAGGACTGCACTGGCCTTCAATGGGAGAATCTTTCCAACACCGCCCTGGAAAAGTGTTCGGCCTCTGACGCAGGTATCTTCGCGCCCGCGGCCATTGCGTGGCCTCCACCCACGCCACCGACTTCCTCGGCGGCCCCACGCATAACGATCCCCAGGTTGACCTCCCCCGCATAGGCGTCCCCGACCCTTGACGATATCTTCAGGTCCAGGTCCCTGCTTTCGGCGGTCCCCACCAGAACCTTGTCTTTGAACTCGGGGGAGGAGGCGAGTATAGAGATTACCGGCCCCAGAAGCTTTTCGTCCACAATGCCCTCCCCCCTGACAAGGACCACGTTTCCGTGCTGCTCCATCCTTGGTGGCTCCGAGGTCAGCGCTTCGAGGGCCCTGTTGATGCCTGACCTGTATTCCGCCAGAATCTTCATCGCGGCCTTCAGTGCCTCCGACCTGTCCCCGAGGCAGATGGAGATTCCTGTACCCGCCGCTCCCATCCTCCCGCAGGCATTGAGCAGAGTACCAAACTCCCGGGCGTCCCTGAGGGGGGTGAAGGAGTCTTCGAACTCGAATGTGTACGTCTCCCCCACTAGGCTCGCAAGGGCCTCGGTCGCGCCCTCAGCGGCTCCCAGGGTTGCGGCGATGATTTCCGTGAGCTTCATCTTCTCATCGGGGGTCAGGGACGAAATTGTCCTCCAGGCCCCCCCGTCCTTCAGCGTCATCCCCGACTGATGGAGGGCGGCCAGGACGGCGTCCTTGCTCCCCGTGAGCCCCCTAAGGAACGGCGTAGAGGTGAGAGCGATGGCCTCGTGGATCGGCCTCGTTTCCCTTCCTGTGAACATAAGATCCTTGGTCGCCGAGAGGAGACCGCGTGCCTGGGCGTCTTCCATGGCGGCCCGATTCATTCCTGTGAGCGACCTTCCCGGACCCGCGTCCTGCCTGTCAGCCAGGGCCCCAATCACTGCGAGCGGGGAGAGGTCGTCGTTGTTGGCGTCAAGTGCTGACGCGAAGAAGTATGCCATCGCGGAAGAGCATGACTCGTTGCCCCCGTCGAACCCGTAGCTCCAGGCGTTCACGACCGAGGGGTTCCCCTCGTCCTCCTCTGGAATCTGGTGGTGGTCCAAGACCAGGTATCTCCCCTCAAGGGACGATTCGAGTTCCTTCACGAGCGCGGACGCGAGGTCAGTGAAGACGTAGAAGTCGAACTTCTGGGCGCCGAGCTCGGCGATTGACCTCGGGTCAAGGTCGGGGACGGTGCGCAGCACCGCGTTCCCCCCCTTCCGCATGAGGGCCGCGAACACTATGGAGCCGCTGCAGAGCCCGTCGGCGTCTATGTGAGTTACGACAAGAATCCTCTTCCCGCTCCGAATGACCTTCATCAAGTCCGGGGCAAGGGACCTGTACTTCGCGAGGAGGCCTTCGAGGTTGGCCATGGGGGCCTTCCTCCGGGCTAGGCCAGCTGGGCGACGACTGCCGTGTACTTGAAGTCGCTCGGCAGGAATCCCTTCGCCTTGTAGTACTTCGACAGCCGGTAGATCTTCGCTTCGACGAGCTCAAGTGAGTGGACGTTCTTCCTGTCGCTCTTGTGGACCTGAAGGTGTTGCTGGACGCGGCGTGCGCGCTCGATGAGGTCCTGAAGGTCCTGGGGGATTCTGGGAGCCGCCTTCCCCTCGGAGAGGATCTTGCCCATGGACTTGCCGACAAGGGGTTTCACCAGAGGGACTCCGTAGTCGTCTCTGAGGGCCTGCCCTATCCTGCTCGGCGTTACGCCTTCCTTTGCGAGCTTGAGCGCCACCGTCCTTGCCTCGTCCGGAGTGGTGGTGACCCAGCTGGGGGTGCTCTTGCTAGGGGGTCTAGTCTGGTGGGACTTCCCGTGCCTGTGTGAATGAATGCGAGCCATTCCGCAACCCTTTCGGGCGAGTCCTAGGAGTTGGGCTGATAAAGGTTGCCTGCCGAGGGCTCGTTTCATGTGACCCGGGCGTATCGTCCCCTTCTCTCTATGTTCTGTAGTTGTTTCAGGACGATGCGGGATCGCGCCGGGCCGACGATGGAGGAGTAACCACTGTTTAGAGCTTCGAGGGCAAGGGTAGAGGCGTCTGGATGAGCCCCGACCAGGGTCTCCTTGATGAGCCTCAGGTCCACTGCGTGGTCTTCAACCCTCGTAGTCCTAACCGACAGGCCGAAGTCGATGAAGACGAGACGCCCGTCCCTCGCTACGACGTTGGCTGTTGTCAGGTCACCGTGCATGATGCCGGAGCGGTGAAGTCTCGCGACGTCCTGGCCGAACTCGTAGAAGACCTTCTCCAGCTGCCCTTCAGAAAGAGATGGCACTAGGTCTTTCACGCGGTCCCCCCTTACGAACTCCATCACCAAGGTGGAAGCCGCGACGTCGACATTGTAGAGGAATGGAGAGGAGACACCGGCCTTCTTGGCGAGATGAATCATCTCGGCCTCCCGCACCGTCCTCTGACGACGTATGGCTTGGTCCAAGACTCGGAGTCGGTATGTCAGCGGCTTCCTCACCTTGAACACCGCACTCAGTCCCTGCCAGTCCCCAAGAATCACGTCGGCTTCCGCCCCCTTGTAGAGAAGTCGGCCCCCGGACGGCTCAGTTGCGCCAAGGGATGTCGACACGGTCGAGCCTCCAGGATTGCAGGACCTTCGATTCGGCCACCGGGACCTCGATGCCGCAGGAGTGGGCGAGCCAGCCAGTCCAGGCTATCTGCGCTCCGCAGTCCCCGCTGTACTCGAGGGGGGGCATGGTGACGGCCGCAGCGTGCCTCGCGGCCATGTCGCTCATCATTCCGCTCAGCCGCCTGTTGGCGGCCACTCCCCCGACGATCATCACGTCACTCTTCCCTGTGAAGGCGAGAGCCCTCTCCGTGACCTCGGTGACCATCGCGAAGGCGGTTTCCTGTATTGAGTAGGAGACGTCGGAGAAGGAGTTCCCTCTGTCGAGGAGCACCTTGGATGCCGTCAGGAGCCCAGAGAAGGATACGTCGTTCCCCTTCACCGTGTACGGAAGTCCAAGGTATCTGGACGAACTCGCCGCTGCCTCCTCGATCGCCCTGCCGCATGGGGAGGCGAAGCCCCTGTGTCTCCCGAACTGGTCAAGCAGCTGGCCGAGGGTCAGGTCGAGGGACTCCCCGAGGACACGCCAGCGCCTGGCGGAATAAGCGAGGATCATCGTGTGCCCGCCTGAGACCAGCAGGACCACGGGGTCCTTTGAGCCAGTGAGCAGGCAGCCGAGCTCGATGTGCCCCACCGCATGGTTGACCGGGACAAGAGGCACTCCCAGCGAGCTGGCGAGTGTCCTCGCCACCACTCCCCCCACCCTCAGGCAGGGCCCGAGCCCCGGTCCCATCGCATAGGCGATTGCGCTGAGGTCGCCCATGGTGACCCCCGAGGTCTCGAGAGCGTCCGTGATGACCTGCGGGGCGGCGGCCAGGTGATTCTGCGAAGCCTCGAACGGGTGGATCCCGCTCCCTTCCGGGGGCATGTACACCGACTTCGTATTGGACAGGATGCGGCCGTCCGAGGACACGACAGACACTGAGAAGGTGTGGGCCGTGCTTTCGACCCCAAGTATGTAGCGTCCCATGGTGCCTACATCTTTCTGGTCTGGCGGTAGAGGTCGCCGAGAAGGTTGACGTAGGGCATCACTTCGACCAAGAAGTCGTCGAACTTCCCCCTCTCGAAGGTGACCACGTGCTTGTTCCCGTCAACGACGATCTTTGCGGCCAGGACTATGCCACCGCTCCTGTCTGGGTTTGACTTCAGTTTCGGGAAGTGGAAGAGAGTCCCATAGCCGACCTTCCTCTTCCCCTTCGTGAAAACAAGGTTGTAGTACATGCTGAGAGTCTTGGTGAACTGGGCGAGCTGCTTCTTCCTGCTTTCGCTTCGCTTGACGTGGTCGAAGTCCTGTGTGGAGAGGGCATCTATCATCTCCCTGAGGAGCTTCAGGTCCGAAACCTTGTTGGTGTAGCCCGCATACTCGATGGGCATCTGGTAGACACTGTGCATGACGGAGTCCCAATCATCCAGCACCGCGAAGGTGTCGGTGTCCATGTTCATCTCTCGCTTCAACTCGTCGGAGAGGATGTCCTCGACCGTCAGCTTCTTCGGCAAGGCGGAGGGCATTGGGGGCGGGTGTAGTTAATCTTCTCTGTGGGCCTCGGGCGAGTTCGTCTACTGTCGTTCAGGGGGGCCGACGGCTCGTCCCCTTCGGGGAGGGGGGCGCGATCGCCTTATAGTGGAAGGCCCCCCGGCGGCCGCACGTGAAGAGCGAGATCCAGTCCTTCGACGTCACCTACATACTGCACGCCACGGAAGACGCTGGCAAGGTGTCAGCCGCGGTCAGGGCCCTCGTTGGGGAGGAGGTGGCCTTCGAGCTGGAGGAGATGAATGGGCACTTCGGCAACGGTATTAGGAAGGTGAGCCTACACCTGCACGGCTCTGAAGCCACCAGGGCGTTCGCCCGCCTGAAAACGAGAATGCCCGACACCCTGAAAAGGTCGGTGTCAGGGGACATCGACAGGCTCATCGACGAGCACTCATCGCTGTACCTCAGGTTCGACAAACAGCGGCTGGTTCAGGGCGAGGTGACAGCAGGGTACGACGACGCCATCAGGCTGAAGGTCAAGCCCCGGGCGTTCCTCATGCACGGCCACGCGAGAGACTTCTTTCTCTCGCAGCTGAAGGATACCTAGATGCCTAAGCGCTACGTGCTCTTCCTCACGAAGTCCGACCTGTCCGAGGGGGACGTCCTCCGATTCTCCGAAGCCGTAAGAAGACTGCAACAGGATGCGAAAGTCATCGAGGTCAAGGGAAACCCGAGGGCTGTGATTGTGAAGACGACGAATGAAGTCGCCCCCCGCCTGCGGGAAATCAGACCCGGCATCAGGGCGGGCGGGAGCGAGTTCGTCGCCGTCCTCACCTCCGGGGCCATCGGTAACCTCAAAAAGCGAGCCACTGAGCCCGCGGCCAATGGCAAAGTACCTTAGCGACGAATACTTCGCACAGGTGCTGACGGCGCTCACCCAGGACGCGAAATGGGTGGAGAGCACGAAGAACCTGAAGACGAGCGTG
>Ga0335079_10006007_pt1 | contig 13883 bp, 9 predicted proteins | sample Lox_Sample_33_FD_206719 | JGI IMG/M metagenome (GOLD analysis project Ga0335079, IMG submission 206719) | Soil microbial communities from Loxahatchee National Wildlife Refuge, Florida, United States - Lox_Sample_3.3 | ecosystem: Environmental > Terrestrial > Soil > Wetlands | place: USA: Florida... | reverse complement strand
ATCGCGATCGCACTCAAAGGGCTTAACCCCGGCGCCGCACCGAGTCCAACTGCTACCCCGACCGCCACCGCCACCGCGACCGCGACCGCCAGTGCAACCATGACCCGAACCGCAACGGCTACCGTTACGGCTACCGCGAGCGCGACCCCTACAGCGACGCGCACCGCCACCGCCACTGCAACCGCGACCGCAACTGCTACCGCGAGCGCGACGCGAACGGCCACCGCAACCGCTACCGTTACAGCCACCGCGAGCGCGACCGCGACGCGCACCGCCACGGCCACCGCGACCGCTACGCCGACCGCAACCTTGACCAGAACCGCAACCCCGACTGCCACGGCGACTGCGCAGGCGACCGCCACCGCGACCTTAACTGCAACTCCCAGCAGGACTGCGACGGCAACTGCCACGGCGACCGCAAGCGCAACCTTAACCGCAACCGCCACCTCCAACGGCACGCCCACCGCAACCGGAACCCCAACCATCGTGCGCGCGAGTAAGCTGCGGGCGACGCGCTACCACAGCGCTACGCATTTGGAGTGGCAGTCCGGCTACCAGCCGCAGACCATCGGATTCCGAATCTATCGCGAACAAAACGGCCACAAGGTCCTGATCTCACCCAACGTGATTGCGGGGCCTGCGATGCTCAGCGGCGCGCGCCTCGCGCTGCGCGCCGATCGCCCCTATTCGTGGTGGGATGGTCCGACCGACTCCGGCACGCGCTACTGGATCGAGGAACTTACCCTCAAGGGCCACACCTTCTATGGTCCCGTCAGCGCAAGCCTGAGCGATGACAGCAAGCTGAGGCCGGGCAACAAAGAGTTCTCACCGCTGCTGCTGCAAAGCGCGCAGCGCGAACGGCCAGCCCCGTCCCTGATCGTGCGCCCGGCCGGCGCCGCGCGTGCCGCGCACGCCACGATGCGGCCGGTGATCGCTTCCCAGGCGGTAAATCTGTTCGGACAGAACGCGATCAAGGTCAGCGTCAGCCAAGCGGGATGGTATGAGATCCCGCTCCGCACATTGATCGGCAACGGGCTGCGGGTACCGGCCGGGCGGTTGCATCTCTATGCCGAAGGCAACGAAGTGCCGTTTGAGCTGCGGGCCGGTTCGGTCCAGTTCTACGGCACCCCGATCGATACTCCGACCGCCGGGACGCGGGTTTATTGGCTCGGACAGGGAGCGCCGAACCGCAACCATATCGGCTTGTCGAAAGCACGCGAAACCACCAGCGCGGGCGACGACTTTCTCAATTCGGTGGAGTTACTGCAGCGCACCAACTACTTCCCCTCGGCCAATAGTCCGAGCGGGATCGATTTCTATGGCGATGCCATCATCAATGCCGCCAGCGAAATGCTCACGGTGACCAATTTGTCGCGCCCCGACAACGCCCAACTCGAAGTCGGCTTACAAGGGGTGACCCCCGGCGCGCATAGCATCACCGTGGCCCTCAACGGCACCACGCTGGGCGTGATGACCTTCGACGATCAGACAAACTCGACGATGAGCTTCCCGGCTCCCGAGGTGGTAAACGGCGCCAACACGGTGACGCTGACCGCCGGCAACTCCGGCGACATCAGCTTCCTCGATCACATCACGCTCAGCTACGAGCAAAGCTATGCAGCGATTAACGATGCGCTGCAATTCAGCGCGCCGGGCGGTACCCAGGTGACGTTGAGCGGGTTCACCACCGCCAAGATGCGGATGATCGACATCACTAATCCGGCGGCGCCGCAGGAGCTGCGCGTCAGACCGCACCGGGTGCCGCACACCACCAACTTCACCGCGGCTGCGTCGATGCCGGCGGGCGGGCAACGCACCATCCTCGCATTCGGTCCGACCGAAGTTGCGACGCCGGATTCCTTGACGCTGCATAAGGCGGCGCAACTGACCCCGTTTGCCAATTCGGTCGATACCATCATGATCGCGCCCAGCCAGCTGCTCGCCGGGCTGCAGCCGCTCATCGCGCTGCGGCAATTGCAAGGGCTGTCGGTGATCGCGGTCGATCTCCAGGAGGTGTACGACGCGTTCAGCTTCGGTGAGAAGGACCCCCAGGCGATTCGCGACTTCCTCGCCGCGACGCAGAGCGCCAGCCAGGTACCGCACTATCTGCTGCTGGTCGGCAACGCGACTTACGATCCGCGCAACTTCCTGGGAGCGCCCAGCGTGAGCGTACCCAACCTCGATTTGTTGCCGACCAAACTGATCAATGCCGACGACACCCAGGTGGCGAGCGACGGCTGGTTCAGCGACTTCGCCAACACCATTCAGCCGCAAATCGCGACCGGGCGGCTGCCGGTCATGGATGGCGCGGGACTGACCGCGATGATCAACAAGATCATCGCCTACGACAACTCGTCGTCCGCGAGTAATAATTTCCTACTAGCGGCAGACAACGAACAGGGCTTCGTCGACGCCAGCGACACTCTGCTGCCGCTGCTGCCGGCGGGCGCCAACGCGACCTCCCTCGAGCGCAGCGACACCAATCAGCCCCAGCTGCTGAGCGCGATCGGGAGCGGCCCGAGCCTGGTCAACTACATCGGCCACGGCAATATCAACTCGTGGGGCTCGCCGATCCAGGGCTGGCTCAGCGATACCGACGCGCCCGCGCTGAGTAACACGACGCATCCCGCGTTCTTCGCGATGATGACCTGCCTCAGCGGCTACTTCATCGAACCGCACCTCAACAGCCTCGCGGAGTCGCTGCTGACCGCCGACGGCGGCGCCATCGCGGTGTGGGCCTCATCCGGCATCACGGTGCCCGACGGTCAGGTCCAGGCCGACCAAGCGCTCTATCAACTACTATACGGCAGCGGACAACCTCCGCTCCTGGGCGAAGCAGTCCGCCAGGCGCAAAACCAGAGCAGCGACCCTGATGTACGGCAGACCTGGAACCTGCTCGGCGACCCGGAGACGCGCCTGAAATGATCCGCGCCCGACGTGAAGAACTCCCCCAGAGCGCGCGGTGATGGAGAATATCCAATCCGCAACTTGGGCTGACTCCCTGATGTTCACCAGCTTCGGCGTGCGCATCGGGGTACGCGTGAATCAGCACGCCCTCGGCAAAGAGCTGCAGGCGCTGATGCCTCCGGGTGCGGAAGCCTCCACGTCCAGTGCTGCGGACAAGCTCTACTCCATCGTCATCAATCCCGCCGGGGAACCACATCGCGACGCGGCGCTGAGCTCGCTTTACGAAGACTCACAGGCGGTCGCCGAAAATTGCGACCCCGCGCTGGTGTTCAAATTTCTCGAGACGCGGATTCGCCGCACCATCGCGGAACAAGCCCCGGAGCGTGTGTTCATTCATGCGGGCGTGGTCGAATATCGCGCGCGCGCAATCGTGATTCCGGGCCCAAGCCTGAGCGGCAAGAGCACCTTGGTATCGGAGCTGATTCGCCGCGGAGCGACATACTATTCCGATGAATGCGCGGTGCTCGATGAATACGGCAGGGTCCATCCATTTGCCAAGCCGCTGTCGCTGCGCCATCCGGGCAGCTTCGATGCGGTGGCTTACGATGTTGAAGCTTTCGGCGCGGCCATCGGGGTGAAATCGGTCCCGATTGGAATGGTTGTCGCGACGCATTACTGCGCCGGCGCATCGTGGCGCCCGCGACGCTTGAGCGCAGGCCACGGCGCTCTGGAGTTGCTCGCGCACTGTATCGCGGCGCGGCGCGAGCCACGGCGGGTGATGGCGACGCTTAAAGCCGCACTCGCAAATGCTCACATACTGAAAGGGGCCAGGGGTGAGGCATCGGAACTGGCACAACTGCTTCTCGATCGTGCAGCAAACCTAAGCACCAGCACCGATGCACGACCCGCAAAAATCAATCGCTAAAGGTAACAGGATGGCAAACAAGAGAGCGCTCAGTGAGGAATTTCCGAAAGCCCTCAGCAATAATCTCCTGGTCGAAGAAGTCGCCGGAGAACTGTTGGTATTCGACACCCGCAGCAACCGCGCGCACTGCCTCAATGCGAGCGCGGCGGCCATATGGCAACATTGCGATGGGACCCGCTCGGCGACATCGCTTGCGAGCCATCTATTCCCGAAGCTGCCGGCCGCGGATGGGGAGCGGCTGGTGACCATAGGCCTGGAACGTCTGCGCCGACGACACCTGCTGGAGGATGACCCGTCGCGGGCTGGCGTCGATCTGTCGAAGCGCGAGTTGCTCAAGAAAGTGGCGATTATTGCTACTGCGGCGGGCATCGCCGCGCCACTGGTCAGCACAGTATTGGCGCCGAGTTCGGCATACGCGCTGAGCTGCATCCCGACCGGCCTAATGTGCACCGCACCGCTTCAATGTTGCACCCAAAGATGCATCGACCTTATGTGCGTTCCATAGCCTAATAGCGTCCGAGATGTATCCATCGAGAGACATAGGCTTATTTAACGCGATCAATGCGGGCATATTGTGCCTAATCCGAGCATTTTTCATCTCTCCGTTTGACATAAGCGCAACAAAGAGCAATACATCTGTATCCGTGAGAGCCTCTGCTCTTGGTGCGGATATGCAATTGAATCACCTCAAATTGACGCTTTTCTGCCATTAGAGGTGGCGTATGAACGAGGGAGGGTGGACAGAGGCGAATGTGGTTGCCGCCGCTGTACGGATTTTGGGCGGGGCCCAAAAGGTCGCAGATTCATTGGGGGTAAGCCGCAGCCAGGTTTACCGTTGGATTAAAGCACGCTCTATGGCACATGCGACCTATATCTACGTCGCCAAATTAGCCAGCCTATCGGGAATCGATACCGGATTTCTCGGCGGGGATGGATCGGCGTTGCCTTCCAACAATCTCAAGGAAGCCAACAAAAAATCCTCGACCGTGAAGAAAAATGGCTCACCGCAATCTACTGGAAATGACCGGACCACGCGTCTTCGCGCCGCGCGCATTGACGAAACTGCTTCCAACGTCCGCCAACCGCTCCATCCGATCGGCAAAGCGAACTGGCAGGAAGTAGACGATCGCGCCGCCATCCTGAGCGAAGAACATGGGCGCAATGATGTTCAAAAAGGAGGGACACAACAAAATTGTTTGTTAGGGAGCAATGGTGTGTCGCCGAGCCGCGGCGAGCACTATGGGAGGAGAAAGACTCTGCGGACAAAAGGACAGGAGGAATCGCGTGAGCATCAGCCTTGAAAAGCCGAAATGGCTGGTACGGGGAGCGCTTGCGCTGGTCGCGGGGGCGGCGTTTGTGGCATCAGCGGCGATGCCTGCGCGCGCCGGAATGATTGGACCAGGCAATGCACTCTTCGGCAGCTATGACAGCGAGCCAACAAAACCCCTCGCCACTACCAGCACGGATCCGCTGGATCCTGCGATACCGGTTGGCGACTCCATTCTGCGCCTGATTAACCCGGTCGGAAATGCCAATTTCGGGCTCGGAACCGTGGTCAATCAGTGTGCGATGATTTATGTGTTTGATAACGACGAGGAAATGGGCGAATGCTGCGGATGCCCAATTTCTCCGACCAGACTCCAGACCTATTCCTTTCAAAAGGACCTGCTCAGCAATTGGGGACTGTCAGGTGGGGTAGCGGGTGGCGACGGCATCGTCGTGGTTCGTTCCGCCCTCATCAACAATCGCAATTGCCTCTCGTTCGCGTTTCCCTTCGCCCAGGCTCCAGGCTGTAACGGCGGTTGCGATCCCACCGTTGGCTACAGCGTCAACGGTCCGTTGCTCGGCAGCATCACCGAAGCCGAACAAGTCGATGGCACTACGAACATTCTCGAGACTCCGCTCTTCAACAACGCGAGCGGGGATTTAACCAACGATCATTATTTGATCAGTCAGTGCAGTGCCCAGCTTGGGAATGACAGCGGCACTGGAATCTGTAACTGCCCGAACGTCGATTAACGAATAATGAGAGGAGATTTCAATATGCTCAAGCGTTGGCGGAATCTACCGCGAGCTGGGGTGGGCCTTTTGGGTCTTGCGTTAGTACTGATGGTGTCGGTAACCGCCGATGCCGATTCCCTCCGCAGTGGCTTGCGTCGTCTCGGCGGTGGTCAACAATCGTCCAGTATGGTGTGGGGCGTGCCCGCGGGCGTCGATCCGGCCAGCGTGCCAGCCGTTACCCTGATCCCCACTGTCACACGATTCTCGTTGGCGGGCGCTGGCTCGATGGACTTCCTCGCTACCGATTGCACGTCGGTTGGTCTGGTCTGTCCCTCGAATGAACACTGCGAGTGCGACAAGGCAACCGGAACCGTCACCGATGGCGTCGGGCCGATTTTCAGCGGCACTTTCAATTTCTGGCTATCGGTCGACGATACCAGTCCTCTCAGCACGCCTCCCGGTCCCGATCGTGATTATCCGAATGGAAGTACTACCGGCAGTAACCACAATTCCTGTTTCTTCGCCACTGGAATTCTCGCCGTCACTACCGTTCCCGGTAACACGATCAATTTCAGCACCAGCGGCGCCGCCTGCATCGGCATCGGCGGTGGTGTCGCGCTCTATGATGGTGGCTTTGCGGTGACCAACTCGACCGGCTTCTTCTCCTCGTCCATCGCGGGCGGCCAGATCGGATTCGGCAGCAACTTCTTTACCGGCCTCGGAATCTTCGATCTGGAGGGTGCGGGCTCCCAGCTCAACTAACTCCATCTCAGAACCGAGCGAAAAAGGGTTCCAGCAATGGAACCCTTTTTTCTTTAGCCGACTGCGTTCAGCACCTGAGATGCGGTGACTACTTAATCGTGCTGCCGATCATTCCGTGGCGCAGTGGCGTAACTCCGAGCGGCGTAGGACATTGCTCATCGCTCCAGCCACCACGCCGGTAATCAGCCAGCGCTTGCATGACGGCATCGCGTGACGCCCCGGGTCCCCGGTAGGTCTGCATCGCCATTGTCATGGCCAATCTGCTGCGACTTTGGGGAGGTTTGGTCGCCGCATATCGGACCGCGTTGCACAGCGCCAGGCGCGCTGCGGTTTGCTGCGCTGCGCCACCTTGCGTTTGCCCGAAGCTCCCTGACGCCGGTGGCGGCTGCGAGGCGACTTCATTGGCCGGCGCGGCCGGTGGTTGCTCGGGCGGAGGGCTGTTGTGGGAGTGTTCGTCCGGAGGACTGGCGGGCGGCGCTGGAGCAGCAGAGAATGGGTTAAGCTTGGAATGAAGCGGCGATTTGGCGGCCACCTCGGCGCTCGATGGCGGCGGTGCCGAACTTTCTGTGGTCGGCGCCTGGGTTCTCATCAGCACGAAAAAGATCACCGTCAGCACCAACGCCGGCACGCCATAGCGAATCCAATCGGATTCCGCGCTCAAGATCGGATCGAGCGCGCGCGTCGGCAGCCTGACGATTGATTCCACGAGGTTTCTGATTGATCCCATTGCCTATCGGCTTCCCCTTGTGCGCGTCATTCTATCAGCAATCACGCCTCGACGGTGCAGTCTGCGCTGCGCCAATGCCTGCCTTTGCGGAGAAATAAGATGACATCGCCATCGGCTATTGATAATACTGTGCGTTCGGAAGTTCTGTGCACGACGCTACCGCTGTGAATCACCATGAAGTTGAACTGAGTGTCGTCATCCCCTGTCTGAATGAAGCGCAGACGCTGGGCGGATGCGTCGAGAAAGCGCAGCGCGCGATTCGCGAAAATGGCATCGATGGCGAAGTGGTGGTGGCCGACAACGGCAGTTCCGATAACTCGCCGGCGATCGCGTCGCGAATGGGCGCGCGGGTGGTGCATGTCTCCGCGCGCGGGTACGGCAGCGCGCTGATCGGAGGCATCGCTGCGGCACGCGGCAAGTACGTCATCATGGGCGATGCCGACGGCAGCTACGACTTCACCACCATCCCGCTGTTCCTGGGCAAACTTCGCGAAGGCTTCGATTTGGTCCAGGGATGCCGCCTCAAGTCAGGCGGCGGTACCATCGTGCGGGGCGCGATGCCGATGCTGCATGAACGCTTCGGCAATCCGTTTTTCTCGCTGGTCGCGCGGCGCTGGTTCAATTCCGAAATCCACGACGTCTATTGCGGCCTGCGGGGATTTTCCAAATCGCATTTCCAGCGGCTCGAGCAACGTTGCACCGGAATGGAATTCGCCACCGAAATGATCCTCAAATCGTGCCTGTTCGGTGCCCGCATCGCTGAGGTTCCGATCACGCTCTATCCCGACGGACGCACCGGTGCACCGCATCTGCGCACCTTCCGCGACGGATGGCGGACCTTGCGCTTGTTTCTGGTATGCAGCCCGCGCCAGTTGTTCCTCGTCCCGGGGGCGATATTGATTGCGCTCGGGTTAGTCGCGTATCTGCTCGCGATGCCGGGGGTGAAAATCGGCGCGGTGCAATTCGATGCGCATACCCTGCTGTTCGGCAGCGTCGCGATGCTGTGCGGCTACCAGGCGATCTTTTTCGGCATCTTCGCCAAAACGTTGGCCGCCCGCGAGGGCATCTTGCCCGAGGATCCTTACGTCAAGAAAATCCTCGCGTCAGTCTCGCTCGAGGTGGGACTGATCGCCGCGACCGCGGCGTTGCTTATCGGACTGGGGTTGATGTTTGGCGCGTTCAATCAATGGCGCGCGGTTCACTTCGGAAACCTTCAGTATGCGCGCACCATGCGATGGGTGGTGCCGGGCGCTACCCTGACCGCGCTCGGCTTCCAAACCATATTGTCAGCCTTCCTGCTGAGCATCCTCGACCTCGCGCGGCGCTAATCGTTAGGGCGATTGCGGCTTCAGAGCGATCGTCACCGTTGCCCATCCGCCGCTGTTCATCGAACCGATATCCGCCGCAACATTTCCCGCCGCAGCCAGCGACTTGCAAGCCGCCGCGACGCCGAAATGCGAGCCTGACGCATATTGGTTGACGACCTGTGGGGTTAGATCGCCGGGCAGAACCAGATTGGTATTTTCGGTGGAGTAGAAGCCCACATACATGTCATTGTCGGAGCTGGTGGTGAGCGCGCACAGTGCCGGCAAGGTGTTCTTGCCCGAATTGGTGCAGAAGGTGTCTTCCGGTGCGGCCGCGCTCACCGAGCGATACGCCAGCATCCCGCCCGCCTGATATGCGGTCGATCCGCCGAACGTCCACCCGTACTGCGTTCCAGGTGTATCGGCACCGGTCGCAAAGCGATACCACACCGTCTCGACGCCGCTCCCGCTCGCGGTCGCGCTCTGCAAGATGGTCCATCCCGCGGGCGCGGTCGCGGTGCTAAACGACCAGTAGGAATAAAATGCCAATAGTAGATCGCCGGTCTGGACTCCGGAGGGAACCGTCAGCCGCGTCGCGGTAGTGTTAGTCGAACCGACCAAGGTGATTGCCGAGGGATTCGCCGTCGCCGTGGGACTCGGGGTCGCGGTCGCGGTCTGGGTCGCCGTGAGGGAAAGCGTGGGCGTGGCGACGACGGTCGGCTGATTTGTCGGCGCGATGGTTGCCGTGACCGTTGGCGTCGCCGCCGTCGCGGTCGCCGTCGGCGTAGCGGCAGCAGCGAGTGGTTTGAGCGCAACCGCAATGCCGGCCCATCCACCGCTATTCATCGAACCGGTATCGGCAGGAACGCCGCCCGATGCGCCCAGCGACTTGTCCGCCGCCGCGACGCCGAAGTTGGCGCCGTTCTGGTATTGACTGAGGACACGCGCGGTCAAATCCGCAGGCAGGTTCAAATTGGTGTTCTCAGTCGCGAAGAAGCCTACGTAGCGATCGTTGCTGAAGTTGGTCGCGAAGGAGCACAGACTCGGCGCATTACTGCTGCCGGAACTGGTGCAGGCGCCGTCAGGAAGCGTCGCCGAATCGGCGCCGCGATAGGCCAGCATTCCGCCCGCTTCGTAGGGCACCGATCCGCTGAAGGTCCAGGAGTACGCCGAACCGGGCGCATCGCCATTCGCGAAGCGATACCACACCGCCTCCACGCCGCTCCCGCTCGAGGTCGAACTGCGCAGCAACTGCCATCCGGCCGGCGCCGTCGCGGTCGCGCGCGACCAGTAGGAATAAAACGCCAGCAGCAAGTCGCCATTCTGAACGCCCGCCGGAATCGCGTTCGAGGTGCTGGTGGTCGAGGTCGATCCTACAAACGTGATCGAGCCGCCACTCGCAGTAGCGGTAGCGGTCGGCGTTGCCGTCGCCTGCTGCGTTGCAGTTGCCGTCGCCGTCGGTGGTGGCGGCGTAATGGTAGGCGCGATCGTCGCAGTCGCCGTTGCAGTTCGAACCGCGGTCGCAGTAGCGGTAGGCGTCGAGTTAGTCGCGGTGGCGGTCGGCGTCGGTCCCGGATTGAGTGGCTTCAGCGCGATCGCAACGGTTTCCCATCCGCCATTGTTCATCGTGCCGACATCGGCGGGAATCGCGCCCGGGGCACCGAGCGTCTTGTCCGCCGCGGCGACGCCGAAATACGCACCCGAGAAGTATTGCATCAGGAGCTGCGCGGTGAGATCGCCGGGCAGCGTCAGGCCGGTGTTTTCGGTCGCATAGAAACCCACGTAGCGGTCGTTGTTGAACGAGGTCGCGAGCGCGCACAGGCTTGGGTTGGTATTGCGTCCCTGCGTGATGCAGAAACCGTCTTCCATCGCATTCGGATCGACATTGCGATAGGCGAGCATCCCACCCGCTTCGTAGGGAGTTCCGGTAAATGACCAATTGTACGCCGATCCGGGTGCGTCGTTATTCGCGAAGCGATACCACACGGTCTCCATGCCGCTGTTGCCGGAAGGCGAGGTATGCAACATCTGCCATCCGGCGGGAGCGGTCGCGGTTGACGTGTACCAGTAGGAGTAGAACGCGAGCAACAGATCGCCGTTCTGCACGCCGCCGGGGATCGTCACGCGCGCCGAGGTGGTGGCGGTTGAACCCACGAATGAGATTCCGACCGGAATTGCCGTGGCGGTGGCGGTCGCGGTTGCCGTCGCCGTGATGGTTGCCGTCGCGGTCGCAGTCGGCGGCGGAGGAGTCGGAACGATGGTCGCGGTAGCGGTCGCCGTCGCGGTGCGGGTCGCTGTCGCCGTCGTGGTGCGCGTCGGCGTAGCGGTGGCGGTGCGCGTCACCGTGGGCGTCGGCGTAGCGGTGGGAGATACCCCGAGGAAGTTTTTCACCGCGACCGAGAACACATTGAAATCGATACTGCCCCAGCCGGTTGACTGATCGAATCCGGAGGCAGCGGAGTATCCGCTGATGCCGTTGAAGTTGTTGTTGCCGCCCGTAACATCATGAAATCCCGCGGTCGCATAACTGCTGTTGGCCAGTGGATAGATGATGTTGTTGATGTTGCCCAAACGGCTTCCGGCCTGCTGTGCGATGACGGTCGCAAATCCGGCCCATAGCGGTGCGGATAAGCTGGTGCCGCCGATGCAGCAAGTTATCGCCGCGCCGCCATTGAAGTCGCTGGCCCAGAAGAATCCGGGATAGTAAGGGCTCGCGGCTGCCGCGATATCGGGAACATCGCGCATGCCGTCATTGGGAACTCCTGCTCCGGTCTGGAACGAAGGTTTGCTGAAGATTTGGCTGGCGCCGCCTCCGGTCGCACCCGCGGAGTCGTTCCACGCGAATTCAGTGGTGTAGCCTTGCTGAACGCCGTTAACATAGTTCGCGCTGAACTGCGTTCCGCCGACCGCGCTCACGTTGGGATCGGCCGACATTTCATTGATCGAGCGAACGTTGTTGGTGACGCAGGAATTGCCCGAGGCGCTCAGTTTGAGTCCGGCCGCGCCCTGATCGCCGGAGGAAACGAATACGCTCTGCCCCTGCGCCGCGGCCTGCTGAAAAATCGGATCCATAGTCTGCTGCATGAACTGCGAGGACACGCCGCAGAATCCGTAGCTGATGCTGATCGCGCCGCAATGGTTATTGCTCACCGCGGCGGAGATATCGGCAACCAGATCGGTGCCGAGGTAAAACTCGATCGAGGCTCCCGGCGCGGTGGCGTGCGCCCATTGCACATCGAGCTCCGATTCCTCGTACTCGCCGTTGACGATGCCCGGATTGGTACCCTGCACGAAGCGCGTGTAGGTGATCGACGGCATGTTGAAGGTGCTTGCAAAAGTGGTCGCAGTCGCATCGAGGAAGTCCGAGGTATCGACAATCGCGATGCATCCGCCAGTGCCATCGGAACCCGACGCGACAGTTTCATCGTAGAAGTTGCGCACATCGACCGGCCCGAATGCTTGCTTGTTGCCGACGATCGTGTCGGGCTGCGCGATCGGCGATCGATCGCTCGAATTGCGCTCGGCATAGGCCAACTGAAGCGGCGCCTTGCCGGCAGCAAGTTCCTTGTCCAGCTTGGTTGAGGGCGCCACTCGATGCATCAACGGCGCTGCGTGGACCATGTTGTCGAGGCCGCGGACCGAAGCGATCCAGGGCGCGAAACGCTTGGGAAGAATCGGATCGGTCGTGTTCGCATACACGCTGCCATCGCCAAATTTTGCGATGTGGAGCGCGAACGTATGCTGTGCCGATGCCACCGACCCGGTGAAATCGATCGAGTTGCCGGTTCGCTTGGTAACAGTGAATCCTTCGGCACTCAGCCACTTCGCAACCGCGGTGACCTGCGCTGCCGTGGGACCGAAGCGATGCACGAATTGATCGGCGGCGAGCCATTGGTGAAAGTTGGGCGAGCCAGGGTTCTGCTGTTCAGCGAGCAGCCGCTCCAGCGCCTTGCGGTTGCGCAGGGCGAAGCGAATCTCCATGGTAAGCGGCATCGCGGAATCGGCGGCGCCGATTTGCCGAAAGCTCTCTGCCTCGAGGGGATGGTTGCCGGGCAGGATCGCGGCGTCATCGGCATGGCCAGCGCCGCTCAGCGAGGTAATCGCGAGGAAGCTAAGCGAGGTGACCGCGAGCAGCAGCCCAACAATCTTGCCGATCGCGCGGGATGGCTGCAGCGAGCCTGCCTTACTCATGGAATTTTACAGGATCCCCCCCAAGAGCGATGTAGCGCAGGACGCATCAAGAACAGACTGCGCACGTTGCCGCTTGTTTAGGCAGCAAGAAATGTTCCCGAATGTGTGGCTTGAAATGCCTCTATTTTGTTGGGAAAACTTTGCCAATTGTTTCCCGGGAGACACTTGCTCGCTCCACATTTCTGCGCCGATTGCACCCTTTTGCCCATCATCGCTATCTGGTGTGCGCCGCCGGAAGCAAGTAGGAAGTTGCGCCGACCACCCCCCAAGTCGAGCGGGCCATCTTCTCGTTACAAATCGGCTTGATACTTTCCACCCATTGTTGGGTTGAGTATGTTGATGCTGCCGCGCGATGGACTCCCGCAATTCACCTAATGCAACCAGGTTCGACGACTTCGCGATCTCCTACGATCATGCGCTCGCGATGGGGCTGTCGGCGACCGGCGAGGACCGCGATTTCTTCGCGCGCGGTCGCATCGAGGTGTTGCGCAAGCATCTGGGCCGTATGCAGTTCCAACCCCATCATGCGATGGAATTTGGATGCGGTACGGGATCGAACCTGCCGTTGTTGCTCGAGATGACGGGTGCCAAATCCGTGCTCGGCCTCGACGTCTCGGAGAAGTCCATCGAGATGGCGCGCGGCTCGCTCAACTCTTCCGCGATGACTTTCGCGCATCCCGATCGATACCGCCCCGAGGCCCGCATCGATCTCGCGTTCTGCAATGGCGTCTTCCATCACATCGACCCCGCGATGCGCCTGTCAGTGGTGAAGTACGTGCTCGAATGCCTTAGACCCGGCGGACTGTTCGCGTTATGGGAGAACAATCCGTGGAATCCCGGCACGCGTTTGGTCATGAGCCGTATTCCTTTCGACAAGGATGCGATCACGCTTACGCCGTCGGAGGGCCGCCGGATGCTTACTGCGGGTGGCTTTCGCATCGTGAGCAGCGACTATGCGTTTCTGTTTCCGCGCGCGCTGCGATGGTTGCGTCCGCTGGAAACTCCGCTGTGCCGGCTGCCGATCGGCGGCCAATATCAATTGCTCGCGATCAAACCGGAATAGCAG
>Ga0335079_10006006_pt1 | contig 13883 bp, 12 predicted proteins | sample Lox_Sample_33_FD_206719 | JGI IMG/M metagenome (GOLD analysis project Ga0335079, IMG submission 206719) | Soil microbial communities from Loxahatchee National Wildlife Refuge, Florida, United States - Lox_Sample_3.3 | ecosystem: Environmental > Terrestrial > Soil > Wetlands | place: USA... | reverse complement strand
CATGCGGGCCGACAACTTGATTTCGCGAGCTTGGCCGTCGCGAATCGCCAGCGCACCCCCACCTCCTCCTGGGGCCTGCTCCACAGGGGCGGGTCTCCCTCGAGCGCTGGCGATCGCGGCGGCCATCATTTTTTTCGCGAGAATGATACCGGCGCAAACCGCCACATACGTCGGATCGGACACGTGCCAGGCGTGCCACGAGGACATCTACAAAGCGTTCCAGAAGAATCCGCACGCCGCCGTCGAAAAAAGCAGCAAGCGCGGGTGGGAGGGCAGAGGCTGCGAGTCGTGCCACGGCCCGGGAAGCAAGCACGCCGAGAGCACAAACGCGGCGGACATTCGCAATCCCTCGAAAGTGCCAGTGGCGGATGCGGACCACGGCTGTCTGGATTGCCACCGGAATCAGCCCACGCACGTGGGGAGAATCCAAAGCGGGCATGCACGCAACCAGGTGAGCTGCGTCACCTGCCATTCCATCCACAAATCATCGGAAGAGCTGGTTCCGCGGCGTAGAGCGGACATCAACGCGGAGTGCGCCAACTGCCATACCGCGGTGTGGGCGAGTTTTCAGCGGCCGCACAAGCACCGGCTGCCCGAAGGTGCGATGTCCTGCGTGGACTGCCACAATCCCCACGGGAGTATTCAGCCGCGCTCCATGCAGACGGTTTCCGCGAACGAGCCGGGCTGCTTGAAATGCCACGGGGACAAGCGCGGGCCTTTCGTATTCGAGCATGCGCCGGTGCGCTTGCAAGGCTGCGCAACGTGCCATGAACCGCACGGCTCCGCCAATCCGCGGATGCTGACGCGGCAAGAGGTCCGGTTCACTTGCCTGGAGTGTCACGCGAACACGCCGGCGACGGCGCTGGCCTCGAAGACGCTGGGCGGAGTGCCGCCGTCGTTTCACGATCTGCGCAGTCCGCAGTTCCAAAACTGCACCTTATGCCACGTAAAGGTTCATGGATCGAATGTGGACCGGGAGCTGTTGCGATGAAGCCCTGGCTCGCATTTCTGATGCTTTGTCCGCTGGCGGCGCAGGATACGACGGCGCCCGCCGCGCAGGCGGCAGCCGCGCCCACGACGCCGGTCGCGGCATCATCGGAAAACACGATTTCGGGAAGTATCGATGTCGGCTACCAGTGGCGCAGCGGAGTGGGAGGGAGCCTGGACACGTACCGCACGGTGGTGAATCTGGGTTCTGGTCTCCGGCTGATGGGGCTTGACCTGAGCTTTGAAAATGCGGCCCGCCGCTGGTTCGACCATATCAACGTGCGCGCGTCCAACTGGGGCGGCGATCCCTATAATACGGCGCACGTGGACATCTCGCGGCACGACTGGTACAACTTCAGCTTCGATTACCGGAATATCGCCTACTTCAATTTCCTGCCGTCTTACGCCGATCCGACCATCGGGCAGGGGATCTATTTGGATCAGCGATCGTTCGATTCGCACCGGCGCATGAGCGATTTCGAACTGGAGCTAATGCCGGGCAAGTGGATCGTGCCATACGTGGCGTATTCGCGCGATTCGGGTTTCGGAAGAGGCATCACGGATTTTGTGAGCGATGCCAACGAGTATCCCGTGGCGGACCGCCCGCGCGACAAGACCGACAACTACCGCGGCGGCGTGCGCATCGAGCTGCGAAAATTCCACGCCACGCTCGAGCAGGGCGCGACGCAGTTTAAAGACGATCAGGATGTTTTCACCAGCGACACGAACCTGGGCAACCGCACCACCCCGTTCTTCGGCGAACAACTCTCGCTGACCAACCTGGCGCAGACGTACGGTATTCAAGGGGACAGCATCTATAGCAAGGTCCTGCTGACGGCCGATCCTTTTTCCTGGATCAGCCTGTACGGGCAGTTCCTCTACAGCCGTCCGGACACGACGGTTCACTACTCGCAGTACAACACCGGGCAATTCGTGAACCTGGCCACGGTACTGCTATATACAAGCGAATTCGACCTGGTGAACGCGGCGGCCAAACAGCCGCACACGTCGGGAACATTCGGATTCGAGGTGCGGCCGTTCAAGCGGCTGCGCGTGATCGAGTCGTGGATGACAGACCGGCTGCACAATGCGTCGTTCGCGTCGCTCAACCAGCAGATTCTGACGCCCGCGATGGCGGCGCAGGTATCGGATTTTACCGACCGCCTGGTGGAGAACTACAGCCAGGAACAGGTGGATGTGCTGTTCGACGTGACTTCGAAGATCACGGCGCGCGGCGGCTATCGCTATGAGTGGGGCGACGCGCTGACGCGCGGCGGGCTGATTTCGGGGTTACCCACGGAATCGGGTGAGTTGCGGCGCCAGGTCGGGCTCGCGGGCGTGAGTTACCGGACGGGGCAGAAGCTGTCATTCAACATCGACTTCGAGGGCGCGTCAGGAGACAGCGCGTATTTCCGGACGAGCTTGCAGGATTACGAGAGAGCGCGCTTGCGGGCGCGATACCAGGCATTGAAGTCGCTGGTGATTTCCGCCAATTTTTCCGTGCTGAAGAATCAGAATCCCAATCCGGCAGTGAACTACGATTTTTTGAGCCACGATCAGTCCGTCTCATTCGTGTGGACGCCCCGGGACAGCAAGCGCATCAGCCTGCTGGGGGAGTACACGCGCGCGACGCTGCGCTCGGACATCAACTACATCGTGCCGCAGATTTTCCAGAGCGCGCCCTCAAGCTACCGGGACAACGCGCACGAAGCGAATGCGGTGCTGGACCTGCTGGTTCCGGGATTCGGCGCGTACTCGCCGCGGCTGAGCCTGGGCGGCTCGTTGTTCATCTCTTCGGGGAGCCGGCCCACCGATTATTACCAGCCGCTGATCCGGCTCATCACGCCCACCCACAAGCACCTGGCATGGTACGGCGAATGGCGCTGGTACGGCTTCGGCGAACCTCTGTATTACTACGAGGGATTCCGGGCACACATGCTGAGTGTGGGACTGCGCTGCACGCCGTAGGACGATCAGAGCCGAAATCCCGACGAGCGTCTACGCGACCACCGGCACAAGCTTTGTCTCAATGATCCGTTGGTCAGACGTTACAAGGCGGAGACGTTCGACGCGTGCCGTCGCGACGATGGCGCGATCTGCAGGGTCACGGAGGGTACCGAGTAAGGCGACTTCGGCAGCGACCTCACGTGTCATTGGGAGGATCTGGAAGAGGGGAGACTCTAAGTCTTCGAACAACTCATCCAGCGGCACCTTGATTCCGAGTTTGCCGGCGCTTCCTAGAACCGCGATCTCGAGCAGGCTCATGGCGCTCAACGCGACCGGTTCCGCGCGGCGAACCGCGGCCTCGAGCACGCGGATTTGTTCTCGCGAGAGCTTCTTAGGGTTGGTCAGCCATCGAACGACGATGTGGGTATCTAGAAGGAGGCGAGGGAGCAAACGTCACTCCGGATCGCCGCTGACACACTCCCAGAGGCCGGACGTGTCCAGATTCACAATGTCGCCCACGATTTCAACCTTGCCTGCCCAACGATTGCGGGGCGATTTCCATGCGGTCCGCTTGGCACGGCCGAGAACCGCGACGGGACGGCCACGGCGGGTGATCGTGATCGGCCCGCCATTCTGTTCAATCTCGTCGAGGTAGGCGAGGCACTTGGCCTTGAACTCCGTCGCGCTGACCGTGTGGGTTTTCATGGTCTAAAATCAGGATAGCAGGAAAGTGGTCATCTGACCAGTTGGCTGATAGAGTGTTATACGGGCAGAGCTATGGCGAAAACGTCTAGGACCACCCTGTCCGCAGATCAGATCGCCGAGAAGGCATCGCGCGGCGAGGATGTCTCCGCTTACTTCACCAACAAGCTCACTGTGGTTAGGCCAGTCCGTCGCGTGAACGTCGATCTGACCCAAGGCATGTTACGGGAACTGGACGAGCGGGCAGCCCGGCTTAACGTCAGCCGACAGGCAGTAATCAACACCCTGCTCAGCCGAGCCCTGGAGGAGGAGAGTTCCAGCAAACCACGACCGAAGCGCAAGTCGGGGTAGATGGGCTTGATGGGTCCGAACTCTCCTCTGGGTCCGCTTCAATCTATAGCGGGAACGCGTCCCCGACCAAGCTGGCGCAATGCTTTTCGTACTGATCGAAAAGATGTCTCACCGCCTGGCATGCAACCCACAACCGGTTCTAGCATTGGAGTGCCCGGTGCGAGGATATCGGTCCAGCCGAACCAAAAGACATCATCCAGGTTGTAGTCTTTGGCTTCCCTCAAAACCGCATAAACGAGGTACTCATGTCCTGCTTCAAAACCCGCCCCAGTGCAATCCGAGCCAGGCTCGAGATCATACAAAGTTACTGCCCGCTTTGGATCGCCCTTCCAAAACTGCCGAACTTGGAACGTGACTACATATCGACGGCGCCACCGCATATCGGGATGCTGCGGCAGCACCTTAGACTCAATCGCAGTGCCCCGGAATACAACCGAAACACCTCGCATCGCCTCCTTGGCACTGGGAAATGCCACACACGTACAGGCCAGAGCAGATGCAGCACAAACAGCGAACAGAAACGCAATAGGAGCGACGCGAGCCCCTCTCACTTCACCACCTCAAACTCAAACTCCATCACCTTCCCGCGCACGACGTAACAAAGGTAGTACTCCCAAAATCGCCGGTAGCGCGGAAAGTGATTGACCAGGAATTCGAAGCCGAGCCAGCGCCAAAACGCCAGCAGCTTCACGTGAAGGGAAGTTTCGCGGAAGCGGGCCTTGGAGTAGTAGCCATAGCCGCCGTGGTCGGGGCCGAAATAGCGGAAGGAAAAGCTGTTCAGGTGGCTGCGGTGCGTGGGATCGCAGAAGGAGCTGAAGTCGGTGTAATGCGGAGTGACGATCCGGACGGTGCCGCCGGGGCGCACCAGGCGGTGGAACTCCTCCATGGTGGCGATGACATCGTCCACATGCTCGATGACGTGAAGCGCGAGGACACGGTCGAAGCTGTTATCGGCGAACGGATAGGGGAGGCGGTTGAGATCGCAGAGGACGTCGGCGCGGCTTGCCGGGTTGCGGTCAATGCCGATGGTGCCCGGCTGCTTGTTGACTCCGCAGCCGACGTCCAGAATTTTCAATTTTCGCGAATCGCGATTTTCAGGCACTCTTCCAGCACGTCCACGGCGAAACCGGCCTGGTCGCGTGTGATGACCAGCGGCGGGCACAATCGGATCGAGTTTTCACCCGCGCCCAAAATCAGCAGCCCGCGCGAGAATGCCAACTCCAGCACCCGGTTGCGAAGCTCCGGCGCGCGCTCGCGCGTTTGCTGATCGCGGACCAGCTCGATTCCGATCATCAATCCCAGGCCGCGGACGTCGCCGACGACCGGGAAACGCGACGGCCATTCCCGCAGCCGGTCCATGATATACCCGCCGATGGCCGCGGCATTGGCCACGAGTTCCTTTTCGAGCAGCTCGATCGTCACCAAGGCGGCCGCGTTTGCCACCGGATTTCCGCCGAACGTGGAGGCGTGGGCGCCGGGAGGCCAGGTCATCAGCTCCGCCCGGGCCACGGTAGCGCCTAACGGCAACCCGCTGGCAATACCCTTCGCCACCGCCATAATGTCGGGCACGGCCTTGAAATGCTCCGCGGCCCACATCTTGCCGGTGCGGCCCATCCCCGATTGCACTTCGTCGAAAATGAGCAGCATACCAAAACGCTTGGCGATGCGCGCCAGCTCGTCGATGAATTTCTGCGGCGGCACGACGTAACCGCCCTCGCCCTGCACGGGTTCAAGAACGATGGCGGCGACTTCATCTGCGGGAAGAATGGTTTTCACCAACTGATCTTCAATCACTTTGGCGCATTCGACCGCGCACGTGTCGGGCGACTTGCCATAGGCGCAGCGGTAACAATAGGCGTACGGAATGTGGTGCACACCCGGCATCAGCGGGCTGAATTTGCGGCGCTGCGTCGGCTTGCTTGCAGTGAGCGAAAGCGCGCCCAGCGTGCGCCCGTGAAAAGCGCCGAGAAACGCAATGAACTTGTCGCGGCCGGTGGAATAGCGCGCCAGTTTGAGAGCCCCTTCCACCGCTTCCGCGCCCGAGTTGCAGAACGACACGCGCCGTTCGACGTTTCCGGGCGCAAGCGCGGCGAGCTTCTCGGCCAGGGCGACCATGTTCTCGTAATAAAAGTCGGTGCCCGACATGTGGATCAGCTGCGCGGCCTGGCGCTGGATGGCCGCCACCACTTTGGGATGGCAATGGCCGGTGGCGACCACCGCGATACCGGCGTTGAAATCCAGGAAGCGGTTGCCGTCCACGTCCTCGATCATGGCGCCTTCGCCGCGGCTGGCGACCAGCGGATAAGGGCGGCTATAAGACGGCGAAACAACTTTCTGATCTCGGTCGATGATCTGCCGCGCACGGGCTCCCGGCAGCGGGGTGTGAATCTGCGGCAGGTCCGGGCGGACTGCCTCCAGAGTGGATCGCATAAAACCCTCCAAATCTTGTTTGTGCTCTTTACCTGGAACAGACGAACCGGTGTGGAGGGTAGCTAATCAGATCCGAAGAGGCTGGGACGTGCGTTGGCGGGCCTCGGCTCCATGACTTTATTCTAACGCCCGTCCTGGCCGGTTACCAGCCTAATCCGGGCTAAATTTGCCCGCTCCGGTCCGAAAATATGGCCAAAATAGGGGAATGCCCCGGTACATTTTGTTGCTGCTGGCCCTGGCGATGGCCGGATGCGGAGGCCACCCGAATGCCCCGGCGCGGCCTGAACTAAATGTGGCGACCGCCGCCAACCTGACCAAGGTCTTCGCTGCGTTGGGCCAGAGCTTCGAGCAGCAAACCGGCATTCACGTGATTTTCAGCTTCGGCGCGACCGCGCAACTGGCGCAGCAGATCGAGCACGGAGCGCCATTCGACGTTTTCGCGGCGGCGGACACCGAGCACATCGATGATCTGGCGAAAAAGAGTTTGATCCTGCCGTCAACGCGAGCCATCTACGCGCGCGGCAAGCTGGTGCTCTGGGTTCCGGAAGCTCGTGTCCCGGTGGAGCGAATCGAGGACCTGGCACGCGCCGGCGTTACGCATGTGGCGATCGCCAATCCTCAACTGGCACCGTACGGCCGCGCGGCAGTCGAGACGTTGCACGCCTTGCATCTTTGGGAAACGGTCGAGCCGAAGATCGTGTACGGGCAAAACATCTCAGCCACGACTCAGTATGCCGCCACGGGCAATGCCGATGCCGCGTTCACCGCGCTCGCGCTGGTACACGATGAGGCTCGCGGGCGCAAGATCGAGGTCCAGGAGAATCTGCATACGCCGATCGATCAGGCGATCGCCGTGGTGGGTAGCACGAAGAGACCAGAGCAGGCTCGCCAGTTCGTCGAGTTCATTAGCGGTGCAAAAGCGCGAGAGGTACTTAAGCAGTACGGCTATCAGTGATGCATGTGCGCCATGTCGCCGGAGCCCTTGAGGCGTGCTCGCAGGAAGAAGAAAAATCCGGCGGGATGCTGGCCATAATACGGGCGGATGGCATCGGGCACACCGTAGACCGTGAAATTTCCGCCGAGGCCCGTAACCAGCCAGGGCACCAGTTTTACATCCCGAGTGTATCCGAGCGTGTAGGCTGCGATGCGGAACGTCGAGCCGGACGTCTGGTCCAGGTGCTCCCGGATGGCAGGCTGGCCGTTGAACAGTTCGTCTTTGTCGACTAGTTCGAAACGACCGGTCACGTAGTTCATTTGTTTGAACTGGTAGACCGATTCCGCGAGATAAGAATTCAGATTGTGCTGTTCCGCCGTTTTGTGATTGCGGCCCCAGATGAGGCTACTGGCCCAGTTGCCGTTGGTGAGCGGGCGATTGTAGGTCAGCGATGCAGTCGATCGCACCACGTCGCCCGGCTCGGCCGCTTCGGGATGGTTGAGACGCCCGATGGACACCTGCCCCATCCAGTTGTCGCCAGGCGCCCAGGTGAGGCGCGTGGCCCAGGAATCGATGGCGCCGTAGTCGATGTTCCACCGGTTCTCATTCGGCTCCGCGCCGTGAAAACCGCTGGCTTCGATTCGAAAAGTGCGCCGCACGACGGCCGCGGTAAGCACTTCGTTGGCAATGTGAGTGGAGTCCTGCACGTGGTGCGAGAGCGTGGCCTGCGGAATCTCCATGGCCGACACGCGATGCGGAAACGCAACCGGGCCAAGCGCCGGGTCGCCGACGGGGGCGAAATAGAGCAGCAGACTGGTGGACTCGGTTAGCGGCCGAGTGTACCGCACGCTCAACTCCATGACGAAATCATGCGGGTGCTGCGCGTCGACGAGCGGCTTCCCGTAAGCCGTTTCGCCGGTTTGGAAGAGCAGCGGGTAGCTGCGGTTGGTGATGGTGGCGGGATCGAGGCTGAGCATCGAGCGAAACTCGATACTGCCGCGCCCGGCTGAGTGGCCCGCAGTCCCCATAAACCAGTTGGGAGCGAAAAACTTGTCGCCGCCGCGCGGACCGGTCTGCTGCTCATCCCCGACGAAGACAACGCCATGGAACATAAAGGTCCACGCGCCGAGGCGTTTGTGGATCATGTCCATGGGAGAGGAGCGAGGATTGACGCTGGTGCCCGAGGCCGCGTGCTCGGATGGGCCAGTGGATGCAGGCTGCCCCATGTCCATGCCGGGCATGTGGTGATCCTGGGCAAAACAGACAAAATTCAAGAAGACGATGACAATGCTCTTCAAAGCATACCCTCCGCACTCCACTGCTCTGCGCTTCAGAACAAGGTTGTCCAGCGGTTGTCTAGACGCGAAGTGTGGTGACCAGAGGAGCCGGTTGTAATGGATGCATGGCGGCGATGGAAACAGGCTCTCCACGCATCGGCTCCGAGGCTGGCAACACCTCGAGAACCAGGACAGCGGCGCTGCTCTCAGTAAGGGTAATGGTGTCTGATGTGGAATGCAGCCAGCCGCTCACGATGCCATGGCGGTGCTCGCAATTGGGGAAGGGCGCTTTGGTGGGCGCCGAGGAATGATGGCACGGAGCATTTGTGTGGGATGGAACACAGCCAGGCGCGCAGGCGGCCGCGCATTTTGCATCGGCGAACAAAACGCATGCAACCGAGATCGCAAGTGCGAGGGCGACAAGCCGCGCCATAATTTCCCAATGTAGCACTGCCGCTATTTTACCCGCAGGTCTCTTCCCGTCATTTCTTTCGGCTGCGTTTCGCCGAGTACTGCCAGCAGTGTCGGGGCGATGTCCCGTAAGGCGCCGCCGGCCCGGAGTTTCGTGGGCGGGCCGTCCGTCACGAGAATGAAGGGCACGGGATTGGTCGTGTGATACGTGTGAGGGCCGTGGGTGACGGGGTCGATCATGGTTTCTGCGTTGCCGTGATCGGCGGTGATGACCCAGGCACCGTTGTGAGCGCGCAACACCTGGTAAATGCGGCCTAGGCATGCGTCGACGGTTTCAACCGCGCGCACCGTCGGTTCCATTTTGCCGGAGTGACCAACCATATCGGCATTGGCGAAGTTCATCACGATCACGTCGAAGTTCGCGCCCTCGATGGCTTTGACGATGACGTCCGTGATGCCCGGCGCGCTCATTTCCGGCTTCAGATCGTAGGTCGCGACCTTGGGTGAAGGAACCAACTCTCGTTCCTCACCGGAATACGGCTTCTCATTGCCGCCGTTGAAAAAATACGTGACATGGGCGTACTTCTCGGTCTCAGCCACACGCAGGTTTTTCCAGTTCAGCGCGGCAAACACGTTGGCCAGAATGTTGTTCGGATGCTCGGGCGGCAGGACGTACGGCAGCGAAAACGTCTTGTCGTACCGCGTCATGGTGGCGTAGTTCAGATTCTTGGGGGCGAGGGATCGCGAAGGGCGCTCGAGCGTGCGATCCGTAAGCGCCATCGTGGTTTCGCGCGCACGGTCCGCGCGGAAGTTGAAGAAAATCACGGAATCTTCATCTCGAATCAAGCCGATCGGATCACCGCGGTCGTCGACGATGGTCACCGGCTCGATGAATTCATCCGTGACGCCCTTCTCGTAGGAGCGCCTGGCGGCCTGCACGGGATCGGTGGCCTTCTCGCCCGCGCCCAGCACCATGGCGTTAAAGGCGCGCTCGATGCGCTCCCAGCGCTTATCACGGTCCATCGCGTAGTAGCGCCCGCAAACCGTGGCGATGCGGCCCACCCCGATGGTTCGCATCTCATGTTCGATCTGGCGCAGGTATTCCGCGCCGCTTTCGGGCGGTGTGTCGCGCCCGTCCATGAACGCGTGGACGAAAACCTGCGTGACGCCTTCCTGTTTCGCCATGCGCAGCAACGCGTACAGATGCGTGAGCAGCGAGTGCACGCCACCGTCGCTGCACAATCCCAGCAGGTGAAGCCGGCGCCCGCGCGCGTGATGCATGGCGGCCAGAAGCACGGGGTTTCGAGAGAATTCGCCGGAGGCGATCATGGCGTCGATGCGCGTCACATCCATCTGGATGATGCGCCCCGCCCCGATATTCATGTGGCCGACTTCGCTGTTGCCCATCTGGCCTTCCGGCAGACCGACGTATGGCCCGGAAGTTTGAATGACCGTATTGGGAAACTCGGCGAGCAGCTTGTCGTAATTGGGCTTTCGCGCGGCGGCGATGGCGTTGCCTTCGACGGCCGGAGAAAATCCCCAGCCATCGAGAATCGTGAGGATCAGAGGTCGCTGTCGCGGCATTACTGGCGGAAGGCCCCTCTGCCGGCAAAGCGGGCCGCATCGCCCAGCTGGTGCTCGATGCGCAGCAACTGGTTATACTTCGCGATGCGATCCGTGCGGCTGGCGGAACCGGTTTTGATCTGCCCGGCGCCGGTGGCCACCACCAAGTCGGCAATGAACGGGTCTTCGGTTTCGCCGGAGCGGTGCGATACGACCGAGGTATAGCCCGCGCCCGCCGCCATCTGCATGGCCTCGAGCGTTTCGGTGAGGGTACCGATCTGGTTCACCTTGATCAGAATCGAATTGGCGATGCCCTGGTCAATTCCGCGGCGAAAGATGGATGTATTGGTAACGAAAATGTCGTCGCCCACGAGCTGTATTTTATTTCCCAGCGTTTCCGTGAGCGCCTTCCACCCAGCCCAGTCCTCTTCCGACATGCCGTCTTCGATGGAAAGAATGGCGGGGTACTGGCGCACCCAATTCGCCCAGAATTTCACCATCTCATCTGAGGTGCGGCGGCTGTTGTCGGATTTCTTAAACACATACTTGTTGTCGATGAAGAACTCGCTCGCCGCCGGATCGAGGGCGATGCCGACCTGCTCGCCGGGCTTGTAGCCGGCTTGCGAAATAGCTTCGAGCACCAGTTCGAGCGCTTCGTCGTTGGACTTCAGATTCGGGGCGAAGCCGCCCTCGTCGCCGACAGCCGTCGAGTAACCTTTCTTCTTGAGCACTTTCTTGAGCGTGTGAAAAACTTCTACGCCCATGCGCAGCGCTTCGGAAAACCTGGCGGCTCCGTAGGGCGCGATCATGAACTCCTGGACGTCGACCGAATTGTCGGCGTGCGCGCCCCCATTGAGAATGTTCATGAGGGGAACGGGCAGAAGGCACGCGGCGACGCCGCCCAGGTAACGGTAGAGCGGCGTTCGTTGGGAGGCGGCTGCGGCTCGGGCGGCGGCCATGGATACGGCGAGGATGGCGTTGGCGCCCAGGCGTCCCTTGGTTGCGGTACCGTCCAGATCGATCATGAGGCGGTCGATCTGGGCTTGCTGAGCGGCATCCTTGCCCGCCAGAGCCCCCGCAATCTCGTGGTTGATGTGATCCACGGCCTTGCGGGTTCCCTTCCCCAGGTAGCGCGCGGCGTCGCCGTCGCGAAGTTCCACGGCCTCGTGCTCGCCGGTGGATGCGCCGGAAGGTACGGCAGCGCGGCCCATACTACCATCGGTCAGGAACACGTCGGCTTCCACCGTCGGATTTCCACGGGAGTCCAGGATTTCGATACCCGTAATCCTTGCAATTGTCGTCACACACTGCTCCTTGCTGTTTGAAGATTCTGCACCGGACGCTGTTCGCCACTCACGACCACGATGCCGGATTCGGTGATGTGGTGTCCGTTGCGGCGATCTTCCTCAGCGTTGTAACCGATGACGCTCGATTCGGGAAGCTTGACGTTGGTATCGATAATGGCCCGCCGGATGCGGCTGTAGCGTCCGATCTCCACGTTGGGCATGAGAATGGAATATTCCACCTCGCAATAACTGTTGACGCGCACACCCGGCGAGAGTACGCTGCGCATGACCCGGCCACCGGACACGATGCAGCCGGCGGAAACAATGGAATCGACAGCCACTCCCATGCGCCGGCCTTCCTGGGCGAAGACAAATTTTGCGGGAGGTTGCTGCGGCATGCGCGTACGAATCGGCCAGCGGTTGTCGTAGAGGTTTAGCTGCGGGGTCACGTCCACCAGGTCCATGTTGGCTTCGTAGTAGGCATCCAGGGTTCCCACATCGCGCCAGTAGCGCGCCTGTTTATCGTTAATGTCCACGAAATCGTAGGCCACCACGCGATAATCGCGGAGGCATCGGGGAATAATGTCCTTGCCGAAGTCGTGTGAAGAGGCCGGATTTTCCGCATCCTCCCGAATGACGCGCACCAGCACATCGGTGTTGAAGATGTAGATTCCCATGGACGCACTCACCATGGCCGGATTGAAAAACGAGCGCACCGGGTTGCCATGTTGCGGCTTCTCTTCGAAGCCGACGATGCGGTGGTCCTGGTTGATTTCGGCGACGCCAAAACGTCCGGCGTCTTCCGGGAACATCTGCGTGGTGGCAATCGTGATATCCGCCTCGTGCCGGTGATGCTGTTCGAACATCGACTGATAATTCATTTTGTAGATCTGATCGCAGGCCAGCAGGAGCACATGCTCGGGCGACTCGGCCAGAATGCTCTGCGTGTTTTGAAACACGGCATCCGCCGTCCCGAGATACCAGCCTTCTCCGGTCTGCTTCATGGCCGGAATCATTTCGATGTATTCGCCGAGCTCCGGGGATAGAATGCTCCAGCCATCGCGGACGTGGCGGTTCAGTTCGAGGGACTTGTACTGCGTGAGAATGAAAATACGGCGCACGTCGGAATTGATGCAGTTAGAAAGCGTGAAATCGATAATGCGGTACGCGCCGCCGAATGGCACGGCAGGCTTGGCATTGTGGCGTGTCAGGGGGTGCAGACGTTCTCCCGCGCCGCCGGCCAATAAAATGGCTAAAACATTATTCACGGAGTTGATTTGTAAGTCCTTTATGCACAGCCAGTTAAAGGTCTTGTGTGCAGCCCGTCAACACGGCTCGCCAATTTTGGGACTTGACTTTACCGTTCAAGCACCTATGATATCAATACCTTGCCCTACCGCGCGGAGGAAAGTAGTTCAGCGTTCCGGCAAGTTTCTCACCCCAACTTGGGTGAGTTGGTGAGTTTCAATCCGATGGGAGGTGTTTTTAGTTGGCAGAAGTAAAACTGCAGGAGGGCGAGACTTTAGAAAATGCCCTTCGCCGCTTCAAGCGCAAAGTCCAGCAAGAGGACATTATCAAAGAGGTCAAACGGCACTCTTTTTATTTGAAGCCGGGTGAAAAAAAGCGGGCCAAGCAAGCGTTGGCGCGCAAGAGAAACCGGAAGAAAAGTCGTCGGGAAGTGGAATAATTTCCAGTAGCAGCGTTCTTAACGGGCGGGCACTGTGGCCTGGGTAGGACCGCGGGAGCGGTGGTGATGCCAGAGTTTCAGGATCGAGTCATCAAGTGCGCGGATTGTGGGGCGGAGTTCGTCTTTACGGCGGGAGAGCAACATTTCTTCCACGACAAGAACTTCAAAAATGAACCGAAGCGGTGCAAGGCGTGTAAGACCAAACGGCAGGGAGCGCCCAACTCAGGAGCACAGCGGACCGAGACGACAACCGTGTGTTCCCAATGCGGGCGGGAGACGACGGTTCCCTTCAAGCCTACCCAGGGCCG